>ENA-UOIV01000076-UOIV01000076.1-human-gut-metagenome-genome-assembly--contig:-C59-NODE-76-length-112966-cov-26.745844_pt1 | contig 112966 bp, 98 predicted proteins | sample MGYA00242333_ERZ723880 | MGnify/ENA metagenome assembly ERZ723880 | reverse complement strand
TTGTTCCTTATCCTGTCATTGTGGCAGCGACAAAGGGCGACCCGGACGCTATGAAAATGGTCTTGCAGCATTTCAGCGGTTATATAGCCCGTTTATCCATGCGAAAGTTATATGACGAGCGTGGAAATGTTTATTTTGGTATAGACAACGACATTCGGGAACGGCTGCAAGCCAAACTGATGATGGCTGTCCTCAATTTTAGAACAGAGAAATAACCGCAATCGGCGGTGGAACGTCTTTACTCCCCCTTTTCCGTTCCGCTGCTAATGCGGCAACACAGCCATTTTGAACCTTGACAAAGAAAGCGGCGCAATAGAACGGCGACGCAGCATAAGGCAAATCGGATACGTTCCTTTTGTGCCGAGCCATACGGCGGGTGCGCCATGACCTTTCTCCTACGGGAAAAGCGAGCGAACAACACCACCGCTGCAAAGCAAGTGTAGCAACTTGCGGGCGATAACGCACAGAATACATAATGATACTTCCTTACAGCCATAGTCCGAGCGTTAGAAGCGTCGCAGGCAATGGGTAGGGCTTCGGCAGACCGCCGGAGGGGTGCAAGTCCCATGAGGTTACGCTAATAGCCGTCCGATTAAAGCCTATGTTACAAATTGACTTTTGACCCATTTAGAAAGGGGGACGACAAATTGAACAATAACGACGTGCCGATTTGGGAAAAGTACACTCTTACCATAGAAGAAGCCGCAAAATATTTCCGTATCGGAGAAAGCAAGCTGCGGAAACTGGCAGAAGAAAATCCCGTCCCGGACTGGGTAATGATGAACGGAAACCGTATTCAGATTAAGCGTAAGCAGTTTGAAAAAATGATTGATACGGTGGACGCAATCTGATAGTGAAATCGAGCCTTGAATGTGGTACAATGTAGTCAAGCATATCAAGGCTCTTTCCATTATGGAAAGGAGCATAACGATGTCGGAAAAAAGACGGGATAATAAAAATCGTATTCTCCGCACCGGAGAGAGCCAGAGAAAAGACGGGAGATATGCCTACAAATATATAGATACCTTTGGAAAACCGCAGTTTGTGTATTCTTGGAAGTTAGTACCTACGGACAAAACCCCGGCAGGAAAACGCGACGATATAGCGTTGAGGGAAAAAGAGAAAGAAATCCAAAAAGACCTTGACGACGGTATCGACCATATCGGAAAGAAAATGACGGTCTGCCAACTCTACGCAAAGCAGATACGCCACCGGGCAAATGTGCGGCATGGTACAAAGCAGGGGCGAAAACAGCTCATGCGGATTTTGCAGGAGGATAAACTTGGAGCCTGCCGGATTGAAAATGTGAAGCTCTCCGACGCAAAGGAATGGGCATTACGCATGAAAGAAAAAGGTTACGGCTTCAAGACTATCAACAACCACAAGCGTTCCTTAAAGGCTGCTTTTTACACAGCCATACAGGACGATTGTATTCGTAAAAATCCATTTGACTTCCAGTTGAACACAGTCCTTGAAGATGATACGGAACCAAAGGAACCTCTATCCCCTACGCAGGAAGCGGCTTTTCTGTCCTTTGTGCAGCATGATAAAGTCTATCAGAAATACTACGACGAGATTATCATACTGTTAGGGACAGGGCTTCGCATTTCGGAACTCTGCGGACTGACGGAAGCTGACATTGACTTAGACAAACAGCTTATCAATGTAGACCACCAACTTTTGAAGATTGCAGACGTGGGTTACTATGTGGAAACGCCTAAGACGAAAAGCGGCAATCGGGTTATTCCTATGAGTGAAAAAGTGTTGGAAGCATTTCAACGGGTGCTGAACAAACGGAAATATGCACAGCCTGTTATTTTAGAGGGCTACACAAAGTTTCTGTTTCTTAACCGGAACGGCTTGCCAAAAGTGGCAGTCAACTATGAAAGTATGTTCCGGGGGCTTGTAAGGAAATACACAAAAACGCAAAAGGTAGCATTGCCAAAGGTAATGACACCGCACACCTTACGCCACACATTCTGCACCACGTTAGCAAATGCAGGAATGAACCCAAAGGCATTGCAGTACATCATGGGACATTCCAACATCAATATGACGCTGAACTATTACGCGCATACGACTTCCGAAACGTCGATAACAGAAATGAAGCGGCTGATTGCATAAGTAGTAAATGGAGAATTTACTACTCCACATACTACTTTTGAACACCAAAACATACGGGGATATAAGAAGATTTGAGAATATCTTCCATAACAAAAAATGCCGGAAAAGCCTGTAACAATAGGCTATACCGGCATATAAGAACTTTTGAAAAGATAGTCAAAAATTACTTTGTGATTTATTTTAATTATTTAGAAGATTGAAATGGGCTAAATCTGATGCGATTGCCATTGTCAAAAAGCCAACAACAGTTAACATCGTTATTTTCCAACCACAATGATACTTTCTAACTGCGTAAGTACACACAATCAACATTGCAAACGAATTTAACGCTGTAGACCGCATTAAACGTATCCTTGACAATGTAAAAGTGGCAAATGCATCTTGCTTGAAGTGTTCCCAAACGATGATACTAGTTTCTGCTACAATAGGATATTTTTCTTTGATATGCATCTTCCTTTTGTCATATATGATATCTGCAATCCTATCAACGATCAATCCTAAAATATAACACCACCCTAGCATAATAATCGATGGCACTATATTTTTTATGCAATACTTAATAATTGGTAAAAATGCGTTTCCTATAATAATAAATATAACTAAGAAGATAATTGCAAGTGTTTCCATACCAACGACAATATACTCTACATATAATTTGGTTGTTTCCATACGATACTCCTATTTATTTCGATAACGACGACTTTTCCATCTTTTTCCTATACTGTGCTGGGCTGACCCCATATTCTTTTCGGAACACCCGACTGAAGTAAAGCTGGTTGTCGTAACCCACGATTTCTGCAATCTCGCCGATTTTATAATCGGTATTCTCCAACAAGCTCTGCGCATTGACCATCCGAAGCGACAGGATGTACTGCGCAGGGCTTATTTTCATATACTGCTTGTGAAGTTTCGGATGAACCAGTTTGTGCTGATGTGCAGCGATTCTGCATAGTCCTCCACGCTGATTTTGGTGTTATAGTTCTCGTTAAAGTAGGCAACGGCGGCTTCGATTTCTTCCGGAATGTTGATCTCCACATTTTCACCTTCCTGCTGCTGGCGGCTGACAAGAAGCAGGATCGTGTTGAACATCGAGGCAATATAGTCCTCATAGCCATACTTGCACTGCTGCAGTTCCCGGATGATTTTTCGGAACAGCATCTTATACTCCGGCAGTGTTCCGCTGTAAAAGACGTGCTGATCCAGTGGGATGCCGTGATAGGTCAGAATGTTCTTTACATCATAGCCAGTGAAATGAATCACCTGATCGTCGGCCAGTTCTCCCGGACAGACCAGAAAGCATTCCAGCACGGGTGCAAAGGCGATGCACACGCTCTCTCCGGTTCGGCTCCGACATCTGGCGTTCAAGGATCTTCTCCCGGTGCTAGCAAGAGCGCAGCTTCTGCTCCGCTTTGGCTTTTTCGCTACGGAGGTAGGCAAGGTCAGTTTGGGGTTGGGTCATGGCATCACGCTCCTTTGCAAAATAAAAAGCCAAACAATCAGATCTGCTTTGCAACTGGTTGTTTGGCGAGGAAAAGCGTATATGGTTTTGGCGGTTTAATCAAACAATGATAACGTGAACAGCACGTTCGTAATCAACTTTGCGAACGTATATTGTGTAGATTGTTTGACAATTGACCTTTTGAAATGCGGTTCCAGTTCTTTCACGGGTTCCCATCGAAAACAAAGACGGCGATGATAAATCGCGTACTTTTGTTCGATATCCGATTCCTTCTTTTTCTAAAAGAGATGTGTATTTTTGGTATTGAGATTGATTTGAGCAAACCACCAACTCTTTTTGATTAAAAAACGGTAGCATAAAAAACTCCTTGCTCAAAAACGGTTATCGGATATTATTTGAAATTTCAACATACCAAGTCTTTCCGGTCTTTGCAGCAATATTGACAACATAGTAGCAGCCAACGCGATTTGTTGCATCTACCAGAACACCAGCCCAAGAGGAATCAGGGTATTTTGTCCAGTTTTTCTGAGATGCAGGAATGTCAAAATCCTTGGTCTGCTCTCGATATCCGTTACTCGTCCATCCAGTTTGACCAATTCTTAGAGTTTGGCTCGTAATTTTTGTTGCTGAGTTATTGCAATAGTACTTTCCAGTAACCTTTGTCAACTTATAATACGAACGATCGCCGGAGTCTTTAACAATATCATAATAAATTGTAGTATATGCTCGTACGGTGTTGCTTGAGTCCCAAGAATCTTGGTTGATGCTTCCATCTGCATAGGGGCTTATAGATGTTGGAAATTCGCTAGGCAGAATTGTTGCGACATCTTTTCGATAGGAAGTAAGGGACGAACCATCATCCAAATGTTGAACATCCAGAACGGTTTTTTCCTCGAACTGAATCATTTCATCGGTTGCCTTAACAATATTGGATTGGGTAATCAAATCTTTTTCCGGCGATTCAGAAGCCATTTTAGCAAAGAGCGAAGAATGAACGGTGACACTGCCGATTCTCATAGAAGGTTCCATTGCAACGCTAGAAACGCAAAGCATCGCAATCATCAAGAAAGAAAGCGAAGCAGCTAAAAGCTGTGATACTTTTTTATGTTTCATAATAAGCAATCCTTTCTCATTAAATGGATAAGTTTGAATTTCATTCAAAGCTATATTGCTGCATCGGAGTAACTCCTTTCGATTTGTGCATTGTGCCATCCTTTCTTACACTGTATACCCAGCAAGCAATATTGTCTACATTTCTGTAATAAGATGGAGAAAATTCGTAACGAAATCGGAGTCACCAACAAAGAAAAATGGCATAGTGCTTTTTGCTGTTGAAACAGGAAAGCGACCATGCCATCTCAGGATTGAACTTATTTTCGTTTTTCTTGCAGATGCTTCTCAGGTACATAGGGACGCTTCGGCTGATACATCCAGCCTGCACAACCCGGAGGCCACTCCTGCATATCCTTCTTCACCAGAGCTTCAATTTTCTTTTTGGCGAACTGTTTGACTTGAATTTTCATTTGTATGCCCTCCTTTCAATTTTGACAGCGTGAAATGGATAATGTTATTGCATCAGCAGTCAATGCTGCGACCAACCCTTGTAGTATGGAAGGAGCGATTTGAGTTCCCACCAACAAAATTGCGAAAATATTTAGAATCAATAATAACCAACGAACAGCTATTTTTGCAGCCTTAAATTCATTTGTTGACCAGTGAATGCTTTTATTGTTAACTGGTGCAATATACAAAATTGTAATATCAGAAACTATAGTTAAGAAAAGCAACGCCAAGCCTGTACGGAAAACGTAGGAGATTGAAGCAAGAAGAACTACTTCTAATAAAATGGAACAGAACAGGCATTTACTATAAGTAGCAGCATGATAACCGTTTGTGTATTTCCGAATTAAGAGGAAGAACACAGAAAATGAAATCGTTAAGGTCCAGCCAAAGCAAAAACCGCCAATCAGACACTGCACAAGCCAAGTGAATAAGGTTGTCACTCTTTTTTCGATGCTATATGCAAACCATTCAGAATAAGATTCATCAAGCAATCCCATCGACACGCACTTTTGCGTTAATTGCATTGCAAAATCTTTCATTGCGACAATCCTCATTAAAAGAACTTTCTTGAAAGAAAGAATACACAAGTTGAGCTACAATTTCCACAATAATGTAACGAAATGGACTTTTTTTGTCACGAAATCGGAGTGAGCGGTATATCAGCGGTGAACTGGAACCACCCATTTTCATAGAACATGGTATACTCGCCGCTGTATTTTTCAAGAATCAGTCGGATGTTCGCAAGTCCAAAACCATGCAGCTGTGGTTCTGGTTTTGTAGTTGGAATGGAACTGTTTATAATTGTAACAGGTTCTGATGTGTTTCGGACAGAGATAAAAAAGTCTTGTTGCGCAACCGCCATGACATGAATCGTTTTGTCACCTTTATCGTACCGTTGACACGCTTCAATGGCATTATCCAAGAGGTTTGATAGAAGCACTACTATATCAGAGGCATCAAATGGAAGATTTGATAGATCATTCACTTCAAAATCAATACTGATCTTCTTTTGAGTTGCTTCGGCAGCTTTTGTGTTGAAAAGTGCATCCAAGATAGGATGGTGTGTGTTGACAAGGAATAGTCGATCTGTTTGCTGTTCGGTGATTTTTCCAAGATATTCTTCAGCAGCAGAATACTCTTGGCTTTTCATTAGTTGATTTAGAACATTCAGGTGCGCCCGAAAGTCATGAACTTTCTTCCTTTGAGCTGAATAAAGTTCGCTTGCTGAGGTCATGTTTTTCGATTGCAGCTGAATCTGCTGATTAAGTGTCAACAGCTGTTCTCTTTCCGATGCGGCATATTCCATTCGCTCCAATAAGAAGAGGACTGCGACGTTTGAAATAAAAATGAGAATACAACAGCCAGCAGAAACAAACTCTTCTATATTGTGACCACTTGTAACGTAAAGTAGGATCACAAGCATTACAAATGATGCACATGGAAATAGAAAGTACAGAATCAGCTGCGAATGTTGAGCATGGCTTCTTGGTCTGTTTGCCGTGCGCTGAAGCATTATTTTACGAAACAGTGCAATAATAAATAATTCAGCAGAATAATAAGAGATTCCATAGATTAGAGATAAAGTCTTATTGGCTTGAAACGTCTGAGCATCCATCCCACAAACCGAAGTTGCAAGCATTCCGACTGCAAAAGATAAACTATAAGTCAAGAGATATTCTACAACAATAAGAAATAATAAAAACCTTTCTGAGATATTCCCATATAGAGTTCTGGCAACAATAAAGCAGGATAGTAGAATTAAAAAAATTTTGACGATTTGGTTTCGATTTAAGACAATAACACTGAATTCAATGGATGCATACATTAAAATAGTTTGAACTATTACACCGACAAGAAATCTATGATCCCTCCAACGGTGCGAAGCAAAAGCGTCTAAAAACAGACATACGCAGACTGAATCTATGATTGTGTAAACCAAACTGATTAAAGCATCCATCTACTTTTACCTCGCCAATGTAAATATTTCTGTTTTAGCTCATTATAATTCTTTTCGCTTGGAGCCAGACAAAGACCACCACGCAATTGGACTTTATTGTATTGAAAGATTTCGACATAGTGCATATTGACAAGATAGCTTTTTTGAATACGAAGGAAACCGAGTGGCTCGATTTTTTCGGATAGTTCCGTTATGTTGCCGTAAAATTGGTATGCTGGGCGTTTTTCGTCCAACAAGTGCATAACAATGATTCTTCGATGAGATTCTAAATACAGAATGTCATTTACAGGTACATCAATAATTTCAGAGTTTATCGAAATTGTAACAAGCTGTTTCCGTTGAAGCACTTCTTGGACGGCTGAATCAAAGTAGGAATCAAGTTTAGCAGAGAAATCTGCTTTTAGTAAGTATCGAAAGGCTTGAACCTCAAATCCCTCTGGAGCATACTGAGTGAAATTCGTAATGAAGATAATCACAATGTTTCCATTTTCTGCTCGTAACTTTCTGGCAAGCTCAATTCCATTTGTTTCGCCCATATCAATATCCAGAAGCGCAATATCATACGGAAGTGATAAGTTTATTTGACTTGGTTGAGAAAAACCATAAAATCTTAATGCTACATGCGTTTCCTCGCTTTTCTTTTTGAGTTCTTCAATAATAGAATCAACGATCTGCTGGTCATCATCACAAACCAAGACATTCATTTTGAAATCCCTCCATTGCACATGGGAATGCTTTTTATCACACAACATACAGCCCTGCTCCTCACAAGTCAATCAAATTTCAACATAATCGAACATTATATGTAGTATAGTACGATTATGTTGAAATTTCAAATAGTACACTTTATATAAGATGGGAGTGTACGGGAATGGAGCATTATTTAGGAGAAAAGTTAAAAAAGCTGAGGGAAAGTCGTGGCTGGACGCAGGCAGATTTGGCTAAACGGTTAAATAAGGCTGTATCCACGATCAGTGGATATGAAAGTGATGCACATGCAATTCCGTTGGATGTTCTTGCAAGCATTTCATCCTTATTTAGCATTTCAACAGATGAACTCCTAGGACTGGATGCGCCAGAAGTACTATCTCTTTCTGGATTGACTGGTGCGCAAAAGAAAACTTTAATTAAACTCCGTAATGAATTGCTTTCACCAAGTCAAAAAGGAAATGATCTTTCGCCGCAGCAGATGGAAATTCTTCATGACATAATAAAAGCCTTCGGTTGACAATCGACTTGAGGCATAGTGCGAGTGCAATACAAACGGTTATTTAAGTATGACCCTCAATGCTGGATGCCCAGTGTTGAGGGTCATGTTATTTGCGGCCACACCGATTTCGTTACAAGTTTTCTCTACTTTGATACAAAATCGTGGACTTTGATTGCTTATTGTGCTTTGATGCTATCAATAGTTAATCTAAGAATTAAGGTGGACGTAACAATTTCGTGTCTTTTGTTTTTACATGAAAGAGTGATTCCAATGCAGAGTTGAAGAAACGTATAAACAATATATTATATCAAGTAACGGTATGCGATAATCAGTAAACTTCAAGGAGAATAAATATGAAAGAGATGACTCGCAAAGAATTTCTTAAACTCACGGGTGCAAGTACCGCATTGTTGGCAATGTCCCATATTATCCCCACTTCGGCATATGCAGACACGTCGAAGATAGATGCTCCATCGGCAGGAATGTATATAAGTGAAGTGGTTGATTTAAGCGGCTTGTCGCCTGTCGAACAGGAAAAAATCCTTACCGAACGTAACATCCCATATGATTCGACAATTACATATGAAAAAATTGTTGTCGAAAGACCTGCAGCGCGAGATTCTTATAAGGGAGTTCCATATCGTTTTCAGATAACGTACGGAAATAAACCTGTAAAAAATGAAAGGAGAAGTGTTGTGAGTCCTGCTGCAGCTGCGGTACTAGACAGAGGTGTTAATATTCTGATTGGATTAACAAAACCCTATATTTGGATTCCATTTACAGCTTCTGGGCTAACTCCCTCTCAGATTTTCATTTACAGTGATCCCAGTCAATACGCATCAACAAATATTTATACACATCTGAAAATTAGACAATGTGAATTTTATAAGGATTACTCATGGCAGCCAAATGCTTTTTTGGAAAGAGCAACCATTGAGGATACGACTGTAACTTATGCACTGGTAAATCCTAAAACAAAAAGATTTACCTCACAAACTGCAAAGAAGACAGAATATAGAAAAGCTACTCACTATGACAACGATAGCTATATCTTGGAAAAAGCCTACTATTGCTTTGAGCATAATCTTCCGTCTTATAAGGAAAATGCTTGAAAGAAGAATAAAAAATGAAATTCCAAACAAAACTCACATTATGCAAAGCTGTATTCATCTTCATAGCAATAGTCGTATGCGCACTATGGGCATTTGAGTTTCGTATAGCAGCTGTTGTTGTACTTTTGATAGACTATATTTTTGATTTTATAACACGTCGTTGTCCTTTTTGTGGGAAGCACTTTTCAATTGTACTAACAGTGAAAGATCGTTGTCCATTTTGCGGAAAATTATTCGAGTAAATATTTTATGGAAGCAGTGGGTATTCCATGCAGAAATAAATGTGTGTGCTATAAAATGTCAGCCAATTATAGGAAGAGACCTATATTCTCTGTAATGGACAATGGTCAATTATGAAAACTATTGCAAAATGAAAATACGATAGCAATCGTACAAAAACAGAAATCCGGAAACTTTTTTGAGTTATTATGGTTCAAAAAAGTTTCCGGATTTTCTGTAATGCTTTTTGAAGAGCCATTCTGTAACAGCCAATCACATTTCTATGAAAAAAGGTCAATCTTCTAGTCTACCGTGATCGCAACCAAGTGAAAGATAATGTTCGATTTCCCCACTCAGCACAAGCTGGGTATATTCCAAGGGCTTGTTATATAAGTAGCCAGTCCAGTTCTGCTCGCTGTGCCGGGGTGTTGCCATATTCGTCCTCAATGACGATGCAGTCGATGGAAAGAATGGTTCCATCCTCGAATCGGGCTTCCACTCGGTTGATGTCCATGTTGTAGCGGCAGGAAAGCACTTTTTGAGAGCGATTATAGTCAAAATTCTGATTTCGTTTCATTTGAATGGCTCCTTTAATGATTTGATTGTTGATTTTTTGACGAAATGAGATTCATTTTTGCTTGAGCCGCCCAACCACACTACGATGTAGCTTTGTTCAGCTCTTGCGGTTGCATGATTGATACCAGCACAGCACTGGGATTCACCGTACAGAGCGAGTGAATCCCTGATGCTGTGCTTTTTATTTGATACGAGGTGAAATTTTATGCGTCAGCCTGATCATGAGTACGAAGAACGGAGCTTTGGAGATATTCAACGTGCAATTGATTTTGAGAACAGTATGAATGACCTTGAATCGCAATTGTATTACCAGCGTCTTTCCCCGAAAGAAGTTGCCCAGCAGGTGCTGAAAGCCACTTGCCAATTCTACGATGCTGACTGGTGCGGTTTAATTCAGGTCGATCTTGATTTGAATTTGTGGACACCATTCTGGTGGTTCAACGCTGGCGCAACAGACAAGACGATGCTTTTAACCGAAGAATATGAATCCGCTGAATTTCTTGATCGGTGGGTACAAACTGTCCGCAAGGGAATTCCAATGGTCGTCCCGGACGCCGAAGCAACAAAAGAAGCCTATCCTGCGGAGTATAACCTGTACCAGCGGCTTGGCATCCGGTCTGTTATTGCCGTTTCCTTGGAGCCGCGCCCAGTCGCTCTGCTTGCCGTCCGGAATCCTAAGCGGTATATTCAGCAGACCAGTATGCTGCGGATTCTGGCCTATGTGCTGCTTGCGTCGTACAACGAACAGAAGATGCTGAACCGGCTCCAGATGGCGTATATTCCCACTTCGATTCAAAGCAGCAAGGACATCTATGTCAGTCTGTTTGGCGAACTGAGCATCAGTACGTCCAAAGGCGTTCTGAAAGAAGCTGACTTTAGCTCTCCAAGCATCAACCGACTGATTTCTTACCTGCTGATTTCCCGTAAAAATGCCATTTCTCCGCAGGAAATCACCCAAACGCTCTGGCCGGATGATTCAGACAATCCAGCCAAGAACGTCAAAGGGCTGGTTTACCGTTTACGCCAGAAGTTCAGTATTATTTCGGATGAACCATTGGTTTTATCCTCCGCATCCGGATATCAGCTCAACCCGGAGCTTCACATTATGACAGATTATCAGCGTTTTGATGAACTTGTATCTTCCGCTGTCAGAGCGTCCTCCGTAATCAACAAAGTGGACATTCTCAAAAATGCTCTTGACCTCTATCATGGGAAGGTCTTGTCCTCCGCAGATGGGGAGCATTGGCTCATTCAGTTTTCCACAAAATACCATCTTTCCTATATGGGTGCTGTCAGTGAACTGCTGAAGCAGCTGGATTCGCTGCATTCTTATGACTTGCTCAATCAGTACGCCATGAAGTCTCTGACCATCGCTCCGGATAATCCGAAAGCATACTGCTGGCTGATCCGCTCCCTGAAAGCACAGGGAATGAATGAACTTGCAACCAACGAGCTGGCCGCAGCAAAGGAACATCTGACCACGGAAGAATACGAGGAAATCCTTGCATTTGGAGCCAATTGGTAAGAATGATTCCTATAACACTTTCGCAACACCTTCATGTGACTTTCATAACACCTAAAATTTTTCAGAAAGGGGCAAAAATGGCTCCATAACACTTTCATAACACCGCCAGATGACTTTCATAACACCGTCGTGTGATATGCTTACAGGGCACGAATCGATGCCCTGTAAGCTGATCGCACGGCGGTTTTCTTTTTTATAGGCTTCGATGCGTCGGAACAAAAACATATCGAAGCCTGAGATGCATTAAAGGCCGAGGATACTTATACCGCTTTCCATTCTCGGATGGAAAACAGTGTCGGTACCCTTTTCTTTAGTGCATCTCTTTTTTGTTGCCAAGAAAAGCCCGCAAGCTGTCACACAGTAAAGTGTCCTCAACCTCCGCATCCGGCGGAAAGGACACTTCATGTTTCTTTTTGCCTTCTTTTCGTGGCTGGAGCTGGCCGCAAAGTATCCCTAGAATCTCCAAATTTTCGACTTTTACGCTTTATCGAAAATTTGGAGGTTTACATGAAATTCAATAATGGCTCAGAGCGTGTACGTCTGGAAAACAGGTGGAAGAAACTGCGTATCCAGTACCGGGAAGCAGGAATGTCCGAAGATGCAATCCAGGCAATGTACCAGTTCGATTTGGATGTTCTCAATAGTGAACGTGCCTATGTTGATAATACTCAGCCGATTTTTGTGACCGAGGATGATGAGGATTCCGTGGATTTCAAGCGGTACGAAAAGGCTATTACGGTCACTGACGTATATCACGAAACAAAAAACCGTTTTGCATGGGTCGGAGAAATCAAAAATGAGCATCTGCTTGCAGCACTTGAAAAATTGAATGCAAAGGATTTGGAGCTGCTGACGCTTTTTGCCTATGAGGGATACACTGTTACTGAAATTTCTAAAGTTTTGCACTGTTCTCAGCCGACAATTAGCATCAAAATCAAACGAATCACTAAATTTTTGAAAAACTTTGAATTTGATGCTATGGATTGAGCCTTCTCGATGGCTAGTAAGTGAGGGGACAATTTCCCGGACGGCTACCGCCGCCGGTGATATGTCCACACTCACGGACCTTGAAAATTGAACAGTTCAGTCATCTGGTACTCAGAACAATGATACTTCCGTAATTCGCGGCCCGGTCAGAAAGCAGACGGGGTGGCTGAGATGCCAATGGAGCGGTACAAGCCCGCCGCCAGATGATTCCCCACTCTCAGGGAGCCGAGGGCGAATATGAGAGACCTAAACATATTTTATCAGGAGCAGTCGGATGCTGTTTTTGGTCTTCGGCTGCTTCTGTTCTTTACATAACTACCCACTCATTTTTAATCACACATAGGAGGTAAACCTATGGATGAACTGAATCCTACCATCAAAGAGCGTCAGATCTACCATGAGATGAAGCTGACTCCTGCGATGGTCAAGTCCATCCGTACCCTCTGCGGTGTCTGCCTCCGGCACTACGTTGAAACCAAGGCGTTCAAGATCGCCATTGTGCCGAATAAGGACAGATGCATGGAAACCTGCACGGTCTGCCAGACCCGGCGTGGCTACGACTACGTTGTCATGCCGCGCTGAATCCGGTTTTCATTCACCCGCAGGGATGCGATAGAATCCCTAAAATCAATTACCACCATGAATTGAGCAAAGCCCGCTGCCGAAAACGCAGCGGGCTTTTGCATATCAGAATGGAGGTTCGCACTTGGAATCGAATTGGAAGTTCCAACGCGGAGACATCTATTTTGTAAAACTGGAGGCAGGCGTTGGCTCCGAACAAAACGGTGCCCGTCCAGCAGTCATTCTTCAAAATGATGTCGGCAACATCTACTCTCCGACTTTGATTGTCGCGGCTTTGACAAGTAAGACAGATAAGAAAGTAACGCAGGCAACCCATTGTCAGGTAGAAGAAGATGGCCTGAAACCGTCCATTGTTCAGGCAGAACAGATTTTCACCATTGATAAAAGCCGTGTCCTGAAGTTTGTCGGACACCTTTCCCCGGAGAATATGCGCCGGGTCGATGATGCTGTGAAGATCAGTCTTGCTCTGAATCCGATGGGCAGCATTCAAAAACTCAAACCGATCATCCGCTCTCAGGCGGCTTACGCGCCTCCTGAAGTGGTGGATGGAAAGCCACCCATCTATCCCTACACACCCATCAAATCATCCTTTGAGGACGCTGGGAGTGTGGAGGAGATGATGATGTACACCGAACTGCAATCCGCTGTTCATGCCATGATTCAGCGGCTCGAATACAGCTTTACCTTTAATCCCACCTTGCTCACCATCCCGAAGCGTAAGCAGCAGGTCGCTGAGATTCTGGAAGAAGCTGAAAAATACATCTGGCGAATCAAGGAGGAAATGAGATGCGCCTGAAAAACACTGCGGATAACTTCTCCGCTTCCTTTAACATTACACCGCCGTACCAGATGGTGGTCATTCACAGCAGTAAGCTGATCTACCCTCGTGAGCTGTACCAGCGGGGCATCCAGCGCAAGCGCGTTGAGTTGATTGCCAAAGACTTTAACGAATATACGGCGAACGAGCCGAAGGTCAGCTTCCGCAATGGCCGGTATTATGTAACGGACGGCCAGCACACCATTGAAGCGCGTATCCTGCGCAACGGCGGTAAGGATCTGCCGATTCTGTGTAAGATCTACACTGGCCTGACGATGCAGCAGGAAGCCCTGTTCTTCGCAGAGCAGAACGGTCACGCCGCACCGCTGACGGCGGGCATCAAGCTCCGTGCCAAGGTCGTGGGAGAGGATGCGCCCTCCGTTGCATTTCTCGCAGCCACCAACCGGGTGGGTCTGGACTTCAACTATGACAGCTTGCAGTTGAGCGACTACCGCATCAGCTGCGTGGGCACCGCACTCAAGCTGTACAACCAGATGGGCGAGAAAATCTACTGCGAGGCCCTGCGGCTGATCGTGGCTGCATGGGAGGGCAAGCCTGATTCGTTCCGGGCATCTGTCCTGCGGGGCATGATGCACTTTATGGAACTGTATCACGGTGAGTTCAGCGAGGAACGGCTGATCCGTGCGCTGCGCAGCGTTCACCCCATGGAGATTTATCGCAGTGGCATGGACAATCCTGCCAAACTGCCCGGATGGAAGAAATACGTTTTTCCCATCTATATGGCCTACAACGGCAAGTGCCGCAAGGATGCCCTGCCGATGAAATTCTGATAAATCAAAGGAAAGGGCACTACAATGATCGACAAGTTTTCTCAGGTCGCAGGAAATCTTCCTGCGACTGACAGTGATGCTAACCGGCAATATCTGGTAATCAATGGCTATCCTGTTGTTTTCAGTTTTTCCAAAGAACCCAACCCGGAAGCATTTGAACGCATTCGGAACATCCTGCTTGCCACCAGCTATACGAAGAAGGTAGGTTGACATCATGGACGAATGCAGAATCAAACGCTATACTGAGTGCGGTAACGGGCGATATTACAAACCGAGCCATTGCCGGACGTTCTTTGACAACGAAATAAAGCCTATCCCCACTTTTTATGATGAAAGTGAGGAATTTACAATGACAAAAAATAACAATCGCGTGTGCTGCTTGTACCGCGTTTCCACCGATAAGCAGGTGGATTTCAACTCCAACCATGAAGCAGACCTGCCCATGCAGCGAAAGGCTTGCCATAAATTCGCTGAATCGAAGGGCTGGGTCATCGTCCATGAAGAACAGGAAGAAGGCGTGTCCGGCCACAAAGTCCGGGCCGCCGCCCGCGACAAGCTCCAGATCATCAAGGACTATGCCCGAAAGGGCAAGTTCGATATCCTGCTGGTATTCATGTTCGACCGTATCGGTCGTATCGCAGATGAAACGCCCTTTGTTGTGGAATGGTTTGTACGGAACGGCATCCGGGTATGGAGTACCCAAGAGGGTGAGCAGCGTTTCGACAACCACACTGACAAACTGCTGAACTACATCCGATTCTGGCAGGCGGACGGAGAAAGCGAAAAGACTTCCGTCCGTACCCGCACCAGTCTGCGCCAGCTTGTAGAAGAAGGTCACTTCAAGGGCGGAAATGCGCCTTATGGCTATGACCTTGTACGGAGTGGGCGTATCAACAAGCGCAAGCATGAACTGTACGAACTGCACATCAACGAGCAGGAAGCTGCCGTAGTGCGGATTGTCTTTGACAAGTATGTGTATGAGGGCTATGGTCCACAGCACATTGCTACCTATCTGAACAATTCTGGCTATCGTGCAAGGTCCGGAAAGTGCTGGCACCCATCCAGTATTCGGGGGATGGTGCAAAACCTGACCTACACCGGCGTTCTCCGTTGCGGGGATGCACGATCAGAATTGATGCCGGATTTGCAGATTGTCCCGCAGGAACAGTTTGAAAACGCACAGCGCATTCGGAATGAACGCTCTGTGCGCTCAACTGCGGAAGCCGAAAATCGTCTTCCTTTGAACATCCATGGGAAGTCGCTGCTTGCCGGCAACGCTTACTGCGGACACTGCGGTGCAAAGCTGGAACTGACCAGCAGCCGTAAATGGCGAAAAATGGCAGATGGTTCGTTAGACGATACGCTGCGTATTCGCTATACCTGTTACGGAAAGCTCCGCAAGCAGACCAACTGCACCGGGCAGACGGGATATACCGTCCACATTCTGGATGAGATCATTGATAAAGCTGTCCGCCAGATTTTCTCCAAGATGAGGGGTATCCCCAAAGAGCAGATCGTTACAAAACGCTATGAAAAAGAGAATGCGGAACGCAAGAATCATCTGCAAGACCTTCAGACACAGCGGAACAAGGCAGAAAAAGACCTGTTGGCACTGAAAACCGAGGTTTTAGCTTGCATCAAAGGTGAAAGCGTGTTACCGAGAGAAACCCTTGCCGAAATGATTACAGCGCAGGAAGAGAAACTCACGGAGCTGGAAAACCTTTGCGAAGCGGCCAGTGAAGAACTGGAGAAAACGGCAGAGCTGATGGATAAAGTGTCGCGGCTGTATGATGAACTGATTTCTTATGCTGACCTGTACGACAGTGCAAATTTTGAAGCGAAGAAGATGATCGTCAACCAGCTCATCCGCAGGGTAGACGTTTATCGCGGATACCAGATCAACATCTCGTTCAACTTCGACCTTACTCCGTACATCGAGGGAGAGTGATACGTTCGCCTGCAAAACAGTCGGGCATCGAACCAGTATTTTCAAAAACAACCAAACAGCAAGAATTGGGGGTTGCCGTCCATGCGCCTGCAAAATCAGGCATTTGGCTGATTCTCGATGCAACCTCTAAGAAAGCAAAAAGAAAAGCACCATACTTCAAACGAAGTACAGTGCTTTTTTGGTGGAGAATAGCGGGATCGAACCGCTGACCTCTTGCATGCCATGCAAGCGCTCTCCCAGCTGAGCTAATCCCCCATAAAATCCAAGAAGCGAACCTCTTGGATGGAGTTTTTTGTTAGGAATTTGATTGTCGCAGGACTATCTGACTGGGGGTGTGTTTTGATACCAACCGGGCTCCCAGCTGAGCTAATCCCCCATAGCCTGTGTCGTCCCTGACGACGTGTGTTATTATACCAGCTGAAAGGAGAGTTGTCAACAGCTTTTTTCAAATTCGCGCAAAAAAAGTCCCGCCGGAGGCAGAAATGCACCCGGCGGGACTTGCGTTCAGAAGACCTCAGGCTTTGGTGTACTGACGGTCGAAGATCTGGGGTGCTGCCTTGATGAGCAGCACAGCGCCCACCACAGTGATGAGCGTCTCCGGCAGCATGTAGCTGGCGTTGTACACGAGGCTGTAGGTCCAGGCGCTCAGGCCCTCATTCAGGTTGCCCCAGACGAGGACGCCGGACAGGAAGCTGCACATGAAGCGCAGGAAGCCTGCGATGGCGGTACCGACGGCCACGCCGACCATCCGGTTCTTGAAGGGACGGGCGAAGAACTCTGCGGTACCCAGAACCATAAAGGCCACCAGATAGTCCAGCAGGATCTCACCGAGGAAGTAGATAAAGGTGGGCGTCGGGGGAGCCCAGAAGCCCAGCAGCATCTGCAGGCAGCCGTTCACCAGACCGGTGAACAGGCCCCACTTGACGCCGTGGCGGAAGGAGACGAGCACGAAGGGCAGCATACTCAGCAGAGTGACGCTGCCGCCGTTGGGCATGGTGAAGATCTTGATGTTGGCCAGCACGGTGCCGATCGCCACCATCAGCGCGCACTCCACCAGCACCCGGGTCTTGGAGTAGGATTTCGACATGAGGATTCCTCTTCTCATAATAATAGTACACAAAAACAAAAATACGCCTGCTTTTGCTGGCAGGCGCACGGGCTGTTTGTGAAAATCGGGACCTTTCCGCAAACTACCTACGCCGGCATTACCCGGATCAGGTTCAAGGGTCTCTGCTTCCAGCAGATCTCAGCCTCACGGCGCCCCTGTTTTCATGTCCACTTTCAGTATAGCCGCTCTCCGCCAAAAGTCAAGCCCCCGGCGGTATATCGGCCCGCCGGGTCACATATTCTGGAACAAGCACACTTTGGCGGGAGGGAGCAGTCATGAAAGGTGATCCGGAACAGCGGGCGCTGCTGCTGGGAGAGTACATCGTGGAGCATGGGGCCACCGTGCGGGCGGCGGCGCGGGCCTTCGGCTGCAGCAAGTCCACCGTACACAAAGACGTGTCGGTGCGGCTGCGGACGGTAGGCCCGGAGCTGTTCCGGCAGGTGCAGATGGTGCTGGCCCGGAACAAGGCCGAGCGCCATCTGCGGGGCGGCGCGGCCACCCGGGAAAAATACCACAAGCCTCGTTAGCGGAAAGCGGCGGTGTCCAGACACCGCCGCTTTGTCATGTCATCTGGTGGAACTGCTCCAGCGCCGCCTTTTCCAGCCGGCTCACCTGTGCCTGACTGATGCCGATCTCCCGGGCCACCTCCATCTGGGTCTTGCCTTTGAGGTAGCGCAGCTCCATGATGCGCTTTTCGCGCGGGGTGAGGCCCGCCACGGTCTGGCGGAACTGCAGGCCGCTGATCCAGCTGTCCTCGCCGTCGGGGTCGCGCACCTGGTCGATGACGTACACCGCATCGCCGCCGTCGGCGTAGACCGGTTCCTCAAGGCTCAGCGGCTCCACCACCGATTCCAGCGCCGCCGACACCTCGCGGCGGGACAGGCCGGTCTTCTGGGCGATCTCGTCCACGGTGGGTTCACGGCCCAGCTGCTTTTCCAGTTCCTCGCGGGACTGCATGGCCCGGTAGGCCGTGTCCCGGAGGCTGCGGCTCACCCGCAGGGCGTTGTTGTCCCGCAGGAACCGCCGTATCTCGCCGATGATCATCGGCACGCCGTAGGTGGAAAACCGCACCTGCTGGGCCGGGTCGAAGTTGTCGATGGCCTTGATGAGCCCGATGCACCCCACCTGAAACAGGTCGTCCATGTTCTCGCCCCGCTGCGAAAAGCGCTGCACCACGCTGAGCACCAGCCGCAGATTGCCCTCTATCATGCTCTGGCGGGCCTTTTTGTCCCCGGCCCGCGCCCGGGTGAGCAGGTCGCGCTTCTCCTGCTCGGACAGTATCGGCAGTTCGGCGGTGTTCACGCCGCACAGCTCAACCTTGTTGTACATCCCCTACCCTCCGGTTTCGTTTCAGTTTCACCGGAAGTATGGCCGCAGGGGCAGGATAACATTCATTCCAAATTCAGGGGATAACCTCTCCGTCACGCCTTCGGCGTGCCACCTCCCCTAACGAGGGGAGGCTTTGGCATACCGGAAAACTTCATCTCTTCGCCAGAGGCTCCCCTCGGTAGGGGAGCTGTCTGCGAAGCAGACTGAGAGGTTTAATCTTCTTCACTCCCCCAGCTGCTCCCTCAGCTGCCGTATGATCCTTTTCTCCAGCCTCGAAATATAGCTCTGGCTGATGCCGATGGCGTCTGCCACCTCCTTCTGGGTCCGCTCCACGCCGTCCAGCAGGCCGAAGCGCAGCTCCATGATCTGTCGCTCCCGGGGCGAGAGCTGCTCCACCGACCGGCGGAGGCTGGCCCGCTCGGCGTCCTGCTCGAGACGCTGGCCCACCTGATCCGCCTCGCTGCTCAGCACGTCCGAGAGCAGCAGCTCGTTGCCGTCGCCGTCGATGTTCAGCGGCTCGTCGATGCTGGCCTCCTGCCGCCGGTTGGAGCTTTTGCGCAGATACATCAATATCTCGTTGCCGATGCAGCGGCTGGCGTAAGTCGCCAGCTTGATGCTCCGCTCGGGCGTGAAGGTGTTCACAGCCTTGATGAGCCCGATGGTGCCGATGGACACCATGTCCTCCGAGGGGACGCCGCTGCCCTCGTATTTCTTCGCAAGGTACACCACCAGCCGCAGGTTATGGGTGATGAGCTCATCCCGGGCGGCGGGGTCGCCGTCGGCCATCCGGGCCAGAAGAGCTTTTTCCTCTTCCGGGGTCAGGGGCGGCGGCAGACCCGGTCCGCCGTTCAGATAATGTGCGCCGCCCGTCCAGCTCAGTCTGGCCCAGAGGCGCTGCAAAAGATCTACAAATCGTTGAAACACAGGTGCATTCCTCCCACTGTATTGTCATTTACCCAGCAGCGCCGCCGTTTCCGCGCTGACGAGAGCCGTCCAGCCCCCCGGCGGAGGCGGCATATCGCAAAACGCTGCGTATATTCCGTCCTGTTTTCTACCGTTTGACCCAAGCGCGGCAGGCAGGGCGGGCAGCAGACAGTGTCCCGCGACGGTCTGACAGGGTACGAACCGCACGCCCCACTCCGGGCGGGGCTCTGCGCCGACGCCCGCGAGGCAGGCGTCCAGATATGCCCCCAGCTCAGCGGGCAGAGACACGGCATCCAGCCGCACCAGCACCACCGCCCGGCCCGAAAGCGGCTCCTGCAGATGGAAGCCGGTGTCGCAGAAGACCCTCAGCGGGACGACCCGCCCGGCCACCGACAGCTCCGCCCCAAAGCAGGCCGGGCCGCTGCGGCCCAGAACGTGCAGCACCCCCTCCACCACGCCGCAGACCCCCGCCGTGGACGCCAGAAGCAGCCCCGGCGACACCGGCAGATAGAAGCTGAGGTTGTTGCAGGCCGCGCCGGGCAGGAAAAGCGCCCCCGTGAGGGTCAGATTGAGCAGGACGAACCACGCCGTGAGCCGGGCGGTGTTCCGCGCCCCCTGCCAGCCGTAGGCGGCGGCTACGCAGAGGGCGGCGGACGTACCTTTATAAGTAAGGGCCAGCGGCCAGGGGGCGGTGGGGGCCAGCAGGGCCAGCGACGACACTGCCGCCGCCCCCGCGCCGCCCACCAGCCGCAGCGGCGAACAGCACGCCCCGCACAGCAGCCCCGCCGCCAGCAGGAACGCCGCCCCCACCACAAAATTCACCAGAAGCAGCACATCGAGATAGATGACCGTCCGCACAAACCCCACCCCCTCTTTCTAGGGTAGCAGAGGGGCGGGAGGAAAAGGGTCGGTGTGGGGCGTAAGGCTCTCCCTTTGGGAGAGCTGGCGCGAAGCGCCTGAGAGGGCAAGCCCGGCATGAAAGGACCGCCCATGCAGCGATAAGCAGACTCTTTGTCAGCGCGATGCTATCGCTGCGCCCTCGAATCACCGTCAGCATCCTTGCCCTCTCCGTCACCTTCGGTGACACCTCTCCCAGAGGGAGAGGCTTTGTCAGAACCGGAAAGGTGTGCAAAAATTGCAAAACCCCCTTGCAAACCTCCCCGAGATGCGGTATAATACATCTCGCGGCAAGTCCGCTGGAAATTGAATATCTGCCTCTTTAGCTCAGTCGGTTAGAGCACCTGACTGTTAATCAGGGTGTCGCCTGTTCGAGTCAGGCAAGAGGCGCTTTTTGCGGCGAAGAGTTTTCTTCGTCGTTTTTGTTTGCCCTCTCAGTCTGCTTCGCAGACAGCTCCCCCGGCAGCGGCATGCCCTCTCAGTCATCGCTGCGCGATGCCAGCTCCCCCAGAGGGGGAGCCATTGGCATGTCGGTCAGGTCTATGCTGGACGAGCAAAGTACGATGTCCCGGAAACGGTAGTGCTCCGCTGTCTAGGCCAGCGACAGCTTGACAAGGTGCGCTTGTCCAGAAGCCGCTGTCCCCGTAAGCAAGGCCCGCTCTTTTACGCCTTATCGGGCCTTAGGCGTCCAGTAGGAAGTTGCCCGGCCTGCCAATGGCTCCCCCTTTGGGGGAGCTGGCGCGAAGCGCCTGAGAGGGCAAGCCCGGCACGAAAGGACCGCCCATGCAGCGATAAGCAGGCTCTTTGTCAGCGCGATGCTATCGCTGCGCCCTCAAATCACCGTCAGCATCCTTGCCCTCTCCGTCACCTTCGGTGACACCTCTCCCAAGGGGAGAGGCTTTTCTGCCTCGGCAAGCCTCTCATGTAACCAAACTGTAGCCTTTTTCACATTATTTTCAAAAATCAAAGGCAAATTAAAAAATGTCCTCTTGAAGAAATGGCGTATTTGTGTTACACTACATCCAAGCTGTAATGGTATTTTTGGAGATTCTGGCGTTTTTTCCCCAGTGTTTTATGGCTCTGGGGGGCGGCGGCAGAGTGATTCCTACGCATTTTTTCTACTTTTTTGCCCATTTTGGCTGTTTTCTGGCCATTTAGCCTTGTGGCAAGGGGGAAAGTATGGTAAAATAGTGTAAAGATGCCAAAATGGCAGCCCACTTAATTCGTGATGTTGCCGAGTGCGCACTCGGTTGCATAGGTTTTCCCGGTTGCGCAACCGGGAGGGGACCGATTATATTCGTTTTATTCATTTGAAGGGAGTAATTCATTATGATGATGCCTGCAAACTTCTCTGCTGTGAACGCAGAGGTCGTCTACGGCGGCGCTGTGGCAGATTACCTGCCCGACGCTTGGACTGCTAAGAACGTCAAGCAGTTCAGCACCAACATTATCACTCTGGTCAGCAACAGCTTCACTCAGCGCCTGATCAATGCTACTCTGGGCACCATGTTCAGCGGCAACTGGGGCGACGACGGCGTGAAGCTGTTCGGCGACAACGGCACCCTCTCCGCTCTGTACAATGTTGGCCGTGAGGTCGGCGGTGAGGCTCAGAACTTCGGCAACAAGATCATGACCACTCTGGGTCTGGCTTCTGTTGTCTACACTCTGGGCACCAGCAGCGCTGCTGTCCTGACTGTCAAGAAGGTCGCCAACAGCGATGGCAAGGTCTGGGATAAGGGCTGGGTCAATCTCTAATCTCATCTGAGATTTCCCCAAAGGGCTATTAAAGGGGCGGCGAATCGAAAGATTCGCCGCCCTTTTTTGCTGCCTTTCTGTTACCAAACTGAGACTTTTTTCACATTTTTTTCAAAATTTAAGGGTTTATTAAAAATTGTCCTCTTGAACAAGCCGACAGAATGTGTTATACTATGCCCAAGGTTTAGGAGACGGTACGTCAAAATCCCCTCTCCGGGCCGGTCAAAATGATCAAAGGGTAGGCGCTCCCTTCTTTTGATAGCAGCTGCTCTCTGCTCCGTCTGGCCGCAGGGCGGGGCGAGGCAGAGAGCTGTATGCTGCTTTATTGAAGAAGCGGATGAAGCGTCCGAAATGGAAGCCCTTTCTTCTTCGCCAAATCGTCCTCAGCCGCAAGGCGGGCGTTTTGAAATAGAAACCACAAAGGAAGCATCTATGCGTTATACCTACGTCCGGCAGCACGACACCACAGACTGCGCTGCCGCCTGTCTCGCAATGGTGTGCCTCCATTACAAAAAGGAGATCACCATCACCCGCCTGCGGGACATGATGGGTACCGACCTAAAAGGCACAAACCTGACCGGTATGGAAAAGGCGGCGCAGGAGCTGGGCTTCAGCACCGCCGCCGTCCGGGTAGACCGGGAAAACTTCCTCAGCGAATTCACCACTCCCTGTATTGCACAGGTCATCACCGACGAGGGTCTGGCCCACTTTGTGACGGTCTTCAAGAAGACCACCATCAAGGACGACGGCGAGCGGCGTCGGCACATGGTCCGGCAGGAAGAGGAGCGGAAGAAGTGCGCTGACGAAGGCAAGAAGTTCAAATGCCGCGACTACGTCATCATCGGCGACCCGGCAAAAGAGCTGAAAAAGATCTCCCTCGATGAGTTCTACAAGAACTTTACCGGCGTTCTGCTCCTGATGACCCCGACCTCGGAGTTCAAGACAGGAAAGCAGAAGCAGGGCAGCATGGTCAAGCGTTTCCTCGATCTGCTGTGGCCCCAGAAGAAGCTCTTCTTCTACGCCATCCTCAGCTCGGTCATCCTGACCATCATCGGGATCGCGTCCTCGATGTACAACAAGATCCTGATGGATGAGATCCTCCCCTACGGGCTGAAGAGCCTGCTGGTGGCTGTCATTCTGGTGTTCAGCATCGTCAATGTCACCAGCGCACTCATCAGCATGGTGCGGCAGTGGGTGCTCATCTATCTGTCCATCAAGGTCGATATCCCCCTGATGCTGGGCTACTTCGGGCATGTTTTCAAGCTGCCCATGAAGTTCTTCGCCACCCGCAAGACCGGCGAGATCACCACCCGCTACTCCGACGCCAGCACCATCAAATCGGTGTTCACCAGCATCGCGCTGAGCGTCGTGATGGATATTGTGATGGCCTGCGCCACCGGCGTCATCCTCTTCCGGATGAATGCCACCCTCTTCTCCATTTCGATTTTCACCACACTGCTGAGCATCCTGCTGGTGTTCATCTTCAAGCAGCCCTTCAAGCGGATCAACGAAGAGACCATGCAGCAGTCTGCTATCCTCAACAGCCAGATGATCGAGAGCCTCCGGGGCATCGAGACCGTCAAGTGCAACGCCGAAGAGGACCGTGAGCTGGAAGCTCTGGAGCGGGAATACATCAAGAGCCTGAAGATCAGCCTGCGCTCCAGCAAGATCAGCACGGTGCAGTCCCTGATCTCCACCCTCATCACCACCATCCTCGGCATGGTCACCTCTTATGTGGGCATCATGCAGGTGCTGAATGGTGAGATGACACTGGGCGGCTATATGGCCTTCAGCACCCTTTCCTCTTACTTTACGAACCCGGTCAGCGAGCTGGTCGGCCTGCAGATGTCCATCCAGCAGGCCCAGATCTCCATCAAGCGTCTGACCGAGATCATGGATTACGAGTCCGAGCAGGACGAGACCCGCGAATACACCGAGATGGAAAAAATCGACGGTGACATTGAGTTCAAGGATGTCTCCTTCCGCTACGGCAGCCGTTCCCCGGCCCTGAGCCACGTCTCCTTCACCATCCCCTACGGCAAGAAGGTGGCCCTCGTGGGCAGCAGCGGCAGCGGCAAATCCACCATCACCAAGCTCCTGCTCAAGTATTATGAGCCGGAAAGCGGTACCATCAGCGTAGGCGGCGTCGATTTAGACGAGTACAGCAATGCCTCCGTCCGCCGGGCCATCGCCTATGTCCCCCAGAACGTCGAGCTGTTCAGCAAGACCATCTACGACAACATCCGCATTTCCCGACCGGAAGCCAGCCTCGATGAGGTCAAGGCCGCTGCCAAGAAGGCAGACGCCCACGAGTTCATCCGCAAGCTGCCGCTGCAGTACAACACCTATCTGGAGGAAGCCGGCAACGGCCTCTCGGGCGGTGAGAAGCAGCGCCTTGCACTGGCCCGGGCCTTCCTGAAGGATGCGAACCTCTATATTCTGGACGAATCCACCAGCAGTCTGGACTTTGGCACAGAGAATACCATCTTTGATATGATCTACAACCAGCTGGCAGACCGCTCGATGCTGATCGTCGCCCACCGCCTCTCCACCATCCGTGATTGTGACCTCATCCTGGTCATGGACCACGGCGAGATCGTAGAGCGCGGCACCCACGAAGAGCTGCTGGAAAAGCAGGGCAAGTATTACGAGCTCTGGAGCCTGCAGCAGGGCATCTTCCGCGATAAGAAGCGCGGGGAGAAGCCCGCAGCCCCCGTTTCCGCCGCCAAGGTGGTGGAGGACGAGGACGATGGCGAGTCCATCACCTACTAATTCGTTGCAGCCGCGTGCGCACGCGGTTACATAAATGGCTTTTTTTCCGGATGCGCATCTGGGATTTGGGCCGACTAAATTTGTTTTTCAATCATTTGAAGGGAGTAATTCATTATGATGATGCCTGCAAACTTTACTGCTGTTAACTCTGAGGTCGTCTACGGCGGCGCTGACCTGTTCACCATCCTGGCTGACACCACCGCTCCTATCTGGAACGCTGCTAACGTCAAGCAGTTCAACACCAACCTGATCACCCTGATCAGCAACTCCTTCTTCCAGAAGACCGTCAACAGCACCCTGGGTGTGATGTTCGGCGGCAACTGGGGCGGCGATAACGGCAAGAAGATCTTCGGCGACGACGGCGAGCTGAAGAAGAACTTCTACACTCTCGAGAACGACGACATGACCTTCGGCAACAAGGTCATGCGCACTCTGGGCATGGCTTCTGTCGTCTACACCCTGGGCACCGCTCCTGCCAAGATCGGCTTCAACGACGGTGTTATGGGCATTACCACCAACGATAAGCTTGGTGTCTAATCAGTAACCCCTAGAATCTGAAGTGTATTTCGTCCGGCGGCTCTCGGGCCGCCGGATGATAATGCCTCGTAATGGTATGCCCGGAGGCAGATGCCTCCGGGCATACCTTATTTTTTTATAAAATCATTTCGAAGTTTACAATTTGGACTTATTACTTTGATATAGTAATAGGTGATAACAAAATGTGAAGCTTACCCTCTGCAAAGGCTCTCCCTTTGGGAGAGCTGGCGCGGAGCGCCTGAGAGGGCAAGGATGCCAGAGCGGAAGCTTTTACACAGCGATCCTATCGCTTTAACAAAGGCCGATGCCCATCGCTGTGTGAGCAGCCTTTTCGTCACTGGCTTGCCCTCTCCGTCACCTTCGGTGACACTGCCCGGGTTGCGGCTCCCAGCGTCTGCTTCGCTGCCGCTCGCATCCTGCTGGCCGCGGCCCCAACAGCGACTCCCTGTTTCCGCCGCTGGCGGCGGTCGTCGCCGTTGCTCCCAAAGGGAGAGGCTTTGGATATTCCGTGAGGCTTTGCCTCCTCGCCCAAGGCTCTCCCTTTGGGAGAGGCTTTGCGAGAAGGTCAGGCTTCAGCTCCAGAGGACACTTTCATGAAGAAGACTACTGTTGTCAAGAATTTTTGTATGCTTGGCACTGCCCGCAGACTTCGCCGTGATATGACTCCGCAGGAGCGTAAGCTCTGGTACGAGTATCTCCGCACTTACCCCATAAAATTCTACAAGCAGCGAATCATCGAATCCTTTATTGTAGATTTTTATTGTGCTCCGGCTCGCTTAGTCATTGAAATCGACGGCTCTCAGCATTATACTGAGCAGGGTCAATGTTACGATGAGGAGCGAAGTCAGATATTGCGTGCTTATGGTTTGAAGGTTCTCCGCTTTTCTAACCGTGACGTCGATTGCAATTTAGCTGGTGTTTGTACGCAGATCGATTTGGAGGTCAAAGCCCGTCTCTAAAGGCTCTCCCTTTGGGAGAGCTGGCGCGGAGCGCCTGAGAGGGCAAGGATGCTGACAGTGACGCAGCCACGTTGCGATAACATCGCTCTGACAAAGAGCCTGCCTATCGCTGTGTGAGCGGCTCTCCCCTCACTGGCTTGCCCTCTCCGTCACCTTCGGTGACACCTCTCCCAAAGGGAGAGGCTTTGGATATTCCGTAAGGCTTCAGCCTCTGACTTCACGTTTTGTTATTGCCTATTACAAGCAATGAAACCAAGAACAGGTGGTATAAAATCATGAGAGAGATCCAGACCGCAGAAAACAAGACCCTCAAGCTGACCAATGTGGTCAGCCGCCGCATCCAGCCCGAAGAGTTCAACAATATGCAGATCGTGCTGACCCAGATGCACAACTTTATCAAGAGCAACGGCGCACAGCCCCTCGGCCCCCTCGTGCAGTGCATCAAACTGCCCGCCGGCCCCAACCCCCAGCCCGAAGTCTATATGATGCAGCAGGCCACCCAGCTCATCCCCCGCATGGAGGCCGGCTACTCCATGGACGCTGTGCTCCGCGTGCGCAACTGCCTGTATGCCCACTACGTCGGCCCCATGAGCCAGAGCGGCCTTGCCTCCCAGAAGCTGAACATCATGGCGTTTGAGCACGAGCTCGAGCTGACCGGCACTGTCTACACCATCTTTGTCAATCAGGATGATGACGAGGGCGTTGTGGATACCTTTATGGAGACGAAGTAATATGACGACGACCATCCGCGACATCAACGAGCTGCAGGACCGCCGCATCATGATGGAGAAAAAGCTGCCGCCTTTCGGCTACGCGCTCATTCTCCTGACGGCTGCCCTCATCCTCTTCCTCGTGGTGTGGAGCACCAAAAACTACCGCACCTACGTCAGCCAGTCCACCGGCTCGGTGCAGGCCGCCAACAAGACCTACATCATGTCCAGCTACTCCGGCTCCATCACCGAGCTGAACATTGCCGAGGGTTCCTACGTCAACGAGGGCGACCTCATCGCTCACATCAAGAGCACCGACCTCGACATGCAGCAGGACAGCCTCCAGAGCCAGCTGGACATCTACAAAAAGCAGAAGAGCCAGTACGAGAAGCTGGTCAAGTCCATTCAGGATGACAAGAACTACTTCAGCGAGACGGACATCGACGACCAGCCCTACTACTACCAGTACGAGACCTACAAGAGCCAGGTTGCCCAGAAGGCCTTCGACGCCTCGCCCTATCAGGCCGCAGGCTACTCCGACGAGCAGATCAAGGCCCTGATGGAGCAGAACCAGAGCGAGGTGGAGGCCCTGTATTACTCCACTTTGCAGTCCATCTCCGCCAGCCTGACCAGCGTTCAGAGCAACATCGACAATCTGCAGAGCCAGATGGACTCCCTGAGCACCGGCGCCAACGACTACTACATCTATGCCCCCACCTCCGGCGTCATCCACATGGATACGCCCTATAAGGTGGGCATGGTGCTCAGCGCCGGCACCCCGCTGGCCACCGTCGCCAGCGAGAACAGCGACCTCGAGGTGGTGGCTTACGTCACCCTCAGCGACCGGCCGCTGCTCCATGTGGGCGACCCCTGCAAGATCGCCATCACCGGCCTGTCGGAGTATTCCTACGGCACCCTGACCGGCACCGTGACCTCCATCGACAGCGATGTGACCGCCAGCTCCTCCGGCTCCTACTACAAGATGACCATCACCCCGGACAGCACCTACGTCATCAGCAACAGCGGCGACAAGGTCGATCTGTCCAACGGTATGAGCGTCACCGCCCGCGTGGAGTACGACAAGCTGACCTATTTCGAATACGCGATGGAAGCTCTGGGCGTTCTGTTCCGCTAAGCGCTCACATCAACGCTCAAAGAGGTACGAAAGAATGAAACTGAACCTGAAAATGCTGGCCGTGAGCGCCGCTCTGCTGGGCCTGCTGGCCGCCGGCGCTGCGCTTCCGGCCTCTGCAGCCAGCCCCCTGAACGCGGCCGCTGCCCTCTCTCTGCCCTGGTCCGCTGCGGCTGTGGAGAGCGTCGAGACCGGCACTTACGCCTCTACCATGACGGTGGGGACGCAGCAGCAGCTCTCGCCGGTCATTCTGCCCGCCAAGGCCGCACGCAAAGCCACGGTAACTTTTATGTCCAACGACAGCACCATCGTGAACGTGACGTCTGAGGGCGTGGCGCAGGCGGTGGGCGTCGGCACGGCGCAGGTCATCGCCAGCGCAGACGGCGTGAGCTGCGTCTACACCATCACCACCGAGCTGGATGAATCCATGATCGTCAAGGAGATGGACATCACGCTGGCCTCCGGCACCATCGCTGTCGGCGAGACCACTTCCCTGTCGCTGGGCGTGCTGCCTTCCAGCGCATCGAATTACGCCAACGTGAGCCTCAGCTCCTCCGATCCCGCTGTGGCTACCGTCAACAACTTTGGCAAAGTCACCGGTGTCGCCCCCGGCACCGCCACCATCACCGCCACCTGCGGCGATGTGAGCGCATCGGCCACTGTCAAGGTCGTCAACAGCGGCGCAGACCATCAGTCCATCGACCTGAACACGAGCTATGTCGTCCTCAAGCCGGGTGCCAGCCGCACCATCACCGGCAAAGTGACCCCGTCTTCCGCCTCCCAGTCCCTCACCTTCAAGTCCAATGACACCAAGGTGGCCACTGTGAGCGCCAAGGGCGTCATCACCGCCGTGGGTACGGGCGCGACCTCCATCGTCGTCTCCAACGGCACGGCGTCCGCCTCGGTGACGGTCATCGTCAACCGGAATGCTTCCAGCTCCGGCAACGGCGGCGGCAGCACCGACGACAGCAACGGTGAGGTCGTCACCGACCCCGTCGTGGAGGCCATCGAGGCCGACGGCACCGACGAAGTGACCTTCGCACAGCGGGAGCTCCCCACCATCACCAGCGAGATGCTGAATGCCCTCCGTCTGAACGGCAAGACCCTCGTGGTCGAGGCCGATAACTACACCATCCGCATCGCGGGCCGCGATGTAAAGAACACCTCCGCGCAGGTGAGCACAGCCCTGAGCTTTGCCCCCTCTGAGTATGGTGTCACCTTCACCCTCAACGGCGGCGAGGCTCTGCCGGGCGTCGTTCAGGTCGAGATGACCGGCGACAACGCCGTCTACACCCGCGTCTACCTGCACAATGCCCTCAAGGGCAAGTGGCAGTTCCTCAACAGCTACAAGAACCATGTCCTCGAGGCGGACACGGCGGGCGAATACCTGCTGACCACCCAGAATCTCCGCTTCGTCCATGTGGACATGACCTTCTTCATCGCGGGCCTTGTGGTCATCGTGGGCATCATCATCGCCTACATCGTCATCAAGAAACGCTATTGGTTCTGGTAACTCTCATAAGTAAAATGAAAGCGGCTGCTGTAAGTCCCTAAGACTACAGCAGCCGCTGTTTTTTGTTTATCGTATTACAGTTGCCCGGGTGGGCCAAAGCCTCTCCCTTTGGGAGAGGTGTCACCAAAGGTGACGGAGAGGGCAAGGCCGGGTCGAAAAAAGCCACCTGCGCAGCGATAGGCACACGCCTTTATCAGAGCGATGCTATCGCTGTGGGCGTGTTTTCCCTTTTTGCGTCCTTGCCCTCTCAGGCGCTCCGCGCCAGCTCTCCCAAAGGGAGAGCCTTTCAGCGGGGTACTTATTTTACTCCACCGTCACGCTCTTGGCCAGATTGCGGGGCTTATCGACGTCACAGCCGCGCAGGACGGCCATATAGTAGGCGAACAGCTGCAGCGGCACGATAAGCTGCAGGGGCATCAGCAGCTCGTCGTAGTCGTCCAGACGCACCACATAGTCCGCCACGCCCTCCGGGACGACAACGTCCTTCGTCGTGAAGAGGATGACCCGCGCACCGCGGCTCTTGGTCTCCTTGGCGTTGGAGATGGTCTTCTCGTACACCTGCTTCTGGGTGGCCAGCGCGATGACCGGCACACCGTCGGTGATGAGGCTGATGGTGCCGTGCTTGAGTTCACCGGCAGCGTAGGCGTCCGAGTGGACGTAGCTGATCTCCTTGAGCTTCAGGCTGCCTTCCAGCGAGAGGGCGTAGTCGAAGCCGCGCCCGATGAAGAAGCAGCTCTGGGTGTTGACGAAGCGGCTGGCGAGGTACTTGATCTGCTCACAGTCGGCCAGACGGGGCTGGATGACCTCACCGGCGCGGAGCAGCTCGGCGGTCAGGCGGCGGGTCTCTGCCTCGCTCAGACGGCCTCTGGCGTAGGCCAGACGGAACGCGAAGAGGTAGAGGGTGCAGAGCTGCACCATATAGGCTTTGGTGGACGCCACGGCGATCTCCGGGCCGGCATAGGTGTAGAGGACGTAGTCCGCTGCGCGGGCGATGGAGCTGCCCACCACATTGACGACAGCCAGCACCGGCACGCCCCGGCTCTTGGCGAGGCGGAGGGCGGCCAGCGTGTCGCTGGTCTCGCCCGACTGGCTGATGATGATGACGAGGTCGTCGGGGTCGAGGATGGGGTCACGATAGCGGAACTCGCTGGCGATGTCCACCTCGGCAGGGACACGGGCCAGCCGCTCGATGGCAGTCTTGCCCACCATACCGGCGTGCATGGCCGTGCCGCAGGCCACGAGGTGGATGTTTTTGATGCTGCGCAGCTTCTCGTCGCTCAGCTCCGGGATGCGGAGGTCGGGCATACCGTCCTCCACGCGGGGGCTGACGGTGGCCGTGATGGCGGCAGGCTGCTCATGGATCTCTTTCAGCATGAAGTGGGGGTAGCCGCCCTTCTCAGCGGCTTCTTCGTCCCAGTCGGCGGTCAGCACTTCCCGCTCCACCGGCTTGCCGAAGGCGTCGTAGAACCGGATGCCGTCGGCCTTGACCACCGCCATGTCGCCCTCCTCGAGGACGCTGTAGCGGCGGGTGTACTTGAGCAGGGCCGGAATATCGGAGGCCACGAAGTTCTCGCCCTCGCCCCAGCCCACGATGAGGGGGCTCTCCTTCTTGACGGCGTAGATGGTGTCCGGCTCTTCCCGGAACAGCACGCCCAGCGCATAGCTGCCCCGCACCATCGCCAGCGCCTCCCGCAGGGTTTCCAGAGGGCTCTGCTTGGGCTGGGCGCAGCAGAAGTAGTCGATGAGCTTGACCAGCACCTCGGTGTCCGTCTCGCTCTCAAAGGTGACGCCCTTGGCCAGCAGGTCGGCCTTCAAAGGGCCGTAGTTCTCGATGATGCCGTTGTGGACGATGCTCACGCGGGGGGTGGAATGGGGATGGCTGTTGACGTCGCTGGGCTCGCCGTGGGTGGCCCAGCGGGTGTGTCCGATGCCGCAGAAGCTCTCGGGCAGGTTTTCTGCCTCCAGCTTGCGGCGGAGCACTTCCAGCCGCCCCTTGCTCTTGACGACGTGGATGCCGCCTTCCAGCGCCAGCGCGACGCCGGCGGAGTCATAGCCGCGGTATTCCAGCTTTTCCAGACCGTTCAGCAGCACTTCCTGGGCGCTGCGCTTACCCGAATAACCTACGATGCCACACATACAAAACACCTCCATGCCGACAGCCCGGCGCGAACGCACACGGCAGCTGTCAGCCTCTTATGATCAGTCTATGTTCTTGTATGGCTTTCTTTGAAAGGGTTCTGTTGCGGTATTGCTGCCGTTTTTTGCCCTTCTCTGCGGCTGGTATAAGCCCCGGAAGCTTTTGCTCCCGTTTCAACCGGAGGAACACCCGCCGAAACTTTCGATGATCCCTCTCCTCGTCACCCTCACGGCTGTCACCCGCGTGGCCCGGCGCTTTTTCGTCAACTGAAGTGGTCTATCCCCTCTTTCTGCTCTTTCCGCTGCTTTTCTGAAACCAAAAACAGCTCCTTTCGGAGCTGTCAGACGCCGACGGAAAAGGTCAGCGGTATTGTATCACAAAGTCCCTCATCCGTCAATGGACGCCCAGCATTTTGTGGAGCCTCGGCTGCCAGACCACTTTATAGAGCATCAGCATATTGTGGAGCGCCCGGTCATAGAGCAGGAAGGCTGCATTGCCCATGGCCAGCGTCACCAGCGAGACGGCCAGCGCCGTAGTGCGCAGCTCTTCGGCGATGCTGCCCGCCGGGACCAGCAGCAGCACCAGCCCGTACATCGCCAGGATCCCGCCGTTGCAGAGCAGCAGCTTGCAGACAGCCCGCAGCAGGGCCGGGCGTATCCGCTCGAAATAAGGCTTTGCCAACGGATAGTACCCCAGCAGGAACACAAAGGTGAGGGCCACTTCCTTGTCCGGCACGAAGAGCAGACTCAACAGGCTCACCGCGCCATAGGCCGTCAGAGCCATGGGCTTCCCGCACTCCACGCAGACTGTGGCGATGAGGAAGCTGGCCACTGCCGGAGCGATGAACATCGCAATGGGAAACACAGCCCCCAGCAGCATCAGGGCCACGCTGAGCGCTGCGGCCATGCCGCAGTAGGCCATGGCCCAGCTTTTACTTTTGCGTCCCTTCATGGCAGCTCCCATTGTACCGGCTGGCTCTCAGCGTCCAGCGGCTCGATGGCGTGGCGGAGGCCCAAGATCATGATGTTGTCCAGCAGGGTGCGGTTCAGCTTGACGTCCAGCATCCCGTAGGCGCGGACGAGGTCGTTGACCGCAGCGAGGGCCTGCCGCCGGGCGTTTTCCCGGGCGGCGTTCCTGTCGTTGATGCCGTTGAGGAGGAAGACGTTGTAGCGTCCCTTATCTTTGTCCCGGGAAAAGCTCTCCGCTTTGTCCAGCAGATAAGCGGCCCGGCCGATGCAGCTGCCGATGTAGTGCATACTTTTGCGCTGATTGGGGTCGTCAGTGGCCAGCACCGAGTAGAGCGCGCCGTAGAGGTTGCCCTTCGGCTCTGCGGCCAGCAGATAGTTCTTGGCGTTCAGGGTCATCTGGACGTTGGCCTGGTCCCGCTCCTGCACGAAGATGCGCTCCAGTGCCGGGTTCTCGGCGGCAGCCTTCCGGTAGGCTTGCCGCAGCAGGACGGTGTCCACCACCCGCCGTACCTTTTTATAGAAGGGCAGGTCGGCCCACTGGGCATCCTGGATGCGGTGCCAGCTCAGCAGGACTTCCACCTGTGCAGCCAGCCGGATGCCCTGGGTCTGACACATCATCTGCCGCCAGACCAGCGTACCCGGCTCCCGCATCTGCTTACAGGTGGCCGGACGTCCTGCCAGACTGTCGGCCAGCACTGCGAACAGGACGCCGTTGTAGCGCAGACCATAGCAGGAATACAGCCCATAGGTGGTGTAGAGCTGGCGGCGGACGCCGCGCTGATACCACTGATAGGTGTTGTAATCCCGGATGGTCAGCTCCGGCAGATAGGGCCGCATACGTCCCTTCATTCTGTTCATTCCTTTCGCGGGCCGCGCCGGGCGCAGCCTTTCTTGCAGGGGAAGACCGCTTCCCCACAGCTGTAGACTAGTATAATCTATTTTTCGTCAGCGTTCAACCGTTCTTTTGTAAATTTAATTAGAAAAGACCGCACTGGAATCGATTTCAGTGCGGTTTTTGGGTGCATCTTATTTCTTTTCGAAACGGCCCGTGTGGCCGGGCTGGGTGCGCTTGCCGTCAAAGCCGCTCTTGGGCATGGGCTTTGCGGGGCGGTCCTCGAACTTGGGGGCGTTGTAGTACATATACAGCTGGCAGGGGATCATGCCGTTGTACATCTTGCGGCGCTTGTTGGCCCGCTTGCCGTAGTGGTGCTCAAAGTCCATATCGGCAGTGATGGCGTAGACACCGGCGCAGGGGTGGGCCTCCATCTGCTGGCCGAGGGTGCGGGCCAGCTTGGCGGCACCCTCGATGGTGCTCATGCGCTCGCCGTACGGGGGGTTGGTCAGGACGATGGCCTCGCTTTTGGCGGCGAAATCGGCCACGTCGGCCACCTCGAAGTGGCAGCGCTTCTCCACGCCGGCCAGCTTGGCGTTGGCGTTGGCCAGAGCCACGGCGGCGGGGTCGATGTCGTAGCCGAAGGCCTCAAAGCCCACGTCCAGCTTGGAGTCGGCCAGAGCCTTCTGGCGCTGCTCGGCCCAGATGGCGGCAGGCACGAAGCTGTAGCGCTCGGCGGCAAAGCGGCGCTTGAGGCCGGGGGCGATGTTCATGGCCTTCTGAGCGGCCTCGATGAGGAGGGTGCCGCTGCCGCAGAAGGGGTCCTCCACGAGGCTGTCGCGGCGGACGCGGCCCAGATCGGCGATGGTAGCGGCCAGTGTCTCACGGATGGGGGCCTCCATGGAGTTGCGGCGGTAGCCGCGCTTGTGCAGGCCGTCGCCGGTGGTGTCCAGCATGATCTCGCAGACGTTCTTGCGGAGCATGAAGCGGATCTTATACTCCGCGCCGGTCTCGGGCAGGCTGGTGGTGCGGTGGCCCTGCATCAGGCGCTTGACCACGGCCTTCTTGATGATGCTCTGGCAGGCCGGCACGCTGGACAGCTGGCTGTTCAGCGAAGAGCCGGTGACCGGGAAGGCCGCGTCGGCGGGCAGCAGCTCTTCCCAGTGGATGGAGTAGACGCCGTCAAACAGCTCGTCGAAGGTGGTGGCCGTGTAGGTGTTCAGGAGCAGCATCACGCGCTCCACGGTGCGGAGATTGAGGTTGGCGGCGGCGATCATATCTGCGCCGCCCCTGAAGGTCAGACGGCCGTCGCTGACCCGGATGTCCTCGGCGCCGATGCGGCGCAGCTCAAAGTTGGCCGTGGACTCGCACCCGAAAAAGCAGGGGGCGATGAGTTCAAATTTTGCAGGCATTCTGGTTTCCTTTCCTGTCGGGTGCGGCGTGCCGCACCAAAAAACAGGCCCGCCCCGCTGGGGGCAGGCCCAAAGCTTCTTCGTCTTGTGCGGACGGCTCAGCGGCTGCCGCGGCGTCCCCGGGGTGCGTAGCCGCCGCCCCGGCGGTTGTTGGTCTCGTGGTCGAGGTCGGCCATCTTCTCTTCGCTCTGGCTCTTGAAGCGGCTCATCATGTCCTCAAAGCTCAGGTTGTCGCTCTTGGCCGGGGCCTTGGGCTGCCAGACGCGGGGCGCTGCGTCCCGTGCCGGGCTGCGTCCGCCCTGAGGACGGCCGCCCTGACCGTTGCGGCGGAAGCCGCCTTCCTGCGGGCCGTTGTTGTTGGGGCGGGGGCCGCGGCCTTCACGCGGAGCGCGGGGTGCCGGCGGCAGCAGCCGCTTGATGGACAGCGCGATCTTGCCGTCCGGTGCCACGTTGATGACCTGCACCTTCACGGTGTCGCCGTCATGCAGCACGGCTGCAATGTCCTGCACATACTCGTTGGACACCTCAGAAATGTGGACCATGCCCACACGGCCCTCCGGCAGCGCAACGAATGCGCCAAACGGTTTTACGCCGGTGACACGGCCTTCAAAAATATTCCCTACCTCAATCGCCAAAACTCAATACTCCTTGTTGACTAATATGTTTCCCGCCGGCCGCAAGCCGCCCGGGGCGCGGCATCAGTTGCCCGTCACATCCACAAAGATGCGCTCGTTGGCCGCCGCATAATTGTAAGAGTCCCGCGCGACCCACTCGGTCACATCGTCCGAGTCGCCGCTGAGGATGCGCTGCATCTCCTCGTTCTGGGTCTTCTGCTGGTCGATCTGCTCCTGCAGGGTGTCCAGCTCCGCTTTCTTGGAGCTGAGCGCCACCTGATTTGCGATGTACGCCGCTAGCATACTCAGCAAAAGCAGAAGGAAGAGCAGTTTCAGCACAGCGCCCACGACGGACGCCTTTCTCTTCCGCTTTTTCCGGCTCGGATTTGCCATAACACAGTGCCTCCCGTTTTCGGACAGCAGGCCCGATGCGCCTGTACTCTCACTTTGATACGTTTGAATTATACAACATACGCCGTGGTGTTGGCAAGCTCTTTTTCTGTTTTTTTGCAAGTCTTTTTTCGTTCCGCCGTACTTTGGCGGCGGCGCGGGCGGCTTTCCACGGGGCGATGCACCGGGCGGCGAGCCGCACCGGCCCCAGCAGAAGTTTCCCCGCAAAGGCTTCGGCAGCGGCGAACAGAGGCCGCAGCGCTGCCTGCACCGCCCCGGCGGCGCAGAACGCCGCCAGCGCCATATAGCCCCGCAGCTGCCCGGCCTGACTCTGGGAGACGGCGTAGCTCTGCAAAGCCATCAGCGCCACTCCCACAAAAAGCATATCCGGCAGGAACGCGGCCCTGCCCCGGGTGGGCAGAACGGCCCGCGCCGCGCCCAGCACACCGCCCAGCACCGCGCAGGCCGCCATCTCCTGCCCCACCGCCCCGGGCGAAAGCGCCGGGCCCATCACCGGACGAGACGGCGCAGAAAGCCGCCCGGCGTATGCTCTGCGGTGTATTCCAGCGTGTCCACCCGGCCTGTAAGCTTGACTTCGCCCTTGTCGAGGTCGAGGCTGGTGACGCTCAGCTCGGCCCCGGTGAGTTCCAGCGTCCCTTTCGAGGTGAGCATCGCCGCCCCCTCGGCGTCGCAGCGGATGACCCGCCGCACACCGGTGACGGTCAGCTTGTTCCGCCCCTCCAGAATGAGGTCGTGAGGCAGAGCCTGCTCCGGCTTTGCGTCCTGTTGTTTCATGACATTCCCCTCCCCTTTTCTGCCATCTTATGCAGGGCGGGGCGGGGTCATGCCGGATTTACTCGGCCTTCGGGGCGTCGTGGGCGGCTGCCAGCACGTTGTCCTGCTCGATGATCTCGTACATCTCGCGGGCCACGTCCTTGGTACGGGGCTCCACGTCGGAGAGGACCTTCACCTTGATGGGCCGGTTGCCGAAGGTGACCTCGATGATGTCGCCGGCCTTGACGGCCTGGCTGGCCTTGGCGGTCTTGCCGTTGATGAGGATGCGGCCCGCGTCGGCCACCTCGTTTGCCACCGTGCGGCGCTTGATGAGCCGCGAAACTTTCAGATATTTGTCTAAACGCATTTCTAAACTCCTTGTATCAACCTCTCCGTCACGCCTACGGCGTGCCACCTCTCCTATCGAGGAGAGGCCTTGGCAGTCCGTAAAGTTTCGTCTTCACCCATAAACTTTTCCTCTTCGCCAGAGGCTCCCCTCGGTAGGGGCAACAGCGACGACCGCCGCCAGTGGCGGAAACAGGGAGTCGCTGTTGGGGCAGCGGCCGGCGAGACGCAAGCAATGCGCAGCGGATGCTGGGAGCCGCAACTCGGCCTTGTCGAGCGATAGCGAGACTGAGAGGTTGTTCCTCTATTAAAAAAGCCGCCGGGCCTAAAGGTTCCGGCGGCGATGGGTCTTCTCTTACAGGGTGTCCTTCAGAGCCTTGCCCGGCTTGAACACAATGCTCTTGGAAGCAGCGATGGTGATGGGCTCGCGGGTGCGGGGGTTGATGCCCTGACGCTCAGCGCGCTCACGCACCTCGAAGGTGCCGAAGCCGGAGATGGAGATCTTCTCACCCTCGGCCATGGCCTTGCCCAGTGCCTCGAATGCAGCGTTGACTGCCATCTCGGCGCTCTTCTTGCTCATCTCAGTGTTTGCCGCAACCTGTGCGATCAGATCGGTCTTGGTCATAATAAAAACCTCCACAATATTCTCAACATTTTCTATTCGAGCAGACGGTCTGACCGTCTGGTACCCGTTTACGTTTCGTCCGCTTCCAGCCTCTGGGTAAAGCGCCTGGCCGCGAAGGTCAGGGCCTCTTCGGCGTCCACACCGGCCAGACGCATGGCATCGGCGGCGGCCAGCAGCAGCTCACCGGCGTTCTCTGCCGTCTGCTCTGCGTCCCACGCGGCCCTAGCGCTGTCCAGAGTTCTGGCCGCACCGGCGGCATCCTCCGGCCCGCAGCCGAACCGCGCGGCCCGCCTCTGGAGCTTCTGGGCGCGCATCAGGGCGGGCAGGGTGACCGGGACGGTGTCCAGCTCATCGGCCAGAGTCGTGCGGCCCTTTTCCTTATTTTTGAGCGCATCCCAGCTGTTTATACCAGCATTTTCCGCCGCCGAGGAAGCAAAGATGTTCGGGTGGCGGAAGACCAGCTTCTCGCACACCTCGCGGCAGACCTTTTCCATGTCGAAACGGCCCCGCTCCTCCTCGATGACGGTGTGGAACACCACCTGCATCAGGACGTCGCCCAGCTCTTCCTGCATCATGACAGGGTCGTCGGCGTCGATGGCTTCCAGCGCCTCGCACGTTTCTTCCAGAAAGTTTTTCCGGATGGAAGCGTGGGTCTGGACTTTGTCCCACGGACAGCCGTTCTCCCCGTCTCTCAGGATGCGGATGATCTCCACGAGGTCTTCCGCCGTATAGTGTTCCCTCTGCGTCCAGTCCTGCATGGGGCGTCTCCTTTCCGCATTCCGAGAACATCTGCGAACAGATTAAAATTGTACCGCAGAATCTGCCGAAATGCAAGGGCACAAGCGCATTTTCCGGCTTTTTGCGGCAAAATTTTCATTTCATTCACAACAAAAGGCGGCATCCCCCAGGGGACACCGCCCTGCGTGGGCTTTTTCGCTTACAGCTGTGCGCCGCACTTGTTGCAGAACAGCGCGTCGTCCGAGACGGGCGCGCCGCACTGGGGGCAGGTCTTGGCCTTGTCGTCCTCGGGCTTTTCCTCGGCGGGCTCTGCGGCTGCGTCAGCCGTCCCATCGGCGGCCTCTTCCGTATCCTCGAAAGTCGTCTCAATGACGGTATCCGGCTCGAGAGAGGCTTTCAGGTCGGAGAGCTCCTGCTCGATGTTGGCGATCATCTCGATGTATTTGTCCACAAGGGGCTGGTTCTCCTCGTTGCCCTTGGCCAGACTATACACCAGTGCGCCCAGCTGGCGCTGCGCCTTGTACAGCTTGCTCTGCGCGTTCACGATCTTTGCCTGGGTGCGGCCCTTTTCGGCCAGGTCCAGCGCGGCATTCTTGCCTTTCTCGGCATACTCGAGGCCCATTTCCTTGATCTTATTGAAGTCCATAAAAGACACCTCACTTGTCTATGCCCGGGGCGGGCAGCACTCCTCTGCGTTTTCTGCTCAGGCTGTCCCTGTGCCGCCGGAGATTATTTTCATTATAGCGCACTCCCGGGGGGAATGCAACGAATCCCACCCAAGTTTTACAGAATCGTGCGGATTTGGAAACATTTTTTTCGCAATTTGCACACTTTCCGCGTTCTGATGTCGTTTAGAAGCTGTTTTCGTAAGCAGGGTGCGCCGAACGGCGAGGATTTTTGCCCGCAGACAAGGCGATTTTTCGCAGCAATCCCGACGGATTGCAAGGGAAAGCAACGCAGTATGCGGGCAAAAAGACCGTTTCGGGCGGTGTGCAATGCTTAGGAAAACGGCTTCTCAAACTTCGCCTGCGTAGAACTCGCGCAGCATGCTGTCGGCGGGCAGAAGCTCCAGCTCCACCGGGGCCACATGCTCGAAGCGGCGGGCCGTCTCGTCCCAGAGCTCCGCGTTGTGGCCTTCCAGCGTGAAGCGCTGGCTCACCGGGCGCAGGAGCTTTGCGATGAGGCCCAGCTCGTAGGTGAAGGAGGTGTCCAGCAAAAAGTCTGCCGTAGTCTTGAAGCCCTTGATATACCGGGTCTCGCCGTCGAGGACTCTATCCCACATGGCGAGGGTCTTGGCGGGGCTGCGGCCCCGGGCTGCGGCATCCCGCAGGGTGCGGCGGCAGAGGCGGATGTCCTGGGTGTTGATGACACGGCGGCCATCAATGCAGTATTCCTCCCGCAGGCCGGCGTAGATGCGGTAGACGTCGTCGCCCTTCACAAGGCCCGTCAGCTCGGGGTTCAGGGCGTGGATGCCCTCCACGATGCAGACGCCGCCCTTGAGGTCCAGCGTCTCCGTCTCGGAGGAGCGGGACTCGGCGGTGAAGTCGTAGATGGGCAGCACCGTCTTTCCGGTGGTGCTCAGATCGCTGAGGCACTGGCGGATGAGGGACATATCCAGCGTGTCGGGGTTCTCGTAGTCCAGCGTACCGTCGGGCAGGCGGGGGTAATACTGAGCGCCCTTGAAGAAGTTATCCAGACTGATGACATGGGCCGGGGTGCCGGAGGCTTCCAGAGCCTCGGCCACCTTATGAGCCGAAGTCGTCTTGCCGCTGGCCGACGGGCCGGTGAGCATGACGATCTTGGCGCGGGAGTCCCTGATCTTCTGGGCGGCATAGGCCACCCGCTGGCGGTAGCTCTTCTCGCTCATCTCCGCCAGCGCCGCCGGGCTCTGGGCGGCGACGTTGTACAGGTCTATCTCAACCAGACGTTTCGGTACCCAAATCGTGATCATAAAAAACAGCCACTCCTTTTTTCCGTTCCAGCACTTCGTCGAAACGCTGGATGTATTCTGTCGGATACTTGAAATTGAAGATGCGCTGCATCCGCTTGCCGCCGTCGGCCACCAGCTTGGTGCTGCCGCCTGCGCCGGCCGAGAGGATGGTCTGGACTTCTTCCATGATATAGATATTATAATACCCCTCGTGGCCCGGCTTGCACCAGCCCACGTTTTCCAGGTTTTGGAGGGTATTTTTCTGACGATAGAGGTAGTAGGGCCGATAGCCCGCCTCGGCCAGCAGATGGCACCTTTCCAGCATGGCGGCCACATCGGCGTAGTCGTTCTCCTTCTGGTCCTCGATGACGATGCGGGAGGCCCGCTTGAGGGTCAGGGTGTGGACGGTGATGTTCTCAGGGTCGAGGGCGATGGCCTGACGCAGGCTCTTCTCGAACCCTTCCACCGTGTCGCCGGGCAGGCCGGCGATGAGGTCCATGTTGATGTCGTCGTGGCCTGCGGCCCGGGCCTCGGCATAGCAGTCGAGGATGTCCTGAGCCGAGTGCCTGCGGCCAATGTTCGCCAATACTTCATCCGAGAAGGTCTGCGGATTGATGGAGATGCGGGTCGCGCCGTATTCCCGGATGACGGCCAGCTTTTCGGCGTCGGTGCAGTCGGGGCGTCCGGCTTCCACCGTGTATTCCACGATGGCGGAAAGGTCGAAGCAATCCCGCACCGTCCCCATGAGCTGGCGCAGCTGCGCTGCCGAGAGGCTGGTGGGGGTGCCGCCGCCGATGTAGATGCTGCAGAACTTCAGCCCGGCCTTGTCAGCCTCGTCCCGGATGGCCTCGACCTCTCTGCACAGGCAGTCCACATAGGGCTGCACCAGCTTGCGGTCACGGTCGAGGTTGCAGCTGACGAAGCTGCAATAGCTGCACCGGGAGGGGCAGAACGGGATGCCGATATAGAGGCTGTAGGTCTTGGGCGCACTGCCTGCTTTCAGGATAGGCTCCTGCAAGTCCGCGATGGCCTTGGCCCTGCCGTATTTTTCGGGCGAGCAGTCGAAGCGCTTGAGGAAGAAATCGTCGATCTCCTCTTCCGTCCAGCCTGCGGCCCGCTTGTCGTGGACGAGGCGCACCGGGCGGACGCCGGTCATCTTGCCCCAGGGCGGGCGGACGCCCGTCCAGCTGCGCAGCAGGTCATAAGTCAGGCTGGCCAGCGCAAATTCCGGCGTCTCGCCGCCCTCTTCCACGGGAATGGGCAGAGGTGCTTCGGCGGTCTGGCTCTTGCCGCCCTGCCGCACCATGGCCCAGAGCTTGTCAGGCCGCTTCTCGGCCCAGACGCAGTCTGCGCCGTCCTCGGGCGGGGTGAGGGTGAGCGGGGCCATTGGGTAGAACAGGCGGACGAGGTGCTCCACCTCGTAGCCCGAGCCGAGGCCCGTGATATAGATATTCATGTGAAATCCCGCCTTTTTATGCGTTTCTCAGCGCATTTTTGATATAGAAGTTGGTGGCGGCCTCCTGCCCGAAGGTGGAGAAATCGCCGTGGCCGGGCAGCACCTGCGCCTCGGCCGGGACGGGCAGGGCCGCGAACTTGCGCAGACTCTCGTCCATCTTCCGGCTGTCGCCGCCCTCGAGGTCGGTGCGGCCGATGCTGCCCTGAAAGACGGTGTCGCCCACGAAGAGATAGCTTTCGCACAGCAGCACCACGCTGCCCTCGGTGTGGCCGGGGGTGTGCCAGACAGTGAAGCGCAGCTCGTCGAGGGGGATGACCTCGCCCTCTTCGTAGCCGCTGTCCGAGCCCTTGAGGGGCAGCAGCTGGGTCCCCCGACAGTCGGCGGGCTCACAGTAGAGCTTTGCGCCCCACTCGCGGCTCAGGACCCCCGCACTGCCCACATGGTCGTAGTGGCCGTGGGTGCAGAGGATAAGGCTCAGCCTGCCGCCGTGCTCCTTTAAGATTTTATCGTACTCCTGCACCTCGGCGGCGGGGTCGATGACCACCGCGTTGCCTGCGTCCGAGATGAGCAGGAAGCTGTTGGTGTAAAACGGCGCAGGGCCGACCAGATGAAATGCCTTCATGGTTTATTTTTCTCCTTTATGCCACTCGTCGGTGTCGATGACGATGGTGCAGGGGCCTTCGTTGACCAGCGACACCTGCATATCCGCGCCGAACTCGCCGTGCCGGACATCCTTGAGGCCCTGCTTGTTCATCTCGGCGAGGAACAGCTCGTAGGCGTCCACAGCCAGCGGCGGTCTTGCCGCCTTGATGAAGCTGGGACGGAAGCCCTTCTTCGTGTCGCCGTAGAGGGTGAACTGACTCACCACCAGTGCAGAGTACCCGAGGTCCTTTGCGCTGAGGTTCAGCTTGTCGTTTTCGTCCTTGAAAATGCGCAGGCCCGCGCATTTTTCAGCCAGCTTCGGCACGATGTCGAGGGTATCGGTGTCCTTGACGCCCAGCAGGATGACGAGGCCGGGACCGATGGGGCGCGGCTCGCCGCCGTTGATCCGGACGCTGGCCGAGGATACGGCCTGAATGACTGCACGCATATTAGCTCCTTGTTACCTTGAGCACATCCTTGACTTTGGACAGACGGGCCACGACCCGGTTGAGGTGCTCTGTATTGTTGATGCCGATGGTCAGGCTGATGACGGCACAGTTGTTCTCCACCTGACGGGCGTTCATGGCGTAGATGGGGACGCGGATGTCAGCCAGCGCGGCCAGCACATCGGACAGCAGCTCGTTGCGGTTGAGGGCGATGATCTCCAGACCGGCCTTGTAGCTGTCCTTGACGCTGTCGGCCCAGTACGCCTTGACCCAGCGGGGGGCGTTGGAGGGGTCTTTCATGCTGGACACCGCGTTGGCGCAGCTCTGCTTGTGGATGGAGACGCCGAAGCCCCGGGTGATGAAGCCCACGATGGGGTCGCCGGGCAGGGGCGAGCAGCACTTTGCAAACTTGATGGGGGTGTTGTCGAAGCCCTCCACCACCACGCCGTCGGTGGCGTGGACGCGGCTCAAATCGACCTTCGGCAGGTCCTCCACCGACTTGTTCTCCGCAGCCTCGGCGGCCTTGAGCTTCTGCCACTCCTCTTTGAGCTTGGGCAGGCAGTTGGCGATGGTCATGCCGCCGTAGCCGATGGCAGCGTAAATTTCCTCCGCGTTGTTCTGGCGCAGACGGCGGCTGCAGCTGCCCACGAACTCATCCAGCTGGTCGTCGGGGATGAAGATCATCTCCCGGCGCAGCTCTTTGGCCAGCGCGTCGCGGCCCTGCTGGATGTTCTCTTCGCGGCGCATCTTCTTGAACCAGTTGCGTATCTTGCTCTTGGCCTCGCTGGTGCGCACGATCTTGAGCCAGTCGCGGCTGGGGCCTTTGTCCGCCGGGCCGAGAATGACTTCGATAATTTCGCCCGTCGCCACGACGTGGTCGATGGGGACGATGCGGTTGTTGACCTTACAGCCCACCATCCGGTTGCCGACGGCAGAGTGGATGGCGTAGGCAAAGTCGATGCAGTTGGCGCCCGCAGGCAGGTTGATGACGTCGCCCTTCGGGGTGAAGGCAAAGACCTCCTCCGGCAGCAGGTCGCTCTTCAAATCGTGGAGCAGGTTGCCGGAATCCTCGCTGACGCGCTGGTTTTCCAGCAGCTGGCTGACCCATGCCAGCCGCTCGTCCAGCTTATCGTGGCCCTCGAGGCCCTCCTTATACTTCCAGTGGGCGGCAACGCCATACTCGGCCTGCTCGTCCATGGTGCGGGTGCGTATCTGCACCTCAAAGGGGATGCCCTCGTGGCCGATGACGGTGGTGTGGAGGCTCTGGTAGCCGTTGGGCTTGGGGGTGGAGATATAGTCTTTGAAGCGGTTGGGCAGCGGGTGGTACATATCGTGGATGAGGCCCAGGGTGCTGTAGCACTCAGCCAGAGTGTCCAGGATGATGCGCACCGCGTAGATGTCGTAAATTTCATCGAAGGACTTGTTCTGCATGATGGTCTTGCGGTAGATGCCGTAGATGCTCTTGACTCTCCGCTTGATGGTCGCGCCCTCGATGCCGCTCTCCTCGAGGCGGCTCTTGATGACGCCCGACACGCTGGCCAGAAACTCGTCGCCCGCGCGCTCGCTGAGCATCTTGTTGATCTCCTCGTAGCCCACGGGGTCGAGGTAGTGGAGGCTGCGGTCTTCCAGCTCCTCCTTGACGTTCAGGATGCCCAGACGGTTGGCGATGGGGGCGTAGACCTCCATGGTCTCCCGGGCCTTGTCGCGGCGCTTCTGCTCCGGCCATGCGTCGCCGGTGCGCATATTGTGCAGGCGGTCACAGAGCTTGATGATCATGACGCGGACGTCACGGCTCATGGCCAGCAGCATCTTGCGCAGGTTCTCGGCCTGCAGCTCTTCGATATTGGAAAATTGGATCTTGGTCAGCTTGGTGACGCCGTCCACCAGCGCGGCCACCTCTTCGCCGAAAGTGGCGGTCAGGTCGGCCAGCGTGGTGGGGGTGTCCTCCACCACGTCGTGGAGCAGGGCGGCGGCGATGCTCTCGCTGTCCATGCCGAGGTCCAGCACGAGGCGGGCCACGGCCAGCGGGTGGCAGATATAGGGCTCCCCGCTGCGGCGGCAGACCCCCTTGTGGGCGTCGTTGGCCAGATCGTAAGCCCTTTCTATCATGGCCATATTGTAGGCTTTGCCGCTGGCTTTGATGGCCTCCACCAGCTTCTCCCAGGTCACGATCTCGGGCCGCACCTCCGAGGGAAGGGTCCCCTCAGGGGCGTTGGCCGGCAGGGCCGTTGCGGCCACGGTAGCCATCTCCGTCACCGGCACGGGCTGGTGGAGATGGGTCTTTGCAGAATAGCTGTCCTCTTTCGCCGCAGCCGGTGCCGCGGGCGCGGGGGCGACAGGTTTCTTTCCCTCAGGCATCTTTATCGTTCCTCCAGACATTTCAGGATGGGCGCATCGGCAAGGTTCTTCTTGCCGGTGGCAGGCACGAGTTCCCAGAACTTTGCCCCGCCCCGGTCAGCCGCTGTGATGAGGCCGACCTGTTCCAGCGCGGCGACGGCCACCAGCGTCCGGCCGGTGTTCTCCTCGCCGAGTTTTGCAAACAGGGGCTGCAGGTCTTCGGCGTGCCAACGCCGCGCCTGCAGCTCCCGATAAACGGTGATGATATGGCTGCGCTCCGGGGCGATGCTCTCCTTCTGCTCCGGCGTCAGGGGCGTACCCCGGCGCAGCGCCTGCACCAGCGCGGCCTGCTCTGCAGCTGTGTTGCCGAGGCCCGCCGGGTGCAGCTCGATGATGCGGCCCGACAGCTGTGCGCCCCGGGGCGAATCGTAGACCGAAAGGCTGATGGCTGCGTCCACGACGTCGCCCGTCGAGTAAGGCACCTGTTCCGGGTGCATCCCGAACCAGACGGCGTAGATGCTGGAATTGCCCTGCCGCAGACGCAGGCGGCAGTGCTTGCCCTCCGAGACGGCGTAGACGCCCTCCACGACAGCCATTTCCAGCACGAAGACCGGGCTGGGGTTGTCGGCACCGTAGGGTGCCAGCTGGTCGAGGCGGCGGACGCTCTCCACCGTCAGGCGGTCGAGGTGGACGGACAGATCGCATTCCAGCGGCGGGGTGCGCAGCACGGGACACTCCCGGGCCGCCCAGTCGTTGAGCCGCTGGCGGAGCGTCTGCAGATCCTCTTCCCGCACCGAGAGGCCCGCTGCCATGGCGTGGCCGCCGAAGCGGAGCAGGATGTCGGCGCAGGAGGCGATGCACTCGTGCAGGTTGAAGCCCTGCACGCTGCGGCCGCTGCCCTTGCCCTCGCCGTGCTCATCCACCGACACCACGATGACCGGGCGTCCGGTCTTTTCCACAAGGCGGGAGGCCACGATGCCGATGACGCCGGGGTGCCAGTCTCTGCCCCAGAGCAGGATGACCCGATCTTCGAGGCGTTCCGGCTCAGCGTCCAGCAGCTCCTGTGCGGCTTTGACGATCTCCATCTCCGTCTCCTGCCGCTGGATGTTGATGTCGCTCAGCTTATGAGCCAGTTCGACCGCCCGGTCTTCGTCCTCACAGAGCACCAGCTGCAAAGCGGTGACAGCGCTGTCCATCCGGCCCGCCGCATTGATGCGGGGTGCGATGGCGTAGCTGATGTTCTCTGCCGTCACCGGCTTGCCTGCAAGGCCCACTTCTTCCAAAAGGGCGCAGAAGCCGGGTCTGTCCGTATTTTGCAGCTGGCGCAGACCTGCTTTGACGATGGTGCGGTTCTCCCCTGTCAGGGGCATGACGTCGGCCACGGTGCCAACAGCGGCGAGGTCGCCGCAGTATTCCAGCATCTCTTCCGGCGGGCAGCCATCCAGCGCGGCGCAGAGCTTGAAGGCCACGCCCGCGCCGCACAGGCCCTTGAAGGGGCTGTGGTCGTCGGCACGGCGGGGGTCCACGATGGCCGCTGCCTGGGGCAGGGTGTCGTGGGGCAGATGGTGGTCTGTGATGATGAGGTCGATGCCGAGGCTGGCCGCGAATGCGGCTTCCTCTACGGCAGAGATGCCGTTGTCCACCGTGACGATGAGGCGGCAGCCCTTATCATAAATCGACTGGATCGCGTTCTTCGAGAGGCCGTAGCCGTCGCCCTCCCGGCTGGGCAGCATACACTTGACGGCGGCACCCATCCCTTTCAGGTGCTGATAGAGCAGGGCCGTGGCGGTCACACCGTCCACGTCGTAGTCGCCGAAGACGACGATGGTCTCCCCCTCGTCGATGGCCCGCAGGATGCGCTCACAGGCTTTGTCCATGTCGGTCAGGAGCATGGGGTCGCTCAGCTCTTCTTCGCCCGCCAGAAGGGTCAGCGCCTCGGCGGGGTCGGTGATGCCCCGGGCAGCGAGGATGCCGGCCAGCAGGCCGGCTTCTTTCTGCTGGGCCGCGAGGACAGAGCGGTACTTTTCCTCGCTCCACTCTTCGTCCATGTTCTGGTATTCCAGCTCTTCGGTGTTCTGCTGGGCGATGGCCGCTGTCAGCTCTTTCAGGGCGGCGCGGTCAACGGTCTTGGTGTTCCAGGCCCGGTAGGTCATCGCAATCCCTCCCCGGCCAGACCATCGTTCGCCAGCATCCCCTGCAGCGCAGCGATCTCGCTGGAAACGTCCAGCGCCACGTCCGACAAAAGCTTATCGTAGAGGTTATCATAAGCCTGATTCAGGGTGTGCAGGATGCCCGCAATATCCCGGCGGATGGCCTCCGCGTTCTCGCCCTGCTGGCTCTGCACATCGTTGTAGGTGTGCAGGAGCTTGAGGGTGGTGGGGATATAGTATTCCGCAAAGCGGCGGGCCTTGGGCAGGCTCTCGGGGTGGGCTTCCAGCCAGGCACAGATGGACTCGGTGGTCTTCTGCATATGCTGCAGCTCCTCCACAGCCCGCTCATCCTCCATGAGCCCCTGCTCCTTCTCGAGCACCTGCGCAAAGCGGCGGGTCGTCTCGAGGTTCAGGGGGACTTCTCCGGCCTGTTCCGGCGCTTTTTCCGGTTCGGGCTGGGGCTGATCTTCCTGCGCGGCGCGGTAGTCCTCCGCCGTCAGGTAGAGCTTGTCGTTTTTCTCGTCCAGCCAGGCACTGAGCCAGCCCTTGTGGATGAATTTCCGCAGCATCTTGAGAGCCTTGGTCTTCTTTTTATGCGTCAGGTCGGCCAGCATGGAGAGGGACAGGCCCTTGTGCCAGTCGAAGCCCTCGGCGGTATCGGCGTAGAGCTCCAGGGTCTTGGCGGCCTTCATACGGGACACGCCCGCCGCGGTCAGCCAGCCGAACACAGCGGTCACAGCGGCAGAGCACCACCCCGTCACCGCGATAGCACCCAGTGCAAAATCGCCGATGGCACTGAGGACCGTCATATCAGCCGCCACCATCACGCCGCCGGACGTGAACGCCCCCGCCGTGCCGAAGCAGGCGATGGCCGTGATGCCGAAGAGGACGGCGAAGGTGATGCCGGTCGCCAGCATGGCGACGCCTGCGCTGTGGCGCTTTTTGGCGCTGGTGCGGATATTCTCGATGGCCGTCGGTTCCGGCTTCTTTGCAAAGAAATTGCGCGCCCAGTCGGTCATCCCGCTGGCGCCGGCGCTGCTTCCGGCCTCCCCGGCCCGCTTCCGGTACTCCTGTTTTCCGGCCTGAAAGGCCCGGCCTGCCTCCGAGATGCCATAACCGGCGGCGTTCACCGCGGCGCGGCCCACATCCCACACACGGTCGCCGATCTCCTCGCCCCGGCCCTCAAAGCCGTGGCGGAAGGAGTCGGACATGGTGTTGCCCAGCTCGCGGAGCTGGCGTTCCAGCTCCTGCTGCACCTTACGGCCTTCGCTGTCCTTCGCCGTGCGGTCAAAATCGTCTTCACGATCAGTCATTCAACTTCTCACCCTTCTGCCGGGCTGTACCGGCTGATGATGGCGCGGGCCACCCGCAGGCCATCGACGGCGGCACTCATGATGCCGCCCGCATATCCGGCACCCTCGCCGCAGGGATACAATCCTGCCAGCTGGGCGCATTCAAAATTTTCTTCCCGTTTCAGCCGCACCGGGCTGCTGGTACGGGTCTCGAGGCCGGTCAGAATGGCCTCGGGGGCGGTGTAACCCGCAATTTTCCGCTCGTAAGCCCGCAGACCGGCCCGCAGAGTGTCGGCCAGCTCGGTCGGCAGCAGTGCGCCGAGGTCCGCAGCGACGACGCCCCGGTCATAGGTGGGCCGGACGCGGCCAATGTTCAGCCGGCCCCTGCCCTCCAAAAAGCTCTGGATGTTCTCCGCCGGGGCGGCATACTCTCCGCCGGGACGGCCTGCCGCATAGGCCCGGGCTTCCAGCTCCCGCTGGAAGGCGATGGCCTTCCGGGGGTCGTTGCCGAAGTCTTCACCGCCCACGCTGACCACCACGGCCGCGTTGGCATTCCTGCCGCTGCGGGCGTGATAGCTCATGCCGTTGGTCACGACGCGGCCCTTTTCGCTGGCCGAAGCCACCACCTGGCCGCCTGGACACATACAGAACGTATAAACGCACCGTTTTTCAACGTGCTGCGAAAGCTGATATTCGCCGCGCGGCAGGGCCGGATGGCCCGCCGCCTCGTGGTAGAGGCTCTTTTCGATCTCCGATTGGAGATGCTCTGCCCGGAAGCCGACGCTGAAGGGCTTGCACTCCAGCACGAGGCCGCTGTCCATCAGCATCCCGAAGGTGTCGCGGGCCGAGTGGCCCACCGCGAACACCAGCGCCTCACAGGGGAACGCACCGTCCGTGGTCTGGATGCCGACGAGCCGGCCGTCCCGCCGCTCGAAGCCGGTGAGGGCTGTGTTGAAGTGGACTTCGCCGCCCAGCGACTCGATCTCTTTTCGGATCGAAGTGATGACGCCCCGCAGCAGGTCGGTGCCGACATGGGGCTTCTGCTGCCAGGCGATCTCCTTCGGCGCGCCGTGCTTGAGGAACACTTCGGTCACGAAGCCGCAGAGCTCGTCGCCGATGCGGGTGGTGAGCTTGCCGTCCGAGAAGGTCCCGGCGCCGCCCTCGCCGAACTGGATGTTGGCGTTCTCGTCCAGCTCACCGGTGGCGGAGAAATGCTCCACGGCCTTGACGCGCTCGTCCAGCGCCGGGCCGCGTTCCAGCACGATGGGCCGGTAGCCCTGACGGGCCAGCAGCAGCGCCGCAAAGAGGCCCGCCGGGCCGAAGCCGCAGACCACAGGCCGGTGCGTCAGCGGCAGAGTGCCGTTCTGCACCGAGAGATCGGTCTTGCCCCGGACGGTAACGCTGCGGGAAGCACCCGCACAGGCGGCCTCTTCCCCCTCCTCTTTCAGGGTCACGGCCACGGTGTACACCAGCTTGGGCTGGCCGTGGCGGGCGTCCACCGAGAGCCGGGCGATGCCCAGATGGCTCACCTTTCCCCGGGGGATGCGGGCGAGGCGGAGGGCTTTTTCGTAGGCCTGCGGCTCCCCGGCGGAGAGGGGCAGGCGAATATCATGGATCAGGATCATATACTCAGTTACTTTCTATCTTGCACTGCACCACATAGCTGCCCAGCGCAAAAATTTTGTCGTTGGCCGGCACATAGAGGCGGCAGGCGATGTTCTGCTGGCCGATGGCGACATAGAAGTCGTCGGCGTCGATCTCAATGACCACCTGTTCCGGATTCAGTGCTTCCAGCGAACCGGCCGGGCCGCAGAGGGTGACGTTCATCAGCCGCTCCGTCTCCACGGTCAGGGTGTAGGTGGAGGGCAGGTTGATGACCTGCACACAGCTGGCGGGCAGGTTCATGGTCTTGGTTTCCAGACGGGAGCTGTCGAAGCTGACCGTGATGCTGGAGATATTGTCCAGCAGGCGGATGCCGCTGGGCAGCTCGATGGGCATTTCGTATACCTTATCCAGTGCAAAGGTGGAAAGGTCGATGGTACCCACCGACAGGGTGGACAGACGGTCGATCTGGGACTCCGGGCCGGCCACATTGAGGGTCTTCTTGCTCAGGGAGTAGACCAGCACCGAGGGGTCAAAGTCGCGGGGCGCGTTGATAAAGCTGACTTCCACCGGCAGGGTGGCCAGCTTATACACCTGCAGCGTGACCTCGACGCTGTCCGTTTCCAGAGTAGTATACTCAAATTCCACCTCTCTGCCGCTGCGGGTGTAAAAACGCAGGCCGGTGTCCAGAGTGACGGGGCTGGTCAGCTCGCCGTTGTAGGTCACCTCGGCGGTGCAGGTCTCTACCTCGCTCAGCTCGGTGCTGGGTCCGGAGAGAGTCACCGTCTCCTTCGAGATGTCGGTGCCGTAGAGGATATAGCCGTCTGCTATCTTCAGGTAATTCGTCGTCACCTGGATGGGCAGGGTCTTTTCTTCCACCACATCGAACACCACGTCCACGGTGTTGTCGCCGTCGATGGAGACGGACACCCCGGTGAGCAGGGTGCTCTGGCTCCGCACCTGAAGGCGCAGGCTCTTTTCGCCGCTGTCGCGGACGCTGGACCAGTCGGGGTAGACGACAAAGTCGTTGGCCGACAGGCTGCCGATGGTGTAGCCGTCGCCGGAAAGCTTCAGGTTGACCGTTTTTTCCTCCGCATTGACGATGCTCAGGCCCCGGGAGGTGTAGGCAGCCGAATCATAGGTAAAGTCCACCGGAACATTATAGATGGTGGTGGTGGTGCCGGGCTGCACGACGATGGTGACAGCCATCCACGCGATGACCGCACCCAGCAAAGAAAGCAGGAGCCGGATGCGGCGGTTGTTCAGCAGGTTGCGCTTGGGGGGTACGGCAGGCTTGCCGTTGTTCTGCTCAGTGCTCATTGCTGCTCATCCTCCTCCTTGTTGTTCACCCAGTTCAGCAGGCGCTTGCCCCGTGCCTTCCAGCCCTCGGCAGCGCTCTTCTCGCTGGCGGTCTCCTTGGGTATCATCTCATCCACCAGCCGGGTGTAAAGGGTCTGACGGTCAAAGTGGCGCATGAGTACACCGTTTTTCGCCATCGAGATGATGCCCGTCTCCTCGCTGACCACGATGGCGATGGCGTCGGAGTTCTCGGCGATGCCGAGGCAGGCGCGGTGGCGGGTACCCATGTCCTTGCCCAGGTCCAGGTTGTTGGAAAGGGGCAGCACACAGCCTGCGGCCTTGATGCGGCCATTCTCGATGATGGCTGCGCCGTCGTGGAGGGGGGTACCCTCGTAGAAGATGGTGCCCAGCACCTCGAGGTTGACTGCACTGTTCACAGGCGTGCCGGTGCGGACGATCTCAGAAAGGTTGGTGTTCCGCTCCAGCACGATGAGCGCGCCGGTCTTGGTCTCCGAAAAGCGCTCTGCCGCGTCGCAGATGGCGATGATGGCGCTGCGCCACGCGCCCTTGAGGCTGGTGTCGTTGTAGCGGTTTTTATTGAAGAAGCGATAGGCCCACTGGTCGGTCTGGCCCATCCGCTCCAGCGCACGCCGTATCTCGGGCTGGAACAGCACCACCAGCGTCAGCAGACCGACTTGCAGCAGCGAGTTGAGCAGCCAAGTGACGGTGCGCATATTCAGGATGTTCGCCACCAGATAGACCGCCATCACGATGAGCGCGCCCTTGGCCAGCTGGCCGGCGCGGGTGCGGTTGACGAAGCCCAGCAGCTGGTAGATGAGGAACGCGATGATGAGGATGTCCAGCAGGTCTACCAGCTTGAAGGTCTGGAAGTTTGCTACGATAGAGTTCAGAGTCATGGATCACATTCTCCCGTTCACACTGCTTCGATGAGGGCGACGGCGTGGGCCGCGATGCCCAGCCCCTCGCCGGTAAAGCCCAGATGCTCCTCGGTGGTGGCTTTGACGCTCACGGCGTCCACCGGCATCCCGAAAGCCTCGGCCAGCTTTGCCCGCATGGCCGGGATGTGGGGGGCCAGCTTCGGGCGCTGGCAGAGGATGGTGGCGTCGATGTTCTCGATGCGCCAGCCGTGCCCGGTCACGATTTCTGCCACACGGCGGGCCAGCATGAGGCTGTCGGCCCCGGCGTACTCTTCCGCCGTATCGGGGAAGTGCTGGCCGATGTCGCCCAGCGCCGCTGCACCCAGCACGGCGTCCATGACCGCGTGGGCCAGCACGTCGGCGTCCGAGTGGCCCAGCAGGCCCTTTTCATACGGCACTTCCACGCCGCCCAGGATGAGCTTGCGGCCCTCCACCAGACGGTGGACGTCGTAACCATGACCAATGCGCATTTTCTTTCCTCCGTTCCCGGCCCGGGGCAGGTCCTCCCGGGTGGTTATCTTGATGTTTGCGTAGTCGCCCTGTACCAGCTCCACCGGGCGGCCCGTCAGCTCGAACAGGCTGCAGTCGTCGGTGACGAGGCGGGCGCTGGCCTCGTCCAGTTCATCCAGCGCCGCCAGATAGGCGGCCCGGTCGAAGCACTGGGGCGTCTGCACCGCATAAAGGGTGCTGCGGTCGGGGGTGTTCTCCACCCTGCAGCCTTCCGGCACAGTCTTGCCGTTTCCGCCCTTCGCCTGCTTGATGGTGTCCTTCACCGGCACTGCCGGGGCGGCGGCACCGCAGCGGGCAGCGGCCGCTATCGTATCGGCGATAACGCTCTGGCTCACGAAGGGCCGGGCCGCGTCGTGGACGGCCACCAGTCTGCCGTGGGCTGCGGCCACGCCGCTGCGGGCGCTCTCGGCGCGGGTCGAGCCGCCCTTCACCAGCCGCACCGGCTTTTTGCAGCGGGCAGCGGCCCGCTGGGCATTCTCACCGGACGCGCCGGTCACGATCACCAGCTCGTCCACCTCCGGACACTCATCAAAGGCCCGGACGCTCCGCTCCAAGACGGTCTCACCGCCCAGATCGAAGCTCAGTTTGTCAAATCCCATCCGGGTGGAAGAGCCAGCCGCCACCAGGACTGCCGTCACACGACATTCCAATTTCTTACACCTGCCCCATTTTATTCCTACCCTGTGCCGCACTGCACAGAGCGTATTATTATTCATTGAATATTATAGCGTATCCACCCACAAACTGCAACTGCCCGCGCCCATCAAAAATGCCCCCGTGCAGCACTTTTGGCGCTGTACGGGGGCATAAATTTTTTATGAAATTTCTGCGTTATGCGAGGATGGGCTCGATGGCAGCGGCCAGAGCATCCTTCTGAGCCTGAGCCTCGGCCAGGTCCTTGCCCAGAGTGGTGAAGTAGGTCTTGATCTTCGGCTCAGTGCCGGAGGGACGGACGACCACGGCAGCGCCGTTGTCCAGAGTGTAGATGAGGACGTTTGCGGCGGGCAGGCCGGTCTCTTCGGGCTTCTTGTAGTCGGTGACCTTGACCACCTTGTGGCCGGCCAGCTCGGTGAGGGGCTCGTCACGCAGCTTCTGCATGATGGAGGCCATCTTCTCCATGCCGGTCAGGCCGGGGAACTCGAAGCTGTCCACCTTGTTCAGGTAGCGGCCATACTCCTTGTAGATCTCTTCCAGACGCTCCTTGATGGAGGAACCGATGCTGCGGTAGTAAGCGGCCATCTCGCAGATGAGCATGGAGCCGATGACAGCATCCTTGTCACGGACATAGGGGCCGGCCAGATAGCCGTAGCTCTCCTCGAAGCCGAAGATGAAGCGGTCCACTTCACCGGCAGCTTCCAGCTTTGCGATCTGGTCGCCGATCCACTTGAAGCCGGTCAGCACACTGCGCATCTCCACGCCGTAGTGGGCGGCGATGGCATCGGCCAGCGGGGTGGAGACGATGGACTTGACGGCGACGGGGTCCTTGGGCATGGTACCCTTCTCGATGCGGCCAGCGCAGATGTAATCCAGCAGCAAAGCGCCCATCTCGTTGCCGGAGACCAGCTCATAGCTTCCGTCCGGACACTTCATGGCGATACCCACGCGGTCAGCGTCGGGGTCGGTGGCCAGCATCAGGTCGGCGCCGGTCTTGGTGGCGAGGTCGAGACCCAGCTTCAGAGCCTCGAAGATCTCGGGGTTGGGGTAGGAGCAGGTGGTGAAGTAGCCGTTGGGGTACTCCTGCTCCGGCACGATGGTGATGTCGGTGATGCCCATGTCGTTCAGAACGTGGGTGACCGGCACCAGACCGGAGCCGTTCAGCGGGCTGTAGACCAGCTTCAGGCCGGCGGTCTTGCACAGGCCCGGGCGCACCTGACGTGCCTCGATGGCGGCGTAGAGGGCGTTCTTGCAGTCGTCGCCCACAAAGCGGATGAGGCCCTGCTCGACGCCTTCGGCAAAGGAGATGTACTTTGCGCCGGTCAGGACATCGGTCTTCTGGATCTCGTCGTAGACGATGGCGGCGGCGTCATCGGTCATCTGGCAGCCGTCGGGGCCGTAGGCCTTGTAGCCGTTGTACTTGGCGGGGTTATGAGAAGCGGTGACCATGATGCCCGCATTGCACTCATAGTAACGGGTGGCAAAGCTCAGGGCCGGGACAGGCATCAGAGCATCATAAATGCGCACCTTGATGCCGTTTGCGGCCAGAACGCCGGCGGCAGTCTTGGCAAAGAGGTCGCTCTTCAGGCGGCTGTCGTAGCTGATGGCCACGGTCTGGCTGCCGCCCTGGGTCTTGACCCAGTTTGCCAGACCCTGGGTGGCCTGACGCACGACGTAGATGTTCATGCGGTTGGTGCCAGCGCCCAGCACGCCGCGCAGGCCGGCGGTGCCGAATTTCAGTGCAACGGCAAAGCGGTCCTTGATCTCGTCGTCGTTTCCCTCGACCTTGGCCAGCTCCGGCTTCAGATCTGCGTCCTCCAGATCCGCTGCCAGCCAGCGCTTATACTCATCCTGATACATATTGCACACCTTACCTTTGTAATTTTTGACCATAATGGACAAATTCATCCAAGTCTACTTATAATATAAGCTTTTATACGCTTTGTGTCAATTCAGGATTATGTACCAAGTTTCCCCCCTCAAAACCGGCAAATGCCACAAATCGTGCAGGCTTTCCGCTCTCCTGCTGCCCATTTGCAGCCGTGCAGGGCCAGTACACCTGCCCTGCGTCGTCCAGTACATCCAGCCAGTGGCCCAGCCCTACTCCATTTTCGCACAGATACCGCATCAGGGACATCAGCCGCCCGAAGTCGCCCACCGGGCAGATGACCTGCTCCGTGACACACTCTTCTCCCTGCTGCCGCCGCACTGCCAGTACAACACCCTCTTCCTCTACGCTTGCGCTGTAGTACAGCGTGTGTGCAAGCTGAAAGCCTTCGATACTGGAATAGGGCCTGGTGTAACAGCAGTACTCTTTCGCAACCATAAGATTCTTCCTCCAATTACAGATGGTTCGCGTTTCGTTGACATCTCACATGCCCTCTAATATAATAGATTCAAACAGAAAATTGTGTCGAACTTGGGCATCTGCGCCCTGTCTTTGCCATTTCTTAGTCAGTTCTTAGCCGACCATTCCATGTCTTTTGTCTGTTATCTCAGAAGAAACTTCGAAATACCGCAAAAAATTCCGTCATCCCCTTTTATGGATGGTCTCTGCCGCCCCATCGGGCAGAAAGGAGCACCCATGTACGCAGTCCTCAAGAGCTTCGGCCTCAAGGGCCTCAACGGCTTCCCCGTGGAAGTCGAGGCCGACATCTCGGGCGGGATGCCCGCCCTCTCCATCGTCGGCCTGCCGGACTCCGCCGTCCGGGAGAGCGGCGACCGCGTCCACGCAGCCCTGAAAAATCTGGGCTTCAAGTGGCCTGACCGCCGCATCACCATCAACCTCGCTCCCGCCGACGTCCGCAAGACCGGCCCGGTGTATGACCTGCCCCTGCTGCTGGCGGTGCTGGCCGCTTCCGGGCAGCTGGAGCCGCCGCCGAAGGACACGGCCTTTCTGGGGGAGCTGGCACTGGATGGCAGTCTCCGCCCGGTGTCCGGCGTCCTGCCCATGGCGCTGGAGGCTGCTGCCGGCGGTGTGCGGGCGCTCTATGTCCCTGCCGAGAACGCTGCCGAAGCCGCTGAGGCTTGCGGAAGCGAGATGCAGGTCTATCCTGCCGCAACGGCCCGTCAGGTCGTGGATGCACTGCGGGGCGTCCAGCCCATCCTGCCTACGATGCCTGTCCCCTTCGACCCTGCCGATGCGTGGAGCCAGGTTCCCGATTTCGCTGACGTCTGCGGCCAGCCGCTGGCCCGCCGGGCGATGGTCATCGCGGCTGCGGGCGGGCACAACGTCCTGCTCGTCGGTGCGCCCGGCACCGGAAAATCCATGCTGGCCCGCCGCCTGCCCGGCATCCTGCCTCCCCTGACCCGGGAAGAAGCTGTGGAGACGACGAAAATTTACTCCATCGCCGGGCAGATGCCCGCAGGCCGGGGCCTCGTGACAGCACGGCCCTTCCGCAGCCCCCACCACTCGGCTAGTTCGGCTGCGCTGGCAGGCGGCGGGGCGCAGTTCCGCCCCGGCGAGTGCAGTCTGGCCAACTGCGGCGTCCTCTTCCTCGACGAACTGCCCGAGTTCTCCCGCGAGAGCCTCGAAGTGCTGCGCCAGCCCCTCGAGGACGGCTGCATCACGGTCAGCCGGGCCGCCGGAAGCGCCACTTATCCCAGCCGCTTCCAGCTCGTCGCCGCCATGAACCCCTGCAAATGCGGCTACTACGGCCACCCTACCCGGGCCTGCACCTGTTCGCCCAGCGCGGTGCGGCAGTACCGCAGCCGGGTGTCCGGCCCGCTGCTGGACCGCATCGACCTCTGCGTCGAGATGGACCCGGTGGCCTTCGATGAACTGCATGGCGCTGCCCCTTCCGAGAGCAGCGCCGAGCTGCGGAAACAGGTCCTTGCTGCCCGGGCCATCCAGGCCCGGCGGTACGCTGCTCCCGGCTACGAGGATGTGCGCTGCAACGCCCAGCTCACCGCCGGGCAGGTGCGGCGCATCTGCCGGATGACCCCCGCTGCCGAACAGCTTCTGCGGGCCTCCTACGAGACGCTGGGCCTTTCGGCCCGCGCCCACGACCGCATCCTCCGGGTGGCCCGCACCATTGCCGACCTCTCCGGCAAGCGCCTCCTCGACGAGGATTCGCTGCTCGAGGCTCTGCAATACCGTGCGCAGGAAAAGGTCGAGCTGACGTTCTGATACAGACAAAAATCCCCCGGCTGGACCGGGGGATTTTTGCGTTATAAAACTTTTAGAATCTTCTCCACGCATCGGGCAGGAAGAGCACCAGCATCGGGAAAATTTCCAGACGACCGGCCAGCATATCGAAGATGAGCACCAGCTTTGCGAAGTTGGAGTAGGCCCCGAAGTTCATCATGGGACCCACCTGATTGAGGCCGGGGCCGATGTTGTTCAGGGTGGCGGCGACGGAGGTGAAGTTCGTCACCATGTCAAAGCCGTCCAGACTGACGAGCATGAAACTCGCCGCAAAGATGAAGATGTAGGCCGCCAGAAAGACGTTGGTGGTGCGGATGGTCTCATGATTGACCAGCTTGCCGTCCATCCGGACGGGGGCCACCACCTGCGGGTGGAGAGCCTGCTTCAGCTCCTTGCCCAGCGTCTTTCCCATCAGGAGGAAGCGGCTGACTTTGATGCCGCCGCCGGTGCTGCCCGCGCAGGCACCCACGAACATCAGCAGCACCAGCACCTCTTTTGCCAGCGTGGGCCAGAGGTCGAAATCACAGCTGGAAAAGCCGGTGGTGGTAATGATGGAGCCGACCTGGAAGGCCGCATGGCGCAGCGCCTCGCCGAAGGTGCCGTAGAGGCTGCGGATGTTCACCGTGATGACGGCCACCGCCGCCAGAATGATGGCGAAATAGGCGCGGACTTCCTCGCTGGACGCTGCGCGGCGGAACCGGCGCAGCAGCAGCAGGAAATACGCGTTGAAGTTGACGCCGAAGAGGATCATAAAGATGGTCACGACCCACTGGATGTAGGGCGAGAAGCTGGCAAAGCTGTCGTTCTTAAAGCCGAAGCCGCCAGTACCCGCCGTGCCAAAGGCCGTGAGCAGAGAGTCGAACACATTCATTCCGCCCGCCAGCAGGAAGCAGAGCTCCACCACCGTGAGCGCGAAATAGATGCCGTACAGGATCTTGGCCGTAGACTGCACCTTCGGCACCAGCTTATCCACCTGCGGGCCGGGGCTTTCCGCCTTCATCAGGTTGACGTGGGAGCCGCCGGTCAGGGGCAGCAGGGAGAGCAGGAACACCAGAACGCCCATGCCGCCGATCCAATGGGTGAAGCTACGCCAGAACAGGATGCCGTTGGGCAGGCCCTCCACACCGGGCAGGATGCTGGCACCGGTAGTGGTAAAGCCCGAAACGGTCTCAAACATGGCGTCCACGGGATTCGGGATGCAGCCGGTGAGGACGAACGGCACTGCGCCCATGATACTGATGGTGATCCAACTCAGGGCGGTGGCCGCAAAGCCCTCCCGCATATAGAACACCTTGCTGCGGGGCTTGATGGCCTGCAGGGCAAAGCCCAGCGCCCCACTGATGGCCGCCGTCAGCAGGAACACGCCCATGACGGCCCACTCGGCGTAGATGAGGCTCGTCACCGCCGGGAGCAGCAGCAGTGTACCCTCTATCATCAGGATGTAGCCCAGCAGCCGAAAGACGATCGCATAATTCATACGTCCTGTCCCCCGTCACTCTTCCACGATGTCCCGCAGGTCATGCAGGCCGTGTTCCAGCGTGACGACGATGACGTTGTCGCCCACCTGGATCTGGTCGCCGCCGCGGGGGATGAGGATATGGTCGCCGCGGGTGATGCAGCAGAGCAGCAGATTCTTTTTCAGATGCAGCTGGCTCAGCGGCACGCCGGTGGCCCGGCTCTCCTCATGGACAGTGAATTCCAGCGCTTCCACGCGGTCGTCGAGGATGCGGTAAAGGGTCTTGATGTTGTTGCCGGCCTCGTTCTGCAGGGCGCGGACATACTGCACGATGTAGTCGCAGGTCATGTACTTGGGGTAGACGATGCTGCCCAAATCGAGCCCTGCCAGAATATCGTCGAACTCGAGGCGGTTGATCTTTGTGACCAGCTTGCCCTTGGAGTGCTTTTTTGCAAACAGGGTCAGCAGCACGTTTTCTTCGTCGATGTTGGTCAGAGCCACGAAGGCTTCGGTGGATTCCAGACCTTCCGAGAGCAGGAAGTCGCGGTTGGAGCCGTCCTCGTTCAGTATCTGTGCCTCAGGCAGGGACTCGGCCAGAACATTGCAGCGGGCCGGGTCCCGCTCGACGATGCGGACGCGGACGTGATTTTCCAGCAGCTCCTGGCTCAGGTAATAGGCGATGGCGCCGCCGCCCACGATGAGGGCGTTGCGCACCGGCCGCACCGGCATATTGATACGCTGGAAGAACTCGTGGGCCTTCTCCTGCGTGGCGAGGAAGGTGACCTGGTCGCCGTTCTGCAGCACAAAGTTACCGTTGGGGATGATGACCCCGCCGTCACGCTCCACCGCGCAGACCAGAATATCGCTCTTGAGGCGGGTGGGGATCTCGTGGATGGCCACGCCGTCCAGCCCCTGCCGCTCGGTCAGCGCAAACTTGATGAGCCGCACCCGTCCGCCCGCGAAGGTATCGATCTTGCTTGCGCCCGGGAACCGCAGCAGGTGAGAGATTTCCTTGGCCGCTGCCATTTCGGGGTTGATGATGGCCGAGATGCCGATCTGTTTTTTGATAAAGTCCAGCTCATGGCTGTAAGACGGGTTGCGCACGCGGGCGATTGCATGGCTGTGGCCCGCCTTTTTGGCGAACATGCAGCACAGCAGGTTCAGCTCGTCCGAGCCGGTGACTGCGATGAACACGTCCGCTTCCTCCACGCCCGCCTCGGACAGGGTGGTGATGGACGAACCATTGCCGAGGATGCTCATCACATCGTAGGACTCCCCGATATGCTCCACACGGGCCTTGTTCGTATCGATAACGGTCACGTTGTGACCCTCTTCACTGAGCTGCCGCGCCAGCGCTGTGCCGACCTTGCCGCCGCCCACCAAAACGATCTTCATAGAATAACCCTTTCTCTTCTCCTGCGCCGTCTGGGCGCTATTGAGTAGATTATATCACATCTCAGGCAAAACATCTACAAAATCAGCCCTTCTGCCGACTTTATCCAACCACAAAGCGCAGTTTTGGCGGAAAAACGGCCCCGGGACACACAGATCCCGGGGCCGTTCTCAGCGATTCAGGTATTTCAGTACCGCTCCACGCCGTCCTTGGTGACGAGGGCGTAGACCAGCGGGGCTTCCTCGGGCTTTTCGGAGCCGTAGACGAGGCCGCTGCGGTACTCGGCGGCGGCAGCGTCGAACTTATCCGCCGCGCCGTAGAAGGTGGCGAGGCTCTCGCCCTTATGGACGTAGTCACCGCGCTTCTTGTGGAGGGTGATGCCGGCGGCGAAGTCCAGCGGGTCGCCCTTCTTCTGACGGCCTGCGCCCAGCAGAACGCTGGCAGAGCCGATCTTCTCGGCGTCGTTGGTGACGATGTAGCCGTCCTCTTCGGCCAGCAGCTCATAGCTGGCGGCGGGCTTCTCGAAGAGGCTGTAGTCGTCCAGAACGCGGGTATCGCCGCCCTGAGCCGCGAACATCTCCTTGCACTTTGCATAGGCAGAGCCGTCCGCGATGACAGCCTCGGCCATGGCGCGGCACTCGGCGGGGGACCCCTTATCGGCCAGCACCAGCATATTCGCAGCCAGCTGCAGGCACACCTCGGTCAGGTCGGCGGGGCCGCGGCCCTTGAGCACGTCCATGCTCTCCATGACCTCAAGGCTGTTGCCGATGTTGTGGCCCAGCGGGGTGTCCATGTCGGTGATCATAGCGGCGACGCGGCGGCCATGATGGGTGCCGATGGAGACCATCAGCTTGGCCAGCTCGATGCTCTGGTCCACGGTCTTCATGAACGCACCGGTGCCGGTGGTGACGTCCAGCAGGATGGCGTCCGAGCCGGAGGCCAGCTTCTTGGACATGATGCTGGACGCGATGAGGGGGATGCAGCTGACGGTTGCGGTGACGTCGCGGAGGGCGTACATCTTCTTATCTGCCACGGCGATGCCCTCGCTCTGGCCGATGACCGACAGGCCGATCTTATTCACCTGTGCAAAGAACTCGTCCTGCGAGAGGGCGGTCTTTGTGCCGGGGACGCTCTCCATCTTGTCGATGGTGCCGCCGGTATGGCCGAGGCCGCGGCCGCTCATCTTGGCGATTTTGACGCCGCAGGCCGCGACGATGGGCGCGATGACCAGCGTGGTCTTGTCGCCCACGCCGCCGGTGGAGTGCTTATCCACCTTGATGCCCGGGATGGGCGAAAGGTCCACCATGACGCCGCTGTGGGCCATGACATCGGTCAGCTCGGCAGTCTCCTCGTCGGTCATGCCGCGCAGATAAACTGCCATCATCCAGGCCGCCATCTGGTAATCGGCCACCTCTCCGCTGACGAAGCCGTTGACGATGGCTTCCAGCTCCTCGCGGCTGTGGGTGCCGCCGTCCCGCTTCTTGGCGATCAAATCGTAAATGCGCATAAGGTCACGCTCCTAAATAATATTCTCCGCCGACGGCCCGGGCCGCGCTGCCCCGCCTCCGGCAATCGTATGACATTGTAATTCAATTATAGCAAATTTTCCCGCAAAAGCAAGCGCCGTTTTGTGGAATCTGTTGAAAAAGAAGCAAAAAGGGCGCAGCCGCCCGGAAAAGCAGCTGCGCCCGGAAAATACGCTCGAATCAGCGGGAACCCTTGTCGTAGGGGATGCCCTCGGCCTTGGGGGCCATGCTGTTCTTGGAAGTGAAGGCCAGAATGACCATGGATGCCACGAAGGGCATCATGTTGTAGATGTTGCTGGACCAGTGGAGCTGTGCGAGGAAGGTGGAGTCGGCGATGTTGGCCAGACTCTTGAACACGGCAAAGAACATGGCTGCGCCGCAGATGTGGAAGGGCTTCCACTGACCGAAGATCATAACAGCCAGAGCAAGGAAGCCTGCACCGGCCACGCCGACCTCGAAGTTCCAGGTCTGGACGGGAGGCACGATATAGGCCAGACCGCCAATAGCACCCAGAGCGCCCGAGATGACGACACCGGCATAGCGCATCTTGTAGACGTTGATGCCCACAGAGTCCGCAGCCTGAGGATGCTCGCCGCAGGCGCGCAGACGCAGGCCGAAGCGGGTCTTGTACAGCACGATGTAGCTGATGATGAGCAGTGCGATGCCCAGCGGGACAAAGATGCTCAGCTCCAGACCGCCGATGCTGAACAGGAAGGGCTTGTTGGAGTAGTTCAGCTTGGCGCTGCCGCTGTCGCTGAAGTGCTTGGAGATGACCACAGCCACCGCCGTCGCCAGCAGGTTCAGGGCCGTGCCGCCGATGGTCTGGTCCGCTTTCAGGTTGATGGACGCGAAGGCCAGCAGCAGGCTGTAGACCATGCCGGCGATAGCCGCCACCAGCACAGCGATGAGCACGGTGGCGAAAGCCGGCATGCTCGCGGGCAGCATGGTGAGGGTGAGGACACCCGCCACACCGCCGATGACCATGATGCCTTCCAGTGCGATGTTGATGATGCCGGAGTGCTCACTGAACATACCGCCCAGAGCGACCAGCATCAGCACGATGCCATACAGCAGAGTATACTTGATGAGAAGCAGCATATTACTTGCCCTCCTTCTTGGTTTCGGTCTTAGCAGGGGCAGGCTCTGCATTCACGTTGGTCTTGTCCGCATTCTTGAACAGCATGGAGTGGATCTTGCCACGGAACAGCATGGAGAATGCGCACAGATAGATGATGATACCGCTGATCAGGTCGGAGATCTCGGTGGGGTAATACTTGGTGGACAGGAAAGAGCCGCCGACCGAGATGTGGGAGATGAAGATCGCGGAGAAGATGGTGCCGATGGGGTTGGAGCTTGCCAGCAGGGCCACAGAGATGCCGTTGAAGCCCATGGTCGGCAGGCTGGTGGAGTTCAGCGGGTTCCACTGAGAGACGTTGGACAGGTAATAGAGGCCGGCGCCGAAGCCTGCCAGAGCGCCTGCAATGGCCATGGAGAGGATGATGTTCTTCTTCTCGTTGATGCCGGCGTAGCGGGCGGCGCTCTTGTTCAGGCCGACGGCCTTCAGCTCATAGCCAAAGGTGGTCTTGTTCAGGATGACCCAGATCAGAATGGCGACTGCCGCAGCGAGGAAGATCGCGATGGTGGTGCTGTTGGTCTGGAACATCTTGTTCAGGCCGAAGTCAGGGATGAGCGCCTTGGACAGCTCAGCGTTCTTGCCGAGGTTCAGGGTACGGGTGTTGCGCACGTCGTACATGGGGCCGGTGCCGTTCTGGTAGATAAGCTCATTGACCAGATACAGGCCGATCCAGTTGAACATGATGGAGGTGATGACCTCGTTGATGTTGAAGTAAGCCTTGAAGAAGCCGGGGATAGCTCCCCAGATGCCGCCGAGGATGGTGGCGACGATCAGGCAGACATACCAGGGCATCTTGAGCATGATGGCACAGTAGAGAGCGCCGTAAGCGCCCAGCGTGTACTGACCGGCAGCACCGATGTTGAACAGGCCGGTCTTGAAGGCGAAGGCCACGGACAGACCGGTCATGATGAGGGGCGCCGCGTTGGCCAGCTCCTTGCCGACGCCGTAAGGGGCGTCATGGAAGCCGCCCTTGAGGATGCGGACAAAGCCGTCGCCCCATGCGTGGGCCGGGTTGATGGCCAGCAGCACGAAAAAGCCCACAGCCATGCCGATGACGATGCACAGCAGCGCGGCCAGCACACTGGTGATGGAGTTGTTGAGGTTGCTGTGGGAAAGTTTTTTCTTGTTCATTTATTTGCTCTCCTTTCCCTGCTTGCGTGCGCCGGCCATGTAGAGGCCCAGCTCCTGCACAGTGGTGGTCTTGGGGTCGAACTCGCCCACGATCTCGCCCTCGTACATGACGAGGATGCGGTCGGACAGGTTCATGACCTCATCCAGCTCGAGGCTGACCAGCAGGACAGCTTTGCCCTTGTCGCGCTCGGCGACGATCTGGCTGTGGATGTATTCGATCGCGCCGACATCCAGGCCGCGGGTGGGCTGAACAGCCACCAGCAGCTTGGGGTCTTTGTCGATCTCGCGGGCGATGATGGCCTTCTGCTGGTTGCCGCCGGACATGCTGCGCACGATGGTGGAGCTGCCCTGACCGCTGCGGACGTCGTACTGAGCGATGAGCTTATCGGAGTACTCGCGGACTTTATCGGACTGGATGAAGCCGCCCTTCTGGAACTCGGGCTGCCAGTAGCGCTGGAGCACCATGTTGTTCTCGAGGCTGTAATCCAGCACCAGACCGTGCTTGTGGCGGTCTTCGGGGATGTGGCTCATGCCGTCCCTAGAGCGCTGGCGGATGCTCTCGCGGGTGATGTCCTTGCCGTCCAGCGTGATCTTGCCGCCCGACAGTTTTTCGAGACCGGTGAGTCCGTAAATGAACTCGGTCTGGCCGTTGCCCTCGATGCCCGCCAGACAGACGATCTCGCCTGCGCGGACCTGGAAGGTGACGTCCTTGACGGAGTCCTTCTTGCGCTGGTCGTTGTGGATGGTGACACCCTCCACGTCCAGCACGACATCGCCCGGGTGAGCGGGCTTTTTATCGACCTGAAGCTGGACGTCACGGCCGACCATCATGCGGGAAAGCTCTTCCTTGGTGGTGTCCTTGATGTCCACGGTACCCATATACTTGCCCTTGCGCAGGACGGTGCAGCGGTCGGCGACCGCCATGATCTCGTTGAGCTTGTGGGTAATAAAGAGGATGGACTTGCCCTCCTTCTTGAACCCGCGCATGATCTCCATCAGCTCGTCGATCTCCTGCGGAGTCAGCACAGCGGTGGGCTCGTCGAAGATGAGGATCTCATTGTCGCGGTAGAGCATCTTCAAAATCTCCACGCGCTGCTGCATACCGACCGAAATATCACTGATGAGCGCATCGGGGTCAACACGCAGGCCGTACTTCTCGCTCAGGGCCATGACCTTCTTGCGGGCCTCGGCCTTCTGCAAAAAGCCCAGCTTGTTGGGCTCCACGCCCAGAATGATGTTGTCCAGCACGCTGAAGCACTCCACCAGCTTGAAGTGCTGGTGGACCATGCCGATGCCAAGTGCGTTTGCATCGTTGGGGTTGCGGATGGCGACCTCCTTTCCGTTTTTGAGGATCTTACCCTCCTCCGGCTGATACAGGCCGAACAGCACGCTCATCAGGGTGCTTTTGCCTGCGCCGTTCTCGCCCAACAGGGCATGGACCTCACCTTTTCGCAGCTGCAGGGTAATGTCGTCGTTTGCCTTGATGCCCGGGAACTCCTTGGTGATATGGAGCATCTCGATCACAAAATCCTCTGCCAATCTGCTCACTCTCCTTTCGTGTCCAAGCGACACTTATACTATTCTAGTGCCCATTATACCGTATTTTTGCTGTTTTGCACACTTCTTTTTGAAAATTTAACGTTTTGCTATATCATAAGTATTACTTTTGTGCATTTTGACAGGCATTCCTTCATCGTCTTGAAAAAAGCACACAAAAAAGGCGGGACGCCCTTTGCAAAGCGCCCCGCCCGGGAAGTTTCTGATTACTGGATGTAGTTGACGGTGGTGAACTCGCTGACGGTGGGCTTGGTGCTGTCGTCAGAGCTGTTGTCCACAGTGATCTCGCCGCTCTTGATCTTGTTCTTCAGAGCCTCGTACTCGTCGGTGGTGAAGGTCTTGAAGTTCCAGCTGTCAGCATCGGTGGGCAGGCCGACGTAGTCGCCGTCCTCCAGACCGAAATTGCCGTTGGAAGCAGCGATGTTGCTCCAATCGCCTGCCTCGATGTCGGACAGAGCGGTGTTGACAGCCTCGGTCAGGCCCTTCATAGCGGAGGTGATGAAGGGGTTGTAAGCGAAGGAGCCGTCTGCCACGCCGTTGACACCGATGTAGTTCTGGTCAACGTCAACGCCGACAACATAGCCGTTGTTCTTCAGAGCAGCCTCAACAGCGGAGGTGTAGATGCCGCCGCCGCAGGCGAAGACGACCTGCGTGCCGTTGGAGTACCAGCCCTCCATACGGGAGGTGATGTTTGCGTCGCCGTAGAACTGGCCGCCGTAGAAGTAGTTGATGTCGATGTTGGTGCCCAGCTCCTGAGCAGCAGCGTCAGCGCCCTGCACATAGCCGTAGCCGTAACGGATGACAGCGGGGACAGCCATGCCGCCGAGGAAGCCCAGCTTGGTCATGCCGTCCTTAACGACAGCGTAGCCGGCCAGATAACCTGCCTGCTCCTCCTTGAAGGTGATGCAGTAGCAGTTTGCGGGGATGGCGTCGGTGCCGATGTCGCCCTGGGTGACGTCGATGGCGATGAACTTGACATCGGGGTACTGGTCAGCAGCCCATGCCAGAGAAGCGCCGTACAGGTAGCCGACGCAGACGATGACATCAGCGCCGTCGTTGACAGCCTGACGGATCATGGTCTCGCGGTCCTCATCGGAAGCGTCAGCCTCGGGGATGTAGTACTGGCAGTCATCGCCCATGTAGCCGGAAACAGCGGTCCAGCAGGCCTGGTTGAAGCTCTCATCGTCGATGGTGCCGGTGTCGCAGGTCAGAGCGACCTTCACGATCTTCTCGCCGCCCTCAGCGGTGGAAGCGGCTGCGCTGGTGGAGGCAGCTGCAGAGGAAGCAGTGGAAGAGGAAGAACCGCCGCAGGCAGTCAGAGCAGCGGCAGCAGCAGCGGCGCCAGCCACTGCCAGGAAGTTACGACGAGAAATCATCATAATGAAAACTCTCCTTTTATTTTATATAACCGCGTTTTGTTGACGAAATGTGCGCACTTGCACATTTACTGGCTCAAGTATAGCGGGAAGAAGCGGCAGATGCAAGCCTTTTCCGATTACAAAACATTTACAAATATTTTATCAAAATTGTAAAAAAATCATACTTATCCCGGAAAATCCGCTCCGCCCGGCCTTTTTCGCGCAGCTGCGTTCAGTCTTCCACGGCCTTGTTGCCCGCCACGTTGGAGGGGCCGAAGCCGAAGGGCAGCAGCTCGTCCATGCTGCGCTCGATGAAATCGTCCGGGCTTTTTGCCATGATGACATTCAGCTCCGGGCCGCCGAACTCGAACAGCGCCTGACGGCAGACGCCGCAGGGCGAGGTGACCTGCTTGTTGACTTCGCCCCGGCGCGCACCCACCACGGCGATGTCGGTGAACCTGGTCACGCCCTCGGCCACAGCCTTGAACAGGGCCGTCCGCTCGGCGCAGCTGGTGGGGGTAAAGGCGGCATTCTCCACGTTGCAGCCGGTGAAGATGCGGCCATCCTCGGCGCGCAGGGCAGCGCCCACCATAAAGTCGCTGTAAGGCACGTAAGCCCTCTCCCTGGCCGCAAGGGCCATCCGGATGAGCTCCTGCTTTTCTTCCAGAGTCAGTTTTGTCATAGTCGGTTCTCCTTTTTGCAATTTGTAGATATAGCGTTCTTCGTCCTGTGGGACGAAGCCAACGGATTCAAACATTTTCTGCGACTGGGTATTGAAGGAATAGATGTGCGCGAAGCACTCCGCCAAGCCCCTTTCCCGAGCCAGCTCCAGCATTTTTTCGATGACCTTCCGCCCGATGTGTTTATTCTGGTACTCCTTGCAGATGACGATGGCCAGCTCGCCGGTCGTCCGCAGGCTGACGTCACCACAAAGCACACCCCGATACTCGATATAAAACAGTTCCCCGTGTGTGTCCAGATAATGATACATCCGCTTCAGCAGTGGCAAATCATAAACAAAGTCCCTGTTATCTACCTGTTTGCAGAGCTGTGCATCCTGATACCACGCAAGTGCTGTATCGTAGGCCGGATAATACGGAACAAGCCGGATGTTCCCCTCCACAGAAATCGGACTGCGCACCATGTTCACCGTTTCTCTGTTCATCGGCCTCATTCCCTTCTGTGTCGTACATTCTTCTGTGTCGTGTATTTAAGTATAAATCATTCTTTTAAGAAGTGCAAGCAAAGCCGCCGCCTCTGCGTCGAAAAAGAGGGCCGCTGCAACCACAGCGGCCCTCTTTGATCCAAAAAGCTCTTAGTACTCCGCGCCCAGTGCGACCTTCATCATATCGGTGAAGCTCTTCTGGCGCTGCTCTGCGGTGGTGATCTCCGGGGAGACGAAGCTGTCGGAGATGGTCAGCAGGCAGGCGGCGTTCTTGCCCAGCACCTCGGCGTTGGCGAACAGAGCAAAGCTCTCCATCTCCACGCAGAGGCAGCCGCGCTCGTCGCGCAGCAGCTCCCAGTAGGTGGGCTTTGCGTCGGAGGGCTGACGATAGAAAACGTCGGAGGAGTGGATGTTGCCCTCGATGAGCTTGATGCCCTGCTTCCTGGCGGAGGCGCGCAGCTTATCATTCAGAGTCTCGCTGGGGAAGGTGATGTCGTGGTCGTTGCCGCTCTGGACGCGGGCATAGTTGGACTCACTGACCGCGCCGGCAGCCAGCACGGTGTCGAACAGCTTGGCGTCGGCAGTGTAGCTGCCGGCGGAGCCGATGCGGATGATGTTGTCCACATCGTAGAACTTGAACAGCTCGTAGGAATAGATGCCGATGGAGGGCATACCCATGCCGCTGCCCATCACGCTGATGGGACGGCCCTCGTAGGTGCCGGTGAAGCCCAGCATCCCGCGGACGCCCGTCACCTGACGGACATCCTTCAGGAAGGTGTCAGCAATGAACTTTGCGCGCAGGGGGTCGCCCGGCATCAGGACAGTCTTTGCGAAATCGCCCTTTTCGGCGCTGATGTGAGGAGTAGCCATAATAATTATCTCCTTTTTATGAATTTTATCTAGGCAGCGGAGTCCGCCGCCTTGCGTTACCCAAAAGCTTTTTTCATTCCGCTGAATGTCAGCCGACATGCCAAAGCCTCCCCTTTTTAGAGGAGGTGGCGCGCCGCAGGCGTGACGGAGAGGTTTATTTCTTCCCCGGGAATACGTTCTGCGGGGGAATGTACGAACCATTGAGACGTATCTCGAAGTGGCAGTGGTTGCCGGTGGAACGGCCCGTGCTGCCCAGATAGCCGATGAGCTGGCCCTGCTTGACGGTCTGGCCCGCGCTGACGGTCAGGGACAGGCAGTGTGCATACACAGAGCTGTATCCGCCGCCGTGGTTGATGATGACCGAGTAGCCATAGCCCGTACCTGCACCGGCCTTGTTGTAACCCGCCTTTGCGACGGTGCCGCCTGCGGAGGCGTAGATGGGCGTACCGGCCGGGGCGCAGATGTCCACGCCCTTGTGGCGTCCGCCGTACCAGCGCGAGCAGGAGCGGTAGTTCGGCACAGGCCAGATGAACCGGCCGCTGCCGGTGATGTACTTGGTGCCGGAAGTCACCTTCTTGGTGCCTTCGACCACCTTCTTGTTCACCGGCTCCTTGATGACCTCGGTGGAAAGCACGCTCTGGTCCACAAGGATATTCTTGGTGTCGTAGACGTTCTGGAGGGTCACGCGGCGCAGACCGTTCTCGCCCTCCTGGAGCACCTTGGTGGTTCCCTTCGTATATTCGTTAGATTTTGTCGTCTCCGTGGAGAATGCGATTTCTTCCTCACGGGTCTCGATGCGGGTGATGCGCACCTCAAGGCCAGCCTCTTCTTTGGTGATGACGAGGTGGTCGCCCTCAAGGATGCTGGACGTCTCGCTCAGCGGCTCACCCTTGAACGCCGGGTTGAGGGCGCATAGCTCACGGAAGGTCAGGTCATTGTTATGTGCGATGGACCAGAGGGTGTCGCCCGCCTTGACGGTGTAGACCTTCTGAGCCTGCTTCACGCCCACCAGCTCCTGCCGGACGGTCTCAAAATCCTGCAAGCCTTCCTTGAAGTAGAGGCCGTCTTCCAGCGTGACCTGCTTGTTGAAACCCACGCTCACATCGGGGCCGTTCTCTTCTTCCTCGTAGGGGTCGAGCATGGCGGCGAGGTAATCCCGCAGCGCGTTGCCGTCGCTGCACACCGCCGTCAACTCGCCGTCCAGATAAAGAGCCGTGCCTTCGCTGATCTGGTCGCCGGCGCTCTGGATGATGGCGTTTGCCATCTCGTTTTCGTCCATCATGTGGTGGGCGATGGCGAGGGTGTAGCTCGGCTCGATGGTCCACTCGGTCTTGTCGGTGCCGGCGTAGCTGATACGCTCCATCACGTCCTCGCGGGCCGTGTTGAAGACGTCCTCATTCGCCACATAGCCCACGGTTTCGCCGTTGACCCGGACGGCCAGTGCATAAGGCTGGTGGATGACATATTGGAACACTGCCGCGCCCAGCGCCAGTGCGCAGATGGGCAGGGCATACATCGCCATGCGGGGCAGCAGACTGAGGTTGCGGCGGACGCCGTTTTTGAAGTAGTGGACGCTGGCCTCAAATGCTGCACCGAAGCCCTGCTCCCTGCGGATGCGGTGGGCATGGATGAGAAGGGACACGGTGCCCTTCGCAAACAGCACGATGGGGCCAAACAGGTCTTTGGCCACCTGCGCTGCGCCGGGGAACGCCGTCTCCGCCAGAGCCTTCGCAAAGCGGCGGATGCCTCCAGCAGCCCAGAGAGCGGCGTACTTGATGGCACGTCCCACCCGCACGGCAGCATACTCCGCGCCAAAGCCCAGTGCGTAGAGCACTGCGCCAACGCGCAATACCAGCTTCGACGAGCGCAGCTTCCGGGAGACATTGTCCAGCCGGTGTCTGCGGCGGCGATACCGCCGGTGGCGGCGCAGCAGACGGACGCACTGGAGCTGCGCCCAAAGCGAGCGCAGCTTTGCGCGGAAGCCGGTGTGCCGCGGCGCACCGGCTGGCTCGTCCTGCCGCGTTTCAGTTGTTTTATCTTCCAGCAAAAAGGATGCTCCTTCCTGTATCTTCAGGAGATTCTGATTTATCTCTTTTCTCTGTTATCGACACGCTGCCGCATCAGGACAGCTTTTTTGACAAGAATAGCTCTATTTATTATACACCCTGCCAGCGCCGAAACAAGCATTGACACAGAATTTGGGCTTAGCTTTCACTTACTTTTCACGAAATACACAAACTCAGTCAAAAAGGGCTGCCATATCCTCCGGCAGCGGGCTTTCCACCGTCACCGGCCTCAGGGTCGTCTCGTCCACCGGCACTTCGATGCGGATGCCGTCCGGCATCGGCTTGCAGCGCGGCACCCAGAACGTCTGTTTTGCGCAGTGGAGCGCCTGCCGCCCGATGCGCGCCCGGCTCCCGCCGTAGAGGTCATCGCCGGCCAGCGGGTGGCCGATGGATGCAAAATGTACCCGTATCTGGTGGGTCCGCCCCGTCACCGGGACGCAGGCCGCGAGGCTCAGGCCGTTTTCGGCTCTCAATATGGTATATTCCGTCCGGCTGGGTTTGCCATCGGGGGTGACGCACCGCCCGATGATGCTCTCCCCCTGCCGCCCGATGGGGGCGTCGATGACGCCCGGCCCGAGGGGAAGCTCTCCTTCTGCAACGGCGTAGTAGAGCTTTTCCACCCGCTGAGCCAGCAGCGGGGCGGCGTAGCCATTCTGGGCCGCCAGCACGAGGCCGCTGGTGTCCTTGTCGATGCGGTTCACCGGGCGGAAGACGGGGCTTCTGCCCTGACGCAGCGCCCAGGCGGCATAGCCGTTCGCCAGCGTATCCAGCGGGTAATTCAGGGTAGGATGCACCGCGAGATGGGGCGGCTTTTCCACCACGAGGGCGAAAGCGTCCTCGTAGACCACATCCACCGGGATGTCGTCCTGCGGCGCAACGCCCTCCCTCTCCGGCGGCAGTTCAAAGGAGATGACCTGCCCGGCCTCCACCCGGTGGTTGGCCAGGACGGGGGTGCCGTCGGCAAAAAAGCCGCTGCCCCGGAATTTCACAGCCCGGGACAGGTCGGTGGAGACACTGCACCTACGCAGAAAACCGCGCAGCAGCATCCCGTCCGCCTCGGGCGGGACTTTGAAATAAAGCTTCATCTTCCCACCTCCAGCGCGGGCAGCATATAAGATAAGTATAGCAAAATTCTCTTTCTCTTGCAAATCTTGTTTTTTTATGGTATCATGAGGAGCGGAAAACGAGTGGAACATACGGCGGCGGGGCGGCTTTGACCGCTCTGAGGAAAGTCCGGGCCTCACAGAGCACGGTAACTGCTAACGGCAGCCGAGGGTGACCTCAGGGAAAGTGCAACAGAAAGGAAACCGCCGCAGCAATGCGGTAAGGATGAAAGGGCGAGGTAAGAGCTCACCAGCGCATGGGTGACTATGCGGCTTTGTAAACCCTACCGGAAGCAACGCCTATATGGGACGTACAGCGCTGCTCGCGTGTCCCGAAGGCGGCACGAACCTGTCAGCAATGGCAGGTCTAGACAGATCGTCGTTTAATACAGAACCCGGCTTACGGTCTATCTCGTTTTCCATCTTTTGTTTTCAGCGCTGTCTGCGGTGTGCAGGCAGCGTTTTTTCGTTTCTTTAACCACACTGTCACTTTTCGTTTGGGCCGGTTTGTGGTATACTGAACAAAACCCCACAGCGCACGTCTCCGCCGGGGCCTTAATCCAACAGACAGGATGTGAAATCCTCCGATGAAAGATGGTTTTTTGAAGGCAGCCGCCCTCTCGCCCTCGCTGCGGGTGGCCGACTGCAATTATAACGCTTCCCAAATCGTATCTCAGCTACAGGACGCTGCGGCCCGCGGCGTCAGGCTGGCGGTGTTCCCCGAGTTCTGCCTCACCGGCTACACCTGCGGCGATCTGTTCTTGCAGCGCACGCTGCAGCAGGGCGCGCTGGACGCCCTGCAGACCGTGCTGGACGCCAGCCGGGAGCTGGACGTCGTGGCCCTCGTGGGCCTGCCGCTGCTGGTGCGGGGCAAGCTGTACAACTGCGCCGCCGTCCTCTGCGGCGGGCGTCTGCTGGGCCTTGTCCCCAAGACCTACCTGCCCAACTACGGCGAGTTCTACGAAAAGCGCCAGTTCACCCCGGGCAGCACTGAGGTGGAAAATGTGACGGTCTGCGGGCAGGAGGTGCCGTTCGGTACGTCCCTGCTCTTCCGCTGCCGCCAGATGCCCAGCTTCGTTCTGGGCGTGGAGATCTGCGAAGACCTGTGGAGCGCTCTGCCCCCCTCCACCTTCCACGCGCTGGCCGGTGCCACCGTCATTGCGAACCTTTCGGCCAGCGATGAGACGGTCGGCAAGGCCGAGTACCGCCGGGCACTGGTGTCGAACCAGTCCGCCCGCCTGCTCTGCGGCTACCTGTACGCTTCTGCCGGCCACGGCGAGAGCACCCAGGACATGGTCTTCGCCGGCCACGACCTCATCGCCGAGAACGGCACCCTCCTCGCCGAGACGTCTCCCTTCGAGGGCGGCTGGGCTGAGACGGAGCTGGACTGCCAGCGGATGGAGTCGGAGCGGGCGCGCAACACCAGCTTCGAGCCCAGCGCCGAGGGGTATCTGACCGTCGATTTCGACCTTGCCCTCACCGAGACCAGGCTCTCCCGCCGGGTAGACCCCACGCCCTTCATCCCCCACGACGAGCGCCGCCGGGCCCAGCGCTGTGAGCTGATCTTGAAAATGCAGGCCGACGGCCTCGCCAAGCGCCTCGAGCACGCCCACGCCAAGACGGCGGTCATCGGCATCTCGGGCGGTCTGGACAGCTGCCTCGCTCTGCTGGCGGCCGTCCGCGCCATGAAGCAGCTGGGCCGCCCCACCGGCGATGTGCTGGCCGTGACCATGCCCTGCTTCGGCACCACCCACCGCACCCGCAGCAATGCGGAGATCTTATGCGACGAGCTGGCCGTCAGCTTTACCGAGATCGACATCGCCAACACCGTCCACAGCCACTTCAGGGACATCGGCCAGGACGAGAGCGTGCTGGACGTCACCTTTGAGAACGGACAGGCCCGTGTGCGCACCCTCGAGCTGATGGACACCGCCAACCGCACCGGCGGCCTCGTCGTCGGCACCGGCGACCTCTCCGAGCTGGCGCTGGGCTGGGCCACCTACAACGGCGACCACATGAGCATGTACGGCGTCAACGCCGGTGTCCCCAAGACGCTGGTGCGCCACCTCGTCCAGTATGAGGCCGACATTGCCGCCTCCGCCGAGCTGCGCCGGGTGCTGCTGGACATCCTCGACACCCCCGTCTCCCCGGAGCTGCTGCCCGCCAGGGACGGCGAGATCTCTCAGAAGACGGAAGACCTCGTGGGTCCCTATGAGCTGCACGACTTCTACCTTTATTATGTTCTCCGCTTCGGCTTCGGCCCGTCGAAGATATTCCGGCTGGCGAAAGCGGCCTTCGCAGGCCGGGCCGAGTACCCGGACGAAGTGCTCTACAAGTGGCTGCGCAACTTCTACTGGCGGTTCTTCGCCCAGCAGTTCAAGCGCAGCTGCCTGCCCGACGGCCCCAAGGTGGGCAGCGTCACCCTCTCGCCCCGGGGCGACTGGCGGATGCCCAGCGACGCAGCCGCCGCGCTCTGGCTGGCCGAGCTGGAGCAGATCCCGCTCAAAGGATGATTTTTTATGAAACAACACAAAAAACTGCTGATAAATCTGGTCTTTGCTGCCGTCATTCTGGCCGCAGCCGCCGTGCTGCTGCTGGTGCGGAAAGCAAACCAGACCGGTGCGCCGCTCTGCGCAGAGCTCATCTATGGCGACAGCAACACCAGGCTCACCTTTCCTCTCGAAAAAGACGCCGATTACGATGTGGACACCGGCTACCTCACCGTCCACATCCGGATCCAGGACGGGGCGGCCCGCTTTGTGGATTCGCCCTGCCCTGACCACATCTGCGAATCCTTCGGCTGGCTCAGCGAGGAAGACCAGACGGCCACCTGCCTGCCCGCCCGGGCTGTGCTGAGCATCATCCCCACCACATGACGGCATACACATCCAAAGGAGTGAACGCCTATGTTTGACGAAAACGAGCATATCCATCCCCAGAATAACGACGAAGGCCCCCGGCACATCCACCGGGGCATCAATCGCAGCGAGCCTGACGAGGTGGAGGTAGACAGCGCCGATTTCTTCTCGCCGGAGCCTCCCCGCCCCAAAGCGCCGCCGAAACCGGCACCGACGCCTCCGTCTGAGCCGCCGGAGCCTCCGGTGCCGCCCCGCAGACAGTGGGAGCCGCCGCACCCCAGCGAGCCCGCCCCCGCTGACGACAAACTTCCGAAAGGAGGAATGGTTTTGCTGGTACTGCAGGCCATCCTGAGCCTTGCCGCGCTGGTGCAGCTCTGGCGCACCCAGATGCTGCCGGTGCTCTACCTCGTTATCATCACCGCGCTTCTGGTGCTGCTCTGGCTGCTGGTGCGCAAGTGCCTCGCCTCCCGCAGCGGTGCCGTCGTGGCCCGGGTGCTGTCCGTCCTGCTCTGCGCCGCGCTGGCCGTGGGCTGTGTCTGGGCGCAGCAGGGTCTGACCGCACTGGACAGCATGACTTCCGGCCTGCTCACCGGCGCAGAGGCGAATAAGATCACGAAAGAGCCCTTCGTCGTCTATCTCAGCGGCGTGGACAACCGCGGCGAGCTGACCGAAAAGGCCCGCAGCGACGTGAACATCCTCGCCGTGGTCAACCCCACCACCAAGCAGGCGGCCCTCATCAACACCCCGCGCGATTACTATGTTGACCTCGCAGGCACCGACAGCAAGGACAAGCTGACCCACGCCGGCCTCTACGGCGTCGAGACCAGCATGGCCACGCTGGGCAACCTCTACGGCGTGGATGTGGAGCACTACCTCCGCATCAATTTTGCGGGCTTCATCAACATCATCGACGCCATCGGCGGCGTGGACGTCTACTCCGACCAGGCCTTCACCTCGGTGGGCAGCCCCGGCTATTACGACCCCACCACCTTCGCCGAGGGCTGGAACCATCTGGACGGCAAGTCTGCTCTGGCTTTTGCCCGTGAGCGCCACGCCTTCAAGACCGGCGACATCCAGCGCGGCATCAACCAGATGAAAGTCATCGACGCGATGGCCAACAAGCTCAAATCCCCGGCCCTGCTCATGGGCTTCTCCAAGCTGATGGACGCCGCCGCCGACTGCTTCGTCACCAGCCTCTCGCAGGAACAGATCTCTGCGCTGGTCCGGATGCAGCTGGGCGACCTTGCCAACTGGGACATCCAGAGCTACACCGTCACCGGCTCGGGCGCGAAGAGCAGCAAGTGCTACTCCGCCAAGGGCCAGAGCCTCTACGTCATGAAGCCGGATGAGAACTCGGTCAACGAGGCCAAGGCCCTCATCGCAGCGGTTCTGGGCGGCGAGGACAAGCTCACCAGCACCAGCCAGACCCCCGAGAAGACCGAGGTCTTCACGCCGACCGCCGACCCCAACGCCGGTGCATCCATCCCGGAGGAATCTCCCGACAGCGTGATCGCAGAAGAGCCCGCCGAGAGCGAAGCCCCGGCGGAAGAGGCCCCCGCTGACAGCCAGCCCGCCGAGGGCGACGCCTCCGGTGAGCCCAGCGCTTCCACCGAGGTCCCTGCAGACGGCAGCGAAGAAGCCCCGGCAGACTCCACCGAGTCGCCGTCCTTCAGTATGCCGACCCAGGAGCAGGTGGAGCAGGCGGCTTCCTCCCTGCATCAGGCCGCTTCCACCGTGCTGGACGCCCTGTTCGGCTCCGGCAGCGGCGACGCTTCCAGCGCTGAAAATGATGCAGCGTAAATAGAATTGCAAAAGAAAAAGGACTGCTCACGCAGTCCTTTTTCTTTTGCCTGTTTAAGCTAAAATGTCGCTCAGCACGCTCTGGCCGTCCAGCGTGGAAGCATCCACACCCAGATAGTCGCAGATGGTGTGTGCGATGGTTCCGAAGCAGAGCCTGGTGCCGAGGTCAACGCCCGGCTTGACGCCCTTGCCGCAGATGAGATACGGCACATACTCGCGGGTGTGGTCGGTGGTCTTGGTGTAGGAGGGGTCGCAGCCGTGGTCGGCCGTGACCATCAGGATGTCGCCCTCCCTCATCCCGGGGATGAAGTCGGCAACGAACTTATCGAACTCGGTGGCGGCGGCGGCGTAGCCTGCCACGTCGCGGCGGTGGCCGTAGAGCATATCGAAATCGACGAGGTTCACGAAGGCCAGACCCTCGAAGTCGCGGGTCTGCAATGCCTTGGTGAAGGCGATGCCGTTGGTGTTGCCGGTGGTCTTGATTTTTTCCGTCACGCCCTCGCCGTCGAAGATGTCGAAAATTTTGCCCACGGCGATGACGTCCCTGCCGGCGTCCTTGAGCAAATCAAGCATGGTCTTGCGGGGCGGCTTGAGGCTCAGGTCGTGGCGGTTGGTGGTGCGGTAGAAGGTGTCGGCGGTGCGGCCGAGGAAGGGGCGGGCGATGACGCGGCCCACGCCGTATTCGCCCTTCAGCATCTCGCGGGCGATCTCGCAGTAGCGGTACAGCTCATGCACCGGCACCAGCTCCTCGTTGGCGGCCACCTGAAACACGCTGTCGGCGCTGGTGTAGACGATGAGGGCGTTCTCCTTCATGGCCTGCTCGCCGAAGTCCTTCAGCACCTGGGTGCCGGAGTAGGGCTTGTTGCAGAGGACCTTGTGGCCGGTCTTTTCCTCGAACTCGTGGATGAGGCTGTCCGGGAAGCCGTCCGGGAAGGTGGGCAGGGGTCTCGGGCTGACGACACCGGCGATCTCCCAGTGGCCGATGGTGGTATCCTTGCCCATGCTCTGCTCCTGCAGGCGGGCGAAGGAGCCGATGGGGGCGGCATCCTTCTCGCCGGCGGTCACACCGTCGATGTTGAACAGGCCGAGCTTTTTCAGGTTGGGGCAGTTGAAGTTGGGGTGGCTGGCGATGGCGCCGAGGGTGTTGGTCCCCTCATCGCCAAAGGCGGCGGCATCCGGCTCTGCGCCGATGCCGAAGCTGTCCAGGACGATCAGAAAAACGCGCTTTTCCATTACGCTTTCACTCCGTTTCTATTATTTTGCGCTCCCCTCTGTCCCTTCGGGGCAGAAGTGAGACTTTTGCTTAGTCCTATTATAGGCGATGGACGCACTTTTCGCAAGCTTTTTATCGCTTCGGCATCTATCACGAAAATTTAAGGTTTTCTTTGCCGAATTTTTTCTTGCTCTCTTGTACACAAGCGGTTATAATATAGAATGGTAAGGTTTTCAAACACCCCTGACCGGGCCGATGTCCGGCCAGCGGCCGCAGGGCATATCTGGCATCTGCGCGCCCATCATAGAGGAAAAAAAGAGACTGTTAGAGGTATATTTATGAGAAAAACGAAGATCATCTGCACCCTTGGCCCTTCTACCGATAAGGACGGCGTCCTGCGCGAGCTGGTCGCCAGCGGCATGAACGTGGCCCGCTTCAACTTTTCCCACGGCTCCTACGAGGAGCACAAGGGCCGTCTGGACATGCTGAAGGCTGTCCGCGCTGAGCTGAACAAGCCCGTTGCTGCCCTGCTGGACACCAAAGGCCCCGAGATCCGCCTGAAGGAGTTCAAGAACGGCGTTGAGATGCTGGAAGCCGGCCAGACCTTCACCCTGACCACCCGCGAGGTGGAGGGCACCAAGGAGATCTGCTCCATCACCTACAAGGACCTGCCCCAGGACGTCCACGAGGGCGGCACCATCATGCTGGACGACGGCCTCATCAAGCTGGCCATCAAGAGCGTCACGGACACCGACATCGTCTGCGAAGTGCTCAACAGCGGCAAGATCAAGACCAAGAAGGGCGTCAATGTCCCCGGCGTCCACCTGTCCATGCCCTACCTGAGCCAGCGCGACCGGGATGACATCATCTTCGGTGTCCAGCAGGGCTTCGACTTCATCGCCGCTTCCTTCGTGCGCACCGCACAGGACGTCTACGACATCCGCAACCTGCTGAACGAGTACGACTCCAACATCCGCATCATCGCCAAGATCGAGAACCGCGAGGGCGTCAATAACATCGACAGCATCCTGTCCGCTGCCGACGCCGTCATGGTCGCCCGCGGCGACCTGGGCGTCGAGATCGATTTCACCGAGCTGCCCGGCATCCAGAAGAGCGTCATCGACCGCTCCTTCTCCTTCGGCAAGCCCATCGTCACTGCTACCCAGATGCTGGACAGCATGATCGTCAACCCCCGCCCCACCCGCGCCGAGATCTCCGACGTGGCAAACGCCATCTACGACGGCACTTCCGCTATCATGCTCTCCGGCGAGACCGCCGCGGGCGCATACCCTGTTGAGGCCCTCAAGACCATGTCCGCCATCGCAGAGCGCACCGAGAACGAGGTCCACTACCGCGACAACCGCCTGACCGATACCACCGGCCAGATCAGCGTCAGCGACGCTACCGCACACGCTGCCTGCCTGACCGCAAAGGACGTCAACGCTTCTGCCATCGTCACCGTGTCCGAGTCCGGCAACACTGCCCGCCTGCTGAGCAAGTACCGCCCCTCTCAGCCCATCATCGCCTGCGTCATGGACGAGCAGGTCCAGCGCCAGCTGTCCGTCTCCTGGGGCATCACCCCGCTCATGATGGACCTCGCCGCCAGCACCGATGAGCTCATCGAGAAGTCCACCGCTCTGGCCAAAGAGCACGGCTACCTGCACGACGGCGAGCTGGCTGTCGTGACCGCCGGCGTCCCCGTGGGCGTCTCCGGCACCACCAACATGATCAAGATCCACATGATCGGCAACTGTCTGGCTACCGGCGTCGGCGTCGGCCCCGAGGGCTCTGCTCTGGCCAACGCCACCGGCAAGGCCTGCGTCTGCCGCACCATCGAGGAGATCCGCGCAAAGTTCAAGCCCGGCATGGTCCTGGTCGTCCCCTCCACCTCCAACGAGATGCTGAGCTACGTCCGTGACGCCGCCGCTCTGGTGGTCGAGGAAGCCGGTCTGAACAGCCACGCCGCCATCGCCGGCAAGGCCCTGCTCAAGCCCACCATCGTGGGTGCCGTCGGCGCTACCGCCCACATCCGCGACGGTCTGATGGTCGCTGTGGACTGCGCACACGGCAGCGTCCAGCGCCTGCAGGCCTGATCTCGGGAGGCACAGCATGGAGCGCATTGCAAGTTTCTGTGTAGACCACACCAGGCTCGACCGCGGCATCTACCTGAGCCGTCAGGACGGCGACGTTCTGACCTGGGACATCCGGATGAAGAAGCCGAACCACGGCGATTATCTCTCCACCGGCGCAGCCCACACGCTGGAGCACCTCTTCGCCACCTACGCCCGCAACAGCCAGTATAAGGACGGCGTCATCTACGTCGGCCCCATGGGCTGCCGCACCGGCTTTTATCTGCTGACCCGGGGCCTGACCCCCGCCGAGGCGCTGAGCCTGACGGTGGAGTCCTTCCGCTTCATGGCTGTGTTCGAGGGCGATGTCCCCGGCGCAAGCGAGGTGGAGTGCGGCAACTACCGCGACATGGACCTGCCCGCCGCAAAGGCTGAGGCTGCCGCCATGCTGCCCGTGCTCGAGGCACTGACCGCCGACGAGCTGCATTATTGATCTCCTGATAAAGTAATGACCGGTACTGCTGCATTGCAGCAGTACCGGTCATTTTCATTTATACTTCCCCGATGACCGGGAGCAGGTCTTCGAGCTTATTGAAATAATTGACGATGGTGACCACATTGTTGACGATGGAGCTGCCTGCCGAGAAGATACGGGCCACATAGTTCAGCACCCGGCCAATGTCCTGAAAGGTCTGCCATGCCGTGGTCTCGCCGCCGCAGAGCAGCACCATTTCGTCGTCCCCGATGGATGTATACTGGGCGGGCATCTGCATCTGATGATTCCTCATAGTATCCTTTCCTTTCCGCTGGTGAGAAGTTTTTTGTTCCTCGTTCAGAGTCAGCGCCCTCGGGGCCTGTCCTCCATTCCATCCTACCAGATACGAAAGGCAAAGCATGTCAGAGTGTGGGAAGACAGCAAAAAACACAAGGGCCCGGGGTGTTTCCACTCCGGGCCCTTGTGCCATTTTTATTTCGAGGAATAGATAATATCGTTTTATCGCTGGGCTTGTGTCAGCTCAGGTGCGATCAAGCTGCAGCCTTGACCTGAGCCTTGCAGGTGACAACGAACATGACGTAATCGGCGTCGCCAACCTTGAACGGCTTCATGCTCAGCTCGAACTTGTTGCCAGCCTCGATTTCATTGCCGCTCTTGTCGCCGACCTTGACATCGTTGCTGTTGATAGCCTTACTGGTGGCGATTTTACCGTCCGTGCCGATCAGCGCCTTGGCGATGTTCTGAGCCTTAACAGTCTTATTCACATCCTTGGTTGCAAAGTAGGCAATCCAGATATAGGAGTCGCCGAGCTTGTTATCCTTGGTCAGCTCAGTCTTGACGGCAGCCTTCAGAGCGGCATCAGCCTTGAGAGCGTCCTTATTGTCCTCCTTAGCAACCTTGACTGCCTTGTTTGCCAGATCATCATCGACTGCCTTGACGGTAGCCTTGTCGTTAGCGGCCTTCAGCATACCCTCCAGCTCGTCAGCCACCCGACGAGAAGAGATGCTTGCACAGCCGGTCAGCATGGACACTGCCATAACACCAGCGAGGACGACGGCCAGAAGTTTCTTTGCCATTTTCATGATTTTTGCCTCCATAAATAAAGATAAATTATACAGGCAGGCTAGCATTTTTCGACTGTCGGCCTGTGGGCCAATTATACCCCCCCCCCCCTGTCAGTCTGTCAATAGGTTTTTCTCACTTTCGTCACATTTACAAAATACAGTCTCACCAACCGTGCATTTTCCACAAAATAACAGGATTTGAGGGGCTGAAGGCAAAAAAATACAGCCCCGGGGCCGCTTTTGGGGCGGCAGCCCGGGGCTGCAAGGTGCAGTATTTTTTTCCGTCTCCCGCCGGGGGGCAGGGGGCTTTACTGGTACAGGGGGAAAGCTACCGATACGGTTTGATTCGTTTCTTTTCGGTTAAATGAAGATATTTCACCCATCCTGCCAAAGCCTTGCTTTTTCTGCGCCCAGCGCTTATTATTATAACAAAAATCCGTCCCGGTTTTTGTGCAGATTTGCCCACCGGGTGCAGAAAGGATTCCATTGCCATGACCATCACGGAGCAAAAAGCCGCACAGCGCAAAGCGGGCATTGCGGCCCGCCGGGCGTTGTCGGACACCCAGCGCACCCGTTCCAACGCCGCTCTCTGCGCCCGCATCATGGCTCTGGACTGCTTCAAAAAGGCCGAAAGCATCCTGCTTTATGCGGCCTTCGGCGGCGAGGCCGACCTCTCGGCGCTGGCTGTGGAAGCGGCCCGGCAGGGCAAAACGCTGGCCTACCCCGTCTGCGGCGAGGGCTTTTCGCTGACAGCCGCCGTGCCGGGGCCGGATGGCTGGGAAGTGGGTGCCTACGGCATCCGCACGCCCATTCTGAGCCGGTCGGAGATTTTACGGCCAGACCAGCTCGACCTCGTGCTGGTCCCCTGCACGGCTTTTGACACCGCCTGCCGCCGGGTGGGGATGGGGAAAGGCTACTACGACCGCTACCTCCCCCGCTGCACCCGGGCTGTGAAGCTGGGCGTGGCCTTTGAGGCCCAGCGGGTGGACGCGGCGGCAGTGGACGCCCATGACAAAAAACTGGACGGATTCGTGACAGAGGGAGGACTTTACTTTGGATTTGACACAACTGAGCTGTGAGGACTTTCTGAGCCGGCTTGCCAGCAAAGCCCCCGCCCCGGGCGGCGGCGGCGCGGCGGCCCTCGTGGGCGCGGCAGGCGTCGCGCTGGGCAATATGGTGGGGGATCTCACCACCGGCAAAAAGAAATATGCCGCCGTGGAAGAAGAGATTTTGGCGCTGAATGCCCGTGCGGAAGCCCTGCGCAAACGGCTGGAAGCCCTCGTGCAGGCGGACGCCGACGCATTCACGCCTCTGGCGGCGGCCTACGGCCTGCCCAGAGAGACGCCCGAACAGCAGGCCCGCAAGGCCGCTGTGCTGGCCGAGGCGCTGGACGGGGCCTGCGCCGTGCCGCTGGACATCATGGACGCCTGCTGTGAGGGCATCCGTCTTGCGGCCGATTACGCCGGAAAGGGCAGCGTGCTGGCTCTCTCAGACGCAGGCTGTGCGGCGCTGTTCTGCAAGGCCGCACTTCAGGCGTCGGCTCTGAATGTCGCCATCAACACAAAGCTCATGACCGACCGCGCCCATGCCGCCGCGCTGGACGAAAAAGCGGCCCGGATGCTGGCGGAATATCTGCCGCTGGCCGACGAAGTCTACCAGTCCGTGGCAAGCCGCCTGCGGGCCTGATGCAGAGAAAGGGAACGTATATGTCTACCATTTTGAAGGGTGCGCCCGTCGTGGCCGCCATGAACGAAGCAAATGCCGCCCGCTGCGCCGCACTGCGGGAAAAGGGCGTTGTCCCCACGCTGGCCGTCGTCCGGGTGGGCGAACGCCCCGATGACCTCTCCTACGAGAAAGGCGTCATGGCCCGCTGTGCGAAGGTGGGCGTCGAGGTGAAGCAGTTCCTTCTGCCCGCCGACGCTTCGCAGGAAGAGCTGCTGCGCGTCATTGCCGGCATCAACGCAGACGCCGCCATCCACGGCTGTCTGCTCTTCCGCCCCCTGCCCAAGCAGTTTGATGACAGGACCATCCGCGCCGCACTCTCGCCCGAAAAGGACATTGACGGCATCACCGACGGCTCGCTGGCCGGTGTCTTCACCAACACTGCCGTCGGCTACCCGCCCTGCACGGCGCAGGCCTGTCTTGAGATCCTGAAATTCTACAGCATTCCCCTCTCCGGCAGGCGGGCCGTCGTCGTGGGCCGCAGCCTCGTGGTGGGCAAGCCCGCAGCCATGATGCTGGACCGGGAAAACGCCACCGTCACCCTCTGCAACTCCCGCACCCAGAGCCTGCCCGATGTCTGCCGCGAGGCCGATGTTGTGGTGGTGGCCATGGGCAGGATGGGCTTCATCGGCGCAGAGCATCTGCGGGCCGGTCAGGTCGTCGTGGATGTGGGCATCCATGTCAACGAGGAAGGCAGGCTCTGCGGTGACGTCCGCTTTGGCGAGGCAGAGCCTGTGGTGGAGGCCATCACCCCCGTCCCCGGCGGCGTCGGCACCGTGACGACTTCCGTGCTCGTGAGCCATGTGGTGGAGGCGGCAGAGAAAGCTGCATCAGAATAACCTCTCCGTCACGCCTGCGGCGTGCCACTGCCCGGGTTGCGGCTCCCAGCGTCTGCTTCGGCCCTTGGTGCGGGCCTCGCATCCTGCTGGCCGCGGCCCCAACAGCGACTCCCTGTTTCCGCCGCTGGCGGCGGTCGTCGTTGTTGCTCCCAAGGGGAGAGGCTTTTGCATATTGAAAAGCTTGTATTTTTATCTCTATACACCAAAAGCGCCCGGCGGATGACCCGCCGGGCGCTTTTGGCATTGACAGAACAATGACAGGGGAATAATTGGGAATTGGGAAATTGGAACAGGTCTTAGTTTATGCGGCCTTTGCCGAGGCAAAGACCAGAGCCTTCCTGCGGCGGTTCTGCATTGCGCGCACCACACAGCTCAGGGTGAAGTTGATGATGAAGTAGATGACACAGGCTGTGCCGAACAGCACCATGACGTCGGAGACATTCACCGTGCCGAGGCCGTTGTAAGTACCGGCGGCGCTCAGCAGCTGGCGGATGCGGGCCATCAGCTCGATGGTGGCCACGTTTGCCAGATAGGAGGAGTCCTTGATGGTGGTGATGACCTGACTGAGCAGGGTCGGCACGATGTTGCGGTAGGCCTGCGGCAGGACGATGTAGAGCAGCACCTCAGCGGTGTTGAAGCCCTGTGCATAGCCGGCCTCGAACTGGCCCTTGGAGACGCCGTTCAGGCCGCCGCGGACGATCTCGGCGATGACGGAGGAGTTGAAGAGGATGAGGGCCAGAGCGGCCTTGAACAGCAGCTTCATCTCCACGCTGGTCAGGCCGAACATCTTGCGGGCGAAGAAGCCCGGGCAGGGGCAGAACACCACACAGATGAAGATCCAGAGCAGGTAGGGCGTGTTGCGGAACAGCTCGATGTAGGCGGCAGCGAACCAGCCGAGGATGCGGGCCGGACCCTTTTTGCAGTAGGTGCGGGCCAGCGCCAGCAGAGAGCCCACGATGAGGCCCATGATGACGCCCAGCACCGAGATGATGCAGGTGAAGGCCACGCCCCGCAGCAGGTAGAGCATGACGCCTTCTCTTGTCAGGATGGAAAGGCTCGCAGCAAGCGTCTTCATATCAGGCAGCCTCCTTCAGCTCTGCTTTCTTGGCGGCGGTCTTGAGACTCGTGTTCACGCGGCCCTTGCGCTCCTTGAGGGAAGCCTCCCAGCGGGCTGCCAGGGTGGACAGCGGGAAGCAGACCACGAAGAAGATGAGGCCACAGACGATATAAGCGGGGGCGTATGCGCCGCCGGTGGAAGCACCGGTGACGAAGCTGTAGGTCACGCTGATGAGGTCCGCGCCGCCCACGATGTAGAGGCAGGAGGTGTTCTTGAAGAGGTTGACCACCTGGTTGACCATCGGAGGGAGCATCACGGGGATGCTCTGGGGCAGGATGATGTAGCCCATCCGCTGCAGATAGTTGAAGCCCTGCGCCTGTGCGGCCTCGAACTGGCCCTTCGGCACAGACTCGATGGCGGCGCGGACGACCTCGCCCATGTAAGCGCCGGTGTAAACGCCCAGTGCAATGATGCCGGTGCGGATGACGCCGAGGCTCACGCCTGCAAATGCCAGCGCATAATACAGGAAGCACAGCTGCAGCAGCAGCGGGGTGTTCTGGACGAACTCGACGTAAATGCGGGCGATGATGCGCAGCAGCTTACTGCCGCTGGTGGACATCAGGCCCAGCGCAGCGCCGATGATGAAGGCCAGCGCCAGTGCGCAGACGGCGGTCTGCAGCGTGTTGCCCAGACCCAGCAGAAAACTCTCACGATGCGTCCAGACGGTGGACCAGGACTCTAACGAAAACAAGCCAGACATAGCAAACTCCCCTTTCCCTGCACTCTCTTGGTTCTGAAAAGTCTGGGCTTAATCCAGACCGTTGTCTTTGATGAGCTGCTCGATGGTGCCATCTGCCAGCCAGCCCTTGACGAGGTCGTCGCACAGGGTGGAGAAGTCGCTGCCCTTCTTGGTGGCGACGCCATACTCCTGCGGGCTGAACTCGGCGTCAATGTAGCTGCGGCCCTCGGTCTTGTAGATGGCGAGGATGGACTTATCGACGCAGAAGCCCTGCACTTCGCCTGCGCTCAGTGCGGTGCTGATGGCGGGATAGTCGTCGTACTGACGGAAGGAGACGCCATCCTTCCAGGTGTCGGCGTTGAAGGTGTCGGCGTCGAAGCTTGCGCCGTCCAGCACGCCCTCGTCGATCATGGCCTTGACCAGAGCACGAGCGGAGGTGGAGCCGGAGGAGACGCCCACGACCTTGTCCTTCAGGTCAGCCAGACCCTTGATGCCGGTGGAGTCCTCCACCAGAACGGAAACGTAGTCGGTATAGTAGGGGGTGGAGAAGTCCCAGCTCTTCTTGCGCTCTTCGGTGATGGTGAAGGTAGCCAGAACGGCGTCGATGTCGCCGGAGTCCAGCAGCTCGCCGCGGGTGGCGGCGGTGACCGTGGTGAACTCAACGTCCACGCCGAGGTGCTCTGCGATCATCTCTGCGAGACTGTCCTCGAGGCCCTTGTACTCGCCGGTGAGGGTATCCTGAAAGCTGAAGCCCTTCACTGCGTTCTTGACGCCCACCTTCAGGACACCGCGGTCCACGATGGCCTGAGTGTCAGCGCCCAGTGCTGCGCTGCCGGCGGCAGAAGAGGCCGTGGAGGCTGCGGTGGAGCTTGCGGAGCCGCCGCAGGCGGTCAGGGCAGCAGCAGCGCCCACCAAACCAGTGACTTTCAGGAAATCACGACGCGAGATCTTTTTCATAATAAACCACTCCTCTTTGTTTTTTTCGGCCCGAGCGGCTTTCCCTGTCCGCTCCGAAAACGGCCTGTTATCAACAACGGCGTCTCACCACAGCTTGTGAGCCCCTGCCGTGTCAACCTTTGTTGTTCGTCCTCTCAGCGGACGATCTTGCTCAGGAACTGCCGGACGCGCTCGTTCTTGGGGTTGGTGAAGAAGTGCTCCGGCGTGCCTTCCTCAATGATCTGGCCGTCCGCCATAAAGACGATGCGGTCGGCCACATTTCGTGCAAAGCCCATCTCGTGGGTGACGACCACCATCGTGATGTTCTTCTCGTGTGCCAGCTTTACCATGACATCCAGCACTTCCTGGATGGTCTCAGGGTCGAGGGCCGAAGTCGGCTCGTCGAACAGGATGATCTTGGTCTGTGCGCAGAGGGCGCGTGCAATGGCGATGCGCTGCTGCTGGCCGCCGGACAGCTGCGGAGGGTAGACATCCGCTTTGTCCCGGAGGCCGACGACCTCAAGATAATGATATGCCAGCTCTTCGGCCTCTGCCTTGGTCTTGTGATGGAGCTTCATGGGTGCCAGCGTCAGGTTTTTGAGCACCGTCATGTGGGGGTAGAGGTTGAACTGCTGGAAGACCATGCTCATGTTGTCGCGGACGATCCTGGTCTTGTTCTTGTTGGTCAGCTCCTGACCGTCGATGTAGACGTGGCCGCTGGTCGGCTCTTCCAGAAAGTTCATGCAGCGGACGGTGGTAGATTTGCCGCTGCCGGATGGTCCGATAATGACCAGCTTTTCGCCCTCGGCGACCTCGAGGTTCACGTCTTTGAGGACGTGCAGGTCTCCGAAGTACTTGTCAACGTGTTCGAGTTTGATCACTGTGATCCCCGCCTTTCCCTATCCTGTTCTGTCGTCCGTGCTCCAGCGCCGCGGACAGCGCATCCTGTGCGGCTTTCCCGAACCGCACACAAAAACAAAAAAGGCGCAAAGTGAATCCATCCACTTAAGCGCCTTTGCTTTTGTTAGTTAAAGTATAGTCTTTTTCCGCTTGACTTTCAATCCATAAAGTGCAACAAAAATCAGAGTGGGTCAATCTGCATTTTGTAAAGCTGCACAAACATCGTACTTAAAATCCGTAAATCAGCGGGTCATCAGCAGGAGCAGCGCCGATGCGACGGCCTGCAGGATGAGCCAGCGGGTCACCACCTGCTCGTCGCTCCAGCCCATGCGCTTGCGCACATGGTCGTGCAGCGGGGTAAGGGTGCTCTTGAGGATGCTGATGTGGAGGAAGCGCTTGAAGCTGATCTTCAGGATTCCGAGGCTGCCGTCCACGATGAACACCAGCGCCGCCAGTAGGAAGGCGAACGGGTGGCCGCACTTGAGGGCCAGGATGGCGAGGAAGAAGCCCATGGCACGGCTGCCGGCGTCGCCCATCAGGAGGCTGGAAGGCTTTGCGTTGGACCACAGGTAGGCCAGCAGTGCGCCGATAAAGACGATGGCAGCGGTGGAGTAGTCCCCCAGCTCCTCGCCGTAAGCCAGCAGGAAGGTGCCGATGCTCACCACCGCGAGGCTGGCGGACAGGCCGTCCACGCCGTCGGTGCAGTTGACCACGTTGATGCTGGCCCAGATGAGGATGACGATGAGCAGCAGGTAGAGCGGATAGGCAATGGTGAAGGTAGTGCTCAGGAAGTTGACGCTCGTGCCGTTGAAGTTCAGGTAGGTAACACCTGCCACCACGGCAATGACGAAGTCGATGAGGCCCTTCTTGTACTCGTTCCACGCCGTCTCGGAGGCATCGTCAAAGTAGCCCGACAGCATGGAGGCGATGAGCAGAACGGTATAAATAAGGTACTCCACCTTAAAAGGCACCACCGCCAGCGTCACCAGCGCGATGCAGAGCACGAAGATGAGTCCGGAACCCCGGGCCTTGCCCTTGGAGAGCTCGCCGTTGACGGCGAAGGCACGGCCATGGTCGTGGGGGAGCTTGTCGTGGAAGACCGAGTCCATCAGGGCGGTCAGGGCAAACGCCAGCAGGAACGCCAGCGCGTCCACGGTCTGCTGGCCGGTAGCTGAAATAAGCTGCAGCATATTTTGAACCTCTTTCAATGATATTCTTCTTACTCCGAGAGTGTATCACGCCAGAGCCAAAAAATCAATCGCCCGGTTTGACAATCTTCCTCCCCGTGCCTATAATAGTAAGGCAGCTTATCAACACAGAAAACAGGAGACGACATGACACTTTCTTTGGAGCAGCTCTCGGCCCGGATGCGGCAGGGCGAGGACATCCCGCTGTCCGACACGGCCTGCATCGCGCTGGCGCTGAGCATCCCTTCCATTCTGGAGCAGCTGGTGGTCACGGCGATGGAGTACATCGACGCCGCCATGGTGGGCCACATCGGCGCAGAGGCCACCGCCGCCATCGGCATCGTCAGCTCGAGCACCTGGCTGCTCCACGGCATCCTTGTGGGACTGTACACCGCGTTTTCGATCCAAATCGCCCAGTACCTCGGGGCCGACCGCCGGCAGGACGCCCGGGGCGTGCTGCGGCAGTCCATGCTCTTCAACCTCATCCTGGGTCTGGGCGCTGCGGCTTTCGGCGTCGGCATCAGCCGCTTCCTGCCCGGGTGGCTGGGGGCGGACATCTCGCTCCAAGCCGATGCCAGCGCCTACTTCGCCATCTGGTCGGCGGCCCTCCCCTTCACGATGGCCATGGGAATGTACACAGCCATGCTCCGCGCCACCGGCGACGCCCTGACGCCCAGCCTTATCAGCGTGCTGGTCTGTGTGCTGGACGTGGTGTTCAACTTCTTCCTCATCAACCCCACCCGGCAGATACAGCTCTTCGGCCAGAGCGTCACAGTCTGGGGTGCCGGCCTCGAAGTCCCGGGTGCGGCGCTTGGCACAGCGCTTTCCACGACCATCGGCGGTCTGCTGGCGCTGGGCGTCCTGCTGCTGCGGGACGGCCCGCTTTGCATCCGAAAGCCCGGCAGCTGGCGCATCACCTCCGCCTGCCTGCGCAATCTCTGGCGGGTGGGTACACCGCTGGCCGCTGAGCGTGCGGCCCTCTCGTCGGCGCAGGTGCTGCTCGTCCGTATCGTCTCGGGCCTCGGCACGGTGGCCATTGCGGCCAACAGCCTCGGCGTCAGCGCCGAGGGCCTCTGCTACATGGCAGGCTACGGTATTCAGGACGCCTCCATCGCCCTCATCGGGCAGGCCGTCGGCGCACACCGCCGGGACATGGCCAAGCGGTTCGCCTGGCTCTGCACCGTGATGGGCATCGGCATCATGGCACTGTCCGGCGCGGGGCTCTGGCTCTTCGCCCCGGCCCTTATGGGCATCTTCACGGCAGATGCCGCCGTCATCGCGCTGGGTGCGCAGGTCCTCCGCACCGAGGCTTTTGCAGAGCCGATGTTCGGGGCCAGCATCGTAGCAAGCGGCGCGATGCAGGGCGCAGGCGACAGCACAGGCTGCTTTGTGCTGAACCTGTTCAGCATGTGGGGCGTCCGGCTCACCCTCGCCTTCCTGCTGGCTCCCCGGCTGGGCCTCGTGGGCGTCTGGGCCGCCATGTGCATCGAGCTCTGCATCCGGGGCGCGCTGTTCCTCATTCGGCTTGCAAGGGGCAAGTGGCTCGATAAGGGAGCGTTACAATAAACAAAATGGGCATGTGCCGCCGGCACATGCCCATTTTGTTTATTCAAATTTACTTCCGGCCATGCAGGATGGGAGACAGGGGCTTATAGATGACCATGCAGAGCACGGCGTCCAGCAGACCCTTGACCAGCGTGAAGGGCAGGTTGAAGATGACGAGGCACTTCATGAGGCTGTCGGCAGAGGGCAGGATGGCCTGATACATGCCGAGGATGGCCTCCAGCGGCATATGGTAGAACTCCACATAGGCCGGGTAGGTGATGAAGTAGTTGGAGGGCACGCTGAACAGGGCCATGGCGGCGGCACCCGCTACCGCGCCGAGGATGGCGGTCTTGCGGCTCTTATGATGCTTGTAGATGAAGCCCGCCACAGCGGAGAAGACAGCGCCCAGCATAAAGTTGCACAGCTCGCCGACGCAGGCAGTGCTGGTACCCTTGACGACGATGTGGAGCAGATTCTTCATGAAGCTGATGACCACGCCGTACACCGGGCCGAGGGCGAACGCGCCCAGCAGGGCGGGCAGGTCGGAGAAGTCCATCTTGACGAAGGACGGGATGAGCATCGGGATGGGGAACTCGATGAACATCAGGATAAACGCCACTGCGCTGAGCATGGCGGCAACGGTCAGGTTGTGGGTCGTATCTTTTCTCATAATTTTCCTCCCGGGGCGGCTGCCCCCATTCAAATAAAGACTGGAAAGCCCTTTTCTCGCTCGCTGAACCGGGAAGACAAATGAAAACGCGCCCTGCCATAGCTTACACTATAACAGGGCGCGCACAAACAAATCAAATTGCCTGCCGTTTCTTGCATCCGGACTATACCGTTGGCCCCGGAGTCTCACCGGGTCAGCACTCTTTGGGAGTGGTCGCGGGCTGTACCGCCAGTGGGGGATCGCACCCCGCCCTGAAACGAACTTTCTTTGCAGAGTATAACGCGGCGGGTTTGTCTTGTCAAGCCCTTTTATGCATTTTCTTAACAAGCCTCTCCCGATTTGCACCGCCGGCTGTAATATGGTATACTGATTTTATAATTCGTCAGAAAGGTATCTGTTTCTATGCTTTTCACCATCAACGATCTCGGCTTTTCCATCGCCGGACTGCTGCTGGAAGGCTGGCTGGCCTTTGCAGCCCGGTGCGTCTGTGCGCTGGCCCTGCTGTTCATCGGCTGGGTCGTCAGCCGCTGGATGCAAAAAAACCTCTTCCCCCGCCTGCTGAAGCGCAGCTGGCACTTTGCCTTTACGCACCCCCTGCTGGAAAGCTTTGCCCGCCCGGCGGCCCGCATCGCGTGGTACACCGGCATGTATCTGGCCCTGCGCAGCCTGCCCTGGGCCATCCCCGGCCTTCCGGCCCTGCTGCTCAAAGCCTATCGGATGATGCTGGTCTTCCTCATCGGCACCGGCTTCTACCACGCTTCCGGCATCGCGGCTCTGCTGCTGGCCTCGTCCAGCGAAGAAGTCCGCACCAACCGCACCCTGCTCACCCTGCTGGATAAAGTCTACAAAGTAGCCGTCGTGGTGCTCTGCGGCGCGACCATCGCACAGGAAAGCGGACTGCCCGTGGGCAGCGTCGTGGCCAGTGCCGGTCTTATCGGCCTTACGATCTCTCTGGCCGCACAGGATATGGCCAAGAATTTCTTCAGCGGTGTGGTCATCCTGCTGGACAAGCCCTTCTCCATCGGCGACTGGATCACCGTCGGCGACGTGGAGGGCGAAGTGGTGGACATCAACTTCCGCTCCACGAAAGTCCGGGCCGTGGATAACTCCATCTACATCCTCACCAACAGCACCGTCAGCAGTGCCACCATCAACAACGCCACCCTCCGCAACAAGCGGCTCTACCGCTTCACGCTGGGCGTCACCTACGACACCACCCGGCCCCAGCTGGAAAAGCTGATGGCCGACCTCGACGCCATGCTCAAGGCCAGCCCCGACACCTACGAGGACACCGCCTTTGTCCGGATGACCGGCTTCGGCGACTCGAGCATCAACCTGATGGTCTCTGCCTATCTGCGCACCGCCGACCTCGGCGTGTTTTTGCGGATGCAGAACGATTTGAACCTCGACATCATGGACGTGATGAAGGCCGACGGCGTGGAGTTCGCATTTCCCTCCACGACGGTCTACCTCGCAAAAGAGAACTGACCGCAAAAAAGCCGATGCAGCTGCATCGGCTTTTTTGCTACAGCGCAATATCCAGCGCCATCATGAGGGCGAACCCCAGCACCACGCTGATGACGCCCGCCGGTTCGTCCTGCTCCACGGCTTCCGGTATCATCTCCTGCGCCGTCACACAGACCATGCACCCGGCGGCGGCGCTCATGAGCCACGGCAGAGCCGCGCTCACCCAGCCCGCGAGGGCCAGCGCCAGCAGCGCCCCCAGCGGCTCCACGAGGCCCGACGCAGCACCGGCGCAGAAGGCTTTCCGCCTCCCCTGCCCGGCCTGCACCAGCGGCAGGCTCACCGCCGCGCCTTCCGGGATATTCTGCAAGCCGATGCCCAGCGCAAGGGCCAGCGCCCCGCTGACGGCCTCCGGCTCACCCTGCAGGGCCAGCGCCGCCGCAAGTCCCACCACCATGCCCTCGGGCAGATTGTGGAGAGTCACGGCCAGCACCACCCGGCCCATCCGGCCATCCTCTTTTGACCCGGTGTGCATCAGCCGCCCGGCAGCCTCTTCCAGCCGCAGCAGGCCCACAGCACCCAGCACCAGCCCCGCCGCCGGGGCCAGCCAGACCGGCAGCGTCCCGGCCTCCGCCCTCTCGATGGCAGGCAGCAGCAGGCTCCACACGCTGGCGGCCAGCATAATGCCCGCCGCCATGCCGCAGAGCATCCGCCGGGTGCGGGGCTCGTCGGCCCGACGCACTAAGAAGACCCCCGCCGCCCCCAGCGCCGTACAGAGCGCCGGCAGCAGCAGGATGACCGCTGCAAACAGATAGACGTTCACATTGCATTCCCCCTTCCCACCGATGTATGCGAAGGGAGGGGGAAATGTGAAGAGAAAAAGCTCTCCTCATTCCGGCAGCTCATGCAGGGTAAATTCGTTTTTTGTTGTTTCCAGGATTCCCTCATCCCGCATTTTGCCCAGCTCTTTTGAGAGGGCGCTGCGGTCAAGGTTGAGGTAGTCGGCCAGCCCCTGACGGTCGAAGGGGATGCGGAAGCTTTTGCTGCCCGCCTTCGCGGCCTGATTGGAGAGATACAGCAGCAGCCGTCCCCGGACGGTCTTCGGGGCCGTGCAGAAGATGCGCTCCGAGAGGGCCAGATTCTTGCGCAGCGAGATGTTGAGCAGGTTCTGCACGAGGACCGGCTGCCACTCGCTATCCGGGTGGGGCGTGTGGATGAGGACCTCCATGTTCAAAAAGAGCGCTTCCGTCTCTTCCGCCGCCACCACGTCCACCATCATCGGCTCGCCGCAGAAGGCGTAGGTCTCCGCGAACACCTGCCCCGCCGGGACATGGCTCAGGATGCTCCTGTTGCCCCAGAGGTCGATGTTCTCGATGTTGACGCCGCCCGCCTGCACGACGCCCACCTCGCGGGTGATACAGCCCGCCCGCAGAAGGACTTCGCCCTTCGCGTAGGTCTTGCAGCGCGCACCGCCGCAGGTGAACATCTCGGCCAGCGCCGTCTCGCCAATGCCCCGGAAAAGGGGCGTTTTCTCTGTTTTCACCCTCAGCGCCCCCTTTTACCGCTTGACGTGGTAGACCTCGAGATAGACGCTCTTGCGCGTCTCATCCAGTGTTTCCTTCAAATCGCGGCAGAAATCCTCATCGTCCAGCAGCGCCACCACCTCAGGCGCATAGCGGGTGCCTCTCTGGGCGTGGAATTCGCCCAGCAGCGTATCCACCGGCTTTGCCATCGTGTAGCAACGGCCGATATTATCGGTGGCCGCGTCCAGCGAGTCGGCCACGGTCAGAGCGTCCACGATGGGCTTGATGCCCGCCGGACAGGGAGGATAATTTTTCGGGTAGCCGCCGTGTCCGTCGTAGAAGGTGTGGTGGTAGAGCGCCGCCGGGGCCAGGTCGTCCTTTCCGCCCACATTGCACAGCAGCTCGCAGCCGAACACCGTGTGCCACTGGATGCAGGTAAATTCCTCGTCCAGCAGGCGGCGGTAGTTGTTGCCGATGTACAGGAACACACAGCTCTTGCCTACATCGTGGTAAAGGCCGCACTCATAGGCCAGCTCGCAGATCTCAATGCGGCTGCGGCGGACTTCCTCCACCGTCTTGCAGCCCATGACGCCCACGAACAGCTCGGGCGACTTTTTGAGCATCTGCTTGACGAACATGCGGGTCAGGCCGGCCACCATCATGGAGTGGACATAGGTCGGCTTGTGGGCCACGAGGATATAATTCAGCAGACTGCGGCGGGCCGTTCCGGCCTCGGCCTGCATCTCCACCAGCTCGCGCACGGCACGGCTGACCACACGGGAGTACCGATTCTGGGGTACATTGTCCAGATACCGCAAGCTGCGGTCCATCACTTCTTCGGTGCGGCATGCCATCTCCCTCCGGTCGGCAGGCGGCATCTTGACCTCGTAGGTCACCAGATAAGACACCGCCGTGAGGTTCTTGTTGATGCCAGTATCGCTGTAGTCCTGGATGTCGGTGTGGTGGATGATGTCCAGCAGCTCTTCCACCACCTCGCGGGCCGTACACCGTCCGGCATGGAAGCAGGCCGCCTTATAAAGATAGCTGACCCGCCAGTTCTGCAGCCGTGCCTCCTCGCCCTTATAGAGCACCCGGTCGCGGTAGATGGCCTCCGCCGACTCCATCACCCTGGCGGCGACCACCGGGTCGTTGTGGTGGCGCAGATAGCTCAGCAGCGTCTCCCGGTCCATATGCATCGCATACTCGAATTTGCCCCACGGAAGGTCCGGGTCGAGCCGGTGGTAGTAAGGGTCGGTGATGATGCCCATCGCCTTGTCGAACACCTTCATATATTCGGTGCATTCTTCCGGCGTACTGCGCGGCATGGACATCCGGCTGTTGCCCAGACAGCGCATGATGTAGCCTTTTGTTGCCTTATCGAAGGACTCATACTCCGCAATATAGCCTGCACCCTCCTGAAAAAGGCCGCGCACCTGCGTCCCATAAGGGTTGATGGCATAGTCGCGGCCCCGGACATTGAGGTAGTGGAGCGAAACCGCTTTTCCGTACAGATAGCGGACGATGGCAGGCTTGTCGCCCCGAAGGCGGGCGTTTTCCAGCAGGAGGCTGTAGACCTTGTAGGCGATGCCGCAGTCCTCGCTGCTGGCGTAGTCGAACATCTTGTCGGCAAACTCCTGCAGGCTGGCAATTTCGGCACTCGTCAGCTCCGCAGGCGCACGCCGGAATACCAGCTCATTGAGGATAGCGTTGTTCTCCTTCATGTAGTCGAAGCACTTGATGGCGTTGGACTGGATGGTCTCCAGCAGCTCCTTCGCTTTCATATCCGGGGAGAATTTAGGCTGGGAGAGGGTGCGGACCGTCCTGAGATCTTCAATATAGCGTTCGAATCGTGGGTCCATCCCCTCTCCCCCTTTTCCGTTTTTTCACGCTCTGCTGTTGGCAGAGTCTCGTTTCCCGTGATAGCTTATTATACCGTCTTTTCAAGTCGGAATCAACTGATTTTTCCAGCCCGTCCGCTTCTGACACACGAAAAAGACTGCCGTGCATCGTCTTTCTGCACGGCAGTCTTGTCAAATCGGATCTTCAGTTGCGGTAGCAGCGGTCCTGGCCTACCAGCCAGTCCTCGCACAGGCGCTCGGCCTCTTCCCGGCTGCGGCTCACGCAGCGGAACAGCCGCCCTTTCAGCGAGCAGTAAGAATAGCGAACCTTCGGCACTCCATTTGCATCCCGGAATGATTCCCATCGTTCCTGTCCCGGCATCAAATAGCTTTGTTCCATAGCTTTCGCGCTTCCTTTCCGGCTGCTCCGGCAGCACAACGTGTTTATTTTATCACGTTTTGGCCGGAAGGGCTATTCGCTCTTTCCACAAAAAGCGCTCTGTATTTTATGGGAGAATGCGCATTGACAAACCGCGATTCAACAGTGTTTCTTTTTCTTCCAGACAAAATACCCGGCGTATAGGGCGAATGCCGCCAGCGCTGCCAGCGAGACTTTGCTGGCCAGGGAATAGCCGTCAGCCTGATAGACGAAGTCGATGGTGTTCTCCCCCGCCGGGGCCAGGACAGCCATCAGCCCCTCGTCCACCCGGATGACATCAGTCTCTTCGCCGTTGACGTAGGCCGTGAATCCATCGTCGTACGGTACGGAGAAGAAGACGAGGTCGTCTTTTTTCAGCGCGATCTCCGCATGGAAGCCGGAGTTGGTCATCCGGAAGCTGCTGCAGGCCGAGGCGCGGCGGTCGGCGCAGTCAGAGACGTAGGTGTCGTACCACAAATCGTCCAGCTTTGCTTCAGGCAACTTCTCGAGGTACTTGCCGTAGGTTTCGGCGTCCTCTTCGCTGAGCACCAGCGCCCGCATCAGGAGGTTCGCGCGGGTATTTTTAACGGTCGTCTCGTAGGACTCCTCCGTAATATAGTAGTCGTAGGTAAAGCCCATGGGAACGTAGTTCTCGTTCTCGTAGAGCATGAAGCCGTCTTTGGTGTCGTAGTAGCTCCATCCGTCGTCCGCAGCGGCGAGGAAATCTTCCTGCTTTTCGGGCGTGGTGATGAGGTATTTGACGCTCAGCAGACCCCGCAGGGCGTAGTTGGAGATGTCCGGCTCACTGCGGACATCCCGCTTGACGCCCAGTGCCGGGTAGAAGCTGAGGATGCTGGGCGCGGCCGTACTGCCGAAGTATTGCAGGCTGCTCTTGTCGAGCCAGAGGCCGAGGTTATCGTGGGTCTTGTAGGTATCCACGCGCCAGTCGCCCTCGGGCAGGTCATCCTTGAGCTTGATGGCAGAGGTGTACTGCTCCACAAGGTCGCTGTCGGTGTGCCACTGGCCGAACTTGCCGATGCCGATGTGTACCATGCTGAACGCGCAGGCAAAGGCCAGCACCACTGCCGTCATCCGACGGGCAAAGGCCCGGCTCCCCCGCCAGCGGCGGCAGAGCAGGCGGTACAGGATAAGACCGCCGATGCCGAAGCTCAGGACGGCGGCATACTGGCCGGGGTTCTGCAGCACACCCAGCGACCATTCTTTGGTGTCGCCGTCCTGCACCGGCACCAGGGCAAACGCCAGCGTCGCGATCATCAGCCAGCCGATGCCGCGGACCGGGGCGTCCAGCTCGTCGGCAGAGATGTCGGGGCTTTCCAGCGCACTGGCCGTCATGGCGCAGAGGATGAGCACCGGCATATAGTACCACCGGGCGTAGTAGCTGGAATTGAGGGCGTAGAAGGCGCTGTTGAGCACCGGCACCAGCGCGAAGATGGCGCAGGTGGCGACGATGCGCTTTTTGCTGTCGCCCTTCCGCGCCCGCCAGTAGGCCATCGCGCCGGCCAGACTGCACAGGGGCAGATAGGCCGACATGCTTGTCCACTTGATGATGCCCTCCGACCAGATGGAGGTGATGTAGGGCGAATCGGGCGGTAAGATCCAGCTCAGCAGGATGGCCAGATACTGCTGCACCTTCGAGTAGGTCAGAAAGCCCCAGCCCGACGACAGGTCGATGGTGCGGGGGTTCTGCAAAATGCTGAGTACCGCCGGCCAGAGCAGGACGAAGCCCAGAGCCGCGCCCAGCAGGCTCTCAAAGGCCAGCCGGACGAAGAGCCGGACATTCATCGGGAAATCTTTCGTCGTCAGCTTGCAGATGAAGTAGATGACGAGGAAGAGGACCTGTCCGATGAAGAAGAAGTAGTTGTTGAGCAGATTGACGCCCACCCAGAACGCGAAGAGGCCGTAGTGCTCTTCCTGCTCGTAGAGCGTTTCGTCCAGCGCCCAGAGCATCCACGGGAAGAGGGCCACCACGTCGATAAAGTGGTTGAAGAAGACATTGTAGATGCTGAAGCCCGAGAAGGCATACAGGCAGGCGCCCAGCACCGCGTGGTCGGAGCGGCGGACATAGCGGCAGAGGTAGCGGTAAGCGCCGCCGCCCGCCACGGCAAATTTCAGCACCAGCAGCGGCACCATGAGGTAGGGCAGCCAGTTCTGGGGGAAGATGAGGGACAGCCAGAAGAAGGGCGAACCGTACAGGTAGAACGAGTAGGCGTTCATCGCGCCGCTGCCCAGATCGGTGGCCCAGGAGAAGGTGCTGCGGGCCGCGCCGGCCATGCCGTCCGGGTAGCCTGCCCCCTTGATGAAGCCGTTCATATAGCGGTAGAAGCTGATCTGCTGGCTATTGAAATCGCCCGCGTAGTGGAAAAATCCGCCGTCGATGATATAGAACGGCAGGAAGAATATCGCCGCCGTCAGCGCACAGAGCAGCATGGTGCGGAGCATCTGGTCCCGCCGCCCCGGCATATTGAGCAGCCGGGCATTTCCGGCCTGATTTTTTGAATCGTCCATTGTCTATCCTCTTTCCCCGCCCGGAGGGGCGGCACAGGCCCATCGCCTGCATCGTTCTCGCGTTCCAGTATAGCACGCGGCTGTGTGGAAAAAAAGAATTTTTGTGTTTTGCTTGACATTCGCCCGCCGGGCGGGTATAACCCTCTCAAAGACACTTCAAGGAGGCCGACATGAAGCTATACCCGTTCAGCGCCCTTCTGGCGCGGATGAAGCACATCACCCGGTGGAGTCTGATGCACTCCACCCGCCCGGAATCCCTCAGTGAGCACACCTGCGACACTGCCCTGCTGGCCCATACCCTCTGCCTCATCGCGCGGCGGTACACCGGCACGCCCTGCCGCCCCAAGACGGTGGCGGTGGCGGCGCTCTATCACGATGCACCCGAGATCATCACTGGCGATATGCCCACGCCGGTCAAGTACAGCAGCCCCGGCCTGCGGGACGCCTACAAGGCGCTGGAGACCGAGAGCGTGGATTCCATGACCCGCCTGCTGCCGCCGGAGCTGGCCGAGGAGGTCAGCCCCTTCATCACCGGCAGCCTGCTGACCGCCGAGGAAAAGCGGCTCCTGAAAGCTGCTGACCGGCTCTCGGCCCTCGTCAAGTGCATGGAGGAGCAGCGCAGCGGCAACCACGAATTTGACGCCGCGCTTCGTCAGCAGCGGGAGGCACTGGAAGGGATGCACTGCCCCGAGGCCGACTGGTTCATGGCGCACTGCCTCCCCTGCTTCACCCAGAACCTCGACGAGCTGACCCGCAGCGAATGATCACGGGAAGGGGACTTCCCGCACGTCGTCCGGGTCCAGTCCGGCCTTGCGCTGCTCTTCGAACACCGCCGTGATAAGCTCGTCCAGGTCTTCCAGACGGGACAGGGTGCAGCAGTAACGGCGGAGGGCGGCAGCGCCCTTGAGGCCCTTCATATAGTGCATAGTCTGGGCGCGGGCCTGAGGCATGGCGGTATATTCGCCCTTCTGCTCCACCATCTCTTCCACCTGACGGCGGAGAGCGTTCATCCGGGCCTGCAGATTCGGCTCCTTGGGAGCGGGCAGGCCCTCGATGGCGGCGTTCACCCGCTCGAAGAGCCACGGGTCGCCCAGCGCAGCACGGGCGATCATGACGCCGTCGCAGCCGGTGCGCTGCATCATCTCCACGGCATCTTCTGCCGTGTGGATATCGCCGTTGCCCAGCACAGGCACCTTCACCGCCGCCTTGACCTTGGCGATGATGTCCGGGTCGATGCCCGGGGTGTACATCTGCTCCCGGGTGCGGGCGTGGACGGCGATGAGTTCAGCCCCCGCCTGCTCGCAGGCTTTGGCGCACTCCACCGCCGTGATGTGGTCGGCGTCCCAGCCTTTCCGCATCTTGACCGTCACCGGGTGGGTGGTGTGGGCCTTGACCTGCTCGACGATGCGGCCGCAGAGGTCGGGGTCCAGCATCAGCTTGCTGCCTGCACCGCCCGAGACGATCTTCGGGGCCGGGCAGCCCATGTTGATGTCCAGAAAGTCGAACTCGTATTCTTCAATGGCCGCCGCGGCCTCGCCCATGATCTGGGGCACCTCGCCGAAGATCTGCACGCCGTAGGGTGCGCCGTTGGGTTCGGCTTTGAGCAGGCTGACCGTTTTGTGGTCGTGGTAGACCAGCGCCCGGCTGGACACCATCTCGCTGACCGTAAAGCCTGCGCCGTGCTGGGCCATCAGCCGGCGGCAGGGCGCGTCCGTAAAGCCCGCCATCGGGCCAAAAACTGCCCGGTGGGGCAGGGTGATATTTCCGATTTTCAGAGAATCCATCTTATCCCTCGTTTTGCTTGACAATGGCTTGCAAAAGCTCTATACTATAAATAAGAAAGGCACTGTCTGCGAATGGTCAGCGTCCTTCCGGCGTTAAGTCAAAAAGAATGACCGCAGCTTGTCAGGGCTTGGGCGGTCATTTCTTTTTACTATTCGATATGGTCCATGTAATCTGAAACGTGACAAAAATCGCTCCGCCGATAATGGCGAGCAACTGAAGCACTTCGCTCAGCGTCATAGCACATCCCCCCTTTCGCACCATGCGTCAGGGGATAGCAAAAAATTCACCTCCCCGGCGCAGGGCCGGAAGGGCGTGACCACCTACATTGCAGACAGTACCTTGCTGCATCGGCAGCACCTATAGAATATCATATTTCCCGCACGAATACAACACCCCGGCTGTCTGCAGGCCGGGGTGTTCGTCTTGTCTATCGCAATTTCTCCTGCTATACTTAGGGCAAAGGAGCGGCGGGCGGACCCCCGCCGGAGAAATGGCTATGGAGTATCGTGATTGGACGAAAAAAGAGGGCAGCGGGCGGGACATCTCCACCTCCCTGCTGGGCTACGGGTGTATGCGCTTTCCCACCCTGCCGGATGGCCGCATCGACGAAGTGCGGGCCGAAAAGCTGCTGAACACTGCCCGGGAGGCGGGCGTCAACTACTTTGACACCGCTTTCCCCTACCACGGCGGTGAGAGCGAACCTTTCGTGGGCCGGGTCATTGCCAAGTGGCCTCGGGAGAGCTTCTACCTCGCCACCAAGCTGCCTCTGTGGAGCTGCAAGACCCTCGACGAGGCCAAAGACATCTTCGAGAAGCAGTTCGAGCGGCTGGGCGTGGACTACATCGACTTCTATCTGCTGCATTCCCTGCACAAAGCCCGCTACGATGCGGCCAAAGAGATGGGCATCGTAGACTGGCTCTGGGAGCAGAAGGCTGCCGGGCGCATCCGGAATTTTGGCTTCTCCTGCCACGACAACGCGGCGGGCTTCGAGCATATCCTGCGCGACCAGCCGTGGGACTTCTGCCAGCTGCAGTACAACTACCTCGACACCGACGACCGTGCCGAGGAGATCGCAGGAGACCGGGGCTATGCTCTGACCGAAGAGCTGAATGTTCCCCTCATCATCATGGAGCCCATCAAGGGCGGTACGCTGGCACAGCTGCCGCCGGACGCTGCCGCGCCGCTGAATGCACTGGACGCCGACGCCAGCGCGGCCTCGTGGGCGCTGCGCTGGGCGGCCAGCCACAAAAACGTGAAGGTCGTCCTCTCCGGCATGAGCGCAGAAGACCAGCTGGACGACAACCTCGCCACCTTCGGAGATTTCCGCCCCATGACCGACGCCGAGAACGCCGCCATCCGGCAGACTGCCGACGTCCTGCGCAGCCACATCAAGATCGGCTGCACTGGCTGCCGCTACTGTATGCCCTGCCCCATGGGCGTGGACATTCCCGACAATTTCAGCATCTGGAACAAGCTCGGGATGTTCGGCAATAAGGACGACATCCGCCAGCAGTGGACAGCCCGCTTCCCGGATGCCGAAAAGGCCATTCACTGCGTCCGCTGCGGCAAGTGTGAGGCCGTCTGCCCCCAGCATCTGCCGATTCGGGACTCTCTTGCAAAGCTCCAGACGGAACTGGACAATTTATAATGAGTGAAAGCGGGCGCTCCTCTGTCTCTCCGGACAGGTGGAGCGCCCGCTTTTTTCTTAACCTACGTTGATGTGACCCACCGGGAGGACTTTGCGCTTGTTGTCGTCGGGCTTTGCCGTCAGGCTGATCGCCAGCGACACCGGGCCAACGCGGCCCATGAACATACAGGCCATATACAGCAGCTTTGCGCCGGTGTTCAGCTGCCCAGTGACACCCACCGACAGGCCCACCGTGCCGAACGCCGAGCAGGACTCGAAGATGCAGTCGATGACCGACACCGTCTCTGCGGTGTTGTAGTACACCACGACGGCAGAGCCGAACGCCGCCACCGCGCCGATGACGATGATGGTCAGAGCGCGGTAGACCGTCTTGGACTCGATGTGGTGGCCGCCGATGACGCAGTCATCGCGGCCCTGTGCCACGCTGCGGATGGTCAGGATGAGCACCGCGAAGGTCGTCACCTTGACGCCGCCGCCCGTCGAACCGGGGGCCGCACCGATGAACTGCAGCACGCTCATCAGCAGCTTGCTGATGGGGCTGCAGGCCGCGAGGTCGATGGTGTTCATACCCGCAGTACGGGTGGATACCGACTGGAACAGCGCCGCCATGATCTTGCCCGGGACGGACAGGCCGCCCATCGTCCTGGGGTTCGACCACTCGAGCAGGGCCAGCAGCACCGCGCCGCCCACCCAGAAGATGACCGAGAACTGCAGCACGACTTTCGCGTGGAGGGAGAGCCGCCGCTTTTTGCGGTGCTCCGCCAGCTCCACCCAGACCATGAAGCCCAGACCACCGGCCATGATCATGAACATGATGACAGCCTGCACATAGTAGTTGTTGACGTACGGCACCAGCGAGGAGTAGGCGCCAAACCGTCCGAAGAGGTCAAAGCCTGCATTGCAGAAAGCCGAGATGGCCGTGAACACGCTGACCCACACACCCTCTGCGCCGAACTGCGGCACGAATGCGAAGAGCAGCAGCACGATGCCCACGGCCTCGAAAGCCGCCGCCAGCTTGATGACGATTTTCAACACCTCAGTGGCCTTGGACAGGCCGTCTGCCGAGACGCTCTCGCCCAGCAGCCGCAGGTCGCGGAAGCCCATCCGCCGCCGGGCCGCCAGCGCGAAGAAGCTGGTGAGGGTGACAAGGCCGAGGCCACCCACCTGAATGAGCATCAGGATGACCACCTGCCCGAACAGCGAAAACTGGCTCCATGTATCCCGCACGACGAGGCCCGTCACACAGGTGGCACTGGTGGCGGTGAACATGGCGTCGATAACGCCCAGCCGCCCCGTCCTGCTGGAAATGGGCAGGGTAAGCAGCAGCGTCCCCACCGCGATGACCAGCAGAAAGCTGCCGCAGATGGTCTGCGTCGCACTGCTGCCCGCCAGCCAGCCCTTGTTTGGCCGGCGTGTCCGCTTTTTGGTTTTGTTTTTTCCCATTGCAACCTCCCGGGGCTCCCCCGGCCGGCAGCCAGAGGGGCGAGTCGTTCTGCCGCCCCTGCGCAAAGTTTCCCGGCGCAGGAGCCTCTCTTTATAGGATACACCTTTTTTCTCTCCGATTCAACTTGATTTTGTGCGCTGTTTGCGGTATCATATCTGTAGTGCGTCTCAGTAGCTCAGTTGGATAGAGCGTCCCCCTCCTAAGGTTGTGCTCTACCAGCTGCCTTACGGGGAAAAGTGATCGTTGCCAGTCTCAATTTAATATAAGTCTCTGTAGCTCAGCAGGATAGAGCGTTCGCCTCCTAAGCGGCAGATGGTTCGATTCCTTCGAGCCTTGAAAATTGCATAAAACTTATAAATGTCTCAGTAGCTCAGTTGGATAGAGCACACGCCTCCTAAGCGTGGGGTCGGAGGTTCAAATCCTCTCTGGGACGCCAGAAAGCACCGCTGCAAGCCTTTTTTCGGGGTTTGCAGCGTTTTTTTGTTCCTCCTTCTCCCGGTAATTTCACTTCCGTTACCGGGAGATTTTTATACGCCGCATGATGTATATTTGCTAATTGGACTCGAACGCTTTTCAGAAATTTGCTAAGAAAATTCTGCGTTTTGCTAATTCGATTTTTCGGATCACTTTGCCGGGGCTTGCGCTGCTATCAGAGCTGCGAGCGCACTTGCCAGCTCCGGTGACTTCTGAAGCTGTTCCACAAGGCTTTCAAGGTCCAAGGTCGCAGGCTCCGGTTTTGCTGGTTCTTCCGGCGGACGGACGTTGCGAAGATCAGGTTTAGCATAGAAGGCTGTCTCGAATTTCTGAGCGTTGACCTTTCTATCCTCGTCCAGAATGTGAGCATAGATACTGGTTATCATGTCGATCTCGGCATGGCCTGTATCGCCCTGGGTGGCTTTCAGATCGCCGTGGTTCAGTTTCAGCTTATAGGTGGTACTGGAATGACGGAGAGAATGAAAGACCACCTTCGGCAGCCCTGCGTCCTCACGGAGCTTTGCAAACTCTTTGAGGATGATACGATCCTCGCAGGGCCGTCCATTGGGAAGTGCCACCACCAAATCGAAGTCCTGATACTCGTCGCCCAGAAAGCCTTTCAGCTCGTCCTGTGACTTCTTCCATTCCCGCAGAATGTAGGCAAGCGTTTTCGGCAGCCACACCTTACGGATACTGGAGTCGGTTTTCGGCTTTTTCAGGATAATTCTTGTGCTGGTGTTCGGCATGAGCGGAGTGAAGATGTAATAGATATCCTTCTCACCCAGCGTTTCAATCGCCCGTTTGGAAGCCCGTGCCAGCTCCTTGTCGATGTAGACATAGGCATTATCCGCCGCAATATCTTCATCGGAAATATGGACGTTCTCCCAGGTCAGCCCCAGGATTTCACCCATACGCAGAGAGCAGGCAAAGGAAAGGTTCATTGCCACATAGAGCTTGCTGTCCGTGCATTTGTCCAAGGCAAGACGGATCATATCCGCCGTCCAGATATCCCGTTTCGCATACTCCGTTTTCGGGAGGATCACATTGTCAAAGGGATTTCTTGCAATGATTTCCCATCGTACCGCCTGCTTAAACGCACACCGCAGGAGCTTGATGATCTTTTCAATGGTCTTGTCGCTGACATAGGTGGTAACGGCCTTTCGGGTCTTGGTAGACACCGACTTGGTTTTCTGCAAGGTCTGGATATAACCGTCAACCGCACGGGGAGTAACCGCCTGTACCTCCATATCACCGATGATCGGATTGATATAGTTCGCAATCAGCGCCGTTTGGCTGTCATACATAGACACGCCCCATTTCTTTTCTCCGTAAAGAGATACGAAGTCATAAAGGAACTCGGTGATCGTCTGATTGCTTGGCGGGAGAAAAGTTCCCGTGTGCTGCTGATTTTCGATTTCCGCCTTGCGCTTTAAGGCCTCTTTGTGGGTATGCCAGGTTTCCCACTTCTGTTTGGTTTCTCCGTTTTCGTCCACATAGTTGTAAACAACGGAATAGTTTTTCTTTCGCTTGATTATAGATGCCATATCGTTCTTCCTTTCTTGGATCACAGGTCGAGGGAGTCAAGCCACTCGTCAAATGACCGCTTGGAAATGCGTATGGCGTTACCAATTCGCACGATTTTGAAGTGCCCTTCTTTTACAAGGATATATGCGGAAGTTCTTCCGATGCCCAGGATTTGAGCAATATCGTCAACCGTATACGTCCTTCTTTCAGGGGTTTCTTTCTTCGTGCCGTTCCATGTTTGAGACATGAGAACCCCCTTTCAGTTATGAAAAGGAACAGCACGAATATGTGTGGGTAATATAACTTCCACTATTATTTTACCGTGCTGCTCCGTGTTTGTCTGCTGCTAATTGAAAAGTTTACGATCTATCCATAAACTTTCAAAAAAGAAAAGTAGGCTTACGGACGGCTGCTGGCACAGCTCCACGGGAGTCTAACCCCGGCCCATGCTGATGGGTGCGGCGCACAATGCTTTGTGGGCGTTCAATGCGCGAGTATCTTTAACCCTGCCCGTGTGTCATCGCCTGCAAGCTGCCATGCTTGCTTTGCGGTCTGGTGCTGTTCGCTCGCCCGTTACAGTGGTCCCGTCCTGCGGACTTGAAACGAGGTCATGGCGCACCGACCGTATGGCTCGGCACAAACAGGAATGTATCCGTTTGCCTTATACTGCGGCGTTGGCCTCCCAACGGGCTTTCTTTGTCAAGGTGCTGCATCCGTTCACGAAAGAAAGAAACAGGGAAAGGGTAAGCTGTTTCCGCTTTCAGACCGGGCTTGTCAGCTCACGCTGACAATGGAATGAATGAGCTTGATCTCCAATCGGCGCTTCATGTACTCGTCCACCCGAACATGGGGCTGGCCGTCAGGATCGTAAAGTGTCCGGATGCAGAGCTTATTGATATAGCCCTCATAGTATCGGAGTACCTGATCCACAGCCTGAGAGTCCCCGTCACGGGCGGCGTCAATCACCGAAAGAGGAAGAAGCTCCTTGCCCTTGTAAGTGGGTTTCTTCATACCTTCAACCTCCCTTCGGCATGAGTGCGGCCAACTTGATCCGCAGCTCGGTCAATGATTTTGCCCTTCGCCGCTGAACGGCGCTGCGAGACATTCCAACAAGGCGGCCAACCTCATGATCCGGCAAGTCCAGAACAAAATGCAGGATCAAAATACTCTGCTCCTGAACGGACAAGCCGGCGAAGGCATCAGCCACAAGCTCGTTTTCGATATGCAGGTCATACCCGTGGGACGAGAATGTAAATCTGTCACTGGGGTAATGATCTACAACGCAGAGCTTGTCCATCTCGGTCTGCGAAAGATTGCTGAACGACAGTTCCCTGTCCCGGCGTCTCTGCATTTCCCGAAGATAGTCGATTGCCTCATGGTAGAGTACCAGTTTGCAATAGGCATCGAACTGGCACCGCTCGCCATAGTCATTACGGGGGATCACATCCATCTTTTCACCCCCTTTCCTGGGGGAATGAGGTGGGTTTCTCCCTTTCCGCTAACAAGGCGAACGCAAAGCCGCTCGCTACCCGCTAAAAGCCTCCTTTTTGAAAATTTCTCAAAAAATTTTTTCGAGGCGGGCTTGTCCTCGGAAAACAGCAAAAAGCGCCCAGCAAGTCGCAACGGACCTGCAGGGCGCAGAAATGTTTTATGAAGAAGATTGCTTACATGGTATAGTTCATATCCAAAGCCGGACTGCTTCGATGGAGGGGCTATGCTTTTTTTAACTGGTGCAGATCATGGATACTGCGAAAAAGAGAAAAGGACACGGCAAAATAACCTCCAATCGGCTACCGTGTCCCTGCAAGTCGTCATTGGTTTGTGTAGACGCAAAGAAACGGCGGCTCTGAAAATCAAAGCCGCCGTTTCAAATGGGCGTGTCAAATTGTCTGCTCTACGACGGCTTTTTTTCTTTTGCCGTCGTGCGGCAGATCATTTCAATATTCGGTTGAAGTATCGTTATTCGGTGTTAAGTTCTACTAATACAACCTCTGGACGATTATTAAATCGGAATGGAATAATACTATTTCCAAGGCCGCGGCTAACAACCATATTTGTCTTTCCGTCTGTATAAAGGCCGGAATCATATTTAGGAAACAGCCCTTGATTGGGGGCAATGAGCCCCCCAATAAAAGGTAATCGAAACTGCCCTCCGTGTGCATGACCACATAAAACCAAATCAACACCACAGCATACATAGGTTTCAAATAACTCTGGCCGATGTGATAGCAGTATAGTGTAACTGTTTTCGTCATCAATAAGGCTATTCAATTTTGTGTTGACCATGGCTGGCGCTTCATTAAACATATCGCCCTTAATCGTAAAGTCAGAATCAGAAAGCCCGATAAGGGTAATCATTTCGTTGTTATGCACTAACTGTATTGCTTCATCTTCAAGGACAGTTACGCCAGACGCTTCAAGCCCTGTTTTGAATTGATCATAATGTGAGAAGTTAGCTTCGTGGTTTCCAGTTACAAAGTAGACAGGAGCTATTTGAACAGCTTTTTTTACAAAATCAAACGCAATCTCAATGTCTGTATGTCCAGCATCGATTAAATCTCCAGTTATCACAATAATATCCGGTTCGTGTTCAGACAGCAATTCTATCAATTCTGTATTGCTTTCTCCAAATTCAGCATTATGCAAGTCGGACACTTGTGCAATCTGAAAATTAGAAAAGGTAGATGGTATGCGATCACTGGAGATATTAACTGTACTTACCATCAATGCTGAATTGCCCCATACAGTACAGATTATCAAAACTAGCAGTATCGTTGTTAATACACCAATCTTCACCAATACTCTGGTGGAAAGAATTTTTTTCATTTTTTCCTCTCTTTCATCAACTTAATTATAAAAAAATCAGCTTACAAACAGGTGAATTTCAACTTACGATTTTGTAAGACAAAAGTGGGCGGCTTCTAAAGCCACCCGCTTCAAAAATAGAATTACTGTGCGCTGATTGTATCAACAATGGACATATTGCGTATTCTCTTGATTGGCCCATGCACAGCCAGAATTACAGAGCTTACGACAATCAACAGAATAACAGCTACCTCTGGTAATGGAGGAGTCCAAGCATCCCCCCATCTATAACTTATCAACATTCCAAACAATAGCTTGTTACAAAACAGTCCCAACACCGTACCAACTACACCGCCGATTATGGTATAGGTGAAGGCTTCTGCAACAATCATTTTACTTAGCTGTCCCATGCTAACGCCGATGGCACGGAAAGCGCCATACTGTTTCAACCGTGCAGACACACTCATGGAAATATTATTGATTATGTTAAAAATTGTAATCATTGCAATTAGGACGAGGAATCCATAGATGAACAGCCAAAAACAATAGTAAGTTCCCATGGTACTGCTGTTACCCATGCGTTCATCAGCGAAAGTAAATGAGGAATCTACCATTTGGCGGATCACATAAACATCTTCGTCTGTTGTGCCTTTCACTAACTGCACATCAATAACCGTATATTTCGACTCGCCAGTAATTTGTTCAAATGTATCCTCTGAACAAATAATTGTTCCAACACCGGCGGCACTGTAAAACGGACAGTCGGACAACATTCCCACGATTTGGATTTCTTTACTTTGTCCGTTTGTATTCAACGATACAGTATCGCCTATTTGTATTGTGTTCTGCGAATTATAAACAATTAAGCCCGTCCCTAAATCAGTTTGCACAGATTCCAGAGAACCCTCTAATAAATAGTCCTTTGCCCAATCAAATTGATACTGCTCATAAGAGATTAAATCCATCTTTTTTTCAATACCGTTTGTGACAGACGGAACCTCGTATGCAAATTTTCTTCCATACGCTAAATCCACAACAGGATTTTCCTTTAGATCATCAAGTAATGCTTTGTCAATAGCACAGGCGTTATCAGGGCTTATGATAGATAAATCTGCTGTCCAAGGTTGGAGCGGTGTTAAGGTATGCTGCATGAACTCAACTGTTACAGAGAATGAAAGGAAAAGGATAATACTGAGAGCAAATGAGCTTGTCATCAAAAACAGATTTTTCCGATTTGCTTTTGCATGATAAATTCCAAGTGCTGTATCAATCTTAAGCAGTTGTGTATTAGCAGCATTTCTTGCAGGCTCCAAGTCGTTTGCATTACCGGAAACCGCTGCCAACGGAGATACTTTTGCTGCTTTCTTTGCCGGAGAATAGGCAGCGAACAAAACCGTTACCAAGCCCACAACGATTCCTGCAAGAATACTTGGTACGCTAAATCCGAATGTAGGCATCGCTTTGAAAAATTCTGGACTTAGGAAACGCAAAATCGCACATAAGACCCAAATGACAACTATACCGATGGAAATACCCACAGGGATTGCCAAACGGCACCAACTAAGCGCCTCTTTCCGTACTAAGCGCATAACCTGTTTTGGTGTTGCACCGATACAGCGCATAAGGCCGAAAAATTCGGTACGCTGGGCTACATTGCTGTTCAGGCTGCTTGCAATCATCATAATACCAGCTAACATTACCAGTGCAAACAATACAGCCGCAGCCAAGTAAACCTGTAACAAAAAGGGAACGCGGCTTTGTCCAAGCAATCCAAGCAGATTGTTGTTGGAAGATATTTGTTCATTCGATAAATTGCATTGTTCTTTCAAATCTGCAATTTTCCCTTGTATATTTCTTGTGTTTGCAAATTGAGTAAAAAACATAATGCCGTAATCATTCGGCTCCCCGTCTGATACATTCGGATAAATCGCGCAGTAATCCTCTGTGTTCAAAATGATGCCGTAGGAGTCGCCACTCATGATCGAGGCAGTATTATTCATAAATCCTGATATGGTAAAATTCAGTTTATCGCCATCAGGAGTTTCTACGGCAATGGAATCACCAATCGCAACACCCATTATCTGCTTTGCATTTTCAGTCACCAACGCTTCATTACTTGTCTGTGGAAAAACACCTTCTTCAAGTTGGTCAGTCCAGATTTCAGTTATATAGCTTTCATCACAACCGCATATCGCTACATCTTTTCCACCCAAAGTGTAGCCTAAATCTCCACGATAATTGAGTACGCCATACGGTGAAAATACTTCAATATCAGGGCGTGAAGCAATAATTGCTGCTTCTTCATTGCTGATATTCTTAATGGCAATATGCCAATTCCCAGACTCCTGCTGTGCCTGCAAAATCTGGCTGCGGATGAACATATCTGCCATTCCAAAAATAGTTGTAACCAGAAATACCGCCAGCACAATGCAGAAAATAGACATTCTGCTTTGCTTCTTGTGGATTTTTGCGGATATGGGAACAAGGTCAAGATAATGCTTCATTTGTTTTTCCTCCCAAATCCGTCAAAACGCCATCTGATACCCGGAACACCCGATCAACGGATGCAGTCAAATCCTTATTGTGGGTAATCATCAGGATTGTTTGCTGATAGCGACGGGACGCCTGCGTAAGCAGGGCGATAACATCCTGACTATTCTTGCTGTCCAGATTGCCAGTAGGTTCATCTGCCAGAATCAGTTTGGGCTTTGTGATTAACGCCCGGCCAATGGCAACACGCTGCTGCTGTCCGCCGGATAGTTGGCTCGGCAGGTGATGTCGACGCTCGGTAAGTCCCAAGAGTTCCAAAATTTCTTCTACTGCTGCCGGGTCTGGTTTGCGATAGTCCAAAAGAAGCGGAAACATGATATTCTGCTCCACATTCAGCTCGGAAACCAACTGAAAGGATTGGAAGATAA
>ENA-UOIV01000075-UOIV01000075.1-human-gut-metagenome-genome-assembly--contig:-C59-NODE-75-length-113352-cov-31.402870_pt1 | contig 113352 bp, 96 predicted proteins | sample MGYA00242333_ERZ723880 | MGnify/ENA metagenome assembly ERZ723880 | reverse complement strand
GGGGGGAGATATTTAATCCTACAGCGAATACTCAGCCGCAAGGATGCTCGGCAATACAGCACAGTGTGGTGTGTGCAGTTTGTTTGGCGGCCAGAGTGCATCGTTACCTAAAAATATGCGATGCCGCCCATGGGGTGGAGCGGCTCCACCGATCAGACAATATCTTGGAAAACAAATTATATTACCGAATTTACACTTGCAAAATCGCGAAATATCGAGTATACTGGTTAAGTAATCTATTAATAAACAGTTGGAGAGCCGTGTTTTATGAAAAGAGCTACATCCAAGGATGTCGCCAAGCTTGCAGGCGTATCCCAAACAACCGTTTCCTTTGTAATGAACAATACCCCCAATGTGTCTTTATCCGAAGAGACCCGAAAAAAAGTGCTGGACGCAGCAAATCAACTTCAGTATACTCCAAATTCCTTTGCCAGAGGGCTTAAAACCAGCCAATCCAAGCTGTTGGGCGTATTTCTTCCAACGATGGACAATCCTTATTACCCCATGCTGATGCAGTATATCGAAAAATACACTGCCCGTCTTGGATACAGCGTGATCCTATGCTGTACTTACCGCAATCCGGAACGTGAAAAGGCCTATCTGGACTTGTGTGAGGAAAAGCACATGGATGGTGTCATCTATCTATTTACCCCCAATTGGATGAAACGTGTTGTCCAGCTTTCGCATACCATCCCGGTAGTTCTACTAAGTGAGAAATCGGACGATATTCCGTTAAACACAATCAGCCTGAATGGGTTTCGATGTGGGTATCTGGTGGCAAAGTATCTTTTGGATCTGGGACACAAGAGTATCGCTTTCCTGATGAGCTCTGTTTCTTCGGTCTCCCTGACCCGTACGAAACGTCTGGAGGGTATCAGAAGTGCCATTCGCGATGCGGGTCTGCCGCCGGAAACGCTTCAGGTTTTTACTGCTCCGTTGGGCGATTCCGGGCAGTCCGAAGCGGAAGCCGGATATTCCATAATGGAGCAGCTGCTGAAACGTAAGGATATTACAGCTGTTATCGGCGTAAACGACCTTGTAGCATTCGGCGCGCTTTCCTGCGTCCTGAACAGTGAGGATAAGCGTGTCCCTCAGGACGTTTCGATCTGCGGCTTTGATAATATCTACCTGACTACTATGACTCGTCCCAAAATCACTACAGTATCTTATTGTACCGAGGCACTTTGTGAACTGGCTGTTGATATGGTGCTGAAGGCAACGGGTGATTCGGGCGTTCTCAAACTTGCTAGCGAGCCGCAGCTGATTGTTCGGGAATCTACCGGCCCCGCGCCCGGTACGTCCGGCCAGTGCGTTTCCTCGTAAAAGAAAAGATACAAACAAAATGGGTGAACCACAGGCTTCACGGCTGTGGTTCACCCATTTTTCTTATGACAAAACTGCGCAGGCTCTGCCGGAGCGGCGCTTAAGGCGTCAGACGGGAATTGTGTGACAGTTGCTTATCCCTTTTCCTTTTGGGAATCCCATTCAGGACGTATCATCCGACCATAGCCGGGCTTCTGCTTGATAACACCATCGCGATAAACCGCATTGCCCCGAACCCATGTGGAGACGATTCGGCAGTGAAAAGTCCTGCCCTCGTGCGCGAATTTATCGAGCTTACTGGCAGAAAAGCTGTTCTTGCGGGAATAGGTCCAATTCGTGTCCATATCAACCAAATAAAAGTCCGCATCGGCCCCCACAGCCAGAATACCTTTTCGAGGATACAACCCAAATCTTTTTGCTGCATTTGTTGATGTAAATGCAGCAAAGCGCTGCAGCGGCATCTTTCTGTTGCGGACACCTTCCTCCAGAATCAAAGGAATGGCAACATCAATTTCGGGCGCACCGCAGGCAGCCTTCCGCAAATCTCCATCCGGTGGGAGCTTGTCCGATAGCAGGTAGGGTGCGTGATCTGTTCCGAGGTAGTCGATGGTTCCGTCCAGTACATATTTCCACAGGCGTTCCATCCTGTCTCGACTTCTCAGAGGCGGATTGATCATAGCGAATGTTCCCAGATAAGCCTGATCCTGATAATTCAGAGTTAGATAGTGAGCACAGGTTTCCACAGTCACATCTACGCCCATTCGGCGCGCAGAGGCGATTCGCTCAGCACCTTCCGGAATGGACATGTGGCAGATATGCAGCTTGCATCCTGTCTTTTCTGCATAAAGCAGTAAGGTATTGATTGCGGTCAGCTCCGCAATCCAGGGACGGCTTGCATCGTGAACTGCCAGAGACCAAGGCTCCTCCTTGTGCTCATTTGAAAAACCGTTGACCAGTGTCCGGTCTTCAGCGTGAGCCCCAAAAATACCATGGAAGGATGCGACTTTTTCCATCTCCTTCAGCTGGCTATACTCATCAGAAAAGGGGTAGTTGGAACCGGCGTAAACCGTAAATGCCTTGAAACCTACACATCCTTGCTTGTGCAGCGGAACAAACTGCTCTATATTTTTCGGCGTTGCGGCACCCCAGAATGCATAATCGATCAACGCCTTTCGTTCAGCCCTTTCCTGTTTTAGCGCAAATGCCTCCAAATCAAGTACAGGGTGTTCGGGGGTGTTAGGCATATCCAATATCGTCGTAAACCCGCCTGAGGCAGCGGCCTGGGTTCCGTGTTCCAGATCCTCCCGCGCCTCTGCTCCGGGCTCAAAAAAATGCGGATGAGTATCGATTGCTCCCGGAAGCAGCAGCATCCCTTTGGCGTCCAGCGACTGTGCCGCCTCATAAACCGGAGCATCGGAGCCCATGGCTGCAATTTTTCCGTCAGAAACACAGATATATCCCAGAAAGACCTCTTCCTCTGTCACAATTTTTGCATTATAAATGACAAGATCATATTTCATACCTGGATACCTCACAGTTCATCATTCTGCATCATGCGGTGCAGTCTGGATTCGGGGATTTTAGAAAAAGGGAGTTCTGCTGCTTTGCAGACTCGTTCCACTGCCGCCTGTGCATCCCGAACGACCTGCTTTTCGTCTACGGTAAGGACTTGGAAGTTCTCAATAAGGATATTACCGTCTACCATTACCAGCTCCACTTCACTTCCCTTGGCAGAATAAACCAAATTGGGAACTACATTGCGTACCGGGTGGAGAATGATGGGTGACAGACACGGCTGAGTCATATCGATCATCAGAAGGTCTGCTTTTTTTCCGACATCAATGGAACCGATTTCGTTTCCAAGACCAATCGCCTTTGCTGCTTCAATGGTCGCCATTCTCAAAACCTTCCCTGCCGGGAACACCGAGGGATCTTTGAACTTACACTTATTCAGTATGGCCGTAAACTTCATTTCATTGAACATATTATTGCAATTGTTTCCGGGGGCTTGATCAGAACCAAGTGCCAATCTGTCACTGACCTCCAAAAATTCTGCAGCCGGTGGAATAATGCCATCAATAATTGCAATGCTCCCACTGCATAAAATCATTCCTGCTCCCTTGGATGCAAGCAGCTGAGTTTCCTCTTTGGTTGCCTCTGTCAGATGGACTGCCATTAATCTGTGATTCAGATATCCGATTTCGTCCAGGAAAGGGATCGAACGCTTTCCGTAACGCTTCATCATTTGGTTGATCTCTCTATCACCCTGAGAAACATGCATGTGGATACCGGTATCCAGCCTGAATGCAGCCTCTTGTATCTCCAAAAGCAGTTCCTTGCTGCACATATCGGGGCCTTGCGGTCCCAGCATACAGGTGATCCGGCCGTTTTCACGGTCGTTCCATTTCTGGATCAGATCCAGATTTCTGAGAAATTTTCGGTTGCCCTGAGCCGGGTCAAAGGTGTACAGCTCACCCACAGCCGTCTTATTTTCCTCTGGCAGCTCACTGATAAGCTCGGCAACTCTGGCTCGTGTTCCAACCTTGACATGGTTTTGGACGATCTGCGTCATAGGAGTATCAAAATCGCAGAAGGTCGTAGTGCCCGCCTTGAGTGCCTCTACAATATTCATCAAGGAACCTTTGCATACTGCATCAACATCCTTCCGCAATTCCTGTTCAAACGGCCAAAGCCCATGCTGCATCCAGTTGTTCAGATCCTGAGACACACCGCGAACCAAGCCATCTCCCGTATGGATATGCGCATCGATGAGGCCGGGCATCACCACTTTTCCGGATGCGTCAATCACCCGATGCGCCGACCAATCCTGAAGAACCTCTTTCGTAGCACCAACAGCGCTGATCCGGTTTCCGGTTACAGCCACAGCGCCATCTTCTAAAATACCTACGCCGTTTCCACGCATAGTGATCAGAATCGCATGGATAAACAAATAGTCTGCTATCATGGTTTCTGTCCCTTTCTGTTTTCAGTTCTCTCGGTTGGCCGCGATAAACAGAGCGTTTGTCAATATCTGTGTGCCAATGACCAGATCATCACGGGTTGTATACTCCTCAGGGCAATGGCTGAGCCCGCCATTTGAGCTTCGCAAAAACAGCATCCCCATCGGCATAATTCTCGACATATTCATAGAGTCATGTGCGGGGAAGCTGATCATTCGGTCTTTCTCAAATCCGGTTCCGACGGCTGCTTCTTCCAAAATATGGATCAGTTCCGGTGCGCAGTGCGCCGGTCTCAGGTCGCAGGTTGTTTCCACAGTCCAAGATAGACCCCGTTTTGCGCATTCCTGCTTCGTGACCTCAATCAGATCCGTATAGAGCTTTTCCCACTTCATGTCCTCCGTTTCACGGAAATCCACGGAAATCGTCACGTCCTCCGGGATAATATTGTGTTCACAAGGTAACACGGAAATATATCCAACCGTACCTCTAGTGTCTTTGCTGCATTCCTTTGCCAGATTTTCCACAGCGGAAATTACTGCCGCCGCTGCGGCCAAAGCGTCATGACGATCCGACATCGCCATTCCACCGGCATGCGCTGCTGTTCCATGAAAGTGGAGATAAAACTGTTTAATGCCTGCAACACAGCTGACAATGGAGAAGGGTTTGTCTGCGTCCAACAGATACCGCCCCTGCTCTATATGCATTTCCAAAAAACCACAATAGGCGTGGGGGTCTATTTTACTCTCTGTTAACCTTTCTGGATCCAACCCCATCCCGAATTCTCTCATGGCATCGCTGAGAAGCTGACCTGTCTGTCGATTGCGCAGATGAAAAGCGTAGTCGTCCGGAAGCATCCCGCATATCGCCTTGCTTCCGAATGTTCCGCCCAAAAATTGGCTGGCTTCTTCATTGATAAAGGCCACCATTTCCAAAGGCTTTTTGTGCGGAAGTCCGGATTCTTTGATGGCAACCAGCGCTTCCAATGCCCCCATTACACCAGCCAATCCATCAAAGCATCCTCCTTGAGGTACGGTATCAAAATGAGAGCCGCTCAGCACAGCCGGAGCATGTGGATCATCGCTCTCCAGCCGGGCAAATACATTTCCAACGGTATCGATCCTTGCCGTCAGGCCCGCTTCCTTTATCCACCGGATCAGGAGCATTACGGCTTCCTTATAAGGGGGTTCCCAAGCAAAACGACTGATTCCGCCTCTGGGATCACTTCCAATATGCCCTACCTCGTTCAATCGCGCCCACAACCGATCCGGATTGATGCTGACATAGTTTTCCATGTTGCTACCTCTTTTCTATTTTAATTTATTTACGTGCTCTTTCATAAAACACCGCACCACTCTTGCCTGACGGATGAAGCAACGTTTTGTCAGGCGCTGTGCCTGGAATTATGCGGTACTGCCTTAGGATTCATAAAATCAATCTCGAATCCGGCAGCATGGTTAATTTGCAATTTATACGATTTAATTATATATTAGCCGGTGAGCGGTTGTCAATAGCTGCAGTAATATTTTTTAGCAGAAGGTATTCGTACCGCAGACATAAAACCAACCCCCGCGGGAAGCGCAATCGATTAAAAATTTTTCGCATATTGGCAGGGGCGGCTGTTGATATATGCTGCTCTTTTCTGTATGCCGTTCTCCATCCCGAAATACGAATTTGCGGCGGGCACTGCCGTCCGCAATGTGGTGCAGGATCTGATGACCCCGGAGGATGCCAGCCGCACGGCACAAGCCCTTTACGATGCCGCAGATCCGGTCTGCCGCTGAACCGGAGCAGAAACTGCACGAATATGGCAAAGCAAAGCCCACAGGCTGGAATTCCATCCAACCTGTGGGCTTTGTTGTACTTGCTAATTGATATAGGTTGATATCAATTAGCATCAGCTGCTTTTCCGATTCTCATTCATAATCCTTCTGGCTCGTCCGCGCGTTGTGTCCTCAAAAGTTTCATCTTCGCTGAATCGCAGCCAATAGGGATCTTCCATCAGGCAGGCATTGGTACGCTTAACAATTTCCCACGCATTGTAGTCCGGTAGGCCCATCCGTTTCAGGATTTCTTTACAGTCCATCCGATTTTTCGGAAAGATACGCTTCTTTGCCCAAACCACCACATCGACTAATGGAACTTCACGTTTGTCACCGATGAAAAGGTTCAGTGGCAGATAATACTGCGGCACACCCTCATTTGCGCAAAGAGACTGCCCATCTTCGCTCAAGTGGGCGATTTCTTTTTCATCCATCATCAATTTCAGATAGGCCATTTTATCACCCCATGGCGGCTTTCAGGTAATGTAGACGGTATTTCAGATACTGACGGATCGCAGATGCTCGTTTTTCACTCAATAGTGCAAGAATCGGCGAAATAGCCTGCATGATCTCCTGATACAGCGTGTCCAGATCACGCACAGGCAGCACAGGCTCGTCGATTAGTTTGATCTGCTGGGCGTGACGACTGCGGAACGGTTTGGCTTTGTCGAACTGATAACGGAGCTTCGTGTCAGTCAATTCCTCGTCGATTGCCCATGCAAGCAGACTGCCGCCATTGTCGTAAATAGGCGGAGCATAATTTTTTCCATCCCGGACGATTACATCAAAATTGTTTTCGTGGCGGTCTTCGTTGCCGATAAAGGCATCGAACGCCAACATCTGATAGAGCCACTTCTTGCCATACAATTCTGTCGCATACTGAAACAGTGCCTCCGGTGAAGCGGCCTGACCGCTGGCAAGAAAATGGGCGTCAGCCAAGTCTGCAAAATGATACAGTTGTTCATCGTCCGTTGTGAACTTGGGGCAGACGCTGACTACATCGCAGGAATAGGTTTGAATGTCGGGAAAGAGTTTGGCAGGCATCAACGTATATTCTACATGGGGCAAATTCAGCACCTGTGCAATCAGCGATGCCATCACCTCAGAATACGGCTCATACCCAGCGGTTCCGGCCTCTGTGATGGAGTTGCCCTTGACCATGACAAGCTGGTCATCCACGCGATACCAGCCCTTTGAGAGCATTCCACGGCTTGTGCGTGTTTCACGTTTTTCGACCAACTGGATTTTTGCAGGGACTTTGATTGGGCTCATGGTATCACGCTCCTTTGTTCCATTATACCATGTTTGGATGGATAGACAAGATGAATTGAGGTTTCATTCTGTATACACGACTTCCCTCACCACCACTTCCTCTGCCTGCGCTTTCAGCCCGTTCATGTGCGCCACCCAAGAGAGCTGTGCGCGCTCTTTGTCCGGCGCGGGGTACTTGTCTAACAGAGTGGTCATCGTGCGTTCCAGCCACTCGCAGGCTGTTTTCTGGACATCCTGCAAATGCGGCCAGAGCGTACCGTTCATCAGCATCTGGTTGTACAGCACGGGACGCTGGGTTTTGAGGTAGGCCAGCCGCAACCGGCCATACTTGCCCAGCGGTTCAGCTTCATCAGTTTTCGACAGGGTGAGCAGGGGCAGCTGATACTCCCCGACCTGTGCGTAATGGATCTCGTTGCGGACAGCGTTCGTGCTCTTCATGGGAATTCTCCTTTGCATTTTCAACGTGTGTTGTGGTCTTTGTGGAAAACGGTGTTCACTTCTTCCGGCTCTGCGCGGTCAGCCAGTTGCCCTGCGCCTGATAGTAGTGCTCCATCGTGGTGGGGGCGTTCAGGATGGTGGTGCGCAGATAGGCCATGATGTTCTTGATGGGCTGGGTCGTGTTGGACATCACATCGAAGATGTACTCAACGTGCTGGCTGGTCAGCTTGTCCAGCCGCAGCCGGATGGCTTTAGTGGTCTGCGGCTGCTTGCCGACGTACTGGGTCTGCCGAGGACAGCAGTACATCTCCACAATGTTGTCCAACAACTCCTCCAGCTTGTCGGGGTCGTACCGCTGGGCAAGGGTGTCGATCTCCAGCCGCTCCCGGAATTCCTCCCGCACCTGTGCTTCCATCTGGTCAAAATCTGCGGATTCATCCGTCAGCCCTGATAGATTAGTACTTTGTCTTTTAGTATTTTGTTTATTAGTATTTTGTTGCGTTGCCTTTTCCAAATTGGGTTCAGCCAAATTTGGAAAATCCAAAAATGGTGAAGAACAAGGTTTCATGCGGCTTTTCGGACTTTTGGATGCGGACGGGTCCGACGGCTCACCTTCCTTGCCGGGAACGGCAGGAGTGTCCTCGACAGGCGATTCGTAGACCTGATAATCGTAGTCGATGATCTGCCCTTTGGCATTGCGGACTTTCTGACGGCGGACGTAGCCGTGTTCTTCCAGTTCCAGAACAGCGGTGCGTACACTGTCCAGACCATCCTTGCAACCAACGGTCAGCCCTTTCAGGCTGTAATCCCAATCGTCCGGCAGTGAGAGCATATAGGACAGCAGTCCCTTGGCCTTCAGGGACAGTCTCTTATCCTGCAGGTGGTGGTTGCTCATAACGGTGTAGTTGACGTTTTTATTGACGCGGAATGTTGACATGGCGGCTTCCCTTTCAGCCCAATGCGGGCAAGAGAAAACGCAGCATTTCCCGGCTTTCGGGAAACGCTGCGTTCAGACAGGGAAGCCTGCTGTGAGCTGGCACAGCAACGGCAGCACTGCATATTTCAATCGCAAGTTTAGCGGCAGCTTTCAATCCAAGCAGCCTATTTGCGATATACAATTCGCAGTTGGTGCCAACGAATCAAAATGCGAATTGTAATAACGGACATCTAATACAACTACACCTGAAATGCAGCCGCTGACGGCCCGTGTGAAAAAAGCTTTTTCTAACGTCATTTCGCAAAAAGCGGCTGATTTTTGCCAGCAAATTGCGGTGTGACGTGCCTTTTGGGAGGTTGCAAGAATGCCCTCAGCTGCCAATGACAGCCGCGCGGGACCAGCTTCATCCAACAATTTTAAAGACTCGAAATCGTTTTGTCCTTAATCGGGCACGTGGGTTCGAATCCCACCATCTCCGCCAACAAAAGGCATCAGCTCAGGCTGGTGCCTTTTTTGCGGCTAGATGGTGCGGATGAGAACAGGGCGGCGATTTTCGATGTGCAGCACAAATCCATCAGCCTCCCAAAAGTGCCCATCCAACAGAACTTCGCCATGAAATGTAATCCGGCGGAGCTTCTGTGCGGCGTCGGTCACCTCAACGGTGCAAAAGCGCTGCAAGTAGCTGCAAATAGCGGCGGCGTGGGAGACGACAAGGGCGTTCTGCCCCTCCGGGAGCGAATCCAGCAGTTCGTGGATGCAGTCTGCCATCCGGGCGCTGACCTCACGGAAGGACTCGCCGTCCGGATTTTTGAAGTCCGGGTCTTCGTATTGGCGTTTCCAGAACGAAGCGTCCTGCCCGGTCGTGTCGCCGGTGCGGCGCTCGGCAAGGCGGGTGTCCTGCCGGATGGGAAGCCCCAGCAGCTGTGCGGTCTGGAGCGCACGCAGCGAAGGGGACGACCAGACGAGCGAGACCGTGCGGAAAGCGTCATTTTGAAAGACTGCGGCGGCCCGCTGAAGACCTTCGGCAGAAAGGCCGGGGTCGAGGCTGGAACCGCCGCGCTCCGGGATGGAATGGCGCAGGAGAAGAAGGGTTGTCATGAAAGCCTCCGATTAAAAAAGTAACTTCAGTATAGCAGATTCGGGAAAGCAGATGCAAGAAAACGAGCCGAAAGAACGACGGGGCCGATTCACTCCCCCTCAAAACGCAACCAAATTGCAAAAAATGTTACAATTTTCTCATGAAAAAAGAAGGCTGAATTTCTCCAGCCTTCAAAAAGCATGTATCAATGGTTGTAATTCAGGATCTTCTCGAGCGTATCCACAAACTTGGCATCCTGCTCCTTTGTCCGTTTTAGGCTCCCCTTGGGGTGCTTTCCGGCACGGAGAAGCTTTTTGTTTTCGTATCGCCGCAGCATAAGAGCGTCTATATTGTCGGCGGTGTATTCCAGACCGTTTTGATTCAGCACTCGTGCGCACTTGGCAAGACACATACTCGCCAGCCCGTAGTCCTGCGTCACGACCACATCCCCCGGTTTTACCCGGTTGACAAGTGCAAAGTCTACACTGTCAGCCCCTTTATCGAACACCAGGGTCTGCGCACCTTCCCGCTCGATTTGGTGAGAGGTGTCGCACAGGATGATGACCGGAACGCCAAACCGCTTTGCAATCTGCAACGTCAGGTCCACCACCGGGCAGCCGTCGGCATCAATCAAAATATTCATCGGTTTTCCTCCATCGCCCAGCGAAATGCTTTAGCCGTGCGCAGGTCGGCGTCTTTGAAATGCCCGCCGCTGTTCCATTCAAGGGCGCAGTCTGCGCCACGCTCTATGAGTCGGCTGTGCAGGGTGCGGATGTTATCACCTACCGCAGCCATGACAGCGTTTTTCGTATGTTCTTCCTTGTCGCCAAGGCTCAGATAAATGTGCTGCGTCTGTATCGGGCGCTGCTGTTCAAACTCCATCCAGTCCGGAAACCACACCGAGGGAGACGCAGCAGCGATGCCGCAGAATAGATTTGCCTGCGTAGATGCCCACAGCGCAAACAATCCCGCCAGCGAATAGCCGCCCAGAATGATTTTGATGTCTTCCGGGAGACGAAACTGCTGCTTCAGCGTGGGAATGACCTGTTCCGTCAGAAAGTGCAGGGTGTCCGCAGCATTGCCGCCGAAACTCTCTTTGCCCCATACCGCAGGGGCTTCCCACGGAGAAAGTGCATCATTCCAGTTCTCTACCGGAATAGCGGCAAACAAAAATTGATGTGCGCTCTGTGCAATAGCGGCAACCTCGCTGTCCATGCTTTGCAGCTCGTGTTCACCGGTCATTTGGAGCAGTAGGTATTCTGCATGGGGCTCGCCGTAAATGCGGCAAGGTTTGTTCCCGATTTGCATTGTCTGTGCAGTCACTGCGGCATCCTCCCGAAAAACTTTGATAAGCCCAGTATAGCAACTGAAAAATCATTTTACAATTCAAAAGGCGTTCATCGTTGGTTTATTGCAGTTTCAGCCTACAACAAAAATGAGATAGACAACCCCTTTCGGGGATGTCTATCTCATTTTTATTTGGAGCCATTTTGCAACAGCCCCTTTTTCATTGCATATTTACTTTCCCGCCAGCAATACCGCCAGCACAGCCTTCTGGACATGCAGTCGATTTTCAGCCTCGGTGAAGATCTCGTCGGCGTGGGCCTCAAAGACGGCGGTAGAGATCTCCTCGCCGCGGTGAGCAGGCAGGCAGTGGAGCACCATGCAGTCCGGCTTTGCGGCTTTCAGGAGGCCGCTGGTGAGCTGGAAGCCTGCAAAGTCCCGCAGACGGTTCTCGCTCTCGGAGGTGCCGGGGGCGGCGGTATTCCAGACAGCCGTCACCACCACATCGGCGTCCTTGACGCCCTCGGCGGGGTCTTCCAGCAGGCGGAACGCACTGCCGTACTTATGGGCGAACATCAGCACATCTGCCGCCGGGCGGTAGCCGTGGGGGCAGACGCAGTCCACCTTCATGCCGGAGAGCAGGCCGCCCACGATGAGGCTGTTGGCCATATTGCTGCCGTCGCCGACGAAGCAGAGCCTCTGGCCCGCCAGCGCGCCCCGGCGCTCCCGGATAGTCATGAGGTCCGCCAGCACCTGACAGGGGTGAGCATAGTCCGTCAGGCCATTGATGACGGGGACGCCCGCAAACTCAGCGAACTCTTCCAAATCGCTCTGGCGGTAGGTGCGCCAGACAACGCAGTCATAATAGCGGCCCAGCACCCGGGCGGTATCCTTGAGCGGCTCGCCGCGGCCGGACTGCAGCTCGGTGGCGGCATTCATGTAGTTGCCGAGGCCGCCCAGCTGGTAGACGCCCACCTCGAAGCTGGTGCGGGTACGGGTGGAGTTTTTCGAGAACATCAGCGCGACGCTCTTGCCCTTGAGCAGAGGTTCGGTGCCTCCGGCCTTCTGCTGCGCTTTCAGCTCATCGGCCACATCAAGGATGTGGGCCACCTCGTCAGGGTTGAGGTCGCTCATTTTCAGCAGATGCTTCATGCCTGCTCCTCCGTTTTGCTGGGGTCCATCTCCGCGAGGACGCTGCCCAGAATATCCAGCGCCCTCTCCACATCGTGGGCGGTCAGAGTCAGCGGCGGCAGCAGGCGGAGGCGGGTCTTTGCGGTAAGCACCAGCAGGCCCTTTTCGCGGCAGGCGGCCAGCACGTCAGCGGCCTTGATGCCCTCGAGGAACTCGATGCCGACCATCAGGCCGATGCCCGAGAGGCTCTTGACGCGGGGCAGCTTTTCCAGACCGGTGCGCAGCTGGACGGCCCGCTCGTTGACGTTGGCGAGGAAGCTGGCGTCCATCCGGTCCACGACAACATTCGCACCGGCGCAGACCACCGGGTTTCCGCCGAACGTGGAGCCGTGACTGCTGGGTCCCATACCGGCAGCCACTTTCTCATTCATCAGGACAGCGCCGATCGGCAGGCCGCCGCCCAGACCCTTGGCCAGCGTGACGACGTCGGGCTGGAGGTTGTAGTGCTCGCAGCACAGGAAGGTGCCGGTGCGGCCCACGCCGGTCTGCACCTCGTCCACGATGAGGACGAGGTCCTTTTCGTCGCAGAGGGCGCGGACAGCCTGCACATACTCGGGGTCCAGCGCCACAACACCGCCCTCGCCCTGTACCAGTTCCAGCATGACAGCGCAGGTGTGGCGGTCCACCATCTCGGTCAGGGCGTCGATGTCGCCGGCCTTGACGTACTGGAAGCCCTCGTTGAAGGGGCCGAAGTAGTTGTGGAACACGCCCTGTCCGGTGGCGGTCAGGGTAGCAATGGTACGGCCATGGAAGCTGTTGACCAGCGTGATGACGTTGTAGCGGTCAGCACCGTATTTGTCGAAGCTATACTTGCGGGCGGCCTTGATGGCACCCTCATTGGCCTCTGCGCCCGAGTTGCCGAAGAACACCCGGCTCATGCCGGTGCGCTTGCAGAGCTTTTTGGCCAGCTTGCCGCAGGGGGCGGTATAGTAGAGATTGGAGGTGTGCTGCAGCTTGTGTGCCTGCCCGGAGACGGCCTCGGCCCAGGTCATATCGCAGTAGCCCAGACTGTTGACGCCGATGCCGCTGGTGAAGTCGAGGTACTTCTGCCCCTCGGGGCCTTCGGCATAGAGGCCGTGGCCCTTCTCGAGGACGATGGGGTTGCGTGCGTAGGTATGCAGGACATACTCGTTGTCCCTCTTGATGACTTTTTCGGAATCCATATTCTTTACCTCCTGACGGTGGAGCCACATACTTTCCCTCTTTGCCAAAGGCTCCCCTACAAGGGGAGCTGGCGCGAAGCGCCTGAGAGGTCGTACGAAGGAGAGCCTAGCCGTGAATCGCAGCGGGGCTAAACCTCTCCGTCACGGCTGGCGGCGGTCATCGCTGTTGCCTATCGAGGGGAGGCCTTGGCATATCGGAAAGTGTTCTTATCCATTATTATAGGGCACTCCGGCGCATCACGCAACCCTTATTCGTGATGGCTGCGGCGATAGAAGCGGGTACCGGAGCCACGGTCGGAGAACAGCTCCAGCAGGATGGAGTGCGGCACGCGGCCATCAATGATGACAGCCTCGTGGACGCCCTGATAGATCGCGTCGGCCATGCCGCCGATCTTGGGGATCATGCCGCCCGCGATGATGCCGGCGGACTTGTAGCCCTCGATCTCGGAGACCTCCACCTCGGGGATGAGGGTGGATTCATCTTCCTTATCCCGCAGCAGGCCCGCAATGTCAGTCATGGAGACGAGCTTTTCGGCCTTGAGCGCGATGGCGATCTGTGCGGCGGCGGTGTCAGCGTTGACGTTATAAGCCTGGCCCAGGTCGTCCATGCCCACCGTTGCAATAACGGGGATATAGCCGCTGTCCAGCAGGCTGGAGATCAGCGTCGGGTCCACGTGGACGATCTCTCCCACATGGCCCAGCTGAGGGTCAAGCTCGGTGCAGCGGAGCATCTGGCCGTCCATGCCGCAGAGGCCGACGCCGCGGCCCCGCAGCTTTGCCACGAGGTCCTTGTTCACCTTACCGGCCAGCACCTGCTGGACGATCTCCATGGCGGCGTCGTCGGTGACGCGCAGGCCGCCCGCAAAGCGGCTCTCGACGCCCACTTTTTTGAGCATCTCATTGATGGCAGGGCCGCCGCCGTGTACCAGGACCACCCGCACGCCCAGCAGGGTCAGGGTGACGAGGTCGTTCATGACCGCGTTTTTCAGCGTCTCGTTGATCATGGCGTTGCCGCCGTATTTGATGACCATGGTCTTGCCGTGGTACTTCTGGATATAAGGGGTCGCCTCCGAGAAAAGGAGGGCCATTTCTTCGTTTTTCATTGCAGTTCTCCTTCTCAGGTGCGGTAGTCGCCGTTGATCTTCACATAGTCATAGGTCAAATCGCAGCCCCATGCTTTTGCGGAAGCATCGCCGGTCCCCATATCCACCTTGACCAGAATATCGTGCTCGGCCAGGACCTTTGCGGCCTCGTCCTCGCTGTAGGGGTGGTAGGCGGCATTTTCGCAGACGTAGACCTCACCGGCCTTGCTGGACAGCCAGACGCAGACCTTATCGATCGAGAAGTCACCGGGAGTGTAGCCGATGGCGCAGAGGATGCGGCCCCAGTTGGCGTCGCGGCCAAAGACAGCGGCCTTGAAGAGGTTGGAGCAGACCACGCTGCGGCTGACGGCGCGGGCCGTCTTGAGGTCGGGGGCGTGGGTGACTTTGCAGGTGATGAGGTGGGTCGCGCCCTCGCCGTCACCGGCGTGCTCAGCACACATATGCTCGGCGATGGCGGTCAGTGCGGCCACAAAGGCGTCGTAGTCGGCGTTCTCCTCGGTGATCTCCGGGTTGCCCGCAAGGCCGGAGGCCATGATGATGAGGGTATCGTTGGTGGAAGTGTCCAGATCGACGCTCATCTGGTTGTAGGTCCCGGGGACGACGGTCTTGAGGGCCTTTTCCAGCAGGGCGGGGGAGACGGCGGCGTCGGTGGTGTAGAATGCCAGCATAGTGGCCATGTTGGGGGCGATCATGCCGCTGCCCTTGCCGATGGCGCCCACCGTGCAGGTCTTGCCGCCCAGCTCAAACTGGATGGCATATTCCTTCTTGTGGGTATCGGTGGTCATGATGGCCGTCGCCGCGTCAGTGCTGCCCTGTGCGTCAGCCGCCAGCTTGGCGGCGGCGGCAGGGATGCCCCGGGCAAACGGGTCAATGACCATCGGCTGGCCGATAACGCCGGTAGAAGAGGGCAGGACATCCTTTGCGTCGATGTTCAGCACCTTGCCCACCAGCTCACAGCATTCCTCCGCCAGTGCCACGCCGTTGGCGGCGCAGGTGTTGGCGTTGCCGCTGTTGACCACGATGGCCTGTGCATAGCCGTCCGTCAGGTGGGCGCGGTCTACCTTGATGGGTGCGCCGCAGACCTTGTTGGTGGTGTAAACACCGGCGGCGGCGCAGCGGACGTCGGCCTTGATGAGCGCCAGATCGTACTTTTCACTGTGATTTGCCCGGATGCCGCAATGGACACCGGCTGCTGCAAAACCCTTGGGCGCGCAGATGCCGCCCTCAACTTCTTTATACTGCATCTGAAAATCCCCCTATAGCACTACTATAGCATCCTTGCCCTCTCAGGCGCTTACGCGCCAGCTCCCCCAAAGGGGGAGCCAAAAGCCTCTCCCTTCGGGAGCAACAACGACGACCGCCGCCAGTGGCGGAAACAGGGAGTCGCTGTTGGGGCCGCGGCCAGCAAGACGCAAGTGCTTTTCAAAGCACGAAGCGGATGCTGGGTGCCGCAACCCGGGCGTGGCACGGCGAAAGCCGTGACGGAGAGGGCAAGCCCGTTTTTACTCTAATCCTTCCGTTTCGTTCATTCCCAGCATCAGATTCATGCACTGGATGGCTGCACCGGAAGAGCCTTTGCCCAGATTGTCGAACAGGGACACCAGCAGCATCTGGTCGCCCGCCGCGTTGACGGTCATGTACAGCTCCATCCTGTCGCTGCCGGACAGGGCGTTGGAGTACAGACCATTCTCGGGAAGCGGCTCGTTGAGGGCGTGGACGGAAACGGTCGCGCCCTCCCTGTAATAGTCCGCAATGCCTGCGGCCGCCGCCTCGGCGCTGGTGCCAGCCAGCTTGAGGTCCAGCGGAACGAGGACCTGCATCCCGCTGTAATAATCGCACACCACCGGCACAAAGGCAGGGGTGTGGGCGAGGCCGCTGATCTTCTGCATCTCAGGCAGATGCTTATGAGCGAGGCCCAGACCGTAGCTCTTGGGCGCATCCAGCTTGCTGTGAGCCGGACGGTCGGTGCTCTCGTACTCGGCGATCATCTTCTTGCCGCCGCCGGAGTAGCCCGAAATGCCGGTGCAGCTGAACGGATAGTCTGCCGGAGTCAGCCCCAGCTCCACCAGAGGCCGCGCGATGCTGATAAAGCCGCTGGCATAGCAGCCGGGGACCGCCACACGATACGAATTTTTGATCTTCTCTTTCTGGCCCTTCAGCTCCGGGAAGCCGTAGTCCCAGGCCGCGTCGGTGCGGAAGGCCGTGGAGGTATCCAGCACCCTGACGTCCGGGCGGAGCAGAGGCATGACCTCTTTGGAGGCCGCATCGGGCAGGCAGAGGAAGGCAAGGTCGGCGGAATTGATGACCTTTGCCCGCTCATTCACATCCTTGCGGCCCTCAGCCGAGATGCTCAGCAGCTCGATGTCAGGCCGGGCGGCCAGACGGTCGGCAATGCGCAGACCGGTGGTGCCGGAAGAACCGTCGATAAAGACTTTTACGCTCATGCGTTTGCCGCCTCCCATCCGCCGAGTTGGGCGCTTGCCAGCTCGATCTGCTTTTTGACGCTGGCCTCGCTGGGACCGCCGTAGCTGGTGCGGCCCTCGCAGCACTTGATGAGGTCGATGGCGTCGTAGATGTCGTTTTCGAACAGAGCGCTGTAGCCCTTGAACTCATCGAGGGTCAGCTCTTCGAGGGTCTTATCCTTGCTGATGCAGTCGGAGACCATGCAGCCGGTGAGCTTGTAGGCGTCGCGGAAGGGCATCCCCTTCTTGGTCAGATAGTCGGCACAGTCGGTGGCGTTGATGAAGCCCTTGGCAGCGGCCCGGCGCATATTGGCGGGCAGGGTCTTCATGGTGTCCAGCATGGGAGTGACCGTTTTCAGGCAGAGTTCCAGCGTATCGACGGCGTCGAAGATGGCCTCTTTGTCCTCCTGCATATCCTTGTTGTAGGCGAGAGGGATGCCCTTCATCATGACCAGCAGGGTGTTCAGATCGCCGTAGACGCGGCCCGTCTTGCCGCGGATGAGCTCGGTGACGTCAGGGTTCTTCTTCTGGGGCATGATGGACGAGCCGGTAGTGAAGGCGTCGTCCAGCTCGATGAACTTGAACTCCCAGCTGCACCAGAGGATGATCTCTTCGGACAGGCGGGACAGGTGCATCATGCAGATGGAGATGGCGTTTGCCAGCTCGATGCAGAAGTCACGGTCGGACACGCCGTCAAGGCTGTTGGGGCAGGGTGCCGCAAAGCCCAGCTTCTCGGCGGTGAACTGACGGTCCAGCGGGTAGGTCGTACCGGCCAGAGCGCCGGAGCCCAGCGGACACTGGGCGTCCATCCGGGCGGTGGCGTCCTCGAAGCGCTGCAGATCGCGCAGCAGCATCCATGCATAGGCCATCAGGGCGTGGCCGAAGGTGATGGGCTGGGCGCGCTGCAGGTGGGTGTAGCCCGGCATGACGGCGGTGGTGTTCTCGGCGGCCTTCCTGCAGATGACCTTGACCAGCTCCACGATGTAAGCCTGCAGGGTGTGGCTGTAGTCCCGCAGAGTCAGGCGGATGTCCAGCGCCACCTGGTCGTTCCGGCTGCGGCCGGTGTGCAGGCGTTTGCCGGCGTCGCCGATGCGGGCGGTGAGGGTCTGCTCCACGAAGGTATGGACGTCCTCGGCGTTGGGGTCGATGGTGAGGGCGCCGGAGGCCAGATCATCCGCGATGGAGGCCAGACCGCTCAGAATATCCTCGCAGTCCTTCTCGGAGATGATGCCCTGCTTTGCCAGCATGGCGGCGTGGACGCCGCTACCGCGCATATCCTGCGCGATCATCCGCTGGTCGAAGCGGATGGAAGAGTTGAAGTCGTTGACGCGGGAATCGACCGCCTTGGAGAAACGGCCCTTCCAAAGTTGTTCTGCCATAAAAGAAACTCCTCTATAGAAACGGCAAAGCCGCCGCAGGGGAAAAAGCTCCCGCGGCGGTGCCGCCAGCAATGATGCCGGTAATTTGAGCCTTCAGCGTGAAAGTGTAAAAAACACGCCAAAGGGGATGGTAAGCAGGTTATTCCTTGACCTCGGGCCAGTTCTTGGACAGCTTTGCGCGCTCCTTGATGGACAGGCCGAAGAGGTTGATGAAGCCGGTAGCATCGGACTGGTCATAGTCCTTATCCACGCCGAAGGAGGCAGTCTGCTCGTCGTACAGGGTGTACGGAGAGGTGACGCCGGCGTTGATCATGTTGCCCTTGTAGAGCTTCAGCTTGACATCGCCGGTGACGGTCTTCTCGAGGCTGTCAGCAAAGGCATCCAGCGCCTCGCGCAGCGGGGTGAACCACTGGCCGTTGTAAACGATGTCGGCGTACTTCTGAGCCAGCTGAGCCTTGAAGTGTGCGCTCTCCTTGTCCAGAGTGATGGTCTCCAGAACATTGATGGCCTTGTACAGGATCGCACCGCCGGGAGTCTCGTAGACGCCGCGGCTCTTCATGCCCACCAGACGGTTCTCGACGATGTCCAGCAGGCCGATGCCGTTCTCGCCGCCGACCTTGTTCAGGTACTCGACCAGCTCGACAGCGCCCATCTCCTTGCCGTCAACGGCGGTGGGGATGCCCTTCTCGAAGTGGAGGGTGAGGTAGGTCGGGTTGTCGGGTGCCTGCTCGGGGGAAACGCCCAGCTCGAGGAAGCCGGGCTTATTGTACTGGGGCTCGTTGGCGGGGTTCTCGAGGTCGAGACCCTCGTGGCTCAGGTGCCACAGGTTCTTATCCTTGGAGTAGTTGGTCTCACGGTTGATCTTCAGGGGGATGTGATGAGCCTCGGCGTAGTCGATCTCCTCGTCACGGCTCTCGATGTCCCACTCACGCCAGGGAGCGATGATGGCCATATCGGGGCAGAGAGCCTTCAGAGTCAGCTCGAAACGCACCTGGTCGTTGCCCTTGCCGGTGCAGCCGTGGCAGATGGCGTCTGCGCCTTCCTTGATGGCGATGTCGGCCAGAGCCTTTGCGATGCAGGGACGTGCGAAGCTGGTGCCCAGCAGGTAGTCCTCGTACTTTGCGCCGAACTTCAGGGTGGGGAAGATGTAGTTCTCGACGAAGTCCTTCTTCAGGTCGAGGACGTACAGCTTGGAAGCGCCGGTAGCCTTAGCCTTCTCTTCCAGACCGTCCAGCTCCGTACCCTGACCCACGTCGCCGGAGACAGCGATGACTTCGCAGTTGTTGTAATTCTCCTTCAGCCAGGGAATGATGATGGAGGTATCCAGACCGCCAGAGTAAGCCAGAACAACCTTCTTAATATCTTCCTTTTTCATGATGATCGCTCCTTTGTTTATTACACTTTTTATACTTTTGTTTGCCGCCCGGGCATCCCTCCCGGGGCGCTCGACGTCTTGTCTTTCTGAGTACGCTTTTATTATACGCCAAGCGGTTTTTCCGTCAATGCAGAAAACCGCCAAACCTTGTGCAGATTTGGCGGTCCTTTTCTGTTATTTTGTATGTTTATTCATTGTTTTCTAAATATATACAAATTTTATGCATTCTTAGTTTGTATATGCATAGCCGTATACAGTCCGGTTTATCCATTCTGTCCGCCGTCGGCACAGGGTTGACGGCCCAGTTCCGGCACGGCGCGGCGTTCGTGTTTTTATTTATTCTTTTTCAGCCGTCCACCCGGCGCAGAGGGCCTCTTTCCGGGCCTTCGTCAGCTTTTTGAGGGCAATCTCCCGCCGGAGGGCGGCGGACTTGTCCGCACACGCTTCCAGGTAGGCAAAGCCCAGCGCGGTATGGGTGCGGGTATACTTTGCGCCTTTGCCGCTCTGGTGGGCCTTGAGGCGGGCTTCCGGGTCGTTCGTCCAGCCGGTATAAAGCTGGCCGCCCGCGCAGCGCACCATGTAGACGTAAGCTGTCTTTTCCGGCTTCTCAGATGCGGCCATTGTTCTTCAGCACCTGACGGCAGGCGGCGAGGGCCGTCTCCTTGTCCTTGGCCGTGATGAGGAAGCGGCTGGCGTGGCAGAAGCTGATGCCCTCGATGCCGCTCTTCTGCTCGATGACCTCCTGCGGCTGGCCGGCCCAGCTCTGGGGGAAGGGGAGCTTGGGCTTTTTGGTCTTGTGGTCGGTGACGCACTGGGCGCTCCAGCCACCCCGCTGGCTGGGATAGATGACGAAAAGGGCGTCGGTCTTGTACAGGCCGTTCTTCCAGGGCAGATAGCAGGGCAGCACCACGATGCCGTCGCGGGAATTTTTATATGCCTGCTGGACCTTCTCGTCGGCGCGGTTGACGGCGTTGGCGCCCTCGATCTGGTTCTCCAGGATCTGCTTTGCCACGGCCACGGCCTTGAAGAAGCAGGCGTCCTGGTCCTCTTTCGAGTCCCACACGGGGTTGAAGAAGCCGATGGCGTCGCAGAGGCTGTTCTGCTCGCCGGTATTGTCGTTCAGATCGAGGGGCTGGATGAAGTTCTCATCAATGAGCCGGGCCTGACGCTCGCCCACAAGGCCGGGGCCGAGCACCCGCCACAGCAGGCCGAAGGCCGCGTAAGGGATGCCGTTGGGGCGGGTCTCGCGGGGCTCCTGATGGTGGTCGAACATCCCAAAGCCAATGTCGTACACGATGCCGTCGAAGTCATCCGGCACCACGAAGCCGCGGGTTATTTTAATATCCGGGCGGAGGATCTGGAGCAGGGCAGTGGCGAACACATCGTCGGCGTGGAACTTGCCTGCGTGGGTAAAGCCGTTTGCGGGTATTTTCATAGGGGGTTCTCCTCATCTCTCATGCATTCTGTTGCACACAGTATAGCACATTCCCGGGCGGCGGACAACAAAAAGGAGCCGCCGCATGACGCAGCAGCTCCCATATTCTACAGAAAAATTTCTCAGTGGTTGGCCTGTGCCGCTTCAAACTCTGCCTGCGTCAGGATCTGATAATCCGCAGGGATGTTGAAGAGATTCTGGTCCACAGTGGTGCTCGTGACGCGGTACTCCACGACGGTACGGCCCTCGGCAGCATCGGTAACGACATACCTGAGGTCATCGCCGACCAGGCAGTAGGAAACGGTGGCCGTCTGGCCGTTGGCATCGGTGACCGTGTAGGACAGGGCCTCGCAGTCCTGACCGTTCACATTCACGGTGGTCACGGTGCAGGGGATCTCCTGTGCTTCGCCTTTGTCGGCGGAGACTGCCTCGATTGCGCTCACAGTGGGGACTTCGCCCTTGACGGCCATCCTGGATGCATCGTCCACCAGATAGCCCTGACCGTCTTTCAGGATATAGACCAAACTGCCGGCGTCGCCCATGTCCATCTTGATGTAAGCGTTGCCGTTGCTGCGGGCTGCGATCATGGTCTGGGTGGTGCCATCGGGGGCAGTGGTGACGATCTCCTGATACAGCTCTGCGCCGGTGCGCTGTGCGAGCGCGTTGTTGACGCGGGTCTCAACGGAGTCGCCGGGAGCCGCCATGCACACCGGCATCAGCACGGCGGCCATCACTGCAGCCACCAGCAGAGAAATAAGTTTCTGATACAGCTTCATAGAAAATTCTCCTGTCTTTCAGCTCATTTTGCAAAGGCGTTTTTCCTCTTTTGCATTTGCATTATCTTACAACTTTTTCCGGGGCGCTGTCAATCATCACATTTGCCCTCATGTCAAAAAACAGCCGCAGAGGCGTTTCTTTCTCTCTGCGGCTGCGGTTTGTAAAGTTTTTGTGGAAATCACTTCCGGCCCTTGCGGCTGGTCTTGGTGACGGCGCGGGTGGGGATCTTGGTCACGGCTGTGGTGGGCTTGACCGCCGGGCTGAGGTCAGGCTTCGGGGTCAGGGCCTTGGTGGGCTCGCCCAGCGCCAGCACCTGGGAAAGCGCGGCCTGTGCGGCGGCAGCATCGCCGTCGGTGACGGCCAGAACATCGGAGTAGAACTGCTCCATCTCCTCGCGGGTGGAGAAGGTGGCGACGTACATCTGGTTGCCCATCGCGCCGGAGAGGGCGTCGGGGATGCGGTCCACCATCTTGATGTTCTTCTGGTACTTCTGCATGATCTGCTCATGGCTGTACACGAAGTTCTTGCCGTCGCGGCGGCCGGCGAAGGGGCAGTAGTAGTGCTCGCCCACGGGCATATCGGTGCCGCCGAAGGCGATCATGTCGGCCCAGATCTTATAGACGTTGGTGGAGCGGGCGAAGTTTATCATATCGGGGGTGAAGCCGCCGCAGGGGCGCATATTGACTTCGAGGGCCACGATCTGGCCCTTCTCGCCCATGCTGGCCTGGTCCTCGGTCATCCGGAAGAACTCGAAGTGGACGAAGCGGCTCTTGACGCCGAAGCTCTTGACGACGGCACGGCCTGCGGCGCGGGTGTCCTCGGGCAGGTCCTTGATGATGTAATAGATGGAGTTGTCGTTGTCGTTCACGATGTCCATGATGGACACGGGACTGACGTTTCCGGCCTCAAAGATGGGGTTGCCGGAGGCGTCGATGATGGCGTCGTAGCTGTTGACCTCGGCGCGGACGAATTCCTCCATGATGTAGGAGACGTCCGGGTGATTCTCGGCCTTGCAGGCGAGGAAGGTCTTCAGCTCTTCGTCATTGGACAGCTTGTGGGTGTCGGAAGCGCCCACGCCGTTGTCGGGCTTGACCACCACAGGGTATCCCACCTGCTTGATGAAAGCCCTGCAGCCGTTGAGATCGTCCACCATGTGGTAGCGGGCGGTGGCGATGCCGGCCTTCCGGTAGTACTCCTTCATCTTGCTCTTGTACTTGATGCGGGGCATATCCTCGGTCTGGAAGCCGGAGGTGATGTGGAAGTCGGTGCGCAGGGCAGCGTCCCGCTCCAGCCAGTATTCGTTGTTGGACTCCAGCCAGTCGATGCGGCCATACTTGAAGATGAAGAAGGCCACAGCGCGGTAGACTTCGTCGTAATTCTCGAGGCTGCCGACCTTGTAGTACTCGTTCAGGCTGTCCTTCAGCTCCGGCTTCAGCTCATCGTAGGGCTGGTCACCGATGCCCAGCACGTTCATGCCGTCGTTCTTCAGCTCCCGGCAGAACTGCCAGTAGTTCGTCGGGAAGTTCGGGGAGATAAAAATAAAATTCTGCATAATTTCGCGTCTTCTTTCCTTGAATATCCTCTATTTGCTGTAGGGAAACCTCTCAGTCTCGCTAACGCTCGACAGCTCCCCTACCGAGGGGAGCCTCTGGCGAAGAGATGAAGCTTTCCGTTATGCCAAAGCCTCCCCTCGTTAGGGGAGGTGGCACGCCGTAGGCGTGACGGAGAGGTTTTCTCTCACCCCAAAATATACGGCATGTAATAAACCGCCTGCTTATACCACCAATCCCAGTCATGCTTGACGTCGTGGCCCCACAGGTCCACCCAGACAGGGATGTTCTTTGCCTCAAAGATGCGCTTGAGCATCCAGGTGGTGTCGGGCTGCTCCCATGCGCCCTGACCGCAGCAGATGACAGCCTTCTGGTTCCGGTACAGCTCCATATAGGGGTGATCCTCCGGGAAGTTGCGCATATAGTCCACGGGAGAGTTCATATACACCAGCTCATCCATGTAGCCGCCGAAGCCGTAGTGGGCGGTGTAGATGCCGCTGAGGGCCAGACAGCCGCAGAAGATGTCGGGCCGGCGGAGGTAAAGGTTGACCGCATGGGTCGCGCCGAGGCTGCAGCCGAAGGCGATGACGCCGGGCAGGTCATCCCAGCCGTTGCGCTCCTTGGACAGATAGCGCAGCTTGGGGACAGCCTCGTCCACGATATAATGCAGCCACTGCTCATACCGGCGGATGCGCCAGTAAGGGTTGCCATTGGTGTCCGACCAGGTCTCCTTGTCCAGCGTGTCGATGGACATGACCATGAGCCGGCCCGACTCGATCCAGGGTGCAAGGGTGTCGGCCATGTGGAAGTCCTCGAAGTCGAAGAAGCGGCCATCCTGACAGGGGATGTACAGCATGGGCCGTCCCCCGTGTCCGTAGACTTTGCACTCCATCTCCCGGCCCAGCGCCGGGCTGTATTCCTTGAAATACTGCATCTCCATATGCTTTCCTCCTCAGTTTGGTTCAGTCAAGCTCGTACATCAGGGTGTGGAACACAAAGGGCAACTGCTTTTCCCAGCTGGCTTCGCTGTGGCTGCCGCCCGGCACGACGCGGGCCGTCAGGTTGATGCCCCGGGCAAAGATTTTGCTGCACATCTCGCCGAAGCCCTTCCGCATCCCGTCGTGGTTGCCCATCTCCTTGGAGCCGTAATCCATGTAGAGCACGGTACCCGGGGCCAGCTTGCAGCGGCCCACCAGCGCCGTCAGCGCCTCCGGAGCCACCCACAGCGAGGGCGAGAGCGCCGCCGCACGGCCAAACACATCGCTGTACTGCAAAAGAGCGTACAGGCTCATGAGACCGCCCATGGAGCTGCCGCCGATGAAGGTATGAGCCCGGTCGGGCTGGGTGCGGTAGTTGGCGTCGATGTAGGGCTTGAACTCGTGGATGAACCAGTTCAGAGTGTCCTTGCCTTTGCCGTCGAAGTGGCCGTACTGCTTATCGTCGAAGCGGTAGGGCGAATACTCCACCAGACGCTCATTGTTGGCACCGGCGTTGCACTCCACCGCCGCCACGATGAGGGGCGTATCGGTGTAGTCCAGATAGTCGGCCACGCCCCAGCTCTTGCCGTAGGTGGCGTCCTCGTCGAAAAACACGTTCTGCCCGTCGAACATATACAGCACCGGATACCGCCGGTCAGGGTCAGCCTCGTACATGGTGGGCAGATAGACATAGGCCCGGCGCTCTTCTTCGCCGCCCACAGCGGGGTAGCGGATGCTCCACTTCTTTATCATCTTCTCATTCCCTCTCGTTTTTCAGGTGTACTTTAAGTGTATCACCCGCGGCAGAGAATTGCAATCCGCACCGGATACAGCAAACGCCGCCGGGCGTACAGCCGGGCGGCGTTTATAAGCCTTTCGGCTCTTAGTACTTCTTCTCCACAGGGACGATCCAGCCCTTGGTATCGGGGATCTTGCCCCACTGCATACCGGTCATGGTGTCATAGAGCTTCTGGGTGACAGGGCCGATGCTGCCGTCGCCGATGTAGGCGTGCTCGCCCTTCCAGACCAGCTCCTTGACGGGGGAGACGACAGCGGCGGTGCCGGTGCCGAAGACCTCTTCCAGCTTGCCGTCGCGGGCCGCCTGCATGATGTCGGCGATGGCCAGCTTGCCCTCGACGACCTCATAGCCCCAGTCCTTCAGCAGCTCGATGCAGCTGCGGCGGGTGACGCCGGGCAGGACGGTGCCGACGGTGGCGGCGGTGTAGACCTTGCCGTCGATCTTGAACATGATGTTCATGCTGCCGACTTCCTCGACGTACTTCTTCTCGACGCCGTCCAGCCACAGCACCTGAGCGTAGCCCTGCTCCTCAGCCAGCTCGCCGGCCTTGATGGAAGCAGCGTAGTTGCCGCCGCACTTGGTGAAGCCGGTCAGACCGGGAGCGGCACGGATGTACTCGTCTTCGACGTAGATGCGCACGGGGTTGATGCCCTCGGCGTAGTAAGCGCCCGACGGAGCGCAGATGATGCAGAAGATGTAGTGCTTGGAAGCGTGGACGCCCAGACCCACATCGTTTGCGAACACGAAGGGACGGATGTACAGGGAAGCGCCGTCAGAGTGAGGCACCCAGTCACGGTCCACATCCACCAGAGCCTCGACGGCCTGGATGTAATCCTCAACCGGGATCCTGGGGATGCACAGACGGTCAGCAGAGTCCTGCATACGCTTTGCGTTGCACTCGGGGCGGAACAGCTGGATGGTGTCATCCGCAGTGCGGTAAGCCTTCATGCCCTCGAAGATCTCCTGTGCATAGTGGAACACGACCGTAGCGGGGTCCAGCTGGAAGGGTGCGTAGGGGACGATGCGGGCGTCATGCCAGCCCTCGCCCTCGGTGTAGTCCATAACGAACATATGGTCGGTGAACTTCTTGCCAAAACCCAGCTTAGACTCGTCCTGCGGCTTTTCCTTCGGGCAGGTAGTACGAGTGATCTTGATGTCCAACATGATAAATTTCCCTCTTTTCTGATCTCACACAGCGCCGCGCGGGCTGCACGCCCTGCGCCAAATATGCCGAATGTTGTTTTCTATTATAATGCCGTGAAGCGGATTTGCAAGCAACCGAAAAATGTTTCATCTTTGGGGCAGTCAAGTTGCCACAAATTATGACCTTATCGGTGTTCAAAAGCGGAAAAACATGATACAATAGAGTATATATGTGTATTTTTCGCCGAAAGGAGCTTGCGTTATGATACAGGGTGTTATTTTTGATATGGACGGGCTGATGTTCGACAGCGAGCGCATCTGGAGCATCTGCTGGGAGCCGGCACTGGCAAAATTCGGCCTGCCCTGCAAGGACGGTCTCTCGCAGGCTGCCCGCGGCACCACCAAGGCCGGCAGCTGCGATGTGCTGCGGCGCTTCTACGGCGAGGACTGCCCCGCCATGGGCATCGTGGAGGAGCTGTACCGGCTGGCCTATGAAGCCTTCAACAAGCCTGTCCCCAAAATGCCCGGTCTCGACGAGCTTCTGGCCTGGCTGGACGAACATCACATCCCCATGGCGGTGGCGTCTTCCAGCCCCATGACCGTCATCGAGGGACATCTGGAACACTGGGGCCTCGGCCATTACTTCAAGGCCGTCATCTCGGGCGAGCAGCTGACCCGCTCCAAGCCCGCGCCGGACATCTTCCTGCTGGCGGCGCAGAAGCTCGGCACCAAGCCTGCAAAGACGATGGTGCTCGAGGACAGCTACAACGGCGTCCGGGCCGGCGCGGCAGGGGGCTTTGTCACCGTGATGGTCCCCGACCTCTCGCCCGCCACCGACGAGATGCGCAGGCTCTATGCCTGCGAGTGTGCTTCGCTCCACGAGGTGCGCAGAAAGCTCGAAGACGGAGAACTATGAGCCGCGGCAGACTCGCACCACTTGTGAAATTTCAACATATCATCCAGCTTTTCACCGTCCTTCTCACAGCCATCCTGATCAGCCTGTTTTTCGCTGTCCTCGTGCTGGTGGGCAAGATACAGGGTACGGCCCGGGTCGTCAACTACGCCGGCCTCGTGCGCGGCAAGACCCAGCTCATCGTCAAGCTCGAAATTTCCGGCACGCCGGAAGATGCTCTCCTCGGCGATATGGCCTCCTACATCGAAGGCCTCCGCTTCGGCAGCAGCGAGCTGGACCTGGTGCGGCTGGACGACGCGGATTTTCAGGCCAAGATGGCCGCTCTTTCCAGCGAATTCGACGACCTGAGGAACGAGCTCATCCTTGTCCGTCAGCGCGGCTACACCGAGACAGCCATCATCGCCAAGAGCGAGCATTTCTTCCAGACCTGCGACGAGGCCACCCACCTGGCCGAGGTCTACTCCCAGAAGCGGGCCACGGCCCTCGACTTTCTGGAAAAAGTCATCCTCGCGGACATCGTGGGGCTGCTGCTTTTGTTCGGTTATCAGATCTTCAAGGCCCTGCGGTACGCGGCCATGAACCGCATCCTGCAGCGCAAAGTCTACCTCGATGAGGCCACCGGCCTGCCCAACAAGAACAAGTGCGAAGAGCTTCTGGACGCGCCCGACCCGCCGGACGGGAACACGGCGCTCTGCGTCTTTGACCTCAACAACCTGCGCACCATCAACAATACCATCGGCCACGACAAGGGCGACGAGTACATCCGCTCCTTTGCCGAACAGCTGCGTCTGGCCGTGCCGTCCCGGCACTTTGTGGGCCGCGACGGCGGCGACGAGTTCATCGCTATCCTCTACGGCGTGGACTGGGACGGCGCACAGGATGTGCTGCGCAGCATCCGGGCGCAGGCGGCAGAGTATTCCCGCCAGCACCCCGAGATGCCCCTGAGCTATGCGGCAGGCTGCGCCATCGCCAGCGACTTCGAGGGCAGCACCCTGCGGGAGCTGTTCCGCCACGCCGACAAGAATATGTATGTGGACAAAAACCGTGCAAATCGAGAGGAGGCCGAGGCCCGGAAGCTGCAGGACCAACAGCTTCTGCATTGGGTCAACGCCCATGGGTATCAGTTCTCGAACTGCCTCTACTGCGACGCCCTGCTGGACCAGTACCGCGTCCTGCGCACCTCATCGGGCTTCTTCCTTGCTGACAACGGCAGCTATTCGGGTGCAGTGGAGCAGATCGTGGACGAGTACGCCGCCTCCGCCGCCCGCAAGACGATGCGGGAAGCGTTGCAGCTGAGCACGCTGTCTGCCGCCCTCAGTGCCGAGCACCCCAAGCAGGAGCTTGAGCTGGATTTTGAGACCGACGGCGTGACCCGGCGCGGGCGGCTGACCCTCCTGTTCTGCGACGCCGACCTCCATGGGCGGCTGCACCACTTCCTCGTGGGCTTCGAGTATTTCCGGGACAAGAGCACCGCCTTCGACGAGCGCCAGCCCCTGACCCAGTATTACGAGCAGATGAAGCACTCCCTGCTGGAAAACGACAACTATGTGGAGGCTCTCATCGACGCGAACGACGCCCTGTTCACTGTGGACCTGACCCACGGCCAGCTCGAGCAGATCTTCTACCGGACTACCGCGCTGCGGCAGTTCGATCTGCAGATGACGCTGCCCTGCTCCTACGACGACTACTGCACCCAGCGCCGTCACTTCGTCACTCCTGAGACGCTGGAAAACTACCGCATCGTGGACGCGGCGTCAAAACTGCTGGAGCGCTTCCACTCGGGCTTCAAGTACGTGACGGTGGAGTACCGGGAGCAGACCTCCTGCGGCGAGCCGATCTGGCTCCAGAAGACCGTCCTCATGGCGCAGGATACCGTCTTTGATGCGGCCTCCGGGCGGGAGATGCCGGTCATCCACGGTATCATCCTCTTCCGGGACACCTCCATCTTCCATGCACAGGAGCAGGCCGAGAATCAGCGCCTGCAGGAAGCTTTTGAGGAAGCCGACTCGGCCAGCAGGGCCAAGACCGCCTTCATGAACCGGATGAGCCACGACATCCGCACCCCCATCAACGGCATTCTCGGTATGCTGGACATCCTCCGCTCCAACCGGGACGATGCCCGGAAGGTGGACAGCTGCCTTGATAAAATAGACCTCTCCGCCCACCATCTTCTGGCACTGGTCAACGACGTGCTGGACATGAGCAAACTGGAAGCCGGGCAGATGGTGATGGAGCAGGAGCCCTTTGACATCGAGGTGCTGATGCACGACGTCTCGTCGCTGGTGGAGGCACAGATAGAAAAGGACGGCCTGACCCACCGCCGCCACCGGGAGAATATCCAGCACACCGCCCTCGTGGGCAGCTCCCTCAAGCTGCGGCAGATCATGGTGAACCTGTTCAGCAACGCCATCAAGTACAATAAGCCCGGCGGGTCCATCGACACCTATGCCAAAGAGCTCTCCTGCGACGGCACCACCGTGTGGTACGAGTTCCGCATCACGGACACCGGCATCGGCATGAGCCGGGATTTCGTGGAGAACCAGCTGTTCAAGCCCTTTACCCAGGAGTCCGCCGACGCCCGCACCCAGTACAGGGGTACCGGCCTCGGGATGTCCATCGTCAAGGAGCTGGTCAGCCAGATGGGCGGCAGCATCTCTGCCGAGAGCCAGCCGGGGGAGGGGACTGCCTTCACCTTCCAGCTGCCCTTCCTGCTGGACAAGAACGCCGCCGCAAAGCCCCAGCCCAAGCCCACCGACAACGGGCGGCTGGACGGGATGCGCATCCTGCTGGTGGAGGACAACGACATCAACATGGAGGTGGCCGAGTTCCAGCTCACCAGTCAGGGCGCAGCGGTGGACAAGGCATGGAACGGCAGGGAAGCCGTGGAGCGCTTTGCCGCCAGTGCGCCGGGCGGGTATCAGGCCATCCTCATGGATGTGATGATGCCGGTGATGGACGGCTTCGAGGCGTCCCGGGCCATCCGCGCCCTCGACCGGCCCGACGCCGCCACCGTTCCCATCCTCGCCATGACGGCACAGGCCTCCGACGAGTGCGCCCAGTCCTGCCATCGGGTCGGTATGAATGGCCGTCTCGTCAAGCCTCTGGACGCCAAAAAGCTGGCAAAGAGCATCCGGGAGGCTGTACAAAACAAGCAGTAAAGGAGACATTCTCATTAACGGCAAACAATGCCCACCCACTGTGTTTTTTCCACAGATGGGTGGGCATTCTGTATTTTCAGACCGGCTGGAACCCTTTTTTCGATGATCTCGCTGGGGTGTGAGCACGGCAGGCTGTTCAGCCGCCCACCATGATATCAATGATCTCGTTGTTGGTCTCCTTCATGCCCTGCCTGCCAAGACGGCCCACATTCTTGAGGGAGTTTTCTACGCCCTTGGCCACAATGCCGTCACCGGCGCGGAACTGATTGCCGCGGATGTACATATTGTAGCCCAGCAGACCGGCCTCCACCGCAGTTGCGATCTTTGCTGCGCAGGAGGCCTTGGCGCCATCGCAGATGACGCCGGAAACCACTGCCAGTGCATTGACGACCGTATGGATGACGGCATCATAGTCACCGCCGCAGAGATAGGCGATACCGGCACCCGCACCAGCGCCCTCGCTGATAGCGCCGCAGTAGGCAGACAGGCGGCCAATGGGGGTCTTTTCGTGGATGGTGGTCAGGTTGGAGAGGGTCAGCGCCCGCAGAAGCTTTCCGTCGCTTACGCCCAGCTCCTGTGCATAGACAATGACCGGTACAGAGGTGGTAATGCCCTGATTGCCGCTGCCGGAGTTGATGACCACCGGCTGCTCACAGCCGTTCATGCGGGCATCGGAACCGGCTGCGGCGTATGCCTTGGCACGGACTCTTACATCATTGCCCTCCATATCCAGCAGCACACTGCCGATGTTGGCACCGTAGCTGCCCCGCAGACCCTCCTCGGCAATGGCCATGTTGCACCGGATCTGCGGTTCCAGAATGGAACGGACATCCTCCACGTCCACCGTGTTGGCAAAGTCCCAGATATGCTCCATATCCAGCAGGCTGCGGTCGGTCAGGGTCTCCTCGCTGTCTCCGTGTACCGGAATATCCACCAATACCTCGCCGTCCTTTTCCACATGGACGATATTGGTGTGGAACACCGCAATGCGCACCTGTGCGGAATGCTCACCCTTCCAGACCGTGAGGATGATGTCAAAGGTGACACCATTCTCAACGTGCCGCACCTTGATATCCGTCTGGTCAAGGTACGCGCGGATGGCTTTGGTCTGCTCCGGGGTCACATCGGCAATGACCTCCAGCTTCTTTTCCTGCTTGCCGGCCACGATGCCCGCAGCAGCGGCGGCTTCCAGACCCTTCATGTTATCCGTGTTGGGCACGATGACCGACTTGTAAATTGTGAGTAGTCCCAATTTATTCGTTGAAAATTCTCTATTCTGCCAAAAACAGTCCTTTTTTGTAAAAACAGGACGGATCTGCCATGCAGCTCCGTCCCAAAGCGTATAGAACCATCTCCACGCAAAAAAGGCTGCCGCACAGCGCACTGTGCAGCAGCCTCCGGGTACTTATTTTGTTTTTTCGGAGAGAAAACGCTCAGAATTCCAGCGTGATGAAGGGGCGGTTCTCCTTGGGCATGGAGACCGTGGTGGTGACCGCCAGCACCTGATTCCCGTGATATAAGAAGGTGTCCCAGCTGAACAGCTTCTCCGGCGGCGCGTTCAGCAGAGAAAGCTCCATATCCGAGGTAAGGGGCGTGTCCACAAAAATGCGGATGTGGGTCGGCTTTTCATTGAAATAGCGGCAGATATAATCGTGGAGGAAAAAGGTCTTCAGCGCCTCGCAGTCAAACGTGTGATCCTTGCACACCGACAGCGGGACATAGCTGTAATCCACCTCATCCACCTCGCTGCTCACATCCACACAGCGAACGATCTTATAGACATAGGGGTTTTCTGCCGTCAGGCCCAGCTTCTGGCACAAGGCAGCATCCGCCTTGATGACCCCATGCTCCAGCAAGCGATGCGGCTTGTTGTTGGAGTGTTCAAAGGGTGCGATCTTGATGCCGCTGGAAAACGCCATGGGGCTGGAAAAGGACTGGCCCGGGCCAAACCGGACAAAGGTACCCTTACCCTGTACCCGCTCCACAATGCCGCTGTTGGCCAGCTCCTTGACGGCAGTATTCACCGTCAGGCGGCTGACATCAAACTGTCTGGCAAGCTCGGTCTCTGAAGGGATCTTGTCCCCGGCCGCATACTCTCCGGACTCGATCTTTTGCAGGATATAGTTCTGGATCTGAACGTATTTGGGCGCATAGGAGTAGTTCTCGTCCGCCATAATCTTTCCTCTCTTCCCATCTCCTGTCCGCTCTTTCACAGCTTGCAGACAGACAAAGCTCTCTATTCATGCAATCGGTCAGCATACAGACAGGAGGAAGTGAAAAAAGAAGATCAATCGTTGGAATGTGCGGCCTCGATAAAGGCGCGCAGCTCCTCATCATAGGTATTGGTGGCCAGCGAGCAGTCCGGTGCCAGCACAAAGGGGATGTCCTTCATCCGCTTCAGGGTATTGCGGGTCAGCGCAGCGATCTCCTCGGCCTTGTGCTGACCGAACAGCCGCTCGTCACAGCCGCCCATCGGAGTGATGGACTTGTCCAGCCACTGGGGTGCGGTGTCCAGCTTGGGGTTGCCGGCAGCGCTCTCGGGCCAGTGCAGGATGTCGATGGGGTAGTGCGCAAAATACTCCGGGTTCACCTCAAGGCCGCAGGCATGGACCATGATCTTGCAGGGCTTCAGCGCCTCCATCATCTGCAGATCATAGGGCTTGACAAACTCTTCCCACTCCTCCTTGGTCATGTAGGTGGAACGGGACAGGCCGGTGGCGCCGTAGAACACACCGTACAGGCCTGCATCCTCGATGAGGTGCTTAGAATAATCGGCCATCGTATCGGTGATGTTCTGCAGGGTCTTGTGGATCAGCTCCGGCTGCTCGTGCATCAGGGTCATCATCAGGTCGTCACGGCTTGCGGCGCGGTAACGGCCAATGGGGTTGACGGCGCACAGCTTCTGCAGGACGCTGGTGGGACACATCATGGTCTGGAACATGGGGATGTCCTCGTTCAGACCAGCCTTCATCTTCTGAATGACCTCGATCTGCTCTGCAAACACACCCTGATCGCCCGGCAGCACCGTGATCTTTTCCAGATCCGCCACACCGCTAATGGGGTCCTTTACCACCTTGGGCAAAACGCCCTCGTAATCGTTGTAGTCGAACTGACCGCCCCATGCCTCCTCATAATAGGAAGCACGCGGCTGCAGCTTGACATAGTCCCAGTCGTAGGTGTTCTGCCATTTCAGCATCGTTTCTACAAAGAGGTCCGCGCCGCTGTGCTCCTTCTCGGTGAAATGACGCCATGCCGATACCGGCGGACGGTCTGCCAATTCATGGTTCAGAACTGCTTCAAATCTTTCTTTTTTCGTCCACATAGTAAAACTCTCCGTTCGTTTTTTGGTTTCTCAGGTTGATAAGTTGCCAAACAACGAGAAAGAGTTCTGTATGCTATTCATTTGTATCATAGCATACTTTTGCTTTGGGGGCAATGATTATTTCGTGGTTTCGTCACCCGCCTTCTTATTGCTGCGGTTGTTGTAAACATAGACCATAACAGAAGCGGCTGCCACCAGTGCGCCGCCGATCACAGAGGTAAATTTTACCGGCTCGCCCAAAATAAAGAAGCCCAGGATCATGCTGAAGATGATGCCGGAGTAGTTGTAGATGCTGATCTCCGAGGCCGGAGCAAAGCGATAGGCATAGGTGATAAAGGCCTGTCCCAAGGAGCCGAACACGCCGATGAGCAGCAGCAGCACCGCCTGCTTGAAGCTGGGCACCACAAAATCCTTCAGCATAAAGGGGATAGAAGCAATGGCGCTGAAGGTGGAAAAGTGCATCATGACCGTCAGGCCGTCCACCTTGCCCTTAAAGAAGGAGAGAAAGGTGTAGGCGACACCGGAGGTCACGGCCGACAAAAATGCCACCACCAGCGGGAAGGGGTTGGACTCAAAGCTGGGGCGGAACACGATGAAGGCACCCGCCATGGAAAGTGCCAGCGCCGGGATCTGGATCTTGGGCAGCTTTTCTTTCATAAAGATGACGGCCAGAATGGTGACCCAGATAGGGGAAGTTTTGTTCAGGATCGTCACATCGCCCTGCGCCGCATGGCTGGAGGCATAAAACAGGGTGATCAGCCCCAGAAAGCCAAAGAACGACCGCCCGAACAGATAGGGCTGATACTTGGCCGGGCCGAACAGCGAGCCCTTTTTGCGCAGAATGATGATTGCCGAAACGATCAGCACGAACGAATTCCGCATGAAGATCTGCTCCATCGTGGGGATCTCGCGGCTCAGCCGCACCACCACCTGCATGGATGCAAAGCACAATGCAGACAAGATCATATAAAGAGCACCTTTTTGTCTCTGAGTCATTGAATATCTCCTTAACCTGTTTCTATCCAAAGCGGCATTCGAACGCTTTTCGCCGTGATGCCTTGTTGTTTCTGTGTTCGATTATATACTTGTCTTGATGTCTTGTCAATATGAAATTCCATCTTTTCCGTCTTGAATCTTCTGGAGATACGTCTCACTCTTTCCGCAGCCGTGTACTCATGGCTCACAAAACAGAAAAGCCATGAAATCTTTCGATTTCACGGCATTTTCTGGCGCAGTAAAGCAATCCAAATCCGAGCCATTTCCCTCGGATGCAACTTCCGTCGCTTCTCCACCGGATAAACTCTTCCGTGACCTTGGGCTTTGCCAGCTTTTCTTCCGCAATGCGGGCTTGCAGTTCCATGACTTTGGCGATGATGGACTCCATAGCGGCATCTTCCACCAGCTTCATGGTCTCGCTGACCACCAGATCTTCCGGCCACTGTTTCCGCACGGACTTTTTATCGCAGGTCTTTTTCTGCTTGGCAGCGGCACACTTATAAAAAGCCGCCCTCATTCTCAGATCGTCCAGTTCTGGCTTGCCGACTGCAGATCCACCATGTGGGCATACAGTCCCTTCCGGGCATACAGCTCTGCCGGGCTGCCCTGCTCGGCCACGATGCCGCCCGACAGCACCACCACCTGATCCGCACCGGCTACGGTGCGCATCCGGTGGGCGATGATGAGGACGGTTTTGTGTTTTATGAGCCGGGACAGAGCCTCCTGAATGGCGGTTTCGTTTTCCACATCCAAGCTGGCGGTGGCCTCGTCCAGCAGGATGATAGGCGCATCCTTCAGGAAGGCGCGGGCGATGGAAATGCGCTGACGCTCACCGCCGGAAAGAGCGCAGCCGTTCTCACCGATGTTGGTGTTCCACTTGTCCGGCAGCTTCTCGGCAAATTCCTCGCAGTTTGCCAGCTTTGCCGCCGCAAGGACCTCCTCGTCGGTGGCACCCTTGCGCCCCAGACGGATGTTTTCGAGGATCGTGTTGTCAAACAGGGTAACATCCTGAAAGACGATGGAATACAGGCTCATGAGCTTTTCCGGATCGATTCGGGAGACATCCATGCCGCCCACGGTGATGCAGCCCTTCTGGTAGTCCCAGAACCGTGCCGCCAGCCGGGAAACGGTAGTTTTTCCGCCGCCGGAGGGGCCTACCAGCGCCGTGACCTCCCCCTGCTTTGCGGTAAAGGAAACGTCCCGCAGCACCGTCTCGCCGGAGTTATAGGCAAAGCCCACATGGTCGAACACGATATCGCAGCCCTGATTGGTCAGCTGCTCGCTGCCGGTCTGCAAGGGAGCGTCCAAGATCTCATTCATGCGTCCTACATTGGTGCGCATGGCAATGACCGCCGCCAGATTCTGCAAGGCACCCTGCATGGGGTCGTACATCCGGGATGCCGCCATCAGGAACAGAAACAGGGTCAGCACGTCGATGCCGCCCTGCACCAGCAGCACCGAACCGGCGAGCGCCACCGACGCAATGCCCAGCTTGAGCACCATGCCGGCGGAGCACACAAACAGCGCTGTTTCCAGTTCTGCCACAATAGACTGCTTTTCCACTGCCCGGATTTTGTCGGAAAGGCCGGACAGATACCGCTGCTCCGCATTGCTGGCTTTCAGGTCCCGGAGGGTCTCGATGTACTCCTGAATGCCGTCCGCACAGGCCATTTTCGCGGCCATGGTCCTGGCCTGCACCTTGTCCTGTACCCGATAGCTGCCCACCACGATGGCAGCGGATACCGGAATGACCCACAGCGCCGCCAGTGCCATCCGCCACTCAAAGGCAAACAGGCTCAGGGCAATGAGCACGGTGGAGATGAGGGAGCCGAACAGACCGGGGATGTAGTGGGAGCAGTCCTTTTCCAGTACCTCGCAGTCCGCCATGATGGTGCTGGTCAGGTCGGCAAGGTCTCGCTTGCCGAAAAAGGACAGGGGCAGCTTCCGCAGCCGCTCCGCAAGGGTCAGGCGGCGGGTGCCGCTCTCTTTATAGGTGGTAAAATAGGTGTCGTTGTATTGGAACCATGTGGTCAGTAAAATCAGTGCAAAGCAGGCAGCGCATCCCAGCAGATAAAAGGTACTTCTCCCGCTCGTAGAGCCTGCCAGCAGGTCTTTTACCAGAAGATACAGCAGCCCGGTGGGCAGCATGAACGCCATATTCTGGAACGCACAGGCCAGAACGCCCTTTACAAGCCCCTTTGCGCCTTCCGGTGAGCTGGCTATGGCGTGTTGAATTTTTTCGATCATTCCTTACCCCTCCTTTGCGACCTTCCACTGCACCGACGCCTGATACTCCTGCCACATCCGGGCAAACAGACCGTTCTGCGCGCACAGCTCGTCCTTTGTGCCGGATTCTGCGATCTGCCCATCCCGCACCACATAGATGCAGTCGGCGTTGGCGACGGTGGACAGGCGGTGTGCGATCATCAGCACCGTTTTGCCCTTGGCAAGCTGGGCAAAAGCCGCCTGTACTTTTGCTTCATTGTCCGGGTCGGCAAAGGCGGTGGCCTCGTCCAGGATCAGGATGGGGGCATTTTTCAGCATGGCACGGGCAATGGCAATGCGCTGCTGCTCGCCGCCGGACAGATACACACCCTTGGTGCCGATGACCGTGTGGATGCCCGCCGGGAACTTCTCCACGATATCCATGCACTGTGCGGCTTTCAGCACCGCCAGCACCTCGGCTTCGGTGGCCTGCGGCCTACCCAGACGGACGTTGTCCAGAATGCTGCCCTTGAGCAGGCGGCTGTTCTGGAAGACAAAGGAAATGGTATCCATCAGCTCTTCCTTGGGGATATCCCGCACATCCGCTCCGCCCACCCGGACGCTGCCACTCTGCACATCAAAGAACCGGCAGACAAGGTTTGCCAGCGTGGATTTGCCGCCGCCGGAGGGGCCTACAAAAGCCACGGTCTGCCCCGGCTGAATGTCCATAGAAACGCCCTTGATGACCTCGGTTTTTCCGTCGTAGCTGAAATGCACATCCCGCAGCGTGACAGAGGAATCCTTCGGGTGCTGCGGAACAGCCTGCACCTGCATGGGCGCCGCCTCCAGCACCGAGTCGATGCGTGCCAGCGCATCCGCCACCACCATCTTGTTCTCACTCATGTACATTATACGGGTCAAAGTCAGGGAGATCACCGGCGTGATGATGATATAGAACAGCAGGTTCAGCAGAAATTCCGAAGTCACACCGTTCCGGGTGAACAGAAGCCCACCTACAATCAAGAAAGCAAACACACCGTTGATTGCGGCAGTATAGAGCATCATCGGCATCCGCAGCTCTTTGGTGTAGGCAATGACCCACTTTTCGTACTCATCAATGGTCGCTTTGAATTTTTTGAACGAAAAGACGGATTGCCCGAAGGTCTTGACTACCGGGATGCCGCGGACATACTCCACGGCCTCGTTAGACATTGATTCCAACGCATTACCGTATTGCCGCATTTTGTCTGCCATCCGCCTTCCTGTCATGGCGGACATGATGACGAAGCCCAGTGCCACCGGAACGAGACTCAGCAGACCCAGCCGCCAGTCGAACACAAGCAAAAGAACCAACAGACCTATGGGTGTTGCCATTGCATTATATTTGTCCGGCAGCTGATGGGCGAGAAATGTCTCCGCTGCGCCAGTACTCTCGTGGATGATCTTGCGCAGCTTACCGCTGCCAAACGTCTCCGTAAAGCCCAGCGGCAGTGTGGCAAGGTGTTCGGAAACCTCCAGCCGCAGATTGGTCGCCACCCGGAACGCCGACAGATGGGAGCACATCAGTGCCGCAATGTAAATGAGGTAAGCCAGCACCGCAAACAGCACTGCCATCCAGCCGTAATGGGGGATGTTCACCGCCTGCGCATAGTCCGGCGCGGCGTTCAACACATCCCGCAGGATCTTCCAGATGTACACAAAAGGCACCAGCGCCACCAGCGCACTGACCGCAGACAGCACCCACGAAGCGTAGGTGAAATATCGGTAGTTCCCGGCGTAACCCATCAGCCGGGAAAGATCGGACTGTTTTTTCACGAAAAAACCTCCTTCAAATAATTTTTATGCAAAAATGTGCCGCGGCGTTTTTGCTCCACATCACATTCTGCGTATTAACCTGCTAGATTTTCAGTACAGAACAGCTCAATGCAGTTGTCGATCATGGTCTGGTCGCAATCCGTAGAAATGCCAGATGCCAGCCAGTAAGCATAATCGCCTGCATCATACTGACTCAGAGCATCTGCATCCGAGCCATAGCGAAACTCAATGTGGTAGGTTTCCGCACTGGTGTCTGGCGCGAGGAAAAAGTAGGTGAACTCGCCGGAATCGGCATCATCACTTTCAAACTCATACAGTCCACGCACGGGCTCCATGCCAATGTAGTGATAGGGATGGGAGAACAGCTCATTGCCATCCTTATCGGTGCCAGAAATGGTGGAAGCTTCGCCGTCAAAGGTCAAGGTCGCAAGGTCATTGGTAAAGCCGCAGAAATAGGCTCCGCCGCCGTTGGCATACGCTTTGACTGCATCTTCGCCGTAAACATCACCTGTCACCATAGAGGACAGCTTCTCAAAAGCAGCTTCGGCATTGTCCTCGCCCACGAGAGCGGTACAATCATCCAGCCATGTCTGCTTATATTCGTCCGCCAGAATCACCGGCCACAGTTCCTGATAGCTGCCTGTTAGGTCGTTCAGCAGCTGTGCAGCGGCAGCTGCGTTTTCATCCGCCGCTGCGGATGTCGCTTCGGAAACAACAGAGCTTGTAGTGCTCTCTGCCGCAGTGCTTGCAGCAGAAGACACCGGGGATGCCGCCGTGCTGCCGCAGCCGGCCAGCAGAGAGACAGACAGAGCCAGTACGGTCACCATACCCAGAACTTTTTTCATCATACGCATGGAAAACCCCCTCCAGAAAAATCGTTTGATTTTGTAATTAGCGCTAACTAACCACAAGCAGATTTTACTGGAACAGGTCGCTTTTTACAAGAACCAAACAGACAAAATCTATCCAATCGGACGCATCTTCCGATATTGCGTCGGGGTCATGCCAAGAGACTGGCGAAACGCGGAAGAAAACTTGTTTGGATTTTCGTAGCCGATCTGGTGTGCAATTTCTGCAATGGTGCTGTCCGTTTCGGTCAGCAGCTTCTGTGCCAGCTGCAAGCGGTATTCCTTCTGATATGCATAGACCGAGCTGCCGTAAACGCCTTTGAAGCAGCTTTTTAATGCCGTAGGCGAAAGGCCGACCTCCTGTGCAAGCTGTTCGATTGTACGGTGAACTGTCAGTTCCTGCGTGAGAAGAGCCGCAGCCTGCTTCACACACTCCACCTGATGCTGATTGAAGTAGTCTGTCTGCTGCACATCATCCCGGTCTTTCAGGCGGCTCAGAATGTGCAGCAGCTCCATTACTTTCAACCTCAGATAGCCGGTGTCCGGCACAGCGTGAGCTGTATACAACTCGGAAAAAACATGTGCAACCACAGGCGCAGACCGAAGGATGCAGCAGCGGTTCTCTGTGCAGATATACTGCCGGATAGCGTTCAGATTCACGCCATACCATTCCATCTGGCTCCGCATTTCCGGCGAGACCGCATCCAGATCCAGCAGAATGGTAATGCCGTGATAGTGCCGCAACGGGAAGCAGGAGGAGGATTTCTTGCGCGCTGCTGCACACACCGCAAAATCCCCCGCTGCCAGGTAGCAGCAGCTATTTTCCCCAAAACTGCACTCGTAATGCCCCACGCGGCAGTGGTTGATCTCGATCACATTCCGCGCTAGTACGGGAGCCTCGTCAAAGGAAACAAGATGCATATCGTTGTAGTACAGTTCTGCCCCCGAAAACAGTGGACAGATGGTCATACTACCGCTCCCCGTTTCGTTGGAGAACACGACGGTGCGGGGCATCGCCGTGGAATCAGTCTGCTCCGGGGAAAGATCAAAAAGTGATTCATACATAGCCATTCTCTTTTCCTGAAGATTCGCTTTTTCTTACTGATTCGCAGACGTGAACGGTCAAATTCCATTTCTCTGCAAAAATGTTTCCATCAAATCAAGATACCGTTCCGCCTGAACGATAAAGCCTGCATGACCGCCCGGAGCCGTGCGGATCTCTGCTCCGATACGCGGCCCCAGATAGGTGGCAAACCACGCCATGGCTGCCACCCATGTATGGATCGTCAGAGTAATAGAGAAAGCCCCCGACTGCGCCAAGAATGGACCAGCGGATGAACTGTTTCGTTTCCTCTTTCTTCGTTTTCTTCGCTTCCTGTGCATCTATTTTATGGTTTTTATGCAAAAATCGCAGCGGTCATTGCCGCGTCCCAGCGTCATGCTTCTCTCCCAGATCAGCTTCGGATGCAGCCCGGTATAGCTGATGTCGTCGCTGTCGCAAAAGCAGCGGCACAGCTCCGGGCAGCCGTATTCTGTGCAGGTGTCGTGATAGGGACACTCCATCATATCCACCCGCCAGACGCCGTTGCCGGTCTGCAGCTCTTTTAGGGCAAAGCCCGCCGCCGGGCCAAAAACGCTCCGGGTGGATTTGACAAAAACGCCGGGAACAAGGCGGTAAAGCCCCGGTATGTGCAGCAGGGCGGCAAGCTGTTTGTGGCTCGTTCTCGCCAGCCGCTCCACATAGCCGTGAACGGTTTGCAGCGCTTCTTCTTTCGGCATGACCCGCCGCAAGGTCTCGTAGGCCGCAATGCCCGGCAATATCTGCCGCTTGAGGTGATATTGCTTTTCCTTGCCTGCACCCGCATTTTCAGCCAGAAGCGCATTCAACCGCGCATCAAAAGCGGCGTTCAGTTCCTTTGCCTGCGCGGGAAAGCGCTGTGCCGCAGTCTCCCGGAAATCACGGGAAAGATAGGTTTCCTTCATCGTCTGCTCTCCACCTCGTTTAACTCTCCGTTTTTTGTCATCTCTCGCAGGAGAACCAGGCCAACCGCCAGAACCAGCAGGTGCCCACAGCACAGACAAGAACCAGCAAAGCCCCCAGCCCAAGACCTTCCAGGATCACCTGTAAAAGCATCACTTATTCCTCCTGTATCCCTTTTCATCCCGGTATTCGGGATGTTCCTTTGCATACGGGTCTTGATCGCCGCAGATGGTATAGTCGCATCGGCAGCCGTCCACGCAGGTGGTCGTCCGCACGAGCTTGGCATGGAGCAGTTCCATGGACGCATAGTCCACATTGCACAGGGCGGGCATAATGTCCGCAAATCCGAACCGCTTGGCAAATTCCGCCGCCGGACACGCCGTAAATTCATAATAGATGGGCTTGTTGTTTTCGTAAGGCGTAACATCCATCTCGTAATCATGCCATGTGTCACAGTGCTTTTTGGCAGTGCTGAATGCCCGATACATCAGCTTTTTCCAGAATGGCTTGTTGATGTCAACGAAGCGCAGCTTCCGGAAGGACGGCAGAACCAGATTTTCTTCTATCTCTTCCATTTCGCGGAATGTGACCACATCCCGGCACACATCGTAAAAGCACATGATGGCGATGCAGTCATAGGTGCCGCCTACGCCGTTGTGAAAATTCTTTTTACCGCCGAGGTCGGTGCGCCACTTGGAAAGAAGCTCTGCGTATCTCAGCTGCACCTGCTCCCAGGCCGCCTCGCGCTCCACCTCCGGATAGTGCAGAGTGATTTTCGCCAGAATTTCCTTTTTGCAGGGTTTGGAATATAGCACATGGCAGCTGCGGTCAATTTGTAATTCGCTGTCCTTCATCTTCCCACGCCTTTCAGAAAACCGCTCTTTGCATTTTCTTCGGTGTCGTCCGATTCGTCGTAGGCATCATAGGGCGCCGATGGGTCGTGTACTCGTTTTTTGAATGGTGAACAGCTCTTGTCTTTGTGGGCAAACGCAAAGGCAAAATTGTCCGTCCATCCCGTGTGACCGGTGATGAAATATGGATGCAGCCCACGTGCGCGCAGTTTCCGCTCCAGCTCCGCCAGTGACTGCACAGCCAGCTTATTGTCCTCCGCCAGCGAGGAAATGAAGCTGTAGCCGCCGTCCGCGCCAAACCACAGCGTGTCGCCGGTAAAAAGGTACTTATCGTCAATGAGGTAGACCATATGTCCCCATGTATGACCGGGAACCAGAAAACACTCGATCCTGACGCCGTCAATATCAAAGACCTCTCCATCGTGAAGCAGCTGCTTTTCGTTGCAGATGGTCACTTGCGGCAGCTTACAGAGATGATAAATAACCCTGCGGCGTGCTTCTCCGATCAGATACCGGTTCTCGATCTCGCCGATGTACAGCTTCGCATTCCGGAACAGCCCCGGACTGTCTGCTTCCACCGCACCCACATGGTCGGTGTCCTGATGGGTGATAAGGATATGGTGTATCGACTTCGGATCGATCCCAAGCCAGCCCATTTTTTCGGCAAGGCGGTCGTAGTTATATCCCGCATCGACCATAATGGTCGTATCGCCTTTGCGGTAGAAGAAGATGTTCGCCACCCATTCGCGCACGCAGGCAGCATTCCCGTCGATCCAGCCGGTATTCAAAGGCTTGAAGATCTCCTTGCCCCGGTACATCCAGCTCATTGCTTTTCTTTGAAATTCCGTTTCCTTTTTCGACATGATCGCACCTTATTTCTGCGCCGTAACGCACAGCCAGCCCTTTTTATTTTTGTGGCTTTGGATCTGACGGAATCCTGCTTTTTCCAGATATTCTTTCAGTGCAGTATCCGTATAGATGGTCATCCCATTGATAATTTGTGTCCATCTGTCGTCTTTTGTCGTTTCGCCGTTCGCTTCGTTACAGATGAAAAAGATTCCGCCGGGCTTCAGCACCCGATAGACCTCTCTGAAATTCTGTGCAAGCTCCGGCCAGAAGTAGACCGTTTCAAAGGCGGTCGCCACATCAAACTGCTCCGCTTCAAACGGCAGCTCTGTCACGCTTGCCTGTTGCACGTTGCACCGTCCTGCCGCAATGGCTCTGGCATTGACTTTTCGCGCTTTTTCCACGCTGACGGCTGAGTAGTCGATGCCCTGCACCCTGCCTTTGGGACACAGTTTCAACAGCGTTTTAATGTTCGCTCCACCGCCGCAGCCGCAGTCCAGCACCATGGCATCCGGGGCAGGCTGTAAAAAGCGCAGCCCCCATCCTGCCATTGCGCTGTGTCCAAAGTTCATCATTGCGACCATGATCTTTCCGCCAAAGCCTACGGGCTTCCGGGTGTTTTCAAAAAAGGACATAACGCCACCTTCTTTCTGTTTATCGTTCACAATGCAATGCTTTTTACCAGATGCGCCCACTGCTCCGGGTGACAGGCCAGCAATTCATCGTGCCGAAAGTTAGATAAAGCTAATCTTCTGTTCTATAAAAAGCCGCTTCTCAGCGGTCCCTCTGCCAAAATAATACGCCCTGCCGTCTCCTCTGTCAAGAAGTTCAGGCATTTTCGGAGATTCCGAAAGAGATTTCGCTTTCGGGGACTCCAACCGTCACCCCAGTGCCACATCCAGCACCATCATCACGCTGAAGCCCACCGCAAAAAACACCGTGCCGACGTTGGAGTGCTGCCCCTGCGACATTTCCGGGATCAGTTCCTCCACCACCACATACAGCATGGCTCCGGCGGCAAAGCTGAGCAGATAGGGCAAAGCAGGCACCACGATGCCTGCCGCCAGAATCGTCAGCACTGCCCCGATGGGCTCTACGATGCCGGACAGCACGCCGCCCCAGAACGCCCGGCCTTTTTTCATTCCTTCCGCCCGCAGCGGCATGGAAATGATGGCCCCCTCCGGGAAGTTCTGGATGGCAATGCCAAGGGAAAGTGCCAGCGCCCCGGCGGCGGTGATCTGAGTCGTCCCGGCAAGATACCCGGCATAGACCACGCCCACTGCCATACCCTCCGGGATGTTGTGCAGCGTTACCGCCAGAACCATCATGGTGGTGCGCTGGAGCCGGCTTTTTGGCCCTTCGGCCTGCAAGCTGTTCTGGTGCAGATGCGGGATGAGATGGTCCAGCAGCAGCAAAAACAGGACGCCCAGCCAAAAGCCTGCCGCCGCCGGGAAAAACGCCAGCCTGCCCAGATCTGCAGCCTGCTCCATAGCCGGGATCAGCAAGCTCCACACCGATGCCGCCACCATCACTCCGGCGGCAAAGCCGGTGAGGGCGCGCTGGATGCCGTCACGCAAAGCGTTTTTCAAAAAGAACACACAGCCTGCCCCAAGGCTTGTACCCAGAAAGGGGATCAATACCCCCCAGAATGCGTCTTGTATCATGTAGTACCTCCTTGCGGTTATTCATGACTAACTGCATAAAAAGTATACTGCGCTCCAGCAAAAAGGTCAAGGGCTTTGCGGTATAGAGGATGCAGATCGTTTCCTGCACCGAAAAATTCACCTCTGCAAACTTTCCGGTTTCTGCTTGACAACGCACGGCGGGAGTGCTATTTTTACTTCGAGAATTTGTTTTGCCTAACCATCTGAGGGTTTTTCCCCTGCATTTTTTTGCATCAGTTGTTAGACAAGGCTAACCGTTTTTTCAAAACTGAGATAGAGGTATGTTGCCATGAGATTGAAAAAAGTATTTGCAGGTGTACTTGCGGCCGCTATGCTGGTATGCGCTGTGGCAGTCCCGGCCTTCGCTGCGGAAGAGGTGGAGCAGGAAAACGGCCTGACCTCCAGCTATGTCCAGATGAACATCCCCTACGCCGACTTCTACAAGGCTGTCGGTGTGGACAACGCATCTGAGATCGACGCTGTGACCAGCGCCACCATGAACAAGCCCCGTGCGGGCAAGCTTGTCGCCGGTTCCTACCACGTCAACGCAGACGGCACCGACATCACCGGCGTTTCCTTCCCGGTCAAGGTGCTGACCCCGTGGGCGCTGAAGAATGCAAAGCAGGTCACCGATGCCGACAGCTACGACATTACCGTTACCCTGAAGGGCAAGGAATCCACCACCACCTACACCGGCGCAGATGCCTTGTTTGAGAACGAGAGCTACGCTTACTACAAGCTCAGTGAGACCCCTGCCTACTACATCACCGCATGGTATGACCTGCTGAGCGGCAAGTGGGAGTTCGGCAAGGTCCACGCCACCGAGACCACCGTAGAGGGCGCCACTGTGGAGCTGAATACCAACGGTCACCGCGCCACCCACGAGATGAAAATCTCCGGTTTTGATCTGGACTACAAGGCCAACAAGGTCTACGGCGCAGTTCTGACCACCGCCGATGGCCGTGAGTACGGCCTGCGTCATCTGGCCAACATCTGGCATGGTACCAAGTTGGGCTTCAATGCCGATGATCCTTACTTTGCATCCATCATCGGCAAGACGATCACTCAGATCACCTTCTACACCGCCGACGGCGTGTATGTCCTGCCGGTCAGCGTGGCACTGTAAGTTTGTGGAAGGCTGCCTGATTCAGCCAACATATAGCACAAAACGGCAGGGTCTCCTGATTGCGGGAGACCTTGCCGTTTTATAGCAGCCTGCGTCTTTCATGCACAAACACTAACGCGAGCTTGCCTATGGCAGGCAGAGCAGGCTCATCATGCCCCCAGCAAAGAGAAACAGAGCGTTCCCGACGGGGAACGCCCTGTTGTACATATTGTTGTCGTATGTGGATTTAATCGCAAGTTTTACAAGCAGCGCAATTCTCAACGACCTGTTTGCGATATGCAATTCACGGTTGCTGCCAACGAATCAGATCGTGAATTGCGATGGCAGGGTGCGTCCGGGTGGGCGCACCCTGTTTTTGTGTCCATTTTTACCATCAGATAAATTTGCGCCGCCGTTGCCATAGCAACCGACAAGGGAAGGTGAATTTGATAAAATGCTCTGTAGTTGGTTATAACTAACTAACCGCCACGACCAAAGAACCATTGATTTATCAAAGGAGTTTTCCATGAAAAAAATTTCTCGTCGTTCGTTTATCACTGCTATGGCTGCTGTAAGTGCAGCCGGTGTTCTGGCCGCCTGCGGTTCTTCTTCCAGCAGCACGGCTTCTTCTATGGCTTCTTCCGCTGTATCCAGCGAAGCAACTTCCTCTGCCGCATCCATGGATGAGACCGGTACCCATACCGTCGTAGACCACGGCGGCAACGAAGTAGAGGTGCCTAATAAGGTCACCCGTGTCGTCATCGACCAGATTCCGATCCTGTCCACCTACATGGCTTATTTTGAGGGCAGTGCTCCCTACATCGTGGGTTACTGCGGCTCTTTCAAGTCGGTCATTTCTGACACTGTATTGAAGAATATCGCCCCGGAGCTTCTGAAGTCCAGCGATACGGTCTATGCTCAGAGCGACCTGAACATCGAGGAGATCCTGAAGCTGAACCCTGATGTTATCCTGTACAATGCCGGCAACTCCTCCCATGCCGAAATCCTGAAGGCCAGCGGAATCCCCTCCATCGGTTTCGCTACCGTGGGCGCATCTACGGAAGCCGATCCCGTTGAACGTTACGAAGAGTGGCTGAAGCTGCTGGAGCAGATCTTCAACGAACCGGGCAAGACCGACGCCTTTGTTGCTGCCGGTGATGAGATCGTGGCCGATGTAGAAGCCCGCATTGCGGAAATTCCTCAAACGGATCGCCCCAGTGCGCTGATCCTGTGGAAGTATGCAGACGGTGTGCCGAAGGTATCCGGTCAGGGCACCTTTGGCACCTACTGGATGAAGCGTCTGGGCGTAACGGACAAGGCACTGGAAGCCACCGGCTTTGCACAGGCCAGCATGGAGCAGATCTATAGCTGGGATCCCGATATTCTTTTCTTGGATGGTCCCGGCCTGCAGCCCCTGCGCACCGAGGACGTGCTGAGCGGGAATGTGGACGGTGCTGACTTCTCCACCCTGACTGCCGTGAAGCGCGGCCGGGTCTACAACACTACGCTTGGTATGTGGAACTGGTTCACCCCGAATCCGGATGCTCCTCTAGTGCTGGCATGGCTGGCCTGCAACACCTACCCGGATGCTTTTGCCGATTATCCGCTGGGCGATACCATCAAGGAATATTACAAGACATGGTACGGCTACGATGTGACAGATGACGAGTTGGAGGAAATGCTGCTGTACTGATGAAGGATACCATCTGGATAAAAAAGGGCCGGTTCACTCCTCTGGCCGTGGTATTGATGTTCGCTTTTCCCCTTGTGACCGCACTTATCTGCCTGTGCTTTGGGCGAATGAATGTTCCGGCAGGCGAAGTTCTCACAGCTTTGCGCACTGCACTGACGGGTGAGAGCACCTCAAATGTACAGAACTACTCCATCGTCATCAATCTGCGGCTGCCCCGCATTCTGACGGCCATCATCGTCGGCGCAGGTCTGGCTTGTGCAGGCAATGCCTATCAATCCTTATTCTCCAATCCGCTTGCCACACCGGATATTTTGGGTGTGACCAGCGGCACCTGTGTGGGTGCAATTCTTGCTATCATCCTGTCTTGCAGTATTCTGGAAACGCAGCTCATCGCCTTGGTCTTTGGCCTGATTTCCGTCTGTTTTACTCTGAAAATCGCAGGCAAGAGTGATGGGCGTTCTATGGTTTATCTGGTGCTGGCCGGCACGATCGCATCCGCTCTGTTCAACGCACTGGGTTCGCTGCTGAAATATACTGCCGATCCGCAGAACAAGCTGCCGGAGATCACCTACTGGCTCTTGGGCAGCTTTACCAGTTCCAGTTACCAGAAGATCCTGATTGGCTGCCCACTTATCGTTGCTGGAATCATCATCATCTATCTGCTGCGCTGGCGGCTGAACATCCTTTCACTGAGCGATGACGAGGCTCGTGCCAGCGGCATCAACATCAAACAGACCCGGATGCTGTTTATTGTTGCATCTACGCTGATCACGGCGTCTGCCGTTTCCATGTGCGGTCAGGTGGGCTGGATCGGTCTGCTGATCCCGCACGCATCCCGGATGCTGGTTGGAAGCAACAACCGTTATGTGGTGCCCCTCAGTCTCAGTCTGGGAGCCAGCTTTATGATCCTGATCGATACCCTGTCCCGCAGCATCAGCATTATCGAGCTGCCTCTTTCCATCCTCACCGCCATCATCGGCGCGCCGGCGTTTATTTCTCTGTTGAATAAAACAAGGAGCAATCTGCAATGATCTTGGAAGTGCAGAACGGCTGCTTCGGCTACCCGAAGCAGCCTGTGATTCTCGAAAATATCAATTTGGGTCTGGAAGAAGGTCACATCCTTGCGACTCTTGGTCCAAACGGCATTGGTAAAACCACCCTGCTCAAGTGCATGATCGGTCTGCTGCCATGGCACAGCGGAAAAACCCTGTTTTATGGGAAGGATATCCACGCCCTCAAGCCGAAGGATGTCTGGAGCACTATCTCCTACATTCCGCAGTCCCGTGGCTTCGCTTTTTCCTACACCGGTCTGGAAATGGTTCTGCTGGGGCGCAGTGCGCATCTCGGAGCCTTTCAGCAACCCGGCAAAGAGGAAATCGAAATGGCGGAGGCCATGATGGAACGAGTGGGGATCACCCGTCTTGCCAACAAGGACTGCAACCGGATGAGCGGCGGCGAACTACAAATGGTGCTCATTGCCCGTGCCCTCATCAACGAGCCGAAGCTCATCATTCTGGACGAGCCGGAAACCGGTCTGGATTTCCACAATCAGATCTTAGTACTGAATATGGTGGAGCGGCTGGCGCATGAATCCGGCATCAGTGCCATCATGAATACCCACTATCCCACCAATGCCATGAGCGTAGCGGACGAAGCCCTGATGCTGAACCGCAAAGGCGAATTTTTCTACGGTCCAGCCGCGGAGATCTTGAGCGAGGAGAACATCTCGTATTCTTTTGATGTTCAGGTGCTGGTGGATGAACTGCATTATCAGGGGCGGTCGGTGCGCAGCATCGTTCCGGTTGGTCTGCGGGAGGAAACTGCTGTATGAACAATGTCCCTTTTACACTTTCCCAGGTTCGCCCGATCCGGGATGCTATGACCGTTTCCCGACCTTCCGGACTGGGCTATGGAGTGCCGGTAACATGGTTTTCCTTGGGCGCAGGCACTTCTATTACCCCGGAATACTATGACTGCACCACTCTTTATCTGGGTGGTGAGGGAAACGGCAGGTTTCTTCTGGGAGTCGATGGGCAGGAAGTGTCTGTCAAACCCGGAGAAGTGCTGTATGTACCGCCAAAAACACTGTGCGGCACAAAAACCGACAGTGGAATGATCTATACCGAAATCATTTTGAAAAAGGAGAATTTTACCATGAACAACATCATCAAGGCTGGCCAGCCCACCGAACTGAAGGACCTCATTTCTTATGAAGCGGGCAGCATCGCCAATCTGGACATCGCTCATGCAGACAACATGAAATTTGTCCTGATGGCCTTTGACGAGGGCACCGGCCTGACTCCGCACCGCGCTCCCGGCAATGCCATCCTGACCGCCCTCGAAGGCAAGGCCATTATTGGCTATGAGGGCAAGGATTACGAGCTGAACGCAGGCGAGAGCTTCCGCTTCGATAAGAACGGCCTGCACAGCGTTACCGCACAGGGCAAGTTCAAGATGAGCCTGCTGCTGGTCATCGAATAAGCGATCTTCTGTTTCATAACAGACGCAAAGAACCCGTCCGGACCTACCGGACGGGTTCTTTGCGTCTGCCGGATTCAGCAGTAGTAGAGGAACGAACGCAGGCGGCTCCATGCAGTCTCATCCCAGTCATTATCAAGGGAAAGCTGGAACAGCGGAGCCCGACAGGCATCGTGCAGGCCGCGCATATCCAGAATCATCGCGGTATTTTCATACCGGGGTGCAAGGGTCAGCACTGCATTGGTACGGCCAGAAAGCTCCACGGCCTTGGCGTACCGATATCGACCGTTCCCGCCTGAAAAATTCGGCAAGGCAGAGTCCGCAATGAGGAACAGTGTTTCAGCGTCTTCCGCAAAGGCACTGTGCGCTCCAAGTTCATTACCAAGGGTCTGCATCTGCCTCTGCATCTGGTCAAGCCAGCCAGCCGATGGTTTGTTGTCATCCAAATTGTCTTTCCACAGAAACCAGAGCGCCTCGCTGAGTGGGGCGCGAAGCACCCGTTCGCCTTCGGCTTCCAGCGCGGCAAGTACGCCGCTGTCCAGTTCTGTCAGGCAGAGCGGCGTACCAACAGCGGCAATGCGGCGGCCTTTTGCGGGAAGTGCGCCGATCTCTCTCGCCGCTGTGTGCAGCTGCTCCCAGCCGGGCAGAGCATCCCACTGTGCCGAAATGTCTGCACGTTGGTCTACCGGGGCGGCATAGAGGATATCTCCCGCCAACAGTGCGCGGAAGAGTGCGTCACGGTTCTGCGCCATTTCGGGCAGTGTTTCCAGCATCGGGCTGACCAGTTGAGCATTCCGCTCTTTTCTGCGGTCCAACACAGCACGGATGACACGGGCGTATTGACCGTCTGCCTCCGCACCCTGCGTCTGCGGAATCAGGAACTGCGCATCTGTCTGGTCGTTTTTTCGCTCGGCAAGGATGCTGCCCAGCAGTGCCGGGAAAGGCAGGTATTCTTTTGCACTCGTCTCCGCTCGGCCAAGGCTCAGAATATCGTCCGTCAGGTGCGGCAGCTCGTAGGGGTCTGCCCCTTGCTGTTTGAAATATGCGGCCAGATAGGGCGTATAAGCACCCATCGCCGGAAGATAGAGTGGCACATTGGGGGATGGTGTCTGTGCCAGACGACAAGGGTGAATGTCTACCTGCTCGATGTTGAAATCTGTCGGCAGAGCCACCGCCGGGCGGTGCTGCAGGCTGTTCAGGAACGCTTCAATGCGAGTGATGACACCCACATTGGAAAAATGCTCATCCACTTCGATTTGCAGGTAGGGTTTATCGCCCATCTCCTGCTTGAACAGGTATGAGAGCATGGTGTCCGGGCCGCAGCCGTGGTTGGTCAGATAGACAGCGTAGAGGTTCGGGTGGTGAGCGATCAGCTTTGCTCCGGACAGGATATGCTGCCCGAACGGATAATAAAGATTATCGTATTCATCGGAGATGTCCAGCGCATGACCGGGCAGGTGGCTCAGCGTAATGACCTTGTAGCCCCGCTCCAACAGCAGTTCCGGGATGCCCATGTTCAGGATGGGGTCGGAAACGCCGTAGTTTCGGGTGATGAGCACCAACACTTTATCGTCCGGTCTCAGGGTAGCCAATAGAGCTTTGCCCTGTTTTTCCACGGCGGCGGTATGGCGGCGCACCGCCATGGCACCACTGAGCAGAGCTTTGGCACAAAACGGTTTCGGGATTCCTAAAATCCTGCTCAGTCCCAGCATTGCAGATGCCATAGCTTCCTGCCCGAAGTCGAGATCGAATACCGGACTGAGCAAGGTGATGCCCTTGCTCTCAATGTCCAGAGCTTTGGCAATGGATACGGCTGCCGTCTGCATATAGACGCAGCCGTAGTTGTGTTTCACACGGCTCTTTTCGTGCTTCATCGTGTGGATGGTGGGCAGGAAGATATAATCTACTTTTTGGTCGATGAGCTGCTGCATATGGCCGTAAATGAGTTTGACCGGGTAGCAGGTCTCTCCCTGTGCGGTCTGCTGAGCCAGCCGGATCGTCTCCTCGCTGGTGGGGTCAGTCAGGACGACATTGAAGCCCAACGAGGTAAAGAAGGCATTCGCCATCGGGAAGAATTTGTGGATCATCAACGCAAAAGGCACACCTACGGTCTTTTTACGTGGGTCGCGTTTGCCGGTATAACCCTCCAAAAGCAGTTTGTCCGCCTGCTTGTAGAAGTCAATGTTCTTCTGGATCTCCGCACTGCGGCTGTCCTCTGCGGCTTGTGCAGGACTGTCGAAGCCCACAAACTGACTAGGTGCATCGCCCACCGCTTCCTGTGCCAGAAGAGCCACGCCATACGCACCACTGATGGAAAAGACCGGGCTGACCTGTACGCGGTCGCCATAAGCGGATTGGAAGGCCGCCACAATGCCGGGGTTATAATCGACGCCGCCCTGTAAGACAATGTGCTGGCCCACCGGCTTGGAGCCGACTACCTTGTGCAGATAGTTCTGGACGATAGAGTGACACAGCCCGGCGGCGATCTCTGCCTGCGAAACGCCTTCTGCGGCGGCTGATGCAATGGCCGTTTCGATGAATACGGTACAGCGTTCACCCAATGCGGCCGGATGTTCGGCAGAAAGGGCCAACGGGCCGAATTCTGCCAGCGGGATGCCCATGCGGACGGCTTGCTCCTCCACAAAAGAGCCTGTACCGGCGGCGCAGATCTTGTTCATCTGGAAGTCCACGACTTCACCGTCCCGGATACTGATGTACTTGCTGTCCTGTCCGCCGATCTCAAACACAGTATCGACTTCCGGTACCCAGTGAGCTGCACCCTTGGCCTGCGCAGTGATCTCATCCCGGACAGCATCCGCGCCGATGCGCTTGCCGACGCGCTCACGTCCGGAGCCGGTCACGCCGACAGCCGTAAACCGGATATCACCAAACCGCTGACGAATACTTGCAAGTCCTTTGCGGACAGCTCCTTCCGGATCACCTGCGGTGCGCAGATATTGAAAGTCTACCAGTTCACCGTCAGCACCGACCAGAACAAGATCGGTACTGGTAGAACCGATGTCGATGCCCAATGCGCAGCCACTTTCTGGAATGATCTTGGTAGCGTTTGGCTCCGCAAGGCTCGTGCCGGGGCGCAGTTCCAGTTTGGGCAATGTTCCGACCGTGTGGTGTGTTGTTCGTGTACGGTCCAGAGAATCATTCAGTTGACGTAACGTGAACGAGCCGGATGCCTTGAGTGCAGCACCAAGAGCCGCTTCATATCGGGCAAACTCCGGAACGATGAGCTCTTCTTCGGTCAGGCCGAACACTTCCCGAATAGCCCGGATGACGCCGGTGTTGCAGGTCACGCCGCCACAGAACACTACTGGCTTGCAGACGGGAAGCCGACGCACGATGGTAGCTTTGTAGTTGCGGATCATCGCATAGCACAGACCCAGAAGAATATCCGGCGTAGCAGCTCCTTCCTGTTGACGGTGGATGATGTCGGTCTTGGCAAAGACGGCACACCGACCGGAAAGGCGGGGAACACTCTGTGCCTGCTCGACCAGTGAAGAATAATCTTCTAGTTTGCAGCCTACGCGGGACATCTGATCTTCAAAGAACGAGCCCGTGCCGCCTGCACAGTGTTCGTTGACTGCGAACTGCGGTGCACGGCTCTGCAAATCCGTGATGAATCGCGCACCCTGACTGCCGATTTCAATGACCGAACCAGCCTGCGGAACAATCTGGCGCACACCCTCGACGACAGCCGGGATATCGCCTAAAGAGGGAATGGCTGAATCTTGCTCCAGCAGAGCCTCCGTGTTGCTTCCGGTCACACAGAGCGAAAACGGTGTGTCTGCATCCAGTTCCAATGCAGAAAGTCCTTTTTTCAGGCAGGCGAACGGCCTGCCGTGATGCACCGCCATCCACCGCTCTGCCATTGCACCATCCCGCAGCAGCACCAACTTGACCGTCGAAGTGCCGATATCCATACCCAACGAAAGCATTGTGTCACTCCTTCAAGACAAACCCTGCAAGTTATAGGGTTTGACATTTCAAACTTTATACCGTATAATAATGATGCCTTTTAATTAGGCATCTCTAACCAAGAGTTTAACACAACTACCTCGGAGTTTCCGTTGTTATGGCAACGGCAAAGCAAATTTTAAGATGGAGCAATATTATTCAATTTTACAGCAATGCGGCATGTTCAACGGCATCCAGCCGCGAAAATATAAGGAAGTCCTTCGTTGCTTGAATGCGACTGTCCGTGAATATCCCCGTGGTGCGCACATCGTCGAGCTGGGTGAGCAGAGCCACAATACGGGTGTTCTGCTGGATGGCACGATGGAAGAATTTTTGTATGATGAAAGTGGCAATCAAATCAGCATCTGCCGTTTTTGTCCCGGAGAAGTATTTGGTGCAGAACTGGCCTGTACTGGCTGGACGGTAAGTCCGGTCTGTCTGCGCGCCAGTTCGGACTGTACCGTAATGCTGCTGGATTTCAGCGCATTGATGTCACAGAAAACGCTGACCTGTCCCTGCCGGATGCAGGTCACAGCAAATCTTATGCAGGATATGGCGCAGCAGCTCCTCTTTTTTAACACCAAAGTGCGTATTTTAGCACAAAAACGACTTCGAGATCGTCTGAAGATTTATCTTCAAACCTTGACACCCGATGAAAAAGGCTGTTACAGTCTGCCCTACACCCGGACAGAACTGGCGGATTTCCTCTGTGTGGACCGCAGTGCTCTTTCCCGTGAGCTGTGCCGGATGCGCGATGAGGGTATCCTTGATTTTTCCGGTGCAAAGATCCATCTGCTGAACCCAAAGTTTTTGTATGGCTGGAACTGACAGCACTTCTAAATCCATGAAAAAATGGTCTGCCGAACATTTTTGTTCAACAGACCATTACTTTTTAATCTTCTAATCCACGGCCTACTGATTCGCAGCGCACACCGGGCGATTCCCTCAATTTTTGGAAGTTACGTTTTAACGTTATTTCTCGGCGATGCATCGCAGGTTTTGAACTTCGAGTTTCTGCACCCTTTGTCCGATTTTGCAACGATTTGCACCCTTTGCACGTTTTGAAACCGTGCAAAAACCGTGCAGAAACCGTGCACTTACTCCCAGACAAACTAAAATCCACTTCATCCGACAACGACTTGACGGCATTGGTTTGGGTGGCCATTCTCTTATTTTTAGTACTTGCTGCATCACAAGCCGATTGGAAAGCATCTGACCTCATTCTCAGTATAACCCGTCGTTTTGTGTTAGAAAAAAGCAACACAGCACGATATGGTCTGTATGGCCTTGTAGTGGTATCCTTTTGCCAACAAGAAAACAACATAAAACGAAAGGAAAAACAAATGATGAAACGTATCTTTACCCTGATTACCTCTATTGTTCTGGCCACCAGTCTACTGGCTGTCCCCTGCTTTGCCGCTGAGCCTGAAGACTTGCCCACGCCGCAGCCTGGTGTGACCGAAACGGAACAACCTGACGGTTCTGATCAGCCTGAGAATCCGGACAGACCTTCTATCCAGCCATGTGATGCTATGCCAGGAGATGGCTACTTAGCTTAAAGTAAGATCCAGATATTCTTTAGCTTCTTTTTTAACTATTTCCAATCCAACCTGATATCCAATAACTTTGCAGAGATAATACGATTGATAGTACAATTCTTTGCTGATTTCGTCATCGCCCATAAAATGTCGGCATTCCGCTTCAATTTCCAGACATCGGGGCAATTCTTGGTAATGTCCATATTGAATACAGGCTTCTCGTCCTTCTTTAGCGAGTGCAGCTCCTTCCTCATAGCGACCGCACAAATCCAGTACCCGAGCATAATTATAAAGAACCAAAGGCAACACCCCGATAGATGTTATGGTTTCCTTAAAATGCTTACGCACATACTTAAGCAGCTGATAGTAGATTTCAGCTGCTTTTTTATTTTGGCCAGCATCAGAAGAGTAAGCAAGCCCAATCTGATTGATAATTGTGATTTCATCTTTTGTATAAAGGAAACTTTCTATACTCTCCAGGTCAAAGCGTGGCACGGTCAGCCGGATTGCCTGCATTAGCAGATCGATTTGTTCCAGCGGCGTGTAGCGTCCATCCAAGCGTCCCAGAAGTACCCTTGAACACAGGGCAAATTGCTGCGAAATTTGATCATCCGGATCTGCCAGCTTTTCAAATTGTGCGAGCTTCTCAAATCCCTCCGGCACCTTTTCGGTCACATTGCAGGCAACAATTTCTTTCTTAAGAGCTTCCATCTCCAGTTCATTTTTACTCAGCAGAGCAAAATAGCGGTCATCCGGCAGGCCCAGACGCTGCAAAAGGGCATTGATCCGGTTGCAGCTGGGGGTCTGTTTCCCATTTTCCAGCCGGGAAAGAGTCATAGGCTCACAGATTCCATCGCAAAGCTGCTCCTGGGTCAAACCCAGATCCAGCCGCCGCTGCTTGACGTACTCGCCAAGAAAGACATTCTTCATCCCTAAACCCTCCTATAGAAGTAATATCTCTATTATTATAAAGGATGGCACAGCGGATTTCCAGTGAACGGTTCAACTTTTACTGAAAACTTATCGTTTTGTGTTATTTTCAAGTAACTCGGCACGATATGTTGCCGGTCGGCAGGATGTGCTACAATACAGTCACAGCAAGGGATACGAACAAACGAAAGCTCCCAAGCTGAATAAAACCAAAAAGAAAGGAGAAACAAATCATGGAAGTCCTCGCTGAGAAGAAGCCCATTGAAGAACAGGTTGATTGCAATATCGACATTAATATCTTCTGCTAACAGGGTTAATTACCACTTTAATAAGGGGTTCGGATTGTTCCGGGCCCCTTATTTCGAACAATTATCCTGTAATCAGGATTTTTATATAGATAAAGAGGAGCTAATATGTATACAGTACCCAGCTATGTGACCTATCGCACGGAAGAAGATGCTATTTATATTACATCAGAATTGTATCGCAATACCGTCCGACTGACCGATCATGGCCTGCAGAAGGAGTTCATCAATCTCACCCGTTGCGGCGGCTGTGCGGAACTGAATACGCCGTTGACACGCTATCTGCATGAGCAAGAGCTTCTGGTAACCGAGGAAGAACTGGACCATGCGCTGCACCAGGTGAGATCTTTGCTGGATAATATCTTCATGGTAACATTGATGCCGACGGAAGGCTGCAATTTCCGCTGCCCATATTGCTATGAAGATCACCATGCGGTCAGTATGACTCGTGACACACTGGACCGAATTGAGGAGTATATAACTGCACAAGCGCCGCGCTATAAACAGGTCATACTTGCATGGTTTGGAGGTGAACCTACTCTTTGCAAAGACACTGTGCTGGAAGTGTCCAACATTGTGCAAAATCTGCAGAAACAGTATGGCTTTCACTATGCTGCCAATATGACCACCAATGGTTATCTGCTGAATGACAAGCTATTTCGGCAGTTCTATCAGGCAGGGATCACCAGCTATCAAATTACAATTGATGGTTGGAATCACGACAAGACTCGGCCCCATGTATCCGGCAAAGGAACCCTGCAGACCATCATTAACAATCTGGCCTCTCTTTCCAAGTTGCCGCCGGCAGAGTATTCCTTTCATATCACGCTGCGCCACAATATTCTGGCCGACGATGAGGACTACAGTTGGTATGATTATCTGTACCGTCTGTTTGGGCATGACAAACGCTTCGCCGTACTTGTTCGTGCTGTTGGTGACTGGGGTGGTGAAGGCGTCCACAGTCTATCCATCCTTCATCAGGATACAAAAGATGTGTTGGTAGCAAAACATGTTGCATATCTGGATAAGATCGGGATGTCGTGTCATAACCACAGAAACGGAGCCCTTGCACAGGTGTGCTACGCTTCCTATCCACATAGCATGGTATTCCGGGCCAATGGAAAAATTGGCAAATGCACTGTGGCGCTTGACCACCCGCAAAACCAGTTAGGTTGGGTTGATCCCGAAAAAGGTATTGTGATCGACCCGGAGGTTAACTGCCGGTGGAGCTTTTCTGATCTGAAGCCCGAGTGTCGTAGCTGCCGGAATGTTTTGCGCTGCATGAATATGCAGTGCAAAAAGTCTGAAATTATTGATGGAAAGACAGTTTGCCTCTATAGAAAATCAGAATGTGTGTAATCAGTTAACTAACACAAAACGATATGTTTATTCCTCATCCTGTGTGCTACAATTTGAATCAGAAAGAGCAAAGCACACAATCCACTGTTCATAGAGACAGATGGAACGATCACAGAAGAGGTGGAAATCATGAAGTATTATCTCAAAAAGTGCTGGCCCACTGTTACAGCGGCCTCCATCTGTATGGTTGTTGCCTATGGTTTGCAGGTCTGCACCAGTCTGGTACAGATTCAGATCACCCAGGGACTGCTGGACGGTGATCTGCGGGCTTTCACCATTCGGATCATTCTTCTTCTGCTGACCTGGCTAGCCGTGGTCCTTTGCCTGATTGCAGAGACCTTCTTCCAGGGCCGGGCCGTGCGCCGGATGAACAACGCTCTGCGCCGGGATATGGCAGCGGGCCTGTTGCACAAGACCCATCAGGAGTATCATAAGCAGGAGAGCGGCGAGTACCTCTCCCAGTTTACCAACGACGTGAACCAGATTGAGCAGATGGCCTGGACTCCGTTTTTCACCATCATGGGTTCTGCGGCACAGGTGGTGTTCGGCATCGTTGCACTGGCATCCATTCATTGGCTGCTTCTGGTGATTTCTCTGGTCATCGCATTGGTTATGATCTTCGTTCCTCGTCTGTTCAGCAAACGGTTGGGAACCGTTGGCACAGCCTGTGCCGCCAGCCAGGCTGACAGCGTCAGTAAAATCAAGGATCTGCTGGCAGGTTACGATGTGCTTCGCTTCTTTGGCAAGGATGAACGGTTTACCAGCGGAGTCGATGCAGCCAGCGACAGCATGGAGCAGGCCAAGTACAAACTGACCATCAACAAGGACGGCATCGGCTGTGGTCTGGCCTATGTCAGCGCCGTCTGCCAAGTGGCCGTTGTCATCCTGCTGGGTGTCCTGATCCTCAATGATATGATTCCTCTGGCCACCTTTATGGGCACCGGTACCATCTGCGCCGGCGTGTATAATGGACTGAACCAGGTGTCCAAACTTGCAGTGTCCTTCTCGGCCAGCAAGCCCTATTTCGATAAGATTACCATCCATGCCGGCGAGGCGCAGCTTCCTGATTTCGGTCTGCCTACCCTGCAGGAAGGCATTACGGTCAAGGATGTCTCTTTCGGCTACGATGAAAAGAAGCCGATCCTGGTCCACATGAACGCGGAATTCAAGAAAGGCGGCAAATACGCCCTCACCGGTCCCTCCGGCTGCGGCAAGAGCACCCTGCTGAAGATTCTTCTGGGCTGGCTGCCCGGCTACCAGGGCAAGGTCCTTTATGACGAGAGAGACGTGCGGGATTACACGCCCGAGCAGCTCCAGCAGAAAATGAGCTACATCGAACAGAATGTGTTCCTGTTCAATACCACCATCCGTGAGAACATTACCCTGGGTGAGCACTTTACCGACGAGCAGATGGAAAAGGCACTGCGTGACAGCGCCCTGGCAGGCGACCTTGCCAATATGCCCAAGGGTCTGGATACGCCGGTGGGCGAGGAAGGCAACGCCCTCTCGGGCGGCCAGAAGCAGCGCGTGGCCATCGCCCGTGCTCTGATCCATAACCGCAGCATCCTGCTGGTGGATGAGGGCACCAGCGCCCTGGACCAGAAGAACGCCGACATCGTGGAGAAGAGCCTGCTGTCCAACCCTGACCTGACCCTGATCCTGATTAGCCATCACCTGAGCGACGAACGTAAAGCCCAGTTCGATCATGTGTACGAGTTGACGCCCGCATCTTCTATTGTCTGAAACCGGGAAGCAACGCAATAGCCGGAAGAATCCAAAGAAACCGTGCCGGGGTTTCGTGGCACACGACTTTGTTTGCAAAGTCTAGTGTGTTACACCTTGGTTCCGGCTGATGCGGAAAAGGGACTGCGAGCAGCTCCGGCAAGCACCTATTCTGCGGCAGAAGGATGCGCGGATGGGGATGGCAGCTAATGGTTTCTGCCCACCCAGCGCAGGCTTGCAGAGGAACCAATGGTGTACGTTCTCCTTCCTGCCGCAGCATCTTTATGACCGCTGCCCTGCGGGAGGAGCTGAAGCAGTGGCTGGAACAGCTGAAGCGGGAAGAAGCCCTCGACCCGGAGCGGTACCGCAACAGCGGGATGCTGCTGCGGCTGCCCAACGGTCTGGCGGTGGAGCCGGTGCTCATCCGCAAGAAGTTCCTGAAATGGCAGGATGCACACCCGGAGTTCCCCCGCATCGTGTTCCATGGTCTGCGCCACTCCAGTGCCACCTACCAGTTGATGATCTCCGGCGGTGACATCAAGGCGGTGCAGGGGACCACAGGACACGCCAGCGCGGATATGCTGATGAACACCTACGCCCATATCCAGCAGTCCTCCCGTGTGGAGCTTGGCAAGAAGTTTGAAAGCGGCTTCTATGCCAAGCCCGACACCTCCAGCCCGCAGGCTGTTCCCGCCGCAGGCGAACCCACCATCTCCATGACGGCTCTTTTGGAATTGCTCAAGGATGCCGACCCGGAAATGAAGGCAAAGCTGCGCCTGGCCCTGCTCACCTGATGCAAAAAAGGGCACTGATTGCAATGCAATACAGCGCCCTACATAATCGGACATAGAAAACACCGACCGTGCAAAAACCGTGCAGAAACCGTGCACCCATGGCTTACAAAACAAAAAAGCCATGAAATCTTTCGATTTACAGCTTCCACGGTAGACATTCCTACACGTTGGAACCCGCGGGCTAAGCAACAGCCCACTGGGCTGATTGCTTGCGGCGCTATGCGCCGCCGCCCTGTTCGAGCCCTTTCCGTCGCGCAAACAAAAAAAGAAAAACCAGCACACAATGTGTACTGGTTTTCTTGGTGCGATGGAAGGGACTCGAACCCCCGGCCTACTGATTCGTAGGAACCGAATGGCACATTTTGCCCATTTCATCATTTGACGCTAAAACGTCATTTTAATCGAATCACCGTTATTTTTCCGTTGTTGTTCTGTTGCATTCTTTGCATTGCTTGCACGTCTTTGCACCTGTTATCCATCCTTGCGATGTGCAGAAAATGTGCAAAAGTGTGCAGAGCCAAAATCAGCCCGGCAAAACAGGCTGTTTCGCACAGCGCCAAAAGCTGGATTTCAACGGTATTTATTGTGCAAAATCTTCCAGTTTTATCCAAACAACAATCTTACATGACACACCGGTTCTATGGCAGGGTTTAGGACATCCGAACAGACACCGTTTGATATAGAAATGAGGTTCACCATGAATAAACTGCTTTCCTGCCGCTACAATACGGACACCAACCGGGTGGAAGCCCGGTTTGAGGATGGCACCACTCTTGCCATCGACTGCATCGCTGTGGAGGACGAGTACGGCAACACCCCGGCACAGCGGGCGGAGCTGGACTGGCTGCTGTATAATAAGCCCTTGGAGTATGCACAGATGGTGCTGAGAGGGGAGATGGAGCGTTATCTTTCCCTCGGCTGCGACCATGGCAGACTGGAAGATTAACATTATAGATATGAAAAAACAACCACCTACTACACAAAATCGTGCAATAGGTGGTTGTTTTATTTTCGATCAAGCTCTTGCCACACCAGTCTCGCGGGCAGCCTTTGCCACGGCGTTTGCCACTGCCTCGGCCACGCGGGGGTCGAACGCACCGGGGATGATGTTCTCCTCGCTGCGGTCGGCATCGGTGATGAGGTCTGCAATAGCGTAGGCTGCGGCCAGCTTCATTTCATTGTTGATATCGCGTGCGCGGACGCTGAGCGCACCCTTGAACAGGCCGGGGAAGCACAGCACGTTATTGACCTGATTGGGGAAGTCGCTGCGGCCGGTGGCCATCACGCGCACGCCGCCCGCCTTGGCCTCGTCCGGCATAATCTCCGGGGTGGGGTTGGCCATGGCAAAAACGATGGCGTCCTTGTTCATGGTCTTGCACAACTCGGTGGTCAGGATGCCAGGGCGGGACACGCCGATGAACACGTCTGCGCCCTCCAGTGCCTCCTTCAGGCCGCCCTTGACCTGACGGGGGTTGGTCACCTCGCCCAGCCAGTTCTTATGCGCCTCGGCGCTGTTGCAGCCCTTGTACAGGGTGCCGAACTGATCCACTGCAATGATATCCTTGGCACCGGCGGTCATGAGCATCTTGATGATGGCAGTGCCGGCAGCGCCGGGGCCGTTCAGGACGATGTGCACGTCCTCCATCTTCTTGCCCACCACCCGCAGGGCGTTGATGAGGGCGGCGGTCACGACGATGGCGGTGCCGTGCTGGTCATCGTGGAAGACGGGGATGTCCAGCTCGCGCTCCAGGGTCTCTTCGATCTCAAAGCACTCGGGGCTCTTGATGTCCTCCAGATTGATGCCACCAAAGGTGGGCGCAATGGCCTTGCAGGCCGCAATGACGCCGGCTGCATCGTGGGCGTCGATGCAGATGGGGAAGGCGTCTACGCCGCCGAACTCCTTGAACAGCACCGCCTTGCCCTCCATGACCGGCAGACCGGCCTCCGGGCCGATATCGCCCAGACCCAGCACGGCGGTGCCGTTGGAGACAACGGCCACCATGTTGCCCTTGAAAGTGTACTTATACACATCCTCGGGGTTTTCCTTGATCTTGCGGCAGGGCTCTGCCACACCGGGGGTGTAGGCGGTGGACAGGTCGTCACGGGTGGCGACCTCCACCTTGCTCACGATGCCCACCTTTCCCTTGTGGGTCTCGTGCATTTCCAGAGCTGCTTTATTGTAATCCATTTGAATTTCCTCCCATTGGTTCAAAACTCATTTTTCCAAGGACTTTCATCGCTGTAATCGTGGGAAATATAATCGTAAATATAGCCGATCTCACTGTCCGGCAGGTTGATGCGGTACTGCTCGGCAATGTTGGCAAAGCAGCGCCGCGCCAGTGCCACAAAGTCCCGGTGCTCTTCACAGAAGCGTTCCAGCTCACGGTAGCTCTTGATTTCCTCTTTTTTCACCAGCCGCTCGATCAGGCAGCTGATGTGCAGGTTCAGACCTACCACGGTCTTGGGCTGGAAGTGGGAGCCAAGCGCCCGCTGCATCTCCTCCAGCATATCTGCCACCAGAGAGAGCACCCGGGAAGCATTCAGGATGGTGAGCGATTCCACCACATTCTCCAGCGAGAACTGGTTGACCAGATTCTGCTTGAAGTGCTCGAACTCTTCCTCGGTCAGATAGCCGCTGAGACCGCTCTTGATCTTATCCAGTCCGCGCTGGGTGATGATGTCCTCCACGGCCACCACCGGGAAATCCGCCGGGCCAAGCTCCATGGTGGACACTGCAAACAACACGCTGCAGGTGTCCCAGTGGCCATTCTGACGCAGCTGCTCATAGGTCTGCACATCGTAGCACAAAAAGCGCGCGTTTGCCTTCGTGTTCAGATGATTCAGGCTGTGCATGAACAGCTCGCTCACCTTTGCAGCGACGTTGCTGCCGCTCTCGCTCACAAACAGGATCACATCCTCTTTGCGGGCTTTTTCCAAGATCTTATAGCGGATCTGCGAAGCATTTTTGGCATTTTCCAGAACCTCTGCCAGCGGCATCCCGTCCAGAATATGGCTGCCCACCGAAAGTGCCATCGCTGTGGAAACATTGTTGATGATCCCGAGGTTGACATTCGGCAGGTCGTCCAGAAGCTCGGTGATGTTTTCCAGTGAGCCGAGGTCTACCAGGATCAGCACATCACGGTTCTCGTTGAAATAAAGGATCTTTTTGACCTGACTGACGATCTCGCTGACCGGCACATCATAGGGCATATCGATGGCGTTGAACAGATACTTATGCAGCATCTTGTTGCACACGTCTGCAATGCTGCTGGCCGTAGCGTAACCGTGGCAGATGATGAACGCCTGCACTGGCAGCTTGTTGCCGGGGCGGTGCAGCACCTCCACAAAGGCGCTGATCATCAGGATGCCGATGGACGAGAAATGCACATCGGTGGTGTTCTGCACCATCAGCAGCAGATCACTTGCCACCGCAAAACTGTAGGGCGCATCCCGCCGGACAGCCTCGGTCAGGTCTGCCACCAGCTGCTGCATCTCGGCGCTGTCCTCTGGCAAGGCATCATCGAACACATTGCCGAAATACACCCACCGCGCCAGCATCAGGATAAAGCTGTTGGGGAAGCCGATGCCGTACAGCTCATGGATGCGCTCCGAGATGCGCAGCATTCCCTGTTCGATGCCCTTGATGCGCTCGTCCGCGAGCTTGTTCTGGAACAGGATATAGTTGTTGTACTCCTCCAGCTGGTGCACCATGCGGGTGCAGAAGCCGGCGCATTCCAGACTGCCCTGCAAATACAGCCGCCCCTGCTCCTGAATTTCCTCCAGCAGCTGGCGCTCCTTTTCAAAGCCGCAGTCCTCCCGCAGATCGTCCAGCGTCAGCAGGCGGTTCTGCGCACCGGCCTCCGGCAGCAGCAGGCAGCTCTCAAACACGGCATCCGGCAGCACCGGCAGACCGATGCAGATGCCGCCGTCCCGGCTGCGGGAGTATGCATTGGTGCAGCTGGTACGGATGACCTGCTCCAGCTGACCCACGTTCCGCTCATACGGATACTGCATCAGCATCTGGTATGCCTGACTTGTCACCTGCATCCTGCGGCCGATGCGCTGCTCCTCCTGCATCAGAAAACGATAGATGAGCCGTTTTTTCTCCAGCAGCGACCGGCTGCGCAGCGGCAGAAGCTCTGCCTGCACCGGCACACTGTTCTTGAGCGAGGGCGGCACCGTCTGCACACCGAAGATCAGGCGCGGATACTTCGCGCCCAGCTCCGGCAGCACTGCCGTTAAAAAGCGCACCGCCTCGGCCTGCACACTGCTTTCCAGCTGGTCAAAGCCGTGCAGGTACAAAAAATCGCTGCCGGTGCCAGCCTCCAACCTGCGTTTGAACGAAGCGGCAAAGCCAGTGCCGCCCGGCTCTGCTGGGCCCCACATGGCGCAGTCCAGCTCGGCAAAACGGCTCTCTGCCGGCACGACCTGCTTTTCCTTTGCATACTCCCAGGTCTTGCCGGCCAGCAGACGCTTGCCGGTGCCTTTTTCGCCCGCCAGCACCAGCGGCAGGCCGGTGGGCGGATACTCCACCGCCACACGGCATTTTTCCACGGCGGATTTCAGGCTGAGGTGATAGCCGATGACTCCCGCAAAGCAGCTGTCCGCACGGCGGCCATGGTTCAGATCCTGCTGCAGAAACTGCAGATCCTCATATTCAGCATCCAGCGTCTGAACGTTGAATTTCCGGCTCAGCGTCTCCCGCAGGAAATAATAGACCGGCCGGGTATTGATCTTGACCATCCAGCCCTCTTTGAAAAACTCGTTCAGGTACTGGCTCACCGTGTTGCGGCTGATGTGCAGCACCGCACCCATTTCCTGCGTGGTAAACGGCTGCAACACCTCAAAGTTCACCTGTCCGGTCTGCTGTTCCAGATAGTTGTACAGCTCCTGCTGGGTCGGATTCAGCTTCTGCAGATTTGCCATTGTCACCCTTGCTCCTGTTGTTTTTTGTATGCTCAGCCCTTGTTCAGAAAGGGCACTACCAGCTCCGACCACACATCGTCGAAGAATTTTTTACTGTCCAGCGCCTGCACCGTGACCACCGCTTTGCTCTTGGGCACCACCACGATGTACTGACCATACATACCGTCTGCGCGGTAGGATTCGTCGTCCGGGTTCGTCCAGAAGAAATAGCCGTAGCCGTGCTTGGGGGCATTGACCGGGTACTGGTTTTTTTCTGCCTCATGCAAATATGCGGGGTCCAGAAGCTGCTCGCCGTTCCAGCAACCGTCGTGCAGCAGGAACTGCCCGATGCGGGACATCTCGTCAATGCTCAAAAACAGGCCGTTCGCTCCGGCAGAATGTCCCATGGGGCAGGTGAGCCAGTCCGGGTTGCCGATGCCCAGCTTATCAAAAAAGCGGGGCGTCATGTAGTCCTTTAGGGTGCAGCCCGCAGCGCGCTCCACGATGCAGCTGCACATATAGCTGTTGAAATTGTTGTACTCGAACCGGGTGCCCGGCTCATAGGGGAACTCATTGCGCAGGAAATAATCCTGCCAGTCCCTGCACTGCAGCCGCTGCGCATCATTCCAGAAGAACATTTTATCCTTGGAGCCGCAGCCCATCATCAGCAGGTCTCGCACGGTCATGCGGCGCATGTTCGGTGCAAGCTCTGCGGGGTCATACTCCGGATAGAACCTGAGCACCCGGTCGTCCAGTCGCAGCAGCCCCTCCTGCACGGCAAGCCCCACACCGATGGAGGTAACGCTTTTGCTTACCGAATAAGCGTGCAGGCGCGTAGGCTTATCCAGCCGGGCATAGCTTTCCTCCAGCGTATCATTGCGCCATGCCTGCACAAAGTTGATGACGATATCCTTCTGCTTCATTTTCGCAATAAATTCTTCGGTACAGTTCATTGCAGCCTCCTGATAAGTGGGAAAGCGGATGTCAGCCCACGCTCCCATCCGCTTTCCATTTTACTATAAAATCGCCGTCTTGAAAAGTTCTGCTCAGAAAATACCGATAGCAGTGAGCAGCACACTGACTACGATGATGCCCAGCAGGATCGTGTTGGGCTTCGTGCCCTTCTTGAGCAGCCTGTAGACACCCAGTGTGGTGAACAGAGAGAGCACCTTGGGCATGATGCCGTTGATGACATCGATCAGCTTGATGGCGTTGTCGCCGCTGCCAATGGCAACGACCGGGTTGATGCTGACCATGGAGGCCGACATGCCGCCGATGACCAGCAGACCGATGATGGCTGCCGCGGTAAAGATCTTTTCGGTCAGACCCAGTTCCTCAAAGCGGTTCAGCGCCTTCATGCCGGAGTTGTAGCCCCAGTGGCAGCCGAAGTAGCGCACCAGCACGTTGGGGATGTTGAACAGCAGCAGGAACAGGAACGGCGCAAACAGGTTGCCCGTAAGTGCCAGCGAGCAGGCGATGCCGCCGGCCAGAGGACGCAGGGTGCCCCAGAATACCGAGTCGCCGATACCGGCCAGAGGGCCCATCAGACCAGCCTTGACCGAGTTGATGGTGTTGGGGTCAAAGTCCTCCTGTATGGCGTTCTCCTCCTCCATGGCCGCTGTAATGCCGAAGATAAAGGGGCAGAGCATGGGCGTGGTGTTGAAGAACTCGGCGTGACGCTGCAGTGCCTCGCCCAGCTCCTTCTTGTCCGGATACAGCTTCTGTAGAATCGGGGACAGCGCATACTGCGCACCCTGACTCATCTGACGCTCGTAGTTAAAGGATGCATTGACCGTAAAGGATCTCCAGAAAACCCTGTTGATATCGCTCTTGGTGAGCAGCTTTTTCTCGTTATTAGAAGTCATCGTCAGCACCTCCGTCAACCACAGCAGTATTATTCGGCTTGTTCTGGTCGTTGACCAGCATCAGAGCCACAATGATCACGCCCAACAGTGCAATGCCCAGCACGGGAACATTGAGGTATGCAGCCAGCAGGAAGCCCAGCAGGAAATACGGAGCAACCTTGGGGCTGACGAGGATCTTGCCCAGCATAGCAAAGCCCAGTGCAGGCAGGATGCCGGCGGCCACGGAAATGCCGCGGATGATGAATGCGGGGATGATGGCAAGGAAGCTCTGCACCGCGTCGCTGCCGCAGTAGAAGCAGATAGCGATGACCAGAGACATGACGATATCGTAGGAAAGGAAGCTGATTATGTGCATGGCATTCACGCCGGCGGCGTTGCCTTCAGCCGCATATTTATCAGACTTATGCAAAAACCAGCTGCGGGCGGTCAGATAGTAGGTGTTCTTGATCAGCAGAGCCACCGTTGCAATAGGCAGTGCCAGTGCAAGGGCAGCCTCTGTGCCATTGCCGGAAACAATGGCCAGCGCCGTACCCAGAATGCCGCCTGCGGTGATCTCCGGCGGCAGGGCCGCACCGATGGTCACATTGCCCATGAAGGCCAGCTCCAGCGTAGCACCCACGGCCAGACCCGCGTTCACATCGCCCAGCACCAGACCGACCAGCGGGCCCATCACGATGGGTCGCTGGATCATGGAGTTGCCGACGCCGCATTCCAGAAAACCGATAAAGGAAACCAGTGCGATCAATAATGTCTTTACAAGCATGTTGTTCTCCTCCTGTTCTTGATGGATCAGGTCAATATCTTCTTGGCATCACTGGGCACTGCCTGGATGAACACCTCAATGCCCTCCGCAGCGGCCTCGTGCAGCAGCTTCTCCTCTTCGTCCGATACATAGACCGCATGGGACAGTGCGTGGCGGTCCGGCGCAGACTTTGTGCCGCCCAGATTGATGCTCTTGATCTGGGTGGTCTCCCGCGCCAGACGCACCGCATCCTTGACATTGCCGGTCACGATCATCAGGCTGTACTTGTCCGTCTTGCCCTCGTTGATGGCGGCAATGGAATCATCCACCGTCTTGATGACGAGTTTGGCATTGTTGGGCTTGCCCAGACGCAGCGCAGCCTTGCGCACATCATCGGTAGCGGCCGCATCGTTTGCAATCAGGATGCAATTGGGATTCAGCTGTCCACACCAGCTGAAAACCACCTGACCATGCAGCAGACGATGGTCGACGCGTAGCAGTTGGATCATAAATTTTTTCCTCCTTATCAGAAATCTTCTTCTTCACTGACGAACTCCGGCTGCTGAATGGAAGCCTGTGCCTCTGCAATGCTGGTTTTTACCAGCTCGTCCAGCGGCAACTCCTCCTCGGTCAGCAGAGTTGCGACCAGCGTCAAATTCATTCCGGTGATCACGCGCACACCCGGCTGTGCCGCAAAGACGACAGCTTCCTTATTCACGCTGCCACCCAGCACATCCGTAACGATGACGCATTCTCCGTCTGCCTGACGGAGCATCGCCTCCAGTGTGTCATGGACATTGCACTCCGGCGTTGTGTAGGCATCGAACGCCTTGAGCGCCTCCTGTTCTCCCAGGATCATCTCCACCGTGTTCTTCATGCCGGATGCCAAATGTCCGTGTGACGCTAGGATTACAGTTCTCATATGCATCCCTCCTTGTGCTTGCAGTATACACCCTGCACAGTTTTTATTTCATTGTGACAGTCTTTTTGGTAATTAAATCCCGTGCTTTCGACACTGTTCGTGCTCTCCTCGACACTGCTGCGATAAAACCGTGCATAAAAGCACCGGTTTCCATCAAATTTCCCAGAATATAAGTCCTACTATCACCGCTTTACTGCAATAAAACTTGCAAAACCATCTTGACGCACTCCGCAATCCATGATACTCTTTATCGCAAATCCCACCGAGCTTGTCGGGGCAATGCCCCTCCATCTTGCTTGCGCAAGACCGCTCTGCCGCTTAAAAGCCCCACTGGGGCTTTCATTGCTACGCAAACGCGGACTTTCAGAAAAGTACAGAACGGCGAGGATTTATTCCCCATGAAGATTTTCACCGCCCCGCAACACACCCGATCTATTTTGCCGCCGTTTCACCCGACAAAATCATCGCTGCGCTGCGTGGGCGGTATTTTTCTTTTTCACAAATAAAATCTTATGTAGTTGTTCAATCTTCCAAAATTTGTTTTTGGTTGTTGACTACACAACTGCAAAGTGTTATTCTTGTGCTTGAAAGAAGCAGGTTGTAGTGTCTGCACTGCGCCCGGCTTTCTTCATACTGCACCTTGAATCTTACATAAGCCGTCTGAACGAGATACTGCGCCATGACCTCACACTTTCTGTGGGCGAGCTGGACAACGCCGCTGCACAAACAGGGGCAGGAACTGCGTTCGGTGTGAACGGTGACCATGAGCAGGGGCTTTGCCTTTTCACACGTTTTGCTCTGCAAAATTTTCAACGTGCATTGCGGTTCGACTTCTGAAATTTTCAGTGTTGCACGGAAAGGGCGAAAGCAAGTATCGACCTGTGGCCACAAATTTTCAATGCTTGAAAATGTTCTGTCACATGGTCTGCCACTTGTTGGGGAGTGCCTTCCCCAAACCCTGCTCTAGCTTCGCACCGTTGGTGCGAATGCGGCGTGTCGCATACCTTGGCTATCTTCTGATTCCGTCTACCAAGGCGCAGAAGATGCTGGTGATGACCGGCAAGGGCGGTGAGGGCAAATCCCGCATCGGCTTGCTGCTGAAGAAGCTGTTCGGGGAAGCCTCTCACTCCGAATCCATCCTCCGCATCGAAACGAACCGCTTTGCCAGTGCAAACCTTGAGTACAAGCTGGTCATGGTCGATGACGACCTGAACATGGTGGCTTTGCCCGAAACCCGGAACATCAAGTCCATCGTCACCGCCGAGGATCGCTTGTGCATCGAGCGGAAGAACAAGCAGGCTGTCCAAGGCCTGCTGTACGTTCGTTTCATCTGCTTCGGCAATGGCAACCTTGTGGCCGCTCACGATGACAGCGACGGCTTCAATCGCAAGGACAGCCGCTTCACATATATCAGAAACAGCATATTTGCGATATGCAATCCAACGAATGTTGCCAACGATATAAACGTTGGATTGCGATGGCGCAGACAGATCCTCATCACGGTGAAAGACCGTGACCCTGCCCGCGTCGATGACCCGTTCCTCATCGAGAAGCTGACCGCAGAACTCCCCGGCATCCTGCTCTGGATGCTGGAAGGGTTGAAGCGTCTGCTGGCGAACAACTACCAGTTCGCCATCAGCGAACAATCCCGCCGGAACCTCGAAGCAGCTATGGAAGACGGCGATAACCTGACCCAGTTCATGCAGGAAACGGCGTATGTCCGCTTCAAGCCCGACACCGAGGAACGCTCCACCTATCTCTACCGCGCCTACACCAAGTGGTGCGAGGATAATCTGGAATCGCCTTTTCCGCAAAAGAAGTTCAGCCAGTTCCTGCTGAAAAATGCCGGGAAGTATGGCCTGACCTTTTCCAAGCACATCGAGGGAAAGTACCGCGGCTTCCGGGGCGTATGCGTCCACCCCGCCTTTGCTGCGGCATAAAACACACGAAAAGTGAAATTCTCCCGCCCCACGCGTCCCAAATCAGCGGTTTCGACTTGTTATCGCTGTTTTCTTAGGGCGCATATCCGCCCTTCCGGGGCGGGTATGGGGCGGGAAGCAAGGACAACGCGCCCTGACCGGGCGCGTCCATATCTACGATACGCCCCAGTAAAAGAACATACCAAGGCACAATTCTTAACTTTGGGGCGCGTAGGGCGCGTAAAATCAAGTTCTCCGCATTTTTCTACATGGCTGAAGTTTCGGGTCAGGAGCTTCAATCTTTTACATATTACCGATCCACAATGGTGGCAGCTCAACGAGAGCTGAGCCGGGTACGGCGAGAAGTGCAAAGGAGACATACCTATGAAGACTGTCCGCAAAAATTCCGCTAAACTGACCCGTGAGGACTTGAAAATCGCGCCCGAATCCCCTACAATGGAACGTCAGGAACTTGCAGTTCCATGCGAATTTTCTGTCAGAAATTCCATGGTAATTTCTGACGAAACTTCGGACCAAACCCCTGCCGTAGAACCTTCTGACCAGACCAGCAAAACCGTCCGACACGCCCCGCTCGTTTACCGGGTGGAGGAGATCGCCCAACTGTTGGCGATCTCCAACCGTGCTGCGTACAATCTGTGCAACACCACGAAAGATTTCAAGGTGATCCGCCTCGGTACCAGCATCCGGGTAAGCAAGCAGAGCTTCGATGATTGGTTTGCAGCGGTCTGAGGGAGGGAACATCTATGGCATCTATTCTCAGGCGCGGAGATTCCTACTCCGTTCGTTTCAAATACAAAGACCATGCTGGCCGGATCTGTGAAGGCTGGGAAACCTTCAAGACCAAGGCCGAAGCGCAGGAGCGCAAAATCACGGTGGAGAAGGAACTGCTGGACGGCACCTTCCTCGTGCCCGATGCAATGACGGTAGCGGAAATGCTGTACAAGTGGCTCCCCATCCAGTCCAGCAAGCACAAGTGGGCACCCAAAACCTACACCCACACGGTAGCCATGATCCAGAATCTTGTCGTGCCCTATCTCGTCAAGAAACAGATTCAGAAGGTTCAGACGTATGACCTCGAACAGTTCTACGCCACGCTGAGCCGGACACCGCGCGGACTGTATAAGCAGGGTGTCAAGCAAACGCTCACCGACAAACAGAAGCGGCAGTTTCTTACGGGTGCTTCCATCCGGGAAGTCCACGCCATGCTCAAGACTGCTTTTTCCTATGCCGTTGACTGGGATCTGATCCACAAATCGCCTACCCCCCGTGAAGCCCCCAAGATCAACACCGAGGAGCGCACGATCTGGGATGAGCGCACCATGTTGGCGGCGTTGCAGACCATTGAGAACCCCGCACTCCATCTGGCGGTGCATCTGAGCATGATCCTTTCCTTGCGAGAGGGTGAGATCCTCGGCTTGCAGCCGGGAGACCTCGACTTTGACGCAGCAGACGGACGGGGAACCATCTCGGTGAACAAAGCCATGCAGCGTGCCGACAAGGTCACCTTGTCCAAGATTAATCCTACCCAGATCTACCACACCTTCCCGGACAGACGGGAGGGGAGCAAGTCCTCGCTGATCCTCAAGCGGACTAAGACCAAAAAGTCCAACCGCATCCTGTACATGACCAAGCCCTTGAAAGAGGAGCTTCTGGCATGGCTGGAAAAGATGAAGCAGGACGAGCAGAGCGCCCCGGAAAAGTACAGCAACTGCGGGCAGCTGTTCCGCTTACTAGACAGCTTACCCATTGCCCCGGACGTTCTGACCAAGTGGTACCGTATGTGGAGGGCAGAGCACCCGGAGTTTGAGAAGATCGTGTTCCACGGTCTGCGCCACTCCAGTGCCACCTACCAGCTGCTGCAATCTGGCGGTGACTTCAAGTCGGTGCAAGGTAATACCGGCCACGCAACCGCCACCGTCCTGATGGACACCTACGCTCACACGCAGGACAAGCCCCGGTTGGAGTTGACCGAGAAGATCGAAGCCGACTTCTACTCGCAGGATGTGGCAGGTGCAAAGCCGCAGGAACCCCCGGAAAACAAAACGCCGGTGGCAACAAAAATCACAGGCAAAATGATCCTTGAAGCCATCCGGCAGATGGACGCAGAGGAGCGCCGCGAGCTGACGCAGGTGCTCTTCGCGTAAAATTCTCTTTTTTGTGCAGCGAAATACACGCTGTGCAAGCGATGCAAAGAGTTCATGGCTTTTTGTAAAGTGTGCAGGAGATGTGCAAAAGTGTGCAGACTCTGCCAGAAAAACAAAAAAGCCATGAAATCTTTCGATTTACAGCTTCCACGGTAGACATTCCTACACGTTGGAACCCGCGGGCTAAGCAACAGCCCACTGGGCTGATTGCTTGCGGCGCTATGCGCCGCCGCCCTGTTCGAGCCCCTTCCATCGCGCAAACAAAAAAAAAAAAAAAAGAAAAACCAGCACACAATGTGTACTGGTTTTTCTTGGTGCGATGGAAGGGACTCGAACCCCCGGCCTACTGATTCGTAGCGCAAGTCAGGGGTAATTCCTCCATTATGCCGCCTGCCGTAAAACATAAAATTTTATCGATAATAAGTAATTTATCCGAATTCATGTTTCACGTCCACTGGTAAATTTTGCACCTGTTGTCAACCATTGTACAGGGTGAAACCGTGCAGATTCCGTGCAGAAACCGTGCAGGACAATTTTAGAAACTCGGAAGCAATTCACACACAAATGACTTGACGGCATTGTTTTGGGTGGCCATCCTCTTATTTTAGTACTTGCTGCATCACAAGCCGATTGGAAAGCATCTGATCTTATTCTCAGGAAAACCCATCGTTTTATGTTAGAAAAAAGCAACACGACACGATATGGTCTGTACTGCCTTGTAGTGGTATCCTTTTGCCAACACCAAAACAACATAAAACGAAAGGAAAATAAATTATGAAACGTCTTTTTACTCTGATTACTTCTATTGTTCTGGCCACCAGTCTGCTGGCTGTCCCCTGCTTTGCCGCTGAACCTGAAGACTTGCCCACGCCTCAGACTGGCGTGACCGAAACAGAACAGCCCGAAGACCCGGACGAATCGGGTATGCAGTTATATGACGCGTTTCCGGGGGGCGGTGAAGCTCTTTAAGTTTCAAATTCCATGCCCAGATATTCTTTTGCTTCCTTTTTGGTAATTTCCAATCCTTCCTGGTATTCGATGACCTGGCACAGATAATAGCATTTACGATAGAGATCCGCGCTTTTTTTGTCATCTCCCATGAAATGAGCGCATTCAGCTTGGATTTCAAGACAATGTGGTAAATATTGATAGTGCCCATATTTGAGGCAAGCCTTCCTGCCTTCTTCTGCACATTCTGCGCTATCCTCGTAGCGACCGCACAAATCCAGAACACGGGCATAATTAAAATAAACCATCGGTAAGATACCAACCGAAGTGATTGTTTCTTCAAAATGCTTTCGGACATATTTCAGCAGCTGGTAATAGATATCAGCTGCTTTTTTATTTTGTCCATCATCGGAGTATGCAATTCCAATTTGATTGATGATCTTGATTTCGTCTGTCGAATAAAAAAACCTCTCAATCTCATCCAAATTAAAGCGGGGAACCGTCAGCCGAATTGCTTGCATCAACAGGTCAATCTGTTCTTGTGGTGTATATCGTTGATCCAAACGCCCCAACAACACCTTAGAGCGTAAGATAAACTGCTGCGCGATTTGATCGTCATGGTCTGCAATCTGCTCAAATTTTTTTAAGGTTTCAAAGCCTTCCTCCACGCGATGATTAGCATTGCATGCAACAATCTCCTTTTGAAGGGCTTCCATTTCCAGCTCATTTTTACTCAACAGTGCAAAATAGCGGTCATCCGGCAGGCCCAGCCGCTGCAAAAGGGCATTGATCCGATTGCGGCTGGGAGTCTGTTTGCCATTTTCCAGTCGGGAAAGGGTCATCGGTTCACAGATTCCATCGCAAAGCTGCTCCTGGGTCAGGCCCAGATCCAGCCGCCGCTGTTTGATATATTCTCCAAGAAAAACATTTTTCATTGAAACCACCCCAGATTGAATAAAGAGTTCTTATAATTATAAAGGATATCAAGCTAATTTTCCAGTCGTTGATAGCTGGAAATCAAAAAGGAATAAGTTCATTGGAATCCAACTTATCGTTTTGTGTTATTTGAAAGTAACTTGGTACGATATGTTCAGAAGTGCGTCGTGCTGCTACAATATAGTCACAGCGATGAACCAAACATCCAGAGCTGAAAAAAGAAAGGAGAAACAGAAAATGTATACCGTAACTTTTTCCAATGAAGAGCTGGAAGAGATGAAGGCAAACGACGCGGTTGTTATCGTTAGCTGCGATGATGACAACGGGCACCGCCTCTACTGATCAGTGACGGTTTCCCAAGGAGCAAATGTTTGCTTCTTGGGATTTTTCTGTATAATGGAACCATGTTTTATGAATTGAAAAACGGAACGCTTGTGGAAACCAAAGACGCACAGGGGAATTTTGATCTGACACAGGTCCTTGGAAATAAATATTTAGAAGATGTTGATTCCGAAAAATGTGTTATTGTTGATACGTACAGCAATAGATGTTTCCTCATCTCAAAAGATCTCCTCCACCATGGTGTGAGCGAAGAAGTATACCACAAAATGCTGGATAGCGATGAAACCGACTCAAACAAGTCAAGCGAAGAAGTCACTTTCATCTTAACAATTACGTATAAATGCAACATGCACTGTACTTACTGCTATCAGCAAAACGATAAAACCTTGGAAAAGAAACTTATCAGTGATGAAACTCTGGATAAAATTTTAAGTATCATTGCACAGTATATGGAAGCAAATCCGAACAAGACCGTTCGACTGGGTTTATTTGGTGGCGAACCCTTGCTGATCGAGAATGAGAAAGTAATTGATAAAATTCTCCAATTTTGCAAAGAGCACAAAACCACTGTTCATATCACCACAAACGGAAGTTTCCTTTCGTATTATTTGAAGAAATTTATCATCAATCGTCGCTTCATCAGCGGTATTTATCCCACAATCGACAGTATGGCGTTAAATTATATGACGCGATACGATCTTGATCCGAGCCGGAACAATACAAATGAAACTTTCAAACTCCTGTGCTGTATTAAGACACTTCTGCATTACGGCATCCATGTGGACTTAGGAACCAATATCGATAGGCACAATCATAAAGAAATCTGGAATACACTGGATGACTTGAAGAAGTTACAGCTTTTGCAGGATAAAAACTTTGCGTGGACTATTGGTCGAGTAGATGATCGTTTGTATGAAACAAATTTCCCTGACATCATGATGGAAAGTGAGATTCTCGCTGAGCTTCAAAGCAAGCCTCTCCCGGACAATGTTCACGCGGCATTTTTAAAGACCTGCTATAACTTTGCCGACAAAATGGGCCTAAAGTTGAATTTGCGGGAGCATAAACAAACACATAGTTATTGTTGGAGCACTTCGTCATCCAGTAATGTTTTTTATGTTGATATGAATCTGAAAACATATCGTTGTACTTGCACAGTTGGTAGATCTAGGTACAGCCTTTTTGATTTTTCCTATGAAAATTTAACAAATTATCGGCCCGTCGCTGTAACCTGCAATTCTTATGCGGAGTGTAAGGATTGTAAAATCGGTGGCTTCTGCGGTGGCGGATGTCAGCTGTCCCACCAAATCGATTTCAAAAAGTGCTGTACATATGAAGAAGAAGTTTTTTCTCACTTCATGAAAACACTGTTTATTCCTTATATTAAATCCAAATATAACGAGGTGAATCAAAATGAACGCAAAGCTGAAAACAGATGCACTTGACCTTACCTCTCTGCTCAATGGGCTGGTGTTTTTCTCCCCAGTCTCTCTACTGGTACGAACCACTGCAGGAATCTCTCTCAGCCAATTCTTCATTTTGCAAGCAATTATGGCTACTATGGTCCTCCTCACAGAGATTCCTCTCGGAAAGCTGACCGATCGCATTGGCTATAAATCCACGTTGGTACTATACCAGATCGCGCTGCTCATTTCGAGAACCTGCCTCTTGCTGGCTCATGTAAGCTGCAATTATAGTCTGTTTATTTTACAGGCTATCCTCGAAGGCACAGCGGCTTCCTTTTCTTCTGGGACGCAGAGCGGCTATATTTATATTATGTTTTCAAAGGAACATTACGCTGAAAAATCTGCACATGTCGCCAATTATGGAACTGTCGGATTTTTTGCCAGTACCCTAGCTTATGCGGTCCTGTACACGCTGATTGGCATCAAGGGTCTGCTTCTGGCAACGATTGCCGCAAACCTTGTTGCTGTCTTTACCTCTTTAAAAATCCCCAAGGAAACAGTGCAGCCCAGAAGTGAAACGCGCCAAAAGAAAAACATTCCCTATCCGCAGTTGTTTCAGCAGAAAAAGATATGGATGCTTCTAATGATTTTGGCAGCTTTGAACATTGGCCGCATTCTGATCAATTTCTTCTATGCGGAGAAGCTGCAGTTGTGCGGGATCAATGAAACCTGGCTCGCCGCAATTATTATGGGTTATTCTGCAATTCAGTTGCTGTCCGAACGGATTCTCGCCCGTACCAAGCCTGAACACTATAATCAAATGATGGCACTGTTTTTCATTCTGAGTGGAATAGCCCTTGGTGTGTTGGGCTTGGTCAATGTGCCGGTTTGGACTATCCTATTTATGCTGATCCTTCCGCTTTTTTTGGATATTCCATCCTATCTGCTGGGAGAAGTCCAAAACAGCATTGTAGATGCTGCCGGCAGGGAAGACAATCGCGCCGAGCTGCTTTCCGTCTTCAACATGGGCGTCAATGTTACTGAAATTTTTTATCTGTTTGGCTCATCACTACTGGTGAGCGCCGGGTCAACGGCTTGTTTTGTCATCCTCGGTGCTTTTATGACCGTAGTTGGAATTGGCATCTGTCTTTCTGTGAAGAGCGCATGGTTGCTTTCACTTCAAGAAAAAAAGAACGGCAACTAATTTTAGTCTACAATATCAAGAGGGCTTATATATGATGTCTGGATACATCTCCGATTGCCTAGGAGAAAATTTCAGTTGTATTCAACCCAAGCCAATATTACCTCAAAAATTCAATTGGGATGTCTTCATGGCCACACTGATTCCTACTGAAGGGTGTAATTTTCAGTGTTCATACTGCCACAAAAACCACCCGGCAGCCAGTATGACCCGTGACACACTGGATCAGATCGAAGAGTATATCACTGCGCAGGCCCCACGGCATAAGCAGGTTGTGCTTGCATGGCTTGGAGGCGAACCGATCCTTTGCAAAGACACTGTATTGGAAGTCTCTGAAATGATTCAGAACTTGCAGAAACAGCATGGCTTTCAGTATACTGCCAAGATGACCACCAATGGTTATCTGCTGGACGAAAAGCTGTTCCGTCAGTTTTGTCAGGCAGGAATTACCAGCTACCAAATTACACTTGATGGTTGGAACCATGACAAGACTCGGCCCCATGTATCTGGCAAAGGAACCCTGCGGACCATCATTGACAATCTGGTCGCTCTTTCCAAGTTGCCCCCGGAAGAGTACTCCTTCCATATCACGCTACGCCGTAATCTTCTGGCCGGCGATGAGGACTACAGTTGGTACGATTACCTTTACCGTTTGTTTGGACAGGATAAACGCTTCGATGTACTTGTTTGTGCAGTTGGTGACTGGGGCGGCAAAGGCTCCCACGATCTGTCACCCCTTCACCAGGATACTCAAGAGGTGTTGGTTGCGAAGCATATTGCATATCTGGATAAAATCGGGATGCTGCGTTATAATCAAATGTACTGTGTCTCCCGTCCAAATCGTCTTGTATTCTGGCCCGACGGGAAAATTGGAAAATGTACTGCGGCTCTTAACCGTCCTCAACCCCAGTTAGAATGAAGCCGTTCAAAAAAGACGGTATGATCGATCCAGAAGTTCAGCATCTTTAGATGTCTTCTGCCCTGAAACCTGATTGCTGTGGCAACCAGAATGTTTTGGTGATAAGCGCAAAGCTCAGTTCGATCATGTGTACGAGTTGACGCCCGCATCTGCTATTGCCTGAAGCCGGGAGGCAACGCGATAGCCGGAAGAATCCAAAGAAACCGCGCCGGGGTTTCGTGGCACACGACTTTGGTTACAAAGTCTAGTGTGTTATACCTTTGTGCAGCAGACGGCAGCTGGGGGGAGCTATCCCGCCTCGCTCCTCTGTACGAAAGGTGCCCCTGCGGGGCAGCAACAGCGACAAAGAAAGGCTGGCAGTTTGTGCCCAAAAGCATAGGCTGCCAGCCTTTTGCTGTCTGCGGAACAAAGGTATATAAAGCCCCGCCGCAGCGGATTCATTCGTTTTCTGCCCGGTCACCTTTGGCTTTTTCCCGGCTCTTGTGGACGTTGTACTGGTTCTTGCACTGGGGACTGCAAAAGGTGGTGTTGACATGACTGCCCAGAAATGCTTTCTGGCAGTTCTTACACAGTCGCAGTGGATGTTCCTCGTCCACCAGCATGAAGCTGAACATCATCTGGATACCCAGCAGCAGGGAGTGAAAATCCCAGTAAATGGTGGGCTTGTCCAGCAGCTCGATATGGTAGCTGGGGGCAATCCCACCGAACGCAGCCATGGCTTTTTGGTACAATTCCCGGGTGTCTTGATCTATTAGACGGTAGTCCTGGTAGTACAAGATAGAGGTGGTCAGCGTGAAAGCCCAGTCCTTGAACTGCTGGGCGACCCAGTCATAAGGCTCCGCATACTGCCGCTGGAAGCTCATAGTTTTTGCCATGGGTTCATCCATAAAGGTCATGGTCAGGGCAACCATCGTCCGGTCCCCGGAAACCTTCCAGGCGGATTCAATTCCCCGTTTCACCAAGTCCAGCTGGTCAAAGGGATAAAACAGAGCCAGATACCGGTCGGTGTCCATGGATTCCTCTTTCAGGAAATGATTCTTCGGCAGGTAAACCGCCTCATAGTCCATAAAGGCCGGCGTGGTGGGCAGAGCGGTCATCAGACCCAATAAACCATACCGGGTGACAAACTTCAACACTGCCCGCTCCACTTCCACCGCCGGGCTGCGGCTCATCATCAACATTCCAACATTCAGGGCGTCCAGCACGATGCCTGGAACCTCTTTAAGCGGGTTGTAAACCTCCGGCTTTGTGTCTTTGCCGGGGGTGATGTACCGTTTGCCGTCTTTTGCCGTTTTCAGCTCGTAGTGATCGTACCGCACCCAATGAGAACGGGATTGCTCAAACAAGTTCTTCATTCTGCATTTATTCCCCCTCAGCCGTCCCTGTCGCCAGGGGCGGTTTTCCTTTTCTGCGGTTCGTCTTATTTTCCCGCCGAATCACAACATCTTTGCCTTGTTCCTCTGCGAGGGCTGAATATTCCTCTATAAATTGGCGTTCCCGCAGGGTCAGACTTCTACCTCGCTCCCGTTTACTATGCAGGTAGTCAAACATCTGTCGCTGTAAATTTCTATGAATGGTTTTCCTTAGTTTTCGGATATTGCGGTCGGACTGCTCACGAGCTAAGGCAAGCTGGGTAGCACTCCATAGCCGCAGGGAGAGAAAGTACAGAACTTCCTTGTGATCCTCGCTCAGCTCCTCAATCATACGCGAGATAAATGGATCAGCGGTCAGCTGGTGCATCTGATAAGGGCAGTTAAATAGGATATCCAGAAAGTTTCCGGCCATCATCTGCCGGTACGCCGTGTCATTCATCCACCTGGGAATCAGTTTGGGTTCTGAAACAGCCTGATAATCCAGTGGCAAGTCTCCCCGAAGGTGTTCGTAATTCCGTTCCCGGCGCTCCCGGTTCTGGTCCAGCTTGTCCCACTCCTTTATCACCACAGAAAAGTCCGCCTCAGTCCGGGCGGCTTCCTCCAGACGCCGAACGGCTTCCGCCCGGATTTCCCGTTTCAGCCGCTTTTCACTGGTTAGCGAGGCTTCTTCCTCCTCGGTTTCTAGCTCTTCTTCGTCATGGAGGGGGTGCTCGTCATGCTCCAGGGCGATTTCCAACTCAATCTTACGTTCTGCCGCAGCGGCTCGTTCCAGCGCCTCATTCGTCAAACTGATGCTGGATTCATCATCCCATCTGTCATCCTGAAATCCTCTCGCATACCGATTTACCACGCCTCCACCTCACTCCAAAAAATTTTTTGAAAATTTTAAAAAATGGTTCCGTTTTGCACCCCGGATTTCTCCTATTAGTGAAAGGGTAGTTCCGAATCCGGTTACAACCCATAACCGGGTTACAGTTTATGGAACTTTTTTGATTATACATTGAAGGCCCTCTCAGGCTCAAGAAGAAAAAAGTCGAAAGGAGAAGTCAGGCTTTATTTTTTCGCGGAAGGAGGTATGGAACGAAACGTTACGCACCCAATTCACTCGTCATGGACTCAGATGTACCCCGAAACGAGGTACACCTCTATCCACGGCAAAGTACTGTATCCCTGCCCATAAGATGCCAGATTAGCGAGGTATAAATGAATCTTTTTAAAATCGTAAAGGAATCCGTCACTGTCAAGCAGACCGCAGCCTTGTACGGCCTGCCTGTCACTACTACTTGGATGACTCGCTGCCCTTTCCACGAGGATCATACCCCCAGCATGAAGCTGAATGACACCTATTATTACTGCTTCGGCTGCGGTGCCACCGGCGATGTCATTGACCTTACCGCCCAGTTGTTTGGTCTCAGCAGCTTCCAGGCAGCCCGGAAGCTGACCCAGGACTTCGGACTCAGCCCGGACAAGCCTCCATCGGGTGCAGTCGCTCTGCCCAAGCCAGCCGCTGCCTCTTCAGACACCCAGCAAGAGGAAATCTTCTACTGTCTCCGGGTCCTCCACGACTACCGCGACCTGCTGACCCGGTGGCAAACAGAGTTTGCTCCCCTCTCCCCGGAGGAACCGCTGGACGAGCATTTTGTAGAGGCTCTGCACATGATGGCCGTTGTGGACGACCTTATTGATTGCCTGGCCTTCGGGCCCACCTCCAAGAAGGCAGCCGCTGCCAAGCGCCTGCTGGACGGTCAGCTTCTGCCGATGGTCGAATCCCGCCTCAATACCCTGGACAGAGAGGAGGCTGCATGAAAAACAAGAAATATTGGCCCAGCTCCAATGACCCGGTCTGGCTGGAAGAAGGCTACCGGATCAACGAATCTGTTTTCTGTGAGACCTTCATTTCGACCCACAAAATTGTTTTCTGCAATGGTTTCTTTTTCACCGAAGATGGCCGGGTAACAGATGAGATGCCTCTGCGGAGTACCATCTATGCGGAACTGAAGGACTACGCCAGCAACAACGTGGCCCGCAAGGTAGGCAGCATTCTGGACCTGCTGAAACTCTCCGCCCAGGTGGATGATTTCCCGCCAGTCACCAACTGTATCCACCTGGCCAATGGTACCTTGAACTTGAACGGCAGCTTTCGGGAAGGCAAGCCGGAAGTGATCCGCAACCGGCTGCCGGTCCGATACAACCCCAAAGCGGCCCAGCCTACCCACTGGCTGCGGTTCCTGTTTGATCTGCTCCACCCGGAAGATATTCCGACTGTCCAGGAGTTTATAGGTTACTGCCTCATTCCCAGCAACAAGGGCCAGCGGATGATGGTTATCAAGGGCCGGGGCGGCGAGGGCAAAAGTCAGATCGGCGTGGTGTTGTCCAAGCTGTTCGGCACTAATATGAAGGACGGCAGCATCGGCAAAATCTCTGAGAACCGTTTTGCCCGGGCCGACCTGGAACACATCCTGCTCTGCGTGGACGACGATATGCGGATGGAAGCCCTGCGGCAGACCAACTACGTCAAATCCATTGTCACGGCCCAGGGGCAGATGGACCTGGAGCGTAAAGGCAAGCAGAGCTACCAGGGCTGGATGTATGCCCGGCTGCTGGCTTTCAGCAATGGAGACTTACAAGCCCTGTACGACCGAAGCGACGGCTTCTATCGGCGGCAACTGGTCCTGACCACCAGGGACAAGCCCGCCGACCGGGTAGATGACCCTGACATCGCCGAGAAGATGGCCGCCGAGGCCGAGGGAATTTTCCTGTGGGCTTTCGAGGGGTTGCAGCGTCTGGTCAGGAACGGCTTCAAGTTTACTGAGAGTGACCGCGCCCGGCAGAACCGGGAGCTGGTCAAGCGGGACAACAACAACTTCTTCGATTTCATGGAGGCCGAGGACTATATTCGGCTCAAGGCGGATGCCTGCATTAGCTCCAAAGACCTCTATACCATTTATAAGATGTGGTGTGAGGAGAACAACCTGGTAGCTCTGAAAGCCCGGAGCTTCAGCGATGCCGTGATTGCCAACCTGAAAAAGTACAACCTGGAGCACACCAACAACATCGCCAACTCAGCAGGCCGCCGCGTATGGGGCTATCTGGGAATTGAGGCACTTGTACGGCCTGAGATGCCCACTTCCCTCTGGGGATAAAACTGTATATGGGAGAACTTGGCCTTTTCGCTATGTACGTATGTACGAGGCCCGTACAGACGCATCCGGCGAAAGGCTTCAGAGGGCGTAACCGTTTGTTACTCCCTTGAAGTGGCTGTGACCAAATTGGTCACAACCAAGTTAAAACGCTCCAAGTCAGATGGATGTCGTGCTTCACAACGCCCTTACCCTGCCAGCAAGGGGTCGGCGAGTCACCGACCCATATTTTTATGATTGAAGTGGCTGTTCCCATTTTGGGAACGGCCAAAAACCTGTATAAGAGGAAACTTGGCCTTTTTACTATGTACGTATGTACAAGTTCTGTACGCACGTACATAGCGAAAACCCTAAAACGCACCATATACACGAATCCTTTACGACACTAAAGTGGTTGTGGACATTTTGTCCACAACCACACAGGTTTGTCCGAGTTGTCACGGCGACAACTCGGTTTTGATGGCACTGGACAAAATGTCCAGTGCCACCGCTTCTCGCAAGGAATCTTTAACGGTCTGAAGTAGGTGTGGACAAAATGTCCACATTCTTTTTATTGTATAACCTTTTTGGAAGTGCATCTGCTTTGGTCCAATCCCTGTAATCAAGTGGTCATTTTGACCACTTGATCTTGCACAACAGAACTTCGCGGTAGATGTGAGAAAATCAACGGACAGATTTTGTCCGTTGATTTTCTGGAATACCGAGGTGTTCACCTTCCACTGCTATGTACGCATCACCCCCGTACGCACGTACATAGCGAAAAGCCCAAAACGCGCTATATACGCAATCCTTTATGGCGCTGAAGTGGTCTGGGTCATTTTGACCCAGACCAACCGGTTCCGATCAAGTTCCCATTTTGAGAACTTGATTTCAGTTATCTCCTTTTTCCTCTATAAAAAGGTCAGTATCTTGTAACCAATAAATATCAGTTGGTCATTTTGACCAACTGAAAAGCAGATCGTTTTATCTCAAAAGCAAAATCAGTAAGTTAAAGTTTGGACGTTAAATCTACCATGCTGTGCCCGTTGGATCAAGTTATCATTTTGATAACTTAATTTGGGGAGCACAGTTGTCTCGGTTATTAGACTTATAATCAAGTGTTCAAAATGAACACTTGATTTTTTGGCGGTGTTCAAATGGAACACCACCACCTCGATCATCAAAGCCTATCCATCCACATGAATGAAAGGAGCTTTACAATGTCCGTCATCAATACGATTGAATTGCCAAAAAGGAGGGCCGCCATTGAGCCAACCACAATACGCCATCATGCGCTTTGCCAAGTACAAGGGGCCAGAGATCACCAACATCGAAGCCCATAACGAACGCAGAAAAGAAAGATACGCCAGTAATCCCGATATTGACCTCTCCCGCAGCAAGCATAACTTCCACCTGATCGAACCACCCCAACGTTACCGGGCTGAGGCTGAGCGCCAGATCAGCGCCGCTGGATGCCGCACCCGAAAGGACAGTGTCCGGGTGGTAGAGGTGCTGTTCACCGCTACACCGGAGTTCTTCAAGGGCAAGAAGCTGCCCGAAATCCGGCAGTATTTTGAGGAAACACTCCGCTTCTTTGTGCAATACCAATCCAGAGAAACTATCATCTCCGCCGTGGTGCATATGGATGAGAAAACAGCCCATATGCACCTTTCTTTTGTCCCCTTGACGCCAGATGGCAGACTCAGCGCCAAAGAGATCGTTGGTAACAAAAAGAAGTTGACCTGGTGGCAGGACAAGTTCTGGGAGCACATGGTTGCTAAATACCCCGACCTGGAGCGCGGCGAGAGTGCAAGCCAGACGGGCCGCGACCATATCCCGCCTCGTATCTTCAAGGAGATGACCCATCTCACCCAGCAGCGCCAAAAGCTGGACCAACTGCTCACCGGCATCGGCCCCTTGAACGGCAAGAAGCGGGCCGCTGAGATTTCCGAACTGCTGGACGGTTATATCCCAGCCGTGGAGAAAATGCGGACCCAGCTGAAAAAGTACAGTACAGCCTTCAGCAGTACCAAGGCTGAGAATGAGAAACTCAAGCGGAAAAACAAAAAGCTCTCGGAGTCCCTGGAGGAGGCGACCCACGAGAGCGTTCTGAAAAAGTTGGAGGATGCCAAGCTCCAGCGGGAGTATGAGGAGGCCCTCGCCGTATTGGAGCGAATTCCGCCGGAAGTTTTAGAAGAATACGCGAAGCCCAAAGCCTCCCACCGCACCGCAGAACTTTGAATCAAAAAGGAGAAATGCCATGAAGAATGTTTGTAAGAACGATCATTTTAACACTGAAACCTTGCAAAGCGCCGCAAATCCCGGTACAATGGAATTGGTCACCCAAAACAATGCCGTCAAGTCTCCAATCTCTGACCTGAAACAGCCCGAGTCGAAAGCTTGCGTGTACACGGTGGAGGAAGTGGCGCAGATGCTGGCCATCAGCCTGCGCTCCGCTTATAACTTCTGCAACACCACCGGTGAGTTTCGTGTCCTCCGGGTAGGCGGAAGCATCCGCATTCCCAAGGACAGTTTCGACGCTTGGCTGTTCCGGGCCGCTTGATCAAGGAGGCACAGCATGGCATATATCACCAAACGCGGCAGCTCCTACAGCGTCCGCTACACCTATTTCGATGAGCACGGCAAAAGCTGCGACAAATGGGAGAGCTTTCCCACCAAAGAGGAGGCGATGAACCGCAAAAAGCAGGTGGAACACGAGCTTGCAAGCGGAACTTTCCTGATTCCGTCCACTATAACGGTCGGTGAATTCCTGATGAACTGGCTGCCCAAACAATGCACCAAGCATAAGTGGGCTCCCAAAACCTACCAGTCCAACCTGTCCACCATCCAGAATCTCATCCTCCCCTATATCGGCAACTTTGAGATGCAGAAGCTGAAGCCCTATCACCTGGAGAACCTGTACAGTACCCTGAGCAAAACGCCCTGTGGGCAGTATGTTGAGGGCAAAAAGCAGAAGCTCACCCCCAAGCAGAAACAGCGTCTGCTGTCCGGCACCACCATCCATGAGGTTCATCGTCTGCTTCACACCGCGTTCCTCTATGCGGTGGAATGGGGAATCCTTCTGAAAAGCCCCGTCCCTCTGGAAGGCCCCAAAAAGACCACCCAGGAACGAAGCATCTGGACAGTGGAAGAAATGCGGGCGGCCCTGGCCAGCATGGAGGACCCCATCCTCCACCTAGCTGTCCACCTGACCTTGGTGGGCGCGCTGCGAGAAGGGGAGGTTGCTGGACTGACCCCGGAGGACATCGATTTTGACGCCGCCGGTGGGGTCGGCACTTTCTCGGTCAACAAGTCCATGCAGCGCATTCAGAAAAACGCCCTGCTTCAGGTGGATGGCAACTGTATCATCAAGGAGTTTCCCGATAAACTGGAAGGCAGCAAAACTTCTCTCATACTGAAAAGCACCAAAACCGAGTCCTCCTGCCGGAATATCTTTCTGACCGCCGCTCTCCGGGAGGAACTGAAACACTGGCTGGAACGGCTGAAAGAAGACGAGGCCCGCTCCCCAGACCGCTACCACGACAGCGGAATGCTTCTCCGCCTGCCCAATGGTCAGGCCGTGGAGCCCGTTCTGATCCGCAAAAAGTTCCTCAAATGGCAGGACGCTCACCCGGAGTTCCCCCGCATCGTCTTCCACGGGCTGCGACATTCCAGCGCCACCTACCAGCTGATGATCTCGGGCGGCGATATCAAATCTGTGCAGGGAACAACCGGCCACGCCAGTGCGGATCTTCTGGTTAACACTTACGCCCATATCCAGCAGTCTTCCCGCATGGAGCTGGGCAAAAAGTTTGAAAATTCTTTCTACGCCAAACCAGAAGCCAGCGCCCAAACTCCGCCTGTCCAGGGGAACACAGCGCTCTCCATGGCCGCGCTTTTGGAGCTCCTGAAAGATGCAGACCCTGAAACGAAGGCACAGCTTCGCCTTGCACTGTTGACCTGAATGCAAAAAAGGGCACGGATTGCAATGCAATCCCGCGCCCTACATAATTCAACACAGAAAACACGAACCGTGCACCGACCGTGCAAAAACCGTGCAGCTGTGTTGCAAAAAACAAAAAAGCCATGAAATCTTTCGATCTCACGGCATTTTTTGGTGCGATGGAAGGGACTCGAACCCCCGGCCTACTGATTCGTAGTCAGTCACTCTATCCAACTGAGCTACCAACGCATACGTTCCGTTCGGAACATGATGTATTTTATCATTCATCCGGGGTTTTGTCAACACTTTTTCGGAAATATTTTTGAGATTTCCGAGAAAGAACGTCTTTTCATCCACTTTTCTTTTATTTTCTATCCATCAGCCCTGCTCTGCGAGGGTCTGGGCAATGCGGACGCCGGTGGGCGTGGCGGCAAGACCGCCCTGACCGGTCTCCCGGAGGTCGGGGGAGAGCAGGCTGCCCACGCGGCCCATGGCGTCGATGACCTCATCACAGGGGATGGCGTAGTCCACCCCGGCAAGGGCCATATTCGCACAGGAGACGGCGTTCACGGCGCCGACGACATTCCGCTTGACGCAGGGAACTTCCACGAGGCCGGCCACGGGATCGCAGACGAGGCCCAGCAGGTTGCCCAGAGCCATTGCGGCGGCAGCGGCGCACTGCTCCGGCGCGCCGCCCTTGAGGTGGCAGAGAGCGGCGGCGGCCATCGCGCTGGCCGCGCCCACCTCGGCCTGACAGCCGCCCTCCGCGCCCGCGAGAGTGGCGCGGGCCGCGATGACCTGACCGAACCCGGCGGCGACATAGAGGGCGTCGCAAATGGACTCTTCGTCGGCCTCGCCGCTGCGGGCCAGCGGCAGCAGAACAGCGGGCAGGACGCCGCAGCTGCCCGCCGTGGGGGCAGCGACGATGCGCTTCATGCAGGCGTTGCACTCGGCGGTCTTGAGAGCTTCGGCAGTCACTGCGGCGAGGTAATCGCCGCCAAGGCTCTTTCCTTCTTGATGGGCCTGCTCCACCTTGGCCGCGTCGCCGCCCGAAAGGCCGCTTCGGCTGCGCTGGGCCGGGTCATAGTCCCGGCTGGTGGCCTGCATCACCTGCCAGAGGTGGTGCATCATCTCCCGGCTGTGGGCCTCGGTGAGGCGGCTCTCGGCCAAATCGCTGCGGAGGATGGCCTCCGAAAGGGAAATATTCTGGCTGCGGGCAGCGGCCAGCATCTCTTCACAGGATAAAAACGACACTTCTCAGCCCTCCTCGCATTCTTCCGGCTCGTCGATGTTCAGGCAGGTGACTTTGCGGATGCCCGGCATCACGGCCATCTGCTGTTCCAGCACGTGGGGGATGTGGGAGTCGCATTCCAGCACCATAACGGCGTAGCCGCCCGCCGCGGCGCGGAACACCTGCATGGACGCGATATTGATGCGGCGCCGGGCCAGCGACATAGTGACCTCGGCGATGCAGCCGGGGGTGTCCTCGTTATGGATGATAAGGGTGTTGCTGTCCCCGCCAAAGTCGGCAGGCACACCGTCGATCTCCGTCACGCGGATGCGTCCGCCGCCCACAGAGGCCGCCTTCAGGACGAGGGTCCGGCCCGCCTTACTCTTTAAGGTAAGCACCGCCGTATTCGGGTGGGCGGCACGGAGCTCCACCGGATGGATGGTGAACTTCATGCCGGCCTCCTCGGCCAGCGCGAAGCTGTCGGGCAGGCGGGGGTCGTCCGGGCGGAGACCCAGCAGACCCGCCACCAGCGCACGGTCGGTGCCGTGGCCCCGGCCTGTGGTGGCAAAGCTGCCGTAGAGCCCAATGTCCGCCTCGGCGGGGACATCGCCCAGCAGCTTCTGAGCCGTATATCCAATGCGGGCGGCACCCGCCGTATGGCTGGAGGAGGGGCCGATCATCACCGGCCCGAGAACGTCGAACAGACGCATGAGATGTACACTTCCTTCCGTTTTGCAGCGCCCGGGACTCCATTCGCTGACAAAAGAACAGATTTTCTTTCTTTTTATTATACCGCTTTTGAGCTTATTGTGCTATAATAACTTTATAATGTTTTGAATCTTGCCCTTTCAGGGGGCAGCACGGAGGGTAGAACCTATGAAACTGGTAAGCGTGGAAACTCCCGAAAAGAGTGTCTGCAAAATGACTTTCAGCGCTTCGGCTGAGGAGCTGGAAGCTGCGTCCAACGCCGTGTACGAGCGCACCCGCGCAACGTACACCATCAAGGGCTTTGCCAAGGGCGAGGCTGACCGCGCCCAGATCGAGGCCGACCGCGGCGAGCACACCTTCTGGTACGACGCCATCAACGATTTGATGGACAAGGACGTCCCGGCCCTGTACGACGCAGCGATGGCAGAACACGGCTTCCACGCTGTGGACGAGCCGGTCTACGACCTGGTCAGCGTGAAGAAGGACGAGGGCTTTGTGGCCACTGCCACCACCGCCCTGCAGCCTGAGCTGAACCTGACCCAGACCACCGGCTTCAAGACCGAGTGCATCACCCCGGAAGTCACCGACAAGGAGATCGACGCTGTGCTGGAGCGCCGCCGCGCCATGGCCGCTGAGCTGGTGCCTCACAAGGGCCCGGCTGTCAAGGGCAACATCGTCCACATCGACTACGAGGGCCTGCTGGAAGGCAAGCCCTTCAACGGCGGCGCCGCCCAGAACCAGACCCTGCAGCTGGGCAGCGGCCGGATGATCCCCGGCTTCGAGGAAGGCATCCTCGGCCACAAGGGCGGCGAGGCGTTCGACATCTTCGTCACCTTCCCGGCACGCTACCACGTCAAGGACCTGGCCGGTAAGCCCGTGGTCTTCAAAATCAAGCTGCACGACGTCTGCGTCCGCCAGCTGCCCGCTCTGAACAGCGATTTTGCCAAGAAGGCTGCCAATGTGGACACCATGGACGAGTTCCGCGCCCAGATCCGTCAGCAGCTCCATGACAATAAACACGCCGCTGCGCTCAACCGCGCCAAGGACGCCATCCTCACCCAGCTGGCCGCAGCCGCTGAGGGCGAGCTGCCCAGCGTTCTCGTCGAGAGCGCCTATCAGCAGGAGATGGAGCGGGTCCAGCAGCAGCTGCAGATGCAGCGCCTGAGTCTCGACCGCTACCTGAGCCAGATCCATCAGACCCGCGAGAGCTTCACTGCCGCCGTCCGCACTGCTGCGGAGAAGAACACCCGCGCCCGGATGGCCCTGCTGCAGATCGCTCAGAACGAGGACCTCGTTCCCACTGAGGAGGACATCGACAAGACCCTGTCCGAGCGCGCTGAGCGCACCAAGAAGACCCTCGAGGAAGTCAAGGCTGCGTCCAACGTGGAGGCCATCCGCCGCAACGAGGGCATCCGCCGCGCTGCCGACTATGTCATCGAGCACTCCACCATCGAAGAGAAATAATTTATCCTGCTTTTGCGCCTGCACCACTGTGCAGGCGTTTTTTATTGTTCATTTTTTCTCTCTTGACTTTTTTTCTCTGCTGCGGTATTTTTAGGGTGAGAGATTCTATCCGAGCCGCAGCTGCGGCCCGGACGGATAAAGTAAAATCTTCTGCGGGACATTCCGCTCATCTATTTTATTGCGACAGGAGGTTTTCCTTATGAAAAAGTTTCTTCTCGCTCTTCTGACAGCTGTCACGGCGGCTGCGCTCTTCTGCGGCGCGGCGGCATCTGTGGCCACTTACAGCGCCAGCTATGACGCACCGGCCGGCATCAACACCATCGTGGTGCAGGACAGCAGCGCTGCGGTCATTCTGCAGGCCGCCGACATCGACCACATCCGCGCCGATTACACCTACACCTCGAGCTACGCCTTTGAAAGCTCCAGGCTCTACGACTTCGCGGTGGCGGGCAGCACCCTCACCGTGACCAAGACCCAGGAGCCCAACGCTTCCCTCCTCATCCAGAGCCAGGACACCCGCAGCTGCACCCTGACGCTGCAGATACCCCGCCAGACGCTGGCAACCATCACCGTCAGCACCACCAACGACAGCATCACGCTGGACGGCGTTTCGGCACAGACCGCCAGCCTCACCACCGACAATGGCCGCATCGAGGTGTCGAGCTTCAACGGCTCCGCCCTGAGCGGCACCACCCGCAACGGCAAGATCACCATGAGCGGCGTCACCTCCCAGAATGTGGCCGCCACCATCCAGAACAGCGGCACCCTCAAGCTGGAAAACATCTCTGCCAACGTCTGCAACGCTATGGTGCAGAACGGCAGCATCACCGGCTCCGTGATCGGCAGCGGCAGCTCTTACGGCTTGGATCTTGCCGCAGGCGGCGGCAAGATCCGCGTCTCCGACGCCAGCGACAAGAACTTCCTCTTCTTCGGCAAGGACACCCTGCAGCAGAATGCAGATGCCCCCAACAAGCTGAACCTCGCCACCAAGAACGGCGACGTTGATGTCGAGTTCGTCCGTTAAAAGAACATTCAAAATGCCTGTGCGGCATCTGCCGCACAGGCATTTCTTTTTGTCCGGATACGGTCAGCTGAGCCAGTTGAAGCCCATGACCACCACGCCGAGGATAAAATGTTCATCCTTCTCCTTCCAGAATGGCGTCCAGATTCTCATTTATAATGTCCATCGTCTCGAAGAACGCCTTTCGCTGTGCTTCGTTGGTGTGTTCCAGCAGACGCGCGCCAAATTCCTCCTGCAAGGCCCGGCCCTGCTCAATGATGGGGCAGGCTTTTTCGGTGCAGCGCAGCAGGGTGCGGCGGCGGTCGCCGGGGTCAGCCTCGCGGACGAGGCAGCCCTCCTGCACCAGACGGTCTATGTTCACCGAGACGAGGTTTGCTTTCAGTTTGCGCACCTCCACCACGTCGCTGGCGGTCTGGTAGCCGGGGTTGTTGGCGAGGAACATCAGGATGTCAAAAGCCGTCTGGGGCAGATGGAGCTTCTGGCACAGGGGCTTGCAGAGGGCGGCGTAAGCCGCCGAGATCTTCCGCCCGAATTCGATGCCCGGGGTATTCATGGGGCGCCTCCTTGTGATTCAAAATTGTATCGTTCAAATTTGAAGTAATAGTAGCACAAAAACGCAGCGATTGTCAAGAGAAAAGGAGCGGCCCGCATCTTGCAGGCCGCTCCCCGTTTCCGTTTTCTTTACAGCATCATGATGAGCCGCGTGCCGAAGGCCGCCAGCCATGCTACGATGCACTGATTTGCCACCATGATAAACGCCCACCTGCCGCCCAGCTCCCGCTTGACCGAGGCCACCGCCGCGATGCAGGGCGTATAGAGCAGGCAGAACACCAGCAGGGGTGCGGCCGCCGCCGGGGACAGCGCGGCGGCAAAGGCCGCAGAGGAGCCATAGAGGATGGTGAGGGTCGAAACGACGCTCTCCTTGGCCATAAAGCCGGTGATCAGGGCCGTAGACACCCGCCAGTCGGCAAAGCCCAGTGGCGCAAACAGCGGCGCGATACCGCTGGCCAGCCATGCAAGGATGCTCTGCTGCGGGTCAGCGGTGAGGCTGAGCCGCAGGTCAAAGCTCTGCAGGAACCAGATGATGATGGTCGCCACAAAGATGACCGTAAAGGCGCGCTGGAGGAAATCGCGGGCCTTTTCCCAGAGCAGCTGGACCACATTCTTGAGGCCGGGCAGGCGGTAGTTGGGCAGCTCCATCACAAAGGGGACGGCCTCGCCCTTAAAGACACTGCTCTTCAGCAGGATGGCCATCAGAATGCCCACCGCAATGCCGAGGAAATAGAGGCTGACCATCACCAGAGCCGCGTGCTCCGGGAAGAAGGCCGCCGCAAACAGGCTGTAGATGGGCAGCTTGGCCGAGCAGCTCATAAAGGGGGTGAGCAGGATGGTCATTTTGCGGTCGCGCTCCGAGGGCAGGGTGCGGCTGGCCATGACGCCGGGGACGGTGCAGCCGAAGCCGATGAGCATTGGCACGATGCTGCGCCCCGAGAGGCCGATGCGGCGGAGAAGCTTATCCATCACGAATGCCACGCGGGCCATGTATCCGGTATCCTCCAGCAGAGAGAGGAAGAAGAACAGGGTCACGATGATGGGCAGGAAGCTCAACACGCTGCCCACACCGGTGAAGATGCCGTCGATGACCAGCGAGTGGACGGCTGCGTTGACGTTCCACGCCGTGAGGGTGGAGTCCGCCGCGGCGGTCAGGGCATCAATGCCCATTTCCAGCAGGTTCTGGAGCGCCAGACCGATGACGCCGAAGGTGAGGTAGAACACCAGCGCCATGATGCCCACAAAGGCCGGGATGGCGGTATAGCGGCCCGTGAGGAACCGGTCGATCCGGGCCGAGCGGAGCTGCTCCTTGCTCTGGCGGGGCTTCACGACGGTCTGCTCCACCAGCTGGTGGATGAAGTGGAACCGCATATCCGCGATGGCGGCGGCGCGGTCCAGACCCCGCTCCTGCTCCATCTGGACGATGATGTGCTCGATCATCTCTTTTTCGTTCTGGTCGAGCTTCAGGGCCGCCTCGATGCGCTGGTCGCCCTCCACGAGCTTTGTGGCCGCAAAGCGCACCGGGATGCCTGCGGCCTTGGCATGATCCTCGATCAGGTGGAGGATGCCGTGGATGCAGCGGTGGACTGCGCCGCCGTGATCCTCCTCGCTGCAGAAATCCATCCGGCCCGGCCGCTCCTGATACTTTGCGACATGGAGCGCATGATCCACCAGCTCGTCCACGCCCTCGTTCTTTGCCGCAGAGATCGGCACGACCGGGATGCCCAGCATGGCCTCCATCTTATTGATGCGGACAGTGCCGCCGTTGCCGCGCATCTCGTCCATCATGTTCAGCGCCAGCACCATCGGCGTATCCAGCTCCATGAGCTGCATGGTGAGGTACAGATTCCTCTCGATGTTGGTGGCGTCCACGATATTGATGATGCCCGTGGGCTTCTCGCCGATGATGAACTGCCGGGTCACGATCTCCTCGCTGGTATAGGGCGACATGGAGTAGATGCCGGGCAGGTCTGTGACCTCCGTATTCGGGTTATTCCGGATCGCACCGCTCTTGCGGTCCACCGTCACACCCGGGAAATTGCCGACGTGCTGGTTGGAGCCGGTGAGTTGGTTGAAGAGGGTCGTCTTGCCGCAGTTCTGGTTGCCCGCCAGCGCAAAGGTAAGGGTCGTGCCGTCGGGCAGAGGGTTCTCGCCCTTTTTGGTGTGGTAGCGTCCGCCTTCGCCGAGGCCCGGGTGCTCCACCGGCTTTTCACTTTCTGCCGCCGTCTTTTTCACCGCCGGGGCTTTGGCCAGAGTGACCCCGATGCGGGCGGCATCGTCCAGCCGGAGGGTCAGCTCGTAGCCGTGGATGCTCAGCTCCATCGGGTCGCCCATCGGGGCAAATTTGACCAGCGTGACCTCCTCACCGGGGATCAGCCCCATATCCAGAAAATGCTGCCGCAGAGCGCCTTCGCCGCCCACGGTCCCGACCACGGCAGTCTCGCCGATGTTCAAATCTTTCAACGTCATATGGAATGCTCCTCTCGAGCGCGTTTGTTAGTTTGCATTAACAACAGTAATATAGGCTAACTTTCCGGCGTTGTCAAGAGAAACGGGGCTGTTCTGAACTGTTCTCTGAAAAAATCATGCCGCCTTCCTCAAATATCAGAAAAAGTGCAAAAAATAAGAGCCTGTACCCGGGAATTACCCGCCGTACAGGCTCTTATCGTCTTTTATTCAGTTCGCGGTGTGGTAGCCGTCCGGGTTCTTCTTCTGCCAGTTCCAGCTGTCGGCGCACATCTCCTCAATGCCGTACTCAGCCACCCAGCCAAGCTCATTCCTGGCCTTGGTGGGGTCGGCATAGCACTCGGCGATGTCGCCGGGGCGGCGGGCCTCGATGACATAGGGGATGGGCTTGCCGCAGGCCTTCTCGAAGGCGTGGATGACATCCAGCACGCTGTAGCCCTTGCCGGTGCCGAGGTTGCAGATGAAGAGGCCGCAGTTCGTTTCCAGCTTCTTGATGGCGCAGACATGGCCGCGGGCCAGGTCCACGACATGGATGTAGTCGCGGACGCCGGTGCCGTCGGGAGTGGGGTAGTCATTGCCGAAGACATGGACCTTTTCCAGCTTGCCCACAGCCACCTTGGCGATGTAGGGCATGAGGTTGTTGGGGATGCCGTTGGGGTCCTCGCCGATGAGGCCGGACTTGTGGGCGCCGATGGGGTTGAAGTAGCGCAGCAGAGCCACGTTCAGGGCGGGGTCAGCCTTGCAGACATCGGTGAGGATGCGCTCGGTCATGGCCTTGGTGGTGCCGTAGGGGTTGGTGGTGGCACCCACGGGGAAGTCCTCGGTGATCGGCACACTGGCGGGGTCGCCGTAGACGGTGGCGGAAGAGCTGAACACGAAGTTGTGGCAGTTGTGCCTGCGCATCACATCCAGGATGACCAGCGTGCAGTTGAGGTTATTGTAGTAGTATTCGATGGGCTTGGACACGCTCTCGCCGACGGCCTTATAGGCTGCGAACTGGATGACCGCCGTGATGTCGGGACACTCGGCGAAGATCTTCTCCACATCCTCGTGTTTGGTCATATCGGCCTGATAGAAGCGGAAGTCCTTGCCGGTAATCTGCTTGACGCGGTCGAGGACCACAGGGGATGCATTGTAGTAATTGTCCGCCACGACAACGTCGTAGCCGGCATTCAGGAGCTCGATGCAGGTGTGGCTGCCGATGTAGCCTGCGCCGCCGGAAACCAAAATAGCCATGTCCAGTACCTCTCTTGTTCCAGATGTTGCTTCGCACAGAGCCCTTGTGCTCTGTCTGCTTAAAGGATACCGCTTTTTGCACAGAGAATCAAGTACCGGCTTTTTTATTAAAATGTATTTTTGTTGCATATTCTCAGCCAGTCTGATGAACTGCAAAGATTTTTAGTCCGCAAGGCATGGAGAGGACACGCAAAAAACAGCAAAGGGTAGCTCTCTTGCGGGAGCTGCCCTTTGCTGCGGCTGATATTTGCTTACAAACGGCCGCACTGACGGCCGGTGAAGAAGCGGAGCGTAGTGTTGGCCCGGAAGACTTTGCCCGCCCGCAGCACCGTCGTCGGGAACTCCGGGTGAGAGGGGCTGCAGGGGAAGTGCTGGGTCTCAAGGGCAAAGCCGCCGTACTTTTCCAGCGGGACGCCGCCCTTGCCGGGGGAGGGGCAGTTCTGCAGGAAGTTGCCGGTGTAGAGCTGGATGCCCGGCTGGGTGGTGTACATCTTCATGCTGATGCCGGTCTTGTCGCTGGACGCCCAGGCGCAGAGGCTCTGGCTGGCACCCCGGGGCCGGTCGAGGACATAGCAGTGGTCGAAGCCGCCGCCCGCCATGGTGGTCTGGTAGAAGCCGGTGTCGAGGTCGCGTCCCAGAGGCTTTCCGGTGCGGAAGTCCATCGGCGTACCGTCCACGGGCAGGATCTTGCCCGTGGGGCAGGTCTCGTTGTTGCCCTCGAGGTAGTTGGAAGCGTAAATGCGGAGCTTCTGGCCCAGCACATTGCCGCCGCCGTCGAGGTTGAAGTAGGTGTGGTTGGTCAGGTTGATGATGGTGTCCTCGTCGGTGGACACACGGTAGTCCATCCGCAGGGTGTTGTCCGGCGTGAGGATATACCGCACACTGACCTTCAGATTTCCGGGGAAACCGTCTTCGCCCGCCGGGCTTTCGGTCTCCATCAAAAGGGTGTCGCCGAACATCTTCACATCGTAAATTTTGCGGGGGAAGGTTCCGTGCAGGTGATTTTTGCCATTGTTGGCTTCCAGCTTGTAGGTCTTGCCGCTGAGAGAAAATTCCGCATTTTCAATGCGGTTGGCGTACCGGCCCACGAACGCACCGCAGCAGGTGCTGCCGGATGAGTTGAAATCCGCCTCATAGTCGGCGAGGGTGTCGTGTCCGACAACCACATCCACCATACCCGTTTTTGTAGGGACGAAGAGATTTTTGATCACACAGCCATAGTTCAGCACGCTGATCTCAAGTCCACCGGGATTGGAGATGATGTATTCATCCACCTTATCACCGTTTTGGGTCACACCAAAGGGCTTGGAGCGGAACTGTGCCATAAGGCTCGCCTCCTTCTTCATTATTTTCGGTCAGGGCAGCGCAGCCCCGGCCTCATCCATAACTATGATTATAGCACAGTTTTCCGGCCTTGTGTGAGAATGATTTTAGATTTATCTTCCAAAATTTCGAGAGATTTTTTGGACATATTGCGAAACGCCTTTCATCTTAAAAGGCTCTCCCTTTGGGAGAGCTGGCGCGAAGCGCCTGAGAGGGCAAGGACGCTGATAAAAAACTTTGAGCGCGGCGATGGCTCGCTCTGACAAAAAGTCTGCTTATCGCTGCATAGCGGCTCTATCTTACCAGGCTTGCCCTCTCCGTCACCTTCGGTGACACTGCCCGGGTTGCGGCTCCCAGCGTCTGCTTCGCTGCCGCTCGCATCCTGCTGGCCGCGGCCCCAACAGCTCCTCCCTGTTTCCGCCGCTGGCGGCGGTCGTCGCCGTTGCTCCCAAAGGGAGAGCCATTGGCATGACGGTCAGGTCTGAGCTGCCCGCTTGGGGGCCACTGTGGCGCAAAAGGGCGGGCCCTGCTATCCCCGATAGGCGGTGCTTGCCCGGCGCGCCCCGGACGCTGCTGCTATCAGGGAATAAAAGAAACCGCCGCACATCAGACTGTGCGGCGGTTTCGGGGCAGATGCTTATTCTATGTGAGCTCAGAAAGCCCGGACCACGGTGGGCGGCTTATTTTTCGTAGATGACGATCATGTAGCAGTAGGTATCACCGCCGTCCTGCACACGGTGGACGGCCACCTTTACGCTCGTCCAGTCCGAAGAATAGTTGGTATAAACTCTCACGCCGCCTCGGGAGCAATGGAGCACATAGGAAGCCTGGGTGATGGCACTGCCCGCCGACTCGGGCATTTTTGCCGCATAAAACTGCACGCTGACGCTGGTGCTGTAATCCTTCAGCGCCTCTTTCAGCATGGCAACACCGGCAGCGCTGGAGTTGTAGAAATACTCGCCCGCAGCGTTGCTGGCCAGATAACCGGTAGATCCGTTGAACCATTTTGCCTTGTTTGCCCGTAAGTCCTCATCGATCTTCTCAAGGGCAGCCGGGGAGACATCGTAGGTCACCTTCAGGTCAGGTTTTCCTATCTGGCCCCGGAGATAATCTCCGTAGGCCTTTTCCATGGCACGCTCAGTCACCTTGCCGCCGCCGCAGCCGGTAAGCAGGGTCAGTGCCATCATGGCCGCAAGGGCCAGAGACAGGATACGGTTGAGTCGTTTCATAGTATGCGTCCTCCTTATAGTATGGCGGTGTTCCAGCGAAGCATCGACACCTTTTTCTTATTATACCCCCCCCCCCTACATAATTGTCAATAGGCTGTCCATGAATGCTCCCGCCACCGACATGATCCTACCCGGAGCGAGACGGAGAGGGCCTTCCGGGACAGCGCTCTATCAAAGAGCCTTCCTATCGCCGTGTGGGCGGCCCACCGGCAGCGGGCTAGCCCTCTCAGGCGCTTTGCGCCAGCACCGGGTTGCGGCGTGACTGAGAGGGCTAGCCCCCAAAAAGAAACCGCCGCACATCAGACTGTGCAGCGGTTTCAGGGCAGATACTTATTCTATATAGATAGGAGACAGCCTCAGGCCTCCGGCTGGGCGGGCTGAGCCGCGGTGGCGTTCGACTGCGCGATATACTCGGCGGCGTCATCGGGGATGTCGTCCATCCCGTCGTCACCCACATCGACCACCAGCGGCGGCTTCTTGAAGAGGATGTCGTAGAGGATGGGGACGATGTACAGGGTCATCAGGGTGGCATAGCTCAGGCCGCAGATGATGACGATGGCCATGCCGCTCATGAGCTGGCTCGCCATATCGTTGCTGAACACCATCTGCAGCATGGCCAGAACGGTGGTCAGGGTGGTCATGAGGATAGGACGCATACGGGTCTTGCCGGTGGCGACAAGGGCCGCACGGCGCTCCAGACCGCCCAGACGCAGCTGGTTGGCGTAGTCCACGAAGACGATGCCGTTGTTGACGACGGTACCCATCAGGACGATGAAGCCCATCAGGGAGATCATGGTCAGCTGCTGGCCGGTGACCAGCATGCCCAGCAGGCCGCCGGTGAAGGCCAGCGGCACCGTGAACAGGACGATGAAGGGGGACAGCAGGCTCTGGAACTGAGCCACCATGACCAGATAGACGAAGGGCAGGGCCAGAGCCATCCACTGCACCATCTCATCGACCATCATGTTGACGGTGGAGGACTCGCCGTCCAGCGAGAAGGAGCAGCCCTCGGGCATCTCATCGGTGAGGGCGAAGGCGTCCAGCTTCTTCTGCAGCACGCGGGACTGGACCGTGGTGTTGTAGCCGTCCAGCGTGTCTGCCGTCACCGTGATGTAGCGGGTCTGGTTCTCGCTGGTGATGGAGTCGGGGGCAGTACCCGTCGTCCAGGAAGCAATGTCGCCCAGCGTGCAGGTGCCGGTGGTGATGGTGCCGGTGGCGTCCATGACGCTGGTGGTGAAGGTCATGTCCATCATGTTTTCCTTGGTCACAGGGTCAAGATTATCGCTGATCTGGACTTTCATGGTGGAGCCGTCCACCGTGACGGGCGTCTCCGCCGTCGTGGTGGTGGTGAGTTTGGCGGCGATCTGCTGGTAGACCTGCGCAACCGTCAGGCCATAGGCGCGGACCTTGTCGCGGTCGATGTCCAGATTGATGGTCGCATCGCCCTGACCGAGGCCGGTGGCGGCATTGGTGAAGCCCTCGGTGTCGTTGACCATCTGGACGACCTTATCGCCCAGTGCGGTAATGGTATCGGCGTCGGGGCCGTAGATCTTGACAGAGAGGCCGCTGCTCAGCTGGCTGGTCAGGTCCTGCATACCGCTGATCTCAACGGTGCCGGTGCAGTTCTCGACGCCGGAAACGGCATCTTTCAGGGCCTGCTCCACGGCGGCGATCCGGGTAGAGGACAGTGACTGGTCCAGCATGACGTTGAACCGGTAGCTGCCGTAGCTGTTGGCGGCGCTCAGCAGGTCGGTGATAGCGCTGGGCAGGCCCAGCTGGCCGATGTCGATGCCGGCCACAGTGGTATCGGTGGTGACGCCCACCTCTTCCACGCCGTCCACGGCCATGACAGCCTCGACGACCTGTCCGGCCACACCGTAGGATTCCTCTTTGGTCAGGCCGTCGTCGGTGGAGAGGGCGATGGTGGCCTCATTGCTGGAAATTTCGGGCAGAAGGACGACGCCCATGGAGAAGACCTTCCAGCCGCAGAAGGCCAGCAGCACGACAGCGGCCAGCAGCGGCAGAGCGCGGTGCTGCAGGCACCACTCGAGGCTGTGGGCATACTTATCCTGGATCTTTTCGAACCAGACCAGACGCTTCGGCTCAGCCTTTTTCAGGACGGTGGAAGCAGCGGCAGGCACGACGGTGATGGCTACGATGAGAGAGGCCATCAGGCAGTAGCCGATGCACATGGACATGGGCTGCAGCAGGCTGCGCACCGTGCCGGAGGCGAACACCACCGGCAGGAAGACGCAGACCGAAGTAAGGGTGGAGGCCACGACCGACATGCCCACCTGACGAGCGCCCTGCACGGCGGCGCGGGCCGCCGGTACGCCCCGGCCCCGCAGACGGTAGATGTTCTCGATGACGACGACCGAGTTATCCACCAGCATACCGACGCCCAGCGACAGGCCCGCCAGCGTCATGATGTTCATGTCGAGGCCGGTGAAGTACATCAGAACGACGGCGAACAGGACGGACAGCGGGATGCTGACGCCGACCACGAGGGTAGGCTTGATGTCCTTCAGGAAGATGGCCAGCACGATGATGGCCAGCGCAGCGCCCACCAGCATACTGCTGATGATGCTGTTGACGATGATGGTGATGTAGTTGCCCTGATTGGACAGGACGACGACGTGAAGGTCCGAATACTGGGCCTGCAGCTCCTTGAAGGCCTTCAGGCAGCCGTCCGAGACGCTGCTGGCGCTGGAATTGGCGTTGCGGAAAATTTTCAGCACCACGGCCCGCTCCCCGTTCAGGCGGGTATAGCTGGCCTCGGCGTTGTCGATGACGGCCACGTCGGCCACATCGGAGAGGCGGACATCGCCGAAGCCATCGACGTGGAGCAGAAGTGCGCCCTCGATGTCCGAAACGCTGTCGTACTCTTCGCCGACCTTCAGCAGCCAGGACTCGCCGCTCTTATCGGCGACGTAGCCGGCAGGCATCGAGAAGTTCTGGGCGTAGATGAGCTGGGCGAGGGTCTTGATGTCCAGCTGCTTGGCCACATCGGCGCTGGCAAGAGCCTTTTCCTTGGTCTCCTCGTAGAGCTGCTTGGCGTCTTCCAGCTGGTTTTCGTAGTCCTTCAGCTTCTCCCGGGCCTCGGTGAACTGCATATAGGCGCTGAGCTGCTGGCTGGAATAGCTGCCCAGAGCGACGGAGAACTGGTTCATCAGGCCGGGGACATTGTCCATGGCTTTGATGACCTCGTCCAGAGTCTTATAAATGGTGCTCAGGCTGTTGGAGACTTCCAGCTCGTTGGCAAGGTCGGAGACGGTGCCGTCGCTGGTACCCAGACGGCCCTGCAGCTCCTGCAGAGCGGCGGTGAGCTTATCGGTGATGTCGCGCAGCTCGCCGACGATCTCGATGAGGGAGTCGATGTCCCGCATACCGGTCTGGTTGAACTGGTCCACGACACGCTGCAGGCCGTCGCGGACGTCGATGAGTGCCTGCTGGATCTCCGGCTCATTGACCACGCCGATGAGCTGGTTGACGCTGTTCAGCAAAGCCTGCGCCTGGTCGCGCACGACGGTGACGGCGTCGGCCACCTCCGTACCCATCTGGGCCATGACCGTATCGGAGACGGTGTTGCCGAAGTTTTTCAGCTGTTTTTCATACTCGGCGCGGCCCGCGGCGATCTGCGCCTCAGCGGCGTCGAGCCGGACGCGGGCGTCGGCCAGCTGGGTGTCGATGAGCTCCAGCAGGCGGGCGTTCACTTCGTCTATCTTATCCTGATTCAGCTGCACCTGCACCATCTTTTCGATGAGGCCGTTGGCCGACACGCTGGAAACGCCGCTGGTGCGGCCCACATAAGGCACGAGGGTGTTACCCACGAAGTCCGACAGATCGTAGACATCGCTGCCCTCCCGGCTGACAGCCACCGTCATAAAGGCGTTCATGTTCAGGCTGTACTCGATGATGGAGGGGGTCAGACAGGTGCTGGGCAGGCCGGTCGCGGTCTGGTCCACCTTGTTGGAGGTCTTGACCATCGCGCTGTTCATGTCGGTGCCTTCGGCGAATTTCATGAGCAGAAGGCTGTAGTTTTCTGCCGAGGTCGCCGTGATGCTCTCGACGCCGGACACTGTACCCAGCGCGTTCTCCATCACATCGGAGACTTCCGACTCCACACGCTCCGGGCTGGCACCGGGGTAGACGGTGACCACCATGAGGTATGGCGTGCTGATGTCGGGCAGAAGGTTCGTCTGCATGTTCGTGATGGACACGAAGCCCAGCAGCAGGACCATGATGACCGCAACAAGGATGGTGAACGGCTTTTTGACACTGAATTTTTCCATGATTTCCTATCCATTTCTTTTTTATACCGCCGCGCGGCAAGAGGTACGCCGCAACCACGGCAGCACACTCCGAACGCTTCTTATCGTTCCTATTATACACGAGGGAATCTTCCTTGCAATAGTCCTGAGGTTAATATTTAACAAAACTTTCCTTAAGCCACCTTAGTTTAGGAAGTCAATGGGAATATCCCGGCTACTTTCTTGCCATATTTCGTGGAAATACGGGCCGGATTATGCTATACTAGAATGCAGAATGGAATTTTATCGCAATTTCAGGCACAGCGCCTATCCAGACTGCTCAAGGCCCATGTTCCGGGCTTATATACGTTCGATACGACCCCAAAGAGGAATGCTATGAAGAAAGTTATATCCGTCCGTTTCAAGGACAACGGCAAGACCTATTATTTTGACCCCGCAGACACCCCCATCAAGACCGGCGACTATGTTATCGTCGAGACAGCCCGGGGCGTGGAGTGCGGCGAAGTGGTGCAGGGCGTGAAGGAGATCGCCGACTCCGCCGTCCCCAAGGCCCTCAAGCCCATCACCCGGATGGCCGACAGCGTGGATGTGCGCCGGATGCGCCAGAACCGTGAGGACGAAAAGCGCGCCTACCACACCTGTCAGGAGTGCATCGCCCGCCACGGGCTGGAAATGAAGCTGGTGGAGGCCGAATACACCCTCGACCGCTCCAAGATCATGTTCTATTTCACCGCCGATGGCCGCGTGGACTTCCGTGAGCTGGTCAAGGATCTGGCCGGCATCTTCCACACCCGCATCGAGCTGCGCCAGATCGGTGTGCGCGACGAGAGCAAGATGATAGGCGGTCTGGGCATCTGCGGCCAGCCCTTCTGCTGCAGCCGCTTCCTGAAAGACTTTCAGCCCGTCTCCATCAAGATGGCAAAAGAGCAGGGTCTTTCCCTCAACCCGGCCAAGATCAGCGGTGCCTGCGGCCGCCTGATGTGCTGCCTGGCCTACGAGGAGAGCGCCTACGAGTACCTGAACAGCATCATGCCCATGGTGGGCAGCACTGTCCGCACGCCGGACGGCCTCGGCACTGTGCTCGAGGTCAACCCCATCTCCGGCTATCTGCGGGTGCGCTGCGGCACCGAGGCCTTCGCGCCCCGATACTATAAGGTGAGCGTCTGCGAGTATATCTCCGGCGGCAGGCGCGCACCCCGCCGCCCCGACCCGGACGACGATTATTCCGGCGTGCGCGACCCCGCCCCGGTGGTGGCTTCGGCCAACGCCGACGGCACCTCGTCCTGCCCCGGCTGCGGCAGAAAAGATAAAAAATAAGAGGCCGGAAATGGCGGGGTCTTTGAACGGTTAGTCTGTTAAAACTAACTTTGCTTCGTGATTTTCGCCAAAAAACCTCTTCAATTTTCTCCAAAAGTTAGCCTGTGCTTTTGTGCAACCCACCAAAAAACGAAAAATTGCTTTTGGGCGGGTACGGTTAGTCTTGCCTTTTTGAAACGGCTTTGTTAGAATGCAGTCAAGGATATGATTTCCGAGGGGTCTGCCAGAGCCGTGCAGGGGCAGATTTCTTCATAAATACTGAGCACGGGGAGATAAAGGAGAGTTCTATTATGGCACACAAGGTTTCTGACGCATGTGTTGGCTGCGGCGCTTGCGAGGGCGCTTGCCCCGTTGGTGCAGTCGCTGTTGAGAATGGCGTTGCAGTTGTGAACGCAGACGCCTGCATCGATTGCGGCGCTTGCGAGGGCGCTTGCCCCACCGGTGCTATCACCGCTGAATAATTTTTAGCAGATAGCGCGCGAATAACGCATCAAAAGCAGCAGACCTGCCAGGCGGGTCTGCTGCTTTTCTTTCCTGTATAATTTTTTCATCTTTCGGGACACAATATTTTGTCGGAGGATTTCGGCCGGGCGTATGGAACATTCTACCGAGATTTTGTATAATAAAACAGAAGTATCCTGCTCCGCCGTCCACCGGTTCGGCTCGGACGCGCTTTTGCTGGCCCGCTTCTGCGAGCCGCGGCGCAGCCAGAAGGCGGCAGACCTGTGCTCCGGCTGCGGCATCGTGAGCCTTGAGTGGCACGACCGGGGCCATCGCGGCCCCTGCGCCGCCGTGGAATTGCAGCCCGAGGCCAGTGCGCTCTTACAGGAGGCTGTGGCCGCGCAGGGCATCGGGCACATCACCCCTTATCTCGCCGACCTGCGCACCTTCCGGGAAGGGGAGGGCCAGTTCGATGTCTGCGCCTGCAACCCGCCCTATTTTACCGCCGGGCCGCAGAGCACCGACGCAGGCCGTGCCACGGCCCGCCACGAGACGGACTGCACCCTCGAGGATGTCTGTGCCTGTGGTTTCCGCCTGCTGAAAGACGGCGGAAAGCTTTCCCTCTGCCATCGGCCCGAGCGTCTGGCCGAGGTGCTGGCTGTGCTGCGGGCGCACCGCCTCGAGCCGAAGCGTCTGGCCTTTGTGAAGAATAAGCCTGACGCCGCGCCGTGGCTTTTCCTTGTGGAAGCTCAGAAAAACCGCCGCACCGGCCTGCGCATCGAACCGGATGTGCTCATCACCGCCGGGGCAGCGATGTACGGAGAAGTAAAATAACAACATCAGGGAGGTCAATCATGGCCGGTATTCTTTATATCGTGGCAACCCCCATCGGCAATCTGGACGACATGCCGCCCCGCGTGGCCGCCACCTTCGGCGCGGCGGACTTCGTGGCCGCCGAGGACACCCGCGTGACCATGCGGCTGCTGAACTATCTGGGCCTGAAAAAGCCGATGGTCAGCTACTACGAGCACGCATTGCAGAAAGGCGAGGGCATCCTGCGCCGGATCGAGGCGGGCGAGAACTGCGCCCTCTGCTCTGACGCCGGAATGCCCTGCGTCTCTGACCCGGGCGAGGTCATCGTGCGGGACGCGCTGGCCCGGGGCATCAAAGTCGTGCCTGTCCCGGCGGCGTCCGCCTGCGTGACGGCGCTGGCCGTCTCGGGTCAGGACACCTCCCGCTGGGTGTTCGAGGGCTTCCTGCCTGTGAACCGGAAGCAGAAGAAAGAGCGTCTTGCTGAGCTTCTGGGTGAAAAGCGGACCGTCATCTTCTACGAAGCGCCCCACAAGCTGCGCACGACGCTGGACGACCTCGTGAACGCCTTCGGCCCGGAGCGGAGCATCACCCTCTGCCGTGAGCTGACCAAGCTCCACGAAGAGATCTGGAAGACCACCCTCGGGGAGGCACAGGCCCACTACGCCGCCAACGAGCCGAGAGGCGAGTATGTTCTGGTCATGGCCGGTGCGCCAGCTTCCACAGAGCCGGAAGCAGAAATGACCCTCGAACAGGCCGCACAGCGCGCCCTCGAGCTGACCGGACAGGGCTTCGGCCCCACTGCCGCCGCCAAGGCCGCAGCCCAGGGGACGCCCTACTCCAAGAGCGAAGTATATAAGGCACTGCTGACCATCCAGCAGCGCGACCCGGAATAAAATTTGAGGAGGATCCTTTTCCCGTGACGAAACTTCTGATTTTGAGCGACAGCCACAACAGCCGTCTGGCCATCGAAAACATTCTGGCCGCCGAAGCGGACAGCATCGACGCGCTCGTCTTTCTGGGCGACGGCCTGCGCGACCTCGAGCAGGCGCTCACCTTTTACCCCTCTCTGCGGGCCTATGCTGTAGCCGGAAACTGCGATTTCGGTGCGCTGGAGCCGCTGGACGGGCTTGCCGCCTTTGACGGGGTGGTCGTCTTCTACACCCACGGCCATATGTACGGGGTGAAATACGACCTCGACACGCTGGCTGACGCAGCCGCAGCCCGGGGCGCGAACGTCGCCCTCTTCGGTCACACCCACATCCCGGTGGCAGAAGAGCGGGGCGGGGTGTTCCTGTTCAACCCCGGCTCCTGCGGCCGGTGCTACACCGGCCCCAACACCTACGGCATCCTGACCCTTGCCGACGGCAAGGTGGTCAGCCACGAGCACAAAGAGGTACCCAAAGCATGAGCATCAACGAGGTGCGCTGGCTGTCCGAGTGCGGCAGCACCAACGCTTACGCGAAAGAGCATTTTGAAGAGTTCGGCCCGGTGGGCGCGGTATACACCACCAATCAGACCGCAGGCCGGGGCCGTCTTGGCCGCAGCTGGGTGAACGCCGAGGGCCGCGCCCTCTATTATACGGCGGTCATCCGGGAGCCGCTGGCCCAGCCTGCCACCCTGCCGCTGCTGGCAAGCCTTGCCGTCCGCGATCAGCTGGCTCAGCGCTACGGGGTGGACTGCCGGATAAAATGGCCCAACGACCTGCTGCTGAACGGCAAAAAGATCGTGGGGATCCTCTGCGAGAGCGTCAGCTACGGCTGCCAGATGCAGGGCCGGGGCATCGTCTGCGGCATCGGCATCAATCTGGCACAGCCCCAGAGCTATTTCGACGCCGCAAACCTGCCCAACGGCACCTCCCTCGAGCTGCAGGGCGCGAAGGTGGACCTTGCCGCCGACCCCCAGTGGCTGGCCGAGGCGCTGACGGACTTCGGCTTTGACCGTCCGCTCTACACCTTCGCGCGGGAGGGCTTCGCTCCCTTCCGGGACGAGTACAAGGCGGCCTGCGTCAACCTGGGCCGCCACGTCACCTTCGATTTGCCGGGAGGCGGCACAGGCAGCGGCACAGCCATCGACGTGGACGCCGACGGCCAGCTCATCGTCCGCACCGACAGCGGCGAGGAGAAGGTCTTCACCGGCGAAGTCTCCGTCCACGGCATCTACGGGGCCGTATAAATTTTCCAGCATTCCAGCGCCTCTGCGGGCCGTCCGGCCCCGGGGGCGCTTTTCTCTCCTCCCTGCAAAGTTTGTGGAAAACCCGGGTTTTCCCACGGTTTTCCACACATGGTTTTTGCCGGGCAGCGTTTGTGGAAAACTCCTGTGCCAAAAATTCCAGAGGGGAGAGGCGCTTTTGCCCCAGGCGCGAAACGCCGCAGAAAATAAATTTTCGGCCTCGACTTTCTTTTCAAAAAAAGGCTCTGTGACCTCTTTTCTCCCCAGATTTTCCCTCTTTTCCCGTTTTAGAATACATCGTGTATAACCCAAAGCTCAATTTTCTGTGGAAAACTCGGTGGAAAAAGTGGAAAACACTGTGGGAAACCCCGCTTCTTTTTCACAAAATCGGTGGAAAACCCAGTGGAAAAAGTTAAAAAATCATTCCAGCTGGGATACTCTTCCGATAACGCACCAAAATGGAATCCCGCACTTCCCACGGATTTTCTTGAATGGGCCGGGCAAACATGATACAATGAAAGACAGAAAATGGCCCCGGACATGGGCCGCAAAAATTTCTTTTCACGGAGGCGTCTGTCTATGAACTGGATCTCCAGCCTTGAGCGGAAATACGGCCGCTTTTGCATCCCGAACCTCATCTCCATCATCGTAGGCGGACAGATTTTAGTCTACGCCATCGAGCTGTTCGTCAACCAATTCATCTCCGTCTATCTCGGCCTGAGCCAGAGCCTGCTGCTGATGGGGCAGGTGTGGCGGCTCATCACCTTCGTCTTTATCCCGTTTTCGGGGGGCGGGCCGCTGAGCGTCATCCTCGGCATCTACTTCACATGGTTCATCGGCACGGCGCTGGAAAAGGAGTGGGGCGATTTCCGCTTCAACCTCTACTTCCTGCTGGGGATGCTCGGCACCGCGCTGGGCTGTCTCGTCACCGGCATCCCCGCCGACACCTACTGTCTGTCGCTGTCGCTGCTGCTGGCTTTCGCCATGCTCTACCCCGAGGTGCAGGTGCTGCTGTTCTTCGTCATCCCGGTAAGGGTGAAGTATTTCGGCCTGTTTGCCGCTGCCATGTGGCTGTTCAGCTTCCTGACTGCCGGGTGGCTGTATAAGGTGAGCTATCTGCTGAGTATGCTGGGGTTTGTGCTCTTCTTCGGGCCGCAGGCACTGCGCGGCGTCCGGGCGTGGATACGCCGGGAGCAGTGGAAGCGGAAGAACCGGAGGTGAGCCGCTCATGATGATAGACCGCCTTGCGGGCAACGCGGCCCTGAAAGACAGCGTCCGCCTGATGCTGGGCAGCCGCCGCCTGACCCACAGCGTGTTATTGGTGGGCGAGACGGGCCTGGGCGCGGGCTACGCGGCCCGGTGCGTGGCGGCAGACTATCTTTACCCGGCAGGCGGCGCACCTGCTGAGGCCCTTCTGCGGGGCGAATGCTGCCGTGCCGTGGGCAAAGCCGGCGACCGCGACAGCGGCCGCATCGAGACCGGCGTGGTGCGGGAGGCCATCTCCGTCACCGGCATGGGCTCGGGCGGGCGGTATCTCGTCAGTCAGGTCAAGGCCATGCGCACCGAAATTTTCAACACCAGCCTCTCCGCCGAGGGCCGCGCCGTCCTGCTCTACCATGTGGAGCGGATGAACGAGGAATCCGCCAACGCCCTGCTGAAGGTGATGGAGGAGCCGCCGGAAGGCGTGCTCTTCCTGCTGACGGCAGACTCGCTGGCCGGTGTGCTGCCCACCATCCGCAGCCGCTGCATCAGCTTCGCCGTGGCCCCGGTCAGCCCCGAGGAATGCGCCCGGTGGTGCATCGGGCAGGGCGTGGACAAAAAGCAGGCCCGGCTTTGCAGTGAGCTGTTCGACGGCCACATCGGCACAGTGCTTGCCGCCGCCCGGGACGACGCCCGCCGGGAACAGGTGGAAAAGGCCCTGACGCTGGCCAAGGCCGCGGCGGCTCACGACAGCTATGCCGCCGCCGTCCTGCTGGCCGGGTACGAAAAGGACAAGGCCGCAGCAGCGGCCCTGCTGGGCGATTTCCGGGCCGTGGCCGCCGCCGGGCTCCGGGGGTGTGCCAGCACCCCTCTGACGGGTGACGCCGCCCGCCGCGCCCTCTCGCTGGCCGATGCGGCCATTCAGCGGCTCGCCGCGCAGGTGAACCCCAAAATCACCCTTTCCGTTCTTGCAGCGAAGCTTGGATAAAGCAAAAGCTCCCCTTCCGGGGAGCTTTTGCGATTGCTATTTGATTCGATTATCTTCTGCGGGACCGACTCCGCCGCCGCAGGTTCAGCGAACCGCCGCCGGCCACCATCGTCAGGAAGCCCAGCACGATGAGGATGCCGATGAGCGCGGCCATGAGAAGAAGGGTCGTTTTGGTGTCGGAGCGAAAGTCAGACACATATTCTTTGTGGGTCACGAGGTCCACCGTTCCCATCTCGTAGCCGTCGAGGTAGACGGTGGCCGTGCCAAGCACAGCGCCCTCCTTGACGGTGGCCGAAGTGCTCTCCGGCACCGAGAACTCGAAGGTCACTTCATCGTCGGCGTGGCCGTAGCCGCTGAGGCCGCTGGCGGCGTAGAGCTCCACGGCTTTCTCCGTGCGGCACTTGGTCAGCGGGATGGTGGTGAGCACCGTCTCCGTGTCCACGAGCTGACGGTCAGAAAAGCTGGAGAAGGCCCAGTCCAAAATCTCCGCACACTCGCGGTAGATGTTGTTCATATCACTGCCCAGCACCACGAGGCCGTAGGTGTGGCCGTCCTGCTGGGCAAAGGTGACGAAGCACCGGCCTGCGAGGGTGGTGAAGCCGGTCTTCATGCCCCGGACATAGTCGCGGTGATAGGCATACTCCGGGTCCAGCATGAGGTTGGTGGCCTTGATGGTCCGCTCGTTCTGGTGCAGGTTCGTGGCGGGCAGCGTATAGGTGAGGGTGTTCGCGGCCTGCATATAGGTCTCGTTGGCGTAGCAGGCAGCGGCAATTTTTGCAAGGTCCTCTGCCGTGGAGACGTTGCCGTAGTCGTACAGGCCGTGGACGCAGGAGAAGGTGGTATCCGTGCAGCCCAGCTCCTTGGCGCGGGCGTTCATCTGGGCCACAAAGGCCGTCAGGTCGCCGCCCGAGACGTCGCTGGCGATGACGCTGGCCGCGTCGTTGGCGCTGGCCACCAGCAGACCGTAGAGCAGGTCGATGCGGCGCACCGTCTCGCCGATGCGGAGGTTCATGGTGGAGCCGTTGGCGTTCTGGATGTCCTTGAACTCCTGGGTCAGACTGGTGGGGATGGTGATCTCAGCGTTCATGTCCTTGCCGCTCTCGAGGAAGAGCAGAGCCGTCATCATCTTGGTGAGGCTGGCGATGTAGCGCTGCTGGTCAGAGTTCTGCCTGAGGATGGGCTTGCCGGTATCCAGATTGAAGAGATAGACCGACTCGGTGTCGCTGGCCGTCTGGATGGGCATCTGATAAGCGGCAAACCCGGGCAGGGCGGCGCAGACCATCAGCACCAGCGTGAGCAGCAGCGCCGTGCTCCGGCGCAGGAAGGTGGGTCGATTCATAGGCTTGTCCTCCTTAACATTCAAACATCAGCCAAACACTTTGTGCCAGAATGCACTCAGCCCGTGCTTCTCGGGTTCGGCCTCGGGCTCTGCCGGGGCGGGGTGCAGTTCGGGGCTGGTAAAGGCCCAGTCGAACAGCTCTGCCGCCTCCCGGAAGATATTCTGGGAGTTCGAGCCCAGGATGACCAGCCCGTACGTATGGCCGTCCTGCCGGGCAAAGGTGACGAAGCACCGCCCGGCCTGGGTGGTGAAGCCGGTCTTCATGCCGTGGGCATCGCTGCGGTAATAGCCGCTGCCGGGCTGCAAAAGCTTGTTGGTGGTCGTGACCGTCCGGGCCGGATGCACATTGGTGGCGGGCAGTTCATAGGACACCGTGTCCGCTATCTGGCGGTAGGTCGGGTCCGCATAGCAGGCCAGCGCGATCTTCGCCATATCGCGGGCCGTGGAGTAGTTGCCGCCGTCGTAGAGGCCGTGGGGGCAGGTGAAATGGGTGGCCGTACAGCCCAGCTGGCTGGCCCGGACGTTCATCTGAGCCGCAAAGGCGGCCAGACTGCCGGAGGTATCGACGGCCAGCACGCTGGCTGCGTCGTTGGCGCTGGGCAGGAGCATGGCGTACATCATATCGATGCGGCGCACCGTCTCGCCGGCCTGCAGGCCGATGGTATGGCCACGGTTGGCCCGGATGGACTGAAGCTCCGGCGTGAGGCTGGCCGGGATGGTGATGCCGGCGCTGAGGTCGGTGCCGCTTTCCAGCACGAGAAGGGCCGTCATCATCTTGGTCAGGCTGGCGACGCAGCGGGGAAGGTCGGGGTTCTGCTCCACGAGAGCTTCGCCGGTGTCGGCATCGAAGAGGTAGATGGATTCCTGCGGGTAGGCGGCCTGAATGGGCATCGCGTAGACGGCGAAACCGGACAGCGCCGCTGTGGTCATGAATGCAGCGGTCAGGACCAGAGCCAGAAGCCGCCATGCAAAGGGATGAAACTGCATAATTTGATACTCCTTCGGAAGCCTGGGGGCTTCCTTGCTCCGACAATAAGAGCTATAATAAAGAATACCATAAATGAAGCAAAAGAGAAAGGTGGTTTTTCAACAATGATGCTCTCCTTTGGTGGAAAAATGCCCCGGGATGAGGGCGCCGTCTTTGTGGCGGCAAATGCGACGGTGCTGGGCGACGTGACGCTGGGCAGGGGCGTGAACATCTGGTACGGAGCTGTACTGCGGGCCGACGAGGGCGCGCTGGTGCTGGGCGAGAACAGCAATGTGCAGGACAACGCCGTGCTCCACTGCGACCCCGGCGGGCAGGTCGTTCTGGGCAAAAACGTCACGGTAGGCCACAGCGCCCTCGTCCACGGCTGCACGGTGGGGGACAACAGCCTCATCGGGATGCATGCCACCATCCTCAACCACGCCGTCGTGGGCAAAAACTGCATCATCGGGGCCGGGGCGCTGGTGCCTGAGGGGATGGTCATCCCCGACAACTCGGTGGCGGTAGGCGTGCCTGCCCGAGTCATCAAGACCATCCGGGACGACCAGCTGGCCCACAACATCGAGAACGCAAAAGCCTATGTGGAGATGGGCCGTCAGCACGCGGCGCTGGGCTCTCATGCTGAAAAATAAGCATCTTTCTCCCCAAAAATTTCACAGGCCGATTAACAAATCTTTCACAGGAAAGACATGATTTCAGCCGGTAATTCGGGTATACTATAGCTCACAAGGGTGCGGGGCCGCAACCGCCCCTTGCACATGATTCCTCCTCACACCAAAGCAATACCCCAAACAGCAAGGCCCCCTCTGGCGTCGCCGCAAGCGCCAGACGGGGGCCTTGTTGTATCTGGGGAACAGAACGCCCCCGCTCAGCACTTCCTGTGATATGTACCCGGTTTTCTGGACACTGGCTCAAAAATGAATAATTAACCTTCCA
>ENA-UOIV01000072-UOIV01000072.1-human-gut-metagenome-genome-assembly--contig:-C59-NODE-72-length-116472-cov-25.758016_pt1 | contig 116472 bp, 92 predicted proteins | sample MGYA00242333_ERZ723880 | MGnify/ENA metagenome assembly ERZ723880 | reverse complement strand
CGGACTGTCTCCGCTTTCGCTTCGTCAGTCCGGTTAAGGCACACTCTACACAGGGTGCTTTTTATTCATGTCTACTAATCTTGGGGCGGTTCAGTCTCGCTGGGCGGCTTATTTTTTGCGTTTCCAGAGCAAATATTCTTCGTAGCGGTGCATCTCGTTCTGTTCTTCTTCGGTCAGGTGCTGGCGCTGTTTGCGGGCTTCGTCTGAGGGGTCGATGTCGGTCAGCCCCAGCAGGTAGTCGGGAGAGGTGCCGTAGAGCTTGCAGATGGTAAGCAGCACATTGCTGAAGGGGTAGCTCTTTTCCTGTTCCCACGCACGGATAGACCAAACGGAGATACCAAGTTTGTCCGCAAGGGTCTGCCGTGTGTCATCATTCAGTTTGCGGAGTTCTGCCAATCGCTCCCCAAGCATAGCTTGACCACCTTTCCTTACTACTAGTATATGAATTACTCCTACTTTTGACGAAAAGTGGCTGTACAATACTAGACAAGGCAAAAATAGCTGTATAATACTAGTATAAGGCGGAACTAGTACAAAAATACTACTTCCGCTGCAACGCTAAGGCAAAGCGAGGAAATCCCCGTTGGAACAACTGATCGACTTTCACGCACCGGAAGTGCAGGCGGTGCTAGATACGCTATTAAAAGATAAATCCACCGGTAAAAACATCATCTGAGCGACCGACCCGCCGGAGGAACTGCAAACGGTAATGTACGAACCTGTCACGGACAAATCTCAGATCACCACCCAGCAGCTCGGGCTGACCCACTACGAGGTGGTGCTGCCCCGGATGATGAAGCAGATCGACACCCAGCAGCAGCGCACCCGCAAAAAAGGCGAAGTATTCTCGCCCGCATGGGTCTGCAACAAGATGAACAACGCACTGGATGCCGACTGGTTCCGTGGGCTGGGGGTAGAGCAGACCGCCGGGCAGTTCACGGTGGAGCTGCCCAAAGGCTGGCAGACGGTGGAAACGCCGGTGCAGTTCCCGGCTTGCGGGGGCAGGACTCCGGCATGGGGGCAGTATGTGCAGAGCCGCCGATTGGAGGTGATCTGCGGCGAAGCCCCCTTTCTAACGTCCCGGTACGATGCCGCCACCGGCGAGATGATCCCGGTAGCCCGGCGCATTGGCATTCTGGACCGCAAGCTGCGTGTGGTAAGCGAGAACGCCGCCACAGAGGACGAGTGGCTCAAGTTTGCCACCCATGCGGTGCAGTCCACCTACGGCTACGAGTATCAGGGCGATAATCTTTTGCTGGCGCGGGTCAACCTGCTGCTGACCTATGCAGAGCATCTGCAAGCCCGCTGGCAGCGCAAACCCACAAAAGAAGCGTTACAACCTATCGCCAACATCATCAGCTGGAACCTGTGGCAGATGGACGGCCTGTGCCTGTCCGTGCCCGGCGGCAAGCCCCAGCCGGAGGCAGAACAGCTTGACATCTTTTCCATGTTCGGAGCGGCAGAGCCGCAGCCGCCTACGGTATCCTGTAAAGTGAAAAACTGGCGCAAGGGCAGCCATGGAACGACCCAGAACTTTGAAACCATTCAGGAAGGGAATACCAGCATGAAGTTTGATTATGTCATCGGAAACCCGCCGTATCAGGAAGTTGATGGAGGTTTAGGCGCAAGCGCAACGCCGGTATATAACAAATTCATTGAGGAAACAAAGACATTGAATCCAACGGCAATGTCTTTTATCATTCCAGCAAAATGGTATTCTGGTGGTAAAGGGTTGGATAAATTTCGAGAGCAGATGTTAAACGACAAACGAATGGCGGTACTCGTTGACTATCCTAACTCGCTGGATGTTTTTCCGAATGTGGATGTTGCTGGTGGTGTATGCTATTTTGTGTGGGCTAAGTCACATGAGGGAAAATGCTACTACATAAATTACCGAGATGGGGTTAAGACATCCGAATACCGTGATTTGAATGAGTTTTCGACATTTGTTCGTTATCCAATCGCTGCCGAGATAGTTAAGAAGGTGCGTCTGAAAGGAGAGCAGACGCTTGATACGATAGTTTCCAGCCGAAAGCTGTTTGGTCTTGCTACAAATGTGAAACCGCTCAAAGCAGGAGATATTCAACTGAGATTTAATGGTGGGATAGGCCCATATAAAAGAAGTTTGATTTCTACGGGTATAGAAAATATAGACCGCTATAAAATCATTATTTCATATTTGACGGCAGAACACGCAGGACAGCCCGACAAGAACGGACAATACCGCATTCTCTCGACAATGGAAAAGCAGCCGCCGAAAGTAGTTTGTTCAGAAACGTATCTCGTTGCAGGAGCATTTGACACAGAAGCTGAAGCAGATAACTATATGAGATACCTAAAAACACGATTTGTGCGTTTTTTGATTTCGATTTTGGCGATGACACAGCATATCAGCAAAGGTATGTTTGGTTTTGTTCCTGTTCAGGATTTTTCAAGAGCGTGGACAGATGAAGAACTGTTTTCAAAGTATAAACTAACTTCTGATGAAGTGGCATTCATACAAAGCATTATAAAGGAGATGGCATAATGGCTGGCATAACCCCGCGCACTGCCCGGCAGGTGGTGCCCATGATCTACGCCTATACCACCCCGGAAATTGCCCGGCACAACGGCTGGACGAAGATCGGCTACACCGAGCAGTCGGTGGACAAACGCCTGAAACAGCAGACCCACACCGCCGATGTACTGTTCCACGAGGAGTGGCGGGGCAATGCCGTCTACGATGACGGCAGCGGTGAGGTGTTCACCGACCACGATTTCCATGCCTACCTCTGCAAGCTGAACATGGAGAACGACCGCAAAAACGAGTGGTTCCATCTGGATGGGCAGCAGTCCCGGCGGTATTTTCAGGATTTCCGAATGAACCGGGGCCGGGTGCAGCTGGATGCCGCCATCGCCTACACCCTGCGAGAAGAACAGGAAAGGGCTGTCCGCGACACCAAGACCTATTACCAGAGCCACCCCGGCGGGGAATATCTTTGGAACGCCAAGCCCCACTTTGGCAAGACCCTCTCCGTCTACGACTTCTGCAAGCAGGTCGATGCACAGACGGTGCTCATCGTCACCAACCGTCCAGCCATCGCCAACAGCTGATACAGCGACTATGTGCGCTTTCTGGGCAGGGAGTCCGGCTATCTGTTCGTCAGCCATGTGGATGCCCTTGCCGGGCAGCCCCATGTGCTGGACGAGCAAGGCTATCTGGATGCCGCCGCACAGGGCGAGGAACTGTATAAGCGCATTGAGTTCGTCAGCTTGCAGGACATGAAAGGCTCCAAGTATTTCGGCGGCGAGTACGACAAGCTGCAACAGCAGAGCACCGCCGCTCTGATGGAAAACCTGCAATCCACCATCCAGCAGACGGCGCAGGAGATGCAGCAGACCATCGTGCGCACTGTGGAGACCAACCAGAAGGAGCAGGAGAAAAAGGGCTGCGAGGACACCGTCCGTGACCACCTCCGGGGCTTCTCCCGCACCATCCCATCCTTCCTTATGGCCTACGGCGACGGGACTGTGACGCTGGCGAATTTTGACCGGATCATCCCGGACAAGGTCTTTCAGGAGGTCACCAGCATCACGCTGGAGCAGTTCCGCTTTTTGCGGTACGGTGGGCCGTACATCAACCAAGCCACCGGACAGGAGGAACATTTTGCAGGCCACCTGTTCGACCCGGTGGTGTTTGACGATTCGGTGAAGGAATTTTTGAACCTGAAGATCAAGCTGGCGGATTACTTTGATGAGAGCCGCACCGAGGACATCTTCGACTACATCCCACCCCAGAAAACCAACCAGATCTTCACCCCCAAGTGGGTGGTGAAAAAGATGGTGGACTTGCTGGAGCAGGAAAACCCCGGCTGCTTCGATGACCCCGGCAAGACCTTCCTGGACCCCTACATGAAGTCCGGCCTGTACATTACGGAAATCGTCAAGCGCCTTTACCGCAGCGAGAAGATGCGGCAAGCCTTCCCGGACGATAACGCCCGGCTGGAACATATCTTTGCCAAGCAGGTCTACGGGCTTGCCCCGACTGAGATCATCTACCGCATTGCCATCCGCTGCATTCTGGGCTTTGCAAAGAATCACGGCATCACCGCCCACCATATCCGTCAGGCCGATACGGTGGAATTTGCCAAGGCGGGCACTATGGAAAGGGAACTGGATAAGATCTTCAGAGACTGACCAATAGAATACAGCATAAAACCAAAGGCGGCTGTCTGCATGGGTGCAGATGGCTGCCCTTGCGCTTTTTACGGAATGGAAGGGAGGAATAAGCAACTATTATCGCAATTTTCATCAACACGGCATATTTGCGATATGCAGTTTGCGGATGTTGCTTGTGCATTAAAAACGCAAACTGCTATAGAAGGACAAGAATCGCAGTGTTAAGATTAGTTGGGGGTGAACGGTGTCTATCCGGGCAAGTACCAAGATTTTTTGACAAATTCTGTGCAGCCCGCAGAAATCAATAAGTCCCATTGCAAAATAACGCAAAATGCGTTACAATAAATCTGAGGTGATAACCATGGAAAAAACGATGACGCTCAATCTTCGAGTCAACCCCACTGTCAAGCAGCAGGCCGAAGATGTGCTGAAGCAGCTTGGCATCCCGATGGCGACCGCCATTGATATGTACCTGCGCCAGATCACCCTGACTGGCGGCATTCCCTTCTCGCTATCCCTTCCGAAGGCTCCTGCGGCTCTGAACGCTGACACCATGACCGATGACCAGCTTCATGCAGCCTTGCAGGTGGGCATCAAGGAGATTCAGAACGGTGATACCGTGGATGCTGCAAGCGCATTCGCACAGTTCAGAGAACAGCACAGATGAAGCAGTATGACGTGAAAATTTCTCATGCAGCCCTTAGCGATATGGAGCAGATTTACAGCTACATTGCCGACCGTCTGCTGGAGCCTGACACGGCTATGGGGCAGTATAACCACATTGCAGAAGCCATCCAGTCGCTGAACATCCTGCCGGAACGCTGTGCGCTGGTGGAAAGTGAGCCGGAGCGCACCCAAGGGCTGTGGCAGATGCTGGTGGACAACTACTCGGTGTTCTGCATCGTGGGCGAAAATACCGTGTCGGTGGCCCGTGTGCTGTACAGTGCATCTGACCTTGTGCGCCGTCTGCGGAGAACGAAGTGAAAGGGGTGTTTGCATGACCGCTGTAATCTACGCCCGCTATTTGTCGGACAATCAGCGCGAGGAATCCATCGAAGGGCAGATTCGGGAATGCGCGGAAAGGAAAATGCACCGGCGGTACAGGAACCATCGGCTATAAATACAAGGATGGCGCCCAAACCGTCCGATTTGAGGACACCTTGACCGCTGATTGCAGAGGAAAAAGTTTGCGTTTGCGAAGCAACGAAAGCCCCAGTGGGGCTTTTGAGCAACAGAACGGTCTTGCGCAAGCAAGATGGAGGGGACTTGCCCCGACAAGTTCGGATTTGTCCGGCTCTGCTGGCTTTTTTGCTGCAACAAAAGGCCGGGGCAGGGGGAGAACCCTCTGTCCCGGCCTTTCTGCGCGATGCGGGGGCCGTCAGCCCTCCATCTTGTGCTCCACGAAGTCGCCCACCATCTTGTCCAGCTGGCTCACGGCGTGCTCGGCACCCTTGGCGATCTTGCGGGCGGTGCGGCGCATCTGGCGCTGGCTCGTGTTGGTGGCCATGACGCCGGCGGCACCCAGTGCGGCACCGGCGGCCATGCCGATCAGGAGCGGGGCGGTAGAGCTTGTGTGTTCGTTTTTCATAGGAGGCACTCCCTTCGAATCAAAATTTTTGGGCTGCGAGGATAGTATTTCCGCCAAAGGATTCACTATACGCTTTTTTTGTGCAGGAAAATGTGGTATACTGTATCATATGCTGATAAACTGGGCCGGTTATGGGCTGGCTTGGTTTATGGGAAAAGGCATATTCTGCGAAGGAGGCTTCTTTTTTGCTGAAGATAACGGAACCGAAAAAAGTTCTCTGCATCCATGACCTTTCCGGTGTGGGGCGCTGCAGTCTGGCGGTCATCCTGCCGGTGCTCAGCGTCATGGGCGTCCAGCCGGTGGCACTGCCCACGGTGGTGCTCTCCACCCACACCGGCGGCTTCGGGACACCGGCCCGTCTGGACGGCTGCGCCTACGGCGAGGCCGCACTGGAACATTACCGGGAGCTGGGGCTGAGCTTCGACTGCATTTACACCGGCTACCTCGGAGGCGAGGAGCAGGCCGCGCTGGTCGAAAAAGCCTTTGACCTCTGGCCCTCGGCCTATAAGGTGGTAGACCCCGTGATGGGCGACAACGGCAAGGCTTACTCTACCGTGACCCCGGCCTTCATCGACCGGATGCGGCAGCTCTGCTGCCGGGCCGACCTCATCCTGCCCAACGCCACCGAGGCCTGCCTGCTGCTGGAAAAAGAGCTGCCCGCCCAGCTGGACGAGGAAAGCGCCCGGGCGCTGGCCGACGAGCTGGCGGCGTCGCTGACCCCCAACGTGGTGGTCACCGGCCTGCAGCTGGACAAGTACATCGCCTGCGCCGGTGCAGGCCGCGACCGCTTCGTGGTCAAGAAGCTGCATATTGCCCGCAGCTTCCCCGGCACGGGCGACCTCTACGGTGCGGTGCTCATCGGCTCGCTCATCCAGGGCAACGCCCTGAGCGCGGCGGCAGACAACGCGGCAGAGTTCGTGGCGCTGGCCATCCAGAAAACGCCCTGCGACCAGGACACCCGCTTCGGCGTCTGGTTCGAGCCGCTGCTGCCCCGCCTGTGTCCGATGGGGGAGGAGTAAACAGCGATGAGTGAAAAACCGACCCTGAACATCGTTCTGGTGGAGCCGCGTATCCCCCAGAACACCGGCAACGTGGCCCGCACCTGTGCCTGCACGGCCTGCCGCCTCCATCTGGTGGGGCCGATGGGCTTTGCCATCGACGACAAGAAGCTCAAGCACGCCGGGCTGGATTACTGGCACTATCTGGACATCAGCTATTACGACGGTCTGGATGACTTCTTCTCGAAGAACGACGGGCCTTTCTACTACTTTACGACCAAAGCGCCCCGGCGCTACACCGACGTCGCCTACCCGGACGGGGCATACCTCGTGTTCGGGCGGGAAGATGCCGGTCTGCCGGAGGCGCTGCTGGCAGCCGATCAGGAGCACTGCATCCGGATGCCCATGCGGGACACCTGCCGCAGCCTGAACCTGTCCAACAGCGTCGCCGTGGGCGTATACGAGGTGCTGCGCCAGTGGGACTTCCCGGAGCTGCTGGACCACGGCCACCTGCGAGACTACGAATGGAAATGAGGAACACTATGAGCAAAATCGCGATTTTGACCGACTCCTCCTGCGACATCCCGCAGGAGCTGGCCGAGAAATACGGCATCGACATTATGGGCTTCCACATCCTGCTGGACGACGAAGACATGGTGGAGCGTGAAAAGTACACCCCCGAGGAGTTCTACGACAAGATGCGCGCCGCCAGGGGCATCCCCTCCACGGCTGCCATCACCCCCATCCAGTTCTGTGAGAAATACTGCCAGTATGTGGACGAGGGCTACACCGATGTCATCCATGTCCCCATCAACCGCTCCGGCTCTTCCACCTACAACAACGCCGTCATGGCGCAGGGGATGCTGCGGGAGGAGCGCCCGGAACACCACCTGAACATCCATCTGCTCGACCCCCACACCTACTCGATGGTGTTCGGCTGGTATCTGTGCGAGATGGCCCGCAAGCTGCAGAACGGCGCGGAGCTCCGCCACGTCATCAGCGAGTTTGAGACCCAGATGAACAAGATGGAGATCATCCTCGGACCCTACAGCCTCAAGCAGATGAAGAAGAGCGGCCGCATCTCTGCCGCCGCCGCGGTCATGGGCGAGCTGATGGGCATCCGCCCCATCATCACCCTTATCGACGGCAAGACCAGGGTGGAGAGCAAGGTGCGCGGCGACGACAAGGTCATCCCCGCCATGATCGACCTGTGCAAAAAGCGCACCGAGGGCGTGGAGGACTTCGATTATATGATCGGCCACACCTCCATCCCCCAGGCTGCTGAGCTGGAAAAAGCCTGCCGCAAAGCCTTCGGCAAGGCTCCGCTCACTACCTTCAATCTGGGCGGCGTCGTCTCGGCCAACACCGGCCCCGACACCCTTGCGCTGGTCTATGTGGGCAAGGCCCGAGACTGAGCATATCACGGAAAGACTGCTGCTGTGCGGCAGTCTTTTTTCGTATCGCCGTTGCATTCCGGCCCAAACTATGGTATAATTTTTTACGCTGTGCCTGCGGGTACGGCTCCTTAAAGAGCAACTTAGGATTTTAGGCTCCCCGGCGTGTCTCGAACCATGCCGGGCCAAACCCACGGGGGCTGGCGGTCCCCGCGCGGTCAAAATCAAACCGCTGGAGTTATACGATGAAAAATCAGAACCTTTCCGTCCGTAAACTGGCCCGCTGCGGCATGGTCGCAGCCCTTTACGTCGTGCTCTGCATGGCACTGCAGCCGTTCTCTTACGGCGCGGTGCAGGTGCGTGTGGCCGAGGCGCTCTGCCTGCTGCCCGTGTTTGGTGCCGAGTACATTTTCGGCGTAGTGCTGGGCTGCTTCCTGGCAAACCTGCTGGGCTCCACCATCGTGGACGTCATCTTCGGCACTCTGGCCACCCTGCTGGCCTGCCTCGTGACCTACAAGCTGCGGAACATCCGCTTCAAGGGTCTGGCCCTTGCGGCCTCGCTGCCCCCGGTGGTCTTCAATGCTGTCATCATCGGCATTGAGATCGCGGTGATGTTCCCGGACCCCTCTTCCAGCGCACCCCTCTGGCTGGCCTGCGTCACCAACGGCATCTCCGTGGGCATCGGTGAGCTCATCAGCTGCACCGTGCTGGGCGTCCTGCTGGTCCGCATCATCGAGGCAAGCCCGGCGGTCAGGAAGGTCTTCGAGTCCTGAACCTGATCCCTTCCGGCGGGCGGGCCTGATCGAGCAGGCCCTCTGCCGGGGAATGAAAGGCTATTTTATCGGGTTGCTCGGCCTTTCGGACGATCGATATAGAACGGTGAAGCGCCGCACGGGAAACTGTGCGGCGCTTTTTCATAAAAGAAACGAAGGGACGATGATTCTACCGCCCGTCGGTTGCGCGGGAGGGTGCGGACCGGTATAATAAGGCCAGAAAGGGGCGGCAGACGCCCGCAAGGAGGCAAAACGTATGTACGAACTGGACAAGGCTGCATTTGGCCATTTTCTGGCCCAACTGCGCAGGGAAAAGGGGATGACCCAGAAGGAGCTTGCCGCGACGCTGTACGTGTCCGACAAGGCCGTCAGCAAGTGGGAACAGGGACTGAGTGTGCCGGACATCTCGCTGTTGGTGCCGCTGGCCGAGCAGCTGAACGTGACGGTGGCCGAGCTTCTGCAGGGACGCTGGGTAGAGGAGGAGCGGCGCTTCACCCGCGAGGAGACCGAAGACCTCATCCGCAAGGCGCTGACCTTTTCGGCAGAGCCGCCGGAGCGCCGTCAGGTGCGGACGAAGAAGTATCTGCCGGTGTATGTCATCTGCTGTGTGCTGGGCGTCGCCGGAGCGCTGGCCGTCTGGGCGGCGGGACTGGCCGACATCGAGGGAGCGCTGGCTCTGCTCATCGTCGATGTGGTTTTCGGCGTCGTCTACGGGGCCTATGCCATGTTCTGGATGGCCGAGACCCTGCCCCGCTACTACGACGAGAACCGCATCTACAACTTTGCACAGGGTGCGTTCCACATCCACATCCCGGGCATCTATTACAACAACCGCAACTGGAAGCATATCGTGCGGGCGTTCCGGGTCTGGTCGATGGCGTCGCTGGTGCTGGTGCCGCCCTGCACGGCGGGGGCTGTCCTGCTTGAACGCGCCACCGGCTGGCAGGTGTGGGGCGTGGTGCCGGTGGTGTATATCGCCTCGCTGTTCGGGTCTATCGTGATACCGGCGAAGAGGTTTGAGTGAGGGAGATAAGGCTCTCCCCTTGGGAGAGCTGGCGAGCGAATGCGAGACTGAGAGGGCAAGCTCGTTGTGACAGAACCGCCACGCAGCGATAAGCAGACCCTTTGTCAGAGCGATACTATCGCCGCGCGTGAGTTTCTCTGTCAGCATCCTTGCCCTCTCCGTCATTGCTCCGCAATGCCACCTCTCCCAGAGGGAGAGGCTCTGGCATGGCGGAAAGCCTGATTTCTTCGCCAGAGACTCTCCTGCTAGGGAAACAGGCGAACGAAGTGAGACTGAGAGGTCGTACAGAGGACACCCCTCTCTGAGACCCGCATATTATCTGGCGAAGTGGGAAATTAAGAACGTATCATCGCTTGAAAAGCCACTTCGCCAAGGTGGCAGAATGAGAGCGGCTGGCGAACTGACCTCACTTCGCCAAAAGAGGCCACTTCGCCAAGTTGGCGAAGTGTGAAAATATAGCATAGCTATATTGTTTATTTGCCACTTCGCCACATAATCTACTACAGTATACAGGAGAAACTTACATGCTCAAGGATTCACAGCTCGACCTCTGCGGACGGGTGGATTTTGCCCGCACGACACCGCTGCTGGCGCGGGACGAGGCGTTCTCGTTTGCCTGCGCAGGCTGCGGCGGCTGCTGCCGGGGGCGGGAGGACATCGTGCTGTCGGGCTTCGACCTCTGGCGAATCGCGGCCCGGCTGCGCCTGCCGCCCCAGACCGTGGCCCGGGCCTTCTGCCGCGCGTCCATCGGGCAGGTGAGCCATCTGCCGGTGCTGCGGCTGGCCCCCGTGAGGGAGGAGCGGAACAACTGCCCCTTCCTCACCGAGAACCACTGCGCCATCCACGACGCCGAACCGCTGGTCTGCGCCCTTTACCCGCTGGCGCAGGAGATCAGCAGGGAAGGGGAGGTGAGCTATTTTTTGCAGCCCACCGGCTGCGGAGGGCGTGTCATCGAAGCCAACGTGGAGGACTATCTGGCCCGCTACGACGTCCCTGCCCGGGAAAAGATCGACGTCCGCTGGGCGCAGACCTGCATGGACCTGGAAGACGTGGTGGAGCCGCTGGACGCCGCCCTCGAGCCGCCCCTGCGCCGCCGGATGCAGGCGAAGCTCTGGCAGGCACTCTATTTTAGGTTTGACTATGAGAAAGAGTACCTCCCTCAGCTGGAAGAAAACCTCGTCTGGCTGGGCGCAGAGCTGAAAAAACTGACGGACTATCAGCAGAGAAGAAATATCTATCGAAAAAAGTGATAGATATATTCATTTTAATAGATAATTAGAACCGAAACGGCGTTGCCATCGGACGGAAATCGTGATATACTTCACGAGTGTAAAGCAGAGGCTCTCTGCCGGACATTCAAATGCTTTTCGGCGCGGCGTCCTGCTGCCGCGTATATGGAAAAATGAGGGAGTAATCATTATGCGTAAAATCACTCGTCGTTCGTTTCTGGCTGCTGCCGCTGTCTGCGGCGCTGCTGCTGCCCTGACCGCCTGCGGCGGCTCGTCTGCATCCTCCACGGCTGCTTCTTCTGTGGCATCTTCTGCCGCTTCCGGCTCCGCTGCCGCTTCCGGCGACACCTACACCATCGGCATCTGCCAGCTGGTGCAGCATGCTGCTCTGGACGCTGCAACGCAGGGCTTTGAGGACGCTCTGACCGCAGAGTTCGGCGACAACGTGAAGTTCGACTTCCAGAACGCACAGGGTGACTCCGCTACCTGCGCCACCATCGCCAACGGCTTCGTTTCCTCCGGCGTTGACCTCATCATGGCAAACGCCACCCCCGCTCTGCAGGCTGCACAGTCTGCCACCAATGAGATCCCCGTTCTGGGTACCTCCGTCACCGAGTACGGCGTGGCTCTGGGCCTGACCGACTTCTCCGGCACCGTCGGCGGCAACATCTCCGGCACCTCTGACCTGGCTCCGCTGGACCAGCAGGCCGATATGATCGTGGAGTGGATGCCCGACGCCAAGAAGGTCGGCCTGCTGTACTGCTCCGCTGAGGCCAACAGCCAGTATCAGGTGGACGAGGTCCAGAAGTATCTGGAGGCCAAGGGCGTCACCGCGACCCAGTACGCCTTCTCCGACTCCAACGACCTGTCTTCCGTCTGCCAGAAGGCCGCTGACGAGAACGACGCTCTGTATGTCCCCACCGACAACACCGTCGCTGCCAACACCGGCATCGTGGACGGCATCTGCCGCCCGGCCAAGAAGCCCGTCTTCGCCGGTGAGGAGGGCATCTGCTCCGGCTGCGGCGTGGCCACCCTGTCCATCAGCTACTACGACCTGGGCTACACCACCGGTGAGATGGCCGTCAAGATCCTGAAGGGCGAGTCCAATGTCTCTGATATGCCCATCGAGTACACCGATGTGACCAAGAAGTACAACAAGGCCATCTGCGACGACCTGGGCCTGACCGCTCCCGAAGGCTATGAGGCCATCGAGGGCTGAGCCCTCTCAGTCTCGCTCCGCTCGCCAGCTCCCCCAAAGGGGGAGCCCTTGGCAGGCCGGGCCATTTTGCGCTGGACGCATGAGGTGCGATATTGCGCAAAAGAGTGGGCCTCGCTTACGGGGGCAGCGGCTGCTGGACGATATGATTTGTCAAGCTGCTGTGGCCCTAGGCAGCAGGGCACTACAGCTCATAAAACAGAAAGCCTTTCTCAGCCAGCAAAAGCCTTGCCGACACGCCAGAGGCTCCCCCTTTGGGGGAGCTGGCAAAGCTGATAAGCTTTGACTGAGAGGGCTACAGCGGAGAAGAGCAGTTTATCTCGCCCTTCTCCGCTTCCCCGTATCAAACGGGTCTATAAAAAAGTGTAATTTAGGAGGAATCATTTTGGAAATGCTTGCAAGACTGGCGAACCTGCCCGGTGCTCTGCCGGGTGCGTGCGCACAGGGCCTCATCTGGGGCATCATGGCCATCGGCGTTTACCTCACCTACCGCATCCTTGATGTGGCGGACCTGACCGTGGACGGCTCCTTCGGCACCGGCGGCGCAGTCTGCGTCATGTGCCTGCTCTCGGGCCAGAACGTCTGGGTGTCCCTGCTGGCTGCCGTGCTGGCGGGCCTCGCCACCGGCTTCGTCACAGGCCTGCTCCACACCTTTATGGGCATCCCGGCCATCCTGTCCGGCATCCTGACTCAGCTGGCCCTCTACTCCATCAACCTGAAGATCATGGGCAAGGCCAACCAGTCCATCAACGTGGACAAGTATGACCTGCTCATCTCCCTGCGCTGGGTCAAGGAGTTCGCGCTCCACAACCCCATCATCATGGTCATTCTGGTGTCGGCTGTGGTCATCGCCGTGCTGTACTGGTTCTTCGGCACCGAGCTGGGCTGCGCCATCCGCGCCACCGGCTCCAACCCCGCCATGTCCCGCGCACAGGGCATCAACACCAACTTCAACATCGTGCTGGGTCTGGCCGTCTCCAACGCTCTGGTGGCGCTGTCCGGCGCTCTGCTGAGCCAGTATCAGGGCTTTGCGGATGTCGGCATGGGCCGCGGCGCCATCGTCATCGGTCTGGCAGCTGTCATCATCGGCGAGGCTGTGTTTGGCCGCATCTTCCACAACTTCGCCCTCAAGATGGTCTCTGTCTCTCTGGGTGCCATCATCTACTACATCGTCATCCAGCTGGTGCTGACCCTCGGCTTTGACGCAAACCTGTTAAAGCTGCTGAGCGCATCCGTCGTGGCTGTCTTCCTCGCCGTGCCGTACTGGAAGGGCAGATACTTCGCAAAGCCTGCGGCCAAAAAGGCAAACAAGGAGGGCGCAAACAATGCTTGAGATACAAAATGTTTCCAAGACCTTCAACGCAGGCACCGTCAACGAGAAAACGGCCCTGAACGGTCTGAACCTGAAGCTGAATGAGGGCGACTTCGTCACCGTCATCGGCGGCAACGGCGCAGGCAAGTCTACCATGCTGAACGCCGTCGCCGGCGTCTGGCCCGTGGACTGCGGCAAGATCATCATCGACGGCGTGGACGTCACCCGTCTGGGCGAGCATCAGCGCGCCGCCTACATTGGCCGCGTCTTTCAGGACCCCATGACCGGCACTGCCGCCACCATGCAGATCGAAGAGAACCTCGCCCTTGCCGCCCGCCGCGGCAAGCCCCGAACTCTCCGCATCGGCATCACCAGGGCGGAGCGGGAGCAGTACCGTGAACTGCTCAAAAGCCTCGATCTGGGCCTTGAGAACCGTCTGACCGCCCGTGTGGGCCTGCTGTCCGGCGGCCAGCGTCAGGCGCTGACCCTCCTGATGGCCACCATGAACAAGCCCAAGCTCCTGCTGCTGGACGAGCACACCGCCGCCCTCGACCCCAAGACCGCCCTCAAGGTGCTGACCCTCTCGGCGAAGATCGTCGAGGAGAACCACCTGACCACCATGATGATCACCCACAACATGAAGGACGCCATCAAGTACGGCAACCGCCTCATCATGATGCATGAGGGTCACATCATCTACGACGTCTCCGGCGAGGAGAAGAAGAACCTGCAGGTCTCCGACCTGCTGGCAAAGTTCCAGATCGCCAGCGGCGGTGAGTTTGCAAATGACAGAATGATCCTGTCCTGATAAACCGCACTTCAAGCTCCTCCGAAAGGGGGAGCTTTTTGCTGCCTGACGGTGTGGAAAGGCTCTCCCTTTGGGAGAGCTGGCGCGAAGCGCCTGAGAGGGCAAGGATGCCAGGAGAGAAGCATAAACACAGCGATAGCATCGCTCTGACAAAGAGCCTGCTTATCGCTGCGCGGCGGCTCTTTCGTGCCGGGCTTGCCCTCTCCGTCATTGCTTCGCAATGCCACCTCTCCCAAGGGGAGAGGCTTTGTCGTCGCCGTTACTTTTTTCTCCTGAACTTCACTTTCCTGATTTACAAAACAGGCCGAATCGTCTATAATAAAGGGCGGCGGCCTGTTTTTGTGCAAAAACGGCCAAATCCAAGCACTGGGAGGAAATGCTGTGCTCATTCAACTCATCGAGGGCGTCTACCGTCTGTTGTGGGGCGACCTGCTCACCCTGCATCTGGGAAACGTGACCCTCAGTCTCTCGTTTATGGTCATCCTGCTGCTGACGGCGGGGGTGTTCTTCACCCTGCGCACGAGGCTTCTGCCGGTGCGGCTGTTCCGGGATATGCTGGCGGCGGTCTGCGAGAAGAACGACAAGGGCAGCGGCCTCTCGTCCTTCCAGACGCTGGTGGTGTCCACGGCCACCCGGGTGGGCATGGGCAATCTGGTGGGCGTTGTGGCGGCGCTGTCTGTGGGCGGTGCAGGCGCGGTGTTCTGGATGTGGGTGACGGCTCTGCTGGGCGCCTCCACCTCCTTTGTGGAGTCCACGCTGGCCCAGAAATACAAGCAGCCCGACCACCTTTACGGCGGCTGGCGGGGCGGCCCGGCCTACTATCTCCACACCCTCGCGGAGCGCAAACGGGGCAGGAAGCTCCGCCGCTCGGTGGCGGCCTGCCTGTTCGCCGTGTCGGGCCTCATCTGCTGGTGCGGCATCAGTCAGGTGGTCAGCAACTCGGTGAGCGAGGCGTTCCAGAATGCGTTCTCCATCCCGCCGCTGGTCACGACGCTGGTGCTGACGGCGCTTGCGGCGGTCATCGTCCTGCGGAAGGAGGCCACCGTCAAGAGCCTCGACGTCATGGTCCCTATCATGGCGGGCTGCTACTTCGTCATGACCCTCTGGGTCATCCTCACCCATCTGCCCCAGCTGCCCGATGTCTTCGTCCGCATTTTCTCGGAGGCGCTGGGCCTGCGTCAGGCTGTGGGCGGCGGCTTTGGCGCTGTGGTGATGAACGGCATCAAGCGGGGCCTCTTCTCCAACGAGGCCGGTTCCGGTTCGGCCCCCTGCGCCGCTGCTGCCGCCGAGTGCGACGACCCCGTGAAGATGGGCCTCGTGCAGGCGCTGGGCGTCCTCATCGACACCATCGTCATCTGCAGCTGCACGGCCTTCGTGATGCTGCTGGCTCCCGGGAGCGTGACGAGCGGTCTGCAGGGTATGAACCTTTTGCAGGCGGCGATGCAGTACCATCTGGGCAGCTTCGGCGTCGTCTTCATCGCAGTGACGCTGGCACTGTTCAGCTTCTCCACCTTTATCGGCATCCTCTACTACGCCCGCTGCAACGTGGCCTATCTCTTCGGCGACAGCTGGTTCTGGCAGACGGCCTACAAGGTGCTGGCGCTGGTGATGCTGGTCGTCGGCGGTATGCAGGCCTACACCGTGGTGTGGGACCTCGGCGACGTGGGCATCGGCCTGATGACCATATTCAATATGCTGGCCCTCTACCCGCTGTCGGGCGAGGCACTGACCGCCCTGCGGGAGTACGAAGCCAAAAAGAAACTCAAGTAAACAAAAAAGCCATCGGCCCAGACAGCCGATGGCTTTCGTTTTTATGCGCGGTGACCCAGCCGCATCTTGAAGTCGTTGTAGCCGAAGCGGACCAGCTCCCGGCAGGTGCCGTCCTCAGCCAGCGCCCAGATGGGCGGCAGGGGCATTCCGTTGAAGGTGTTGTTCTTGCAGGTGGTGTAGATGGCCATATCGCCGAAGATGAGCCGGTCGCCCTCGGCAAGCGGGGCGTCGAAGCTGTAGTCTCCCACAACATCGCCCGCGAGGCAGGTCGGCCCGCCGAGGCGGACGGTGCAGGGCTTTTCGCCCGGCTCGCCCGCGTCCAGCAGGGGAGGGCGGTAGGGCATCTCGATGACGTCCGGGGTGTGGCAGGCGGCCGACATATCGAGGACGGCGAGGCTGGTGTCACCGTTCTGCAGGGTGTCCAGCACTGTGGTGACGAGATAGCCCGCGTTCAGCGCCCACGCCTCGCCCGGCTCCAGATAGACCTGTACGCCGTACTTCTCCTGCATCCGGGCGATGCAGGCTTCCAGCGCGGCAAGGTCATAGCCCGGGCGGGTGATGTGGTGTCCGCCGCCGAAATTGAGCCATTTCAGCCCCGGCAGCAGGTCGCCGAACTTCTCTTCCACAGCGTCCAGCGTCACGGCCAGAGCGTCGGCGTCCTGCTCACAGAGGGTGTGGAAGTGCAGGCCGTCCAGCAGGGCGGCGAGGCCCGGCTGTTTTGCCAGAGCCGCGTCCCACTGGGCGCGGGTGGTGCCGAGACGGCTGCCCGGGGCGCAGGGGTCATAGATGGCGTGGCCTTCCTGCGTGGAGCGCTCCGGGTTGATGCGCAGACCGACGCTCTTGCCCGCCGCCTTGGCCGCAGGGCCGAACTTTGCCAGCTGGGCCGGGGAGTTGAACACGATGTGGTCGGCGTAATCCAGAAGCTCGTTGAACTCGTCCACCCGGTAGGCGGCGCAGAAGACGTGGTTCTCCTTCTCGGGCAGCTCTTCCTTGCCCAGACGGCTCTCGTAGAGGCCGCTGGCCTCAGTGCCTGCGAGGCAGGGCGCGAGAAGCGGGTAGAGGTCGAAGTTGGAGAAAGCTTTCTGCGCCAGCAGGATCTTGCAGCCCGTCCGCTGCTGGACCCCCAGCAGAATCTCGCCGTTGCGGCGCAGCTGGGCTTCGTCCAGCAGATAGCAGGGGGTGGGCAGGGAAGCGAGTGCGCCCTCCGAGAGGTTTGCCAGCCCCGCGAAGGGCGGGCGCGTATCGACCAGCCGCATCAGTCCACCAGAGCCGGGCTGTGGCTCTCAGAGCGGGGCAGGCCGTACTTGTCCAGTGCGTCCAGATAGGGGTCCGGGTCGAACTCTTCCACGGTGTGGACGCCCTTGGTGGTCCACTTGCCGGTCAGCAGCATCAGTGCGCCGCACATGGCCGGAACGCCGGTGGTGTAGCTGATGGCCTGAGAGCCGACTTCCTTGTAGCACTCCTGGTGGTCGCAGACGTTGTAAATGTAGTAGGTCTTCTCCTTGCCGTCCTTCTTGCCGGTGAAGATGCAGCCGATGTTGGTCTTGCCCTTGGTGCGGGGGCCGAGGCTGGCGGGATCAGGCAGGAGGGCTTTCAGGAACTGGATGGGGACGATCTCCTGCCCGTTGAAGTTGATGGGGGTGGTGGAGAGCATCCCCACGTCCTCGAGGCAGCGCATATGGTCGAGATAGCTCTGGCCGAAGGTCATGAAGAAGCGGATGCGCTTCGCCTCCGGGATGTTCTTTGCCAGAGACTCGATCTCCTCGTGGTGGAGCAGGTACATATCCTTCTGGCCCACCTTGTCGAAATCGTACTCCCGCTTGATGCTCATGGCCGGGATCTCGACCCAGTGGCCGTTCTCCCAGTAGCTGCCGGGGGCGGAGACTTCGCGGAGGTTGATCTCGGGGTTGAAGTTGGTGGCGAAAGCATAGCCGTGGTCGCCGCCGTTGCAGTCGAGGATGTCGATGGTGTCGATGGTGTCGAACTCGTGCTTCTTGGCGTAGGCGCAGTAAGCCTGGGTCACGCCCGGGTCGAAGCCGCTGCCCAGCAGGGCGGTGAGGCCGGCTTCCTCAAACTTTTTGGCGTAGGCCCACTGCCAGCTGTAGTCGAAGTAGGCGGAGAAGCCAGCCTCCTTGCAGCGCTTCTCATAGATGGCACGCCACGCGGGGTCGTCGGTGTTCTCCGGCTCGTAGTTGGCGGTGTCCATGTAGTTGACGCCGCAGGCGAGGCAGGCGTCCATGATGGTCAGGTCCTGATAGGGCAGGGCGATGTTCATCACGAGGTCGGGCTGATAGCTCTTGATGAGGGCGATGACCTCGTCCACATGGTCGGCATCCACCTGTGCGGTGGTGATGTTGGTGGTGGTCTTGGGGGCAAGCTCTGCGGCCAGCTTGTCGCACTTGGACTTGGTGCGGCTGGCGATGCAGATGTCGGTGAACACTTCGGGGACCTGACAGCACTTGTGGATGGCGACGGAGGCCACGCCGCCGCAGCCGATGATCAGAACTTTGCTCATGATGGTTTCTCCTTTATATCAAATTATGTTTTGTCAGACCTGAAACCCGGGCCAGCCCTTGTCGAGGGCGATCAGCAGCTCCCGCAGCACCTTGCAGGCCGTGGCCGTGGAGACGCCGGAGATGTCCAGCATGGGGGCCAGCTCATTGAGGTCGGCGCCCACGATGTTGGCTTTGGACACGGTGCGGATGGCGTCCAGCAGCTGCAAAAAGCTCACGCCGCCGGCCTCGGGGGTGCCGGTGCCGGGGAAGCAGGAGGGGTCGAGGCAGTCGAGGTCGATGGTGAGGTAGACCGGCTCTTTGGTGGCGCAGAGCTGTTCGGTGAGCGCGGCAAGGCCGGTGAAGTCGAACTTGTGCATCTCGGTATGCTGGGCCGCAAACTCGAACTCGGCCCGCTCGCCGCTGCGGATGCAGAACTGGTGGATGCGGCCGTCGCCCACGATCTCGTGGCAGCGGCGCAGCACACAGGCGTGGCTCAGCTTCGCACCGAGGTAGTCGTCCCGCAGGTCGGCGTGGGCGTCGAAGTGGATGATGTGGAGGCCGGGGTATTTCTCCGCCACGGCCCGCACCGCACCCAGCGTCACCAGATGCTCACCGCCCAGCAGGAGCGGAAGCTTGCCGTCGTGCAGGATCTCCGCCGCCCGGGCCTCGATGTCGGCAAGGGCCGCTTCGCTGGAGCCGAAGCAGAGCTCCAGGTCGCCGCTGTCGAAGATGTCGAAGTCGGTCAGATCGGCGTTCTGGTAGGGGCTGTAAGTCTCGAGGCCAAAGCTCTCGTGCCGGATGGCCGACGGGCCGAACCGTGCGCCGGGGCGGTAGCTGGTGGTGGAGTCGAACGGTGCGCCGTAAAGCACGATGTCGGCGGCGCGGTAGCTGCTGTCGCAGCCGATAAAGGTTTCAACATTGGGTGAGATCATTTGGGTTCCTCCACTTCGCGCAGCATCTCCTCGAGGAATGCCGGCAGATAGAAAGCTCCGACGTGGAGCCGGGTGGTATAGTAGCGGGTGCGCAGATTGAGCGCCTTCCATGCGTCGGCGTCCAGATCGTCGATGGGGTGGTACTTCTTGCTGGCAAAGCCGAAGAGCCAGTAGCCGGCGGCGAAGGTCGGGATGTGTGCCTGATAGACCCGGCTGACGGGGAAGGTGGACGCGATGCGCTTGTGGCTGCGCTGCATGGCGCTGGCGTCCTCGGTGTAGAAGGGGCTGCCCTGCTGGTTGACCATGATGCCGTCCTCTTTCAGGGCGTTGAAGCAGCTGCCGTAGAACTCCCGGGTGAACAGGCCCTCGGAGGGGCCGAAGGGGTCGGAGGAGTCCACGATGATGAGGTCATATTCCTCCTCGCAGCGGCGGATGTATTTCAGAGCGTTCTCGAAGTAGATGTGGACCCGGCGGTCGTCCATCCGGCAGGCGTTGCCGGGCAGATAGGCGCGGCAGGCCTCCACGACCTGGGGGTCCATCTCCACGAGGTCGATGCGCTCGACCCGGTCGTAGCGGGTCAGCTCCCGCACCACGCCGCCGTCGCCTGCACCGATGACGAGGATGTCTTTTGCCTCCTTGTGGACGGCCATGGGGACGTGGACGATCATCTCGTCGTAGATGAACTCGTCCCGCTCGGTGAGCATCACGTTGCCGTCCAGCGTCAGCACCCGGCCAAACTCAGGCGTCTCAAAAATGTCGATGCGCTGATAGTCGCTCTGCTTGGAGTAGAGCTGCTTGTTCACCCGGATGCTGTGCTTGACGTCCGGGGTGTGAAATTCCGAAAACCAAAACTCCATCTGCTTCTCCTTATGCCAGAACATTCAGGTGCAGGATGTCCGGGTCTTCCGGGCCGGTCATGCTGCAGCCTTTGGCCTTGGCGTACTCGATATAGTTCAGTATCTCTTTGGTGATGCGCTCGCCGGGGGCCAGGATGGGGATGCCCGGCGGGTAGCACATGACGAACTCGCTGCACACCATGCCCTCGGTCTCCCGGAGGGGCAGGCTCTTTTTGGGGGCGTAGAACGCCTCCTGCGGGCTGGCGGCAACGACGGGGTCGATGTATTCCTGGCTCAGCAGGCCGGCGCCGTCGGTGTGGTAGCGGCGCTTGATCTCGGCCAGTGCGCTCACCAGACGCTCGATCTCCTGCGGGCGGTCGCCGATGGAGAGGTAGGCGAGGATGTTGCCGATGTCGCCGAACTCGATCTGGATGTCGTACTCATCCCGCAGGATATCGTAGACCTCGATGCCGGCGAGGCCGATGTCCAGCGTGTGGACGCTGAGCTTTGTGGTGTCGAAGTCGAAGACCGAGTCGCCGTTGCACAGCTCCTTGCCGAAGGCGTAGTAGCCGCCCACGGCGTTGATCTCTTCGCGGGCGTACTCGGCCATGTCAGCCACCTGATGGAACACCTGCCGGCCTCGCAGCGCGAGGTTCCGCCGGGAGATGTCGAGGCTGGACATGAGCAGGTAGCTGCCGGAGGTCGTCTGGGTCAGGTTGATGATCTGGCGCACATAGCCGGGGTGGACGTTGGGGCCGATGAGCAGCAGGCTCGACTGCGTTAAGCTGCCGCCGCTCTTATGCATGGAGACGGACGCCATGTCCGCGCCTGCCGCCATGGCGGAGACGGGCAGACTGCCGCCGCCGAAGTAGAAGTGGGTGCCGTGGGCCTCGTCGGCGAGGCAGAGCATCCCGGCGTCGTGGGCCATCTTGACGATGGCGCGCAGATCAGAGCAGATGCCGTAATAGGTGGGGTTGTTCACCAGCACGGCCACGGCGTTGGGGTGCTCCTTGATGGCCTTTGCCACCTGCTCCCGCTTCATGCCCAGCGAGATGCCGAGGCGCTTGTCCACTTCGGGATTGACATAGACCGGCACTGCGCCGCAGAGCACCAGTGCGTTCAGCACGCTGCGGTGGACGTTGCGGGGGAGAATGATCTCGTCGCCCCGCTTGCAGGCCGTCAGTACCATGCTCTGCACCGAGCTGGTGGTGCCGCCCACCATCAGAAAAGCGTGTGCTGCGCCGAAGGCGTCGGCGGCCAGCTCCTCGGCCTCCCGGATGACCGAGACCGGGTGGCAGAGATTGTCCAGCGGTTTCATGCTGTTGACGTCCACGCCCACGCACTGCTGGCCCAGAAAGGCCGTCAACTCCGGGTTGCCCCGGCCGCGCTTGTGGCCCGGCACATCGAAGGGGACCACCCGCATCTGTCGGAACTGCTCCAGAGCCTCGTAGATCGGTGCGCGGCGCTGGTCCAGCCGGAACCGTGTACGGTTCTCACTCATGTTTTTTTCCTCCGTCCCTGACTCCTGCTGCAAACCATGCGGGCAAACAAAAAAGCACAAGCCCTGCACAGAAATGCAGGCTTGCGCTTTGAAAAAACCGTTTGAATGCGCGGACAAAGCCTCCGGGGCAAAGACGCCAGAGCCGTATCGCAGCATGATTCATCAGGATTCAAAAGGACGGGATGACGAGAGTCTATATAGCAATTACACTTTTACTACTCTTATTGACCGTTTCACAAGTCTGCGCACGCTCTGCGCAATTTCATGGTTGTAAAGGAACCAACTTATAAAATTTGAGTTTCTAACTCAATCAATAATGGCAGCTTGCGCCGCCGGTCGGCAGTGGACCCGGCTGTCCGTATGGCCTTAGGGTGTACCCGAGTTTTCAGATGCACCCAGCCCCCTCGGGGCGGTCCTAGTTAAATTGCTTTGAAAAGACTTCGACACGCTTCGTCTCTCAAAATCGTGTGTGATTTTATCATGCAAAAAGCGATTTGTCAATGATTTGACAGGAAAAAGCTCAAAAAATCTTTCGGGAGCCATACTTATCGTCATCCGGCAGGAAGTGCCGGCGCGGCATAACATAAAAAGAGCGGCCCCGGTACGCAGTCTGGACGTACCGGGGCCGTTTTGGCTTGCTTTTAGCGCTTGATGTCGTAGTTCATGTTCATCAGGTTGCGGATGGAGCTGACATCGTCGGTGATGTTGGCATCGCCGTGGATGGTGTGCTTGATGGCGCTGCTTGCCACCGCAAAGTTTATCATGTCCATGGCCTTGTAGCTGTGGAGCATGGCGTAGATGAGGCCGCTGGCGAAGGCGTCGCCGCCGCCCACGCGGTCGAGGATGTTGAAGGTGAACAGCTTGCTCTCGAAGGTGTGGCCGTCGTACCACATAAAGGCTTTCAGGCTGTTCTCGCTGCCGCTGTGGGCATAGCGGACGTGGCGGGCGATGCACTTCAGGCTGGGGTAGCGCTCGATGAAGTGCTGGAAAATTTCGTCCTGCTGCTCATAGCTGGGCTGCAGAGGCACGCCGTCCTTCCAGTCGCCCTTGGAGTGGTCGTTCTCGTCCTTCCACAGGTGGTAGGGCTCGATGCCCAGCAGCACGTCCACATAGGGCAGGCACTCGGTGCAGAAGTCGCGGGCCTCGTCCCAGGTCCAGAGGGTGGAACGGAAGTTGCCGTCGAAGCTGACGGTCAGGCCCTTCTTCTTGGCCTCCTTGAGCATATCAATGATGAGGCCGCGGCAGTTGGGGGCCAGAGCCGGGGTAATGCCGCTCAAGTGCAGCCAGTCGAAGCCCTCCAGCAGCTCGTCCAGATCGACCTGAGAGAAATCGTACTCGGTGATGGCGCTGTGCTTGCGGTCATAGATGACCTTGGAGGGCCGGATGCCGTAGCCGGTCTCGAGGTAGTATGTACCCAGACGGTTGGAGGGCGTCTCATCCGGCTCGGTGAGGATCATGGGGGTGCAGTGGACGTCGTTGGAGCGCAGCCAGCGCACGGCGCTTTTGCCGAGGCTGTTGTTCGGCACGACGCTGAAGAAGGTGCTGTCCACGCCGAGGTTTGCCAGCGCGAGGGCGATGTTGGCCTCGCTGCCGCCGTAGCTGGCCTCAAAGTTGGTGGCCATGCGGAGCTTTTCGTAGTTCGGCGGGGTCAGGCGCAGCATGATCTCGCCGCAGGTGATGAATTTCGGTCCGGTCGTCTCGTAGCCCAGAATGGGGTTGAAATGTTCCATAACGGTCCTCCTGTTGCTCTTCTCGGGCATTTGAGCCGCCGCCTCTCATATACCCTTCTTGAGACGGGGCGTTTGGTGCTCAGCAGGGCAGCCAGACCCCGCATGACGCACATCGTTGTATCCATTATAGTGCTTTCGGAGAGGATTTGCAAGGAAAAGAAAAACACTGTGAGAGAAAATTTGGCAGGATTTTTGTAGATTGTGACGGAAAGCGTATCGGCAGGCCGTCCGGTAGTTTCCCCGCAAATGGGACCCGAAACCCACGGTTTCGCCCCAACGCTTCGCGCCGGGGCCCCACTTCTCTGGACATTTGCTTGGGAAACTCCCCTCCACCTGCCTCTGATAGGTTTACCGGCTGGTCAAATGCCCGTCAAATCAAAGCTGGGCGTATACTCCTCCCGGGCGCTGCTCTTCTGCTGCATATAGCCGGCGGTCAGCCCCAGATCCATGGCATAATTGACCACCCGGCGGTACTCGTAGGTGGTGATGCGCCGCCCGATGCCGTGCTCTGCGGCCTTGTAAAAGGGGGTGTACTGGCTCATGACACTGGGGATGAAGCAGCCGGGGTCGGCCTCGTTCCATGCGGCCATCCGGTCGAGGACGGCAAAACTGTCGTCGATGTGGCCGGGCAGGGCCAGATGCCGCAGGATGACGCCTTTCTGTAAGATGCCCTCGCTGTCGAACACCGGATGGCCCGCCTGCGCCATCATGGCCTCGATGGCGGGCCTGGCCTGGGCGAAGTAGTCCGGCGCAGAGGAAAGCTCGGCGGAGAGGGAAGAGGAGACGTACTTCAAATCGGCCAGCCAGATGTCGATAGAGCCGCGCCACGCCTCCACGCTCTCCACCGTCTCGTAGCCGCCGGTGTTGCAGACGATGGGCAGACGCAGCCCCTCGGCCCGGGCGATGTCCAGCGCCGCGATGATCCAGGGCCGCCACTGGCCGGGGGTGACGAGGTTGATGTTGTGGGCGCCCTGCTCCTGTAAGTCGAGGAAAATTTCGGCCAGATGCTCTATCGTGATCTCTTTGCCCAGTCCCTCGGCGCTGATGGGGTAATTCTGGCAGAAACAACACTTGAGGGTGCAGCCCGAGAAAAACACGGTGCCGCTGCCCCGGGTGCCGCTGATGCAGGGCTCTTCCCAGAAGTGCAGGGCCGCGCGGGCGGCTTTCAGGGTGCCGCCCGCCCCGCAGAAGCCTGTCTGCCCGGCGGCACGGTCTGCGCCGCAGCGGCGGGGGCAGAGGGTACAGGAGACAGGCGGCATTGTGGAAATGTTTTTAGACATATTGTCCAACTCCTATGAGAAAGAATCATATTAAATTATCCGAGGCTATTATATCATTTTTGCCCCCGGAAGTGGTATACTAAGATTGAATATTGCATGTCATGCAAGAATACTACATGATCTGGAGGACACCATGCGTACAGAGACCGAAGAGATCCGGGACAACCTGAAATATCTGAGCCTTCTGGCCCGGGACTATCCCTCGCAGGCAGCGGCCGCCAGCGAGATCATCAGCACACAGGCACTGCTCAAGCTGCCCAAAGGCACCGAGCACTTCATGAGCGACCTGCACGGTGAGAACGAGGCGTTCGTACATATCCTGAACTCCGCTTCCGGCGTCATCCGCGAAAAGGTGGACATTGTGCTGGGGGATGCCGTGCCGGAGGGGACGCGGGCCGAGCTGGCGACTCTGATCTATTATCCGAACGAAAAGCTGCCCCAGCTCAAGGAGCGCTGCGCCGACGAGGAAGCGCTGGAACAGTGGTACAGTGAGACGCTGCTGCGGCTCATCGACATCTGCCGCCTCGTCTCTTCCAAGCACACCCGGGAGCATGTCCGGGCCTGCCTGCCGTCCAGCTGCGGGTACATTCTGGATGAGCTGCTCCACGCCCACTTCGAGGACCACGACAAAGATCTCTACTACGGCCAGATCGTCGGCAGCATCATCGAGAATGGCCGCGCCGATAAGTTCATCGTCCGTCTCTGCGAGCTCATCAAGCGGCTGGCCGTGGACAAGCTCCACATCGTGGGCGACCTGTTCGACCGCGGCCCCCGCCCCGACGTCATCCTTGACCTGCTGATGCGCCACCACGATGTGGACATCCAGTGGGGCAACCACGACGTGGTCTGGATGGGCGCGGCGGCCGGCAGTCCCATCTGCATCTGCACGGTGCTGAAGACCACCCTCGCTTACCACAACCACGGCATGGTGGAGGACTGCTACGGCATCAACCTCCGCCACCTGCAGCGGATGGCCGAGCAGTTCTACGGCGACGACGACTTGACCATCTGGATGCCTCACACCGACACCGCCCGCGGTCCCTACACCCCCGGTATGCTCCATCGCTGCGCCGTCATGCATAAGGCCATCACCATCCTGATGCTCAAGCTCGAGTGTCAGGTCATCGACCGCAACCCGGATTTCGAGATGCAGGACCGCGACTTCCTGCGCCGCATCAACTGGGAGAAGAGGACCGTCATGGTGAGCGGCAGGGAGTACCCCATGCGGGATATGTCTTTCCCGACGGTAGACCCCGCCGACCCCACCGCGCTGAACAGCGACGAGAAGGTGGTGCTGCAAAAGCTGGTGCAGTCCTTCCGCCAGAGCGAGAAATTACAGCAGCACGTCGAGTTCCTGTACGCCAAGGGCAGTGTCTACCACATCGAGAACGGCAACCTGCTCTACCACGGCGCTGTGCCGATGACCAGGAAAGGCAGCTTCGCTGTGGAGCGGTTCGAGGGCCACGCCTACTCGGGCCGCGCCCTCATGGACTACTGTGACGAGCGCGCCCGCCGGGGCTACTTCGCCCCCGAGGGCAGCGCCGCCCGCCAGAGCGGACAGGATTTCCTGTGGTATCTGTGGTGCGGCAAGCTGTCGCCCCTGTATGGCCGCAGCGCCATGACCACCTTCGAGCGGCTGTATGTCGAAGACGCTTCCACCCACACCGAGGTGAAGGACCCCTATTATACATGGTATAATGAGGAAGCCGTCTGCCGCCGCATCCTCGCAGAGTTCGGCCTGCCCGGCACCAGCCACATCGTCAACGGCCATGTCCCCGTGCAGGAGAAGAAGGGCGAGAGCCCCATCAAGGGCGGCGGACGCCTCGTGGTCATCGACGGCGGTTTCTGCCGCGCCTACCACGAAAAGACCGGCATCGCGGGCTACACGCTGGTCTATTCCAGCCGCACCATGTCCCTGCGCACCCACCAGCCCTTCGAGAGCGCCGAAAAGGCCGTGAACGAGAATCTGGACATCCTCTCTCAGAAGAACATCCTCGAGACGGAGAACCACCGCATCCTTGTGGAGGAGACGGACGAGGGCGAGATCCTGCGGGAGAAGGTCCACGACCTCAAACAGCTGGTCCGGGCCTATCAGCTGGGCTGGATCAAGGAGACCCGCTGCGACGACAGTGTGTGGTAAGGAGCGGCAAATGTAAAATTTTCCTAAAAATAAGAGACAAAACCCGAGGATAATAGAGAAGAAACTGGGCAAAACAGAAAATAATCGACGAGCGTGCATTGGGGCTTTGCTTTTTGCTGGAAGTTGTGTATAATAAAGTAGCTGTAATTGTGTCAACTGGTTGTGAGCTTTGTACAGCGAGAAGGAATAACGTACCTTGAACTGACCTTTTGGGCCTGCGGGGAGCGGGACTGTGACAAGGAGATCATAAAATTGGAAAAGTTTGTTATTACGGGCGGTAAGCCCCTGCACGGCGAAGTCATCATCTCCGGCGCGAAAAATGCGGCTGTGGGCATCCTGCCCGCTACCATTCTGGCAGCGGACGTCTGCGTCATCGAGAACCTGCCGGACATCAGCGATGTGGCGGTGAGCCTCAAGATCCTCAGCGTGCTGGGCGCTAAGGTCCGGATGCTGAACAAGAACACCTACGAGATCGACACCACCCATCTGACTGGCACCAACGTCCCCGACGACCTGTCCCGCCAGATGCGCGCCAGCTACTATTTCCTCGGCGCCCTGCTGTCCCGTTTCGGCAAGGCACAGGTGGCCATGCCCGGCGGCTGCAACCTCGGCCCCCGCCCCATCGACCAGCACCTGAAGGTGTTCAGCGCTCTGGGCGCAGAGGACAGTGTGGACTACGGCATGATCACCGTCCACGCCGACGAGCTGAACGGCGCTCATATCTTCTTTGATAAGGTGAGCGTGGGCGCTACCATGAACGGGATGCTCTCCGCTGTCATGGCCAAGGGTCAGACCATTCTGGAAAACTGTGCCAAGGAGCCCCATGTGGTCGATCTGGCCAACTTCCTGAATATGTGCGGCGCTGATGTGCGCGGCGCAGGCACCGACGTCATCAAGGTGCGCGGCGTCGAGCAGATGCACGGCTGCACCTACAGCATCATTCCCGACCAGATCGAGGCCGGCAGCTACATGGTGGCTGCAGCGGCCACCGGCGGCGATGTGCTGGTGAAGAACGTCACCCCCAAGCACCTCGAGCCCATCACCGCAAAGCTCCGCCGTGCGGGCATTGAGGTGGAGGAGTTTGACGACGCTGTGCGGGTTCGCCGCACCGGCGACATCCTGCCCCTCAAGATCAACACCATGCCCCACCCGGGCTTCCCCACCGATATGCAGCCCCTGATGGGTGTTCTGCTCAGCGTGGCAAAGGGTACTTCCACCGTCACCGAGAGTGTGTGGGACAACCGCTTCCGCTATGTGGACGAGCTGCGCAAGATGGGCGCGAATGTCCAGGTGGACGGTCAGGTGGCCGTGTTCGAGGGCGTGGAGAAGCTTTCTCCCGCTCCGCTCCGCGCTTCCGATCTGCGCGCCGGTGCAGCGATGGTCGTTGCAGCCCTGATGGCCGACGGCACCAGCGAGATCGAGGAGATCGGCCATATCGAGCGCGGCTACGAGAACATCGTGGAGAAGCTGCGCGGCCTCGGTGCTGACATCAGGAAGGTGGAGCGGATGCCCGCTGCACTGGAACAGGCTCTGTAATTAGAAAAACCTCTCCGTCACGCCTGCGGTGTGCCGCCTCCCCTGTCGAGGGGAGGCATTGGCAGTCCGTCAGGTCCCTGCGTTTTTATGACTGCGCAGCAGACGGAGGGGTTTTATTTGTTGAGGTTTATCATGTCTGAATTCATCTCTCTTTATTCCGGTTCCTCCGGCAACAGCAGCGTTGTGCGCTGTGGGGAGCGGTATCTCATCGTGGATATGGGCAAAGGCGTCCGCACCACCGGCGCAGCCCTCAAGGAGCTGGAGCTGAACATCTCCGACTGCGACGGCATCCTTGTCACCCATGAGCACAGCGACCATGTGAAGGGCCTTTCCACCTTCCTGAAAAAATATCCGCTGCCGGTGTACGGTGCAGAGGAAACGCTGGAATTTCTGGACGCAAACGGGGTCGTCCCGGCCACTTGCGACCTGACGGCCCTGACGCCGGGCAGGGAAGAGGACATCGGTGTCTTCGGGGTCAAAGCTTTCCCCACCAGCCACGACGTCCCCTGTGTGGGCTACCGCATCCACACCCCCGACGAGAAGACCATGACCATCGCCACCGACCTCGGTGTGCTGACTCCTGCCGTACATGAAGCCCTTTCCGGCTGCGACCTTGTGGCCCTCGAGAGCAACTACGACCTGCACATGCTCCGCAGCGGGCCGTACCCCTACTATCTGCGCGCCCGCATCGAGTCGGTCCGGGGCCACCTCTCCAACGATGAGTGCGCGGCAAAGCTGCTGGAACTCATCCAGGAGGGCTGCAAGAAGTTTGCCCTCTGTCACCTCTCGCAGGAGAACAACACCCCTATGCTGGCGCTGCAGACCGTCTTTTCCACCCTCGGTGCGGCGGGCGTCGTGCCGGACAAGGATTGTGTCGTCCAGACCCAGCGGCGGAATGAAGTGAGCCCCGCGCTGGCGTTCTGACACTATAAAACCAGAGCAGGAAAAGGAGAAAAGAGCCTATGTCGTACATCATGGCGCTGGACGCCGGAACCACCTCGAACCGCTGCATCCTGTTCAACAAAGCGGGTGAGATCTGCAGCGTCGCGCAGAAGGAATTTGCCCAGTATTACCCGAGACCCGGCTGGGTGGAGCACGACGCCAATGAGATCTGGGCCACCCAGCTGGGCGTGGCCCTCTCGGCCATGAACAAGGTCGGCGCCCGGGCCGAGGACATCGCCGCCATCGGCATCACCAACCAGCGGGAGACCACCATCGTCTGGGACAAGGAGACCGGGGAGCCCATCTGCCACGCCATCGTCTGGCAGTGCCGCCGCACCAGCGAATACTGCGACGAGCTGAAGGCCCGGGGCCTGACGGAGAAATTCCGGCAGAAGACCGGCCTCATCATCGACGCCTATTTCTCGGCCACCAAGCTCAAGTGGATACTGGATCATATCCCCGGCGCCCGCGAAAGGGCCGAGCGGGGAGAACTGCTCTTCGGCACCGTGGAGACCTGGCTCATCTGGAAGCTGACCTGCGGAAAACTGCACGTCACCGACTATACCAACGCAAGCCGCACCATGATGTTCAACATCCACACGCGGGAATGGGACGACGAGATCCTGCAGGAGCTGAACATCCCGAAATGTATGCTCCCGAAGCCGGTGCCGTCCAGCGGCTTTTATGAGTACGCTGACCCGATGCACTTCGGCGGCGAGATAAAAATTGCCGGTGCGGCAGGCGACCAGCAGGCGGCCCTCTTCGGCCAGACCTGCTTTGTCTCCGGCGAGGCGAAAAACACCTTCGGCACCGGCGGCTTTTTGCTCATGAATACCGGTGAGACACCGGTCACATCCCGGAACGGCCTTGTCACCACCATCGCCTGCGGCCCCGACGGCAGGGTGAATTATGCGCTGGAAGGTTCTATTTTCGTGGCCGGTGCGGCCATCCAGTGGCTCCGCGATGAGCTGCGCCTGCTGGAAGAGGCCCGCGACTCCGAGTATATGGCCCAGAAGGTCAAGGACACCAACGGCTGCTACGTCGTGCCGGCCTTCACCGGCCTCGGCGCGCCCCACTGGGATCAGTACGCCCGCGGCACCATCGTGGGCCTCACCCGGGGCTGCAACAAGTACCACATCATCCGCGCCACGCTGGACAGCATCTGCTATCAGGTCAACGACGTCCTCCGCGCCATGGCGGCGGACTCCGGCATCGCCATGAAGTCTCTCCGGGTGGACGGCGGCGCGTCGGCCAACAACTACCTCATGCAGACCATGGCCGACATCAGCGACCTCGAAGTCAAGCGCCCCCGCTGCGTGGAAACGACGGCGCTGGGCGCGGCCTATCTGGCCGGCCTCGCCGTAGGCTACTGGCAGTCCGCCGAGGATATCACCCGCAACTGGTCGGTGGACCGCGTGTTCCGCCCGGACATCTCGGAAGAGGAACGCACCAAGCGCATCAAGGGCTGGAATAAGGCTGTCCGCTGCGCCTATCACTGGGCCAGGGACGAAGAGGAATAAGAAGAAAAATAAAACGGTCGGAGTTGCCTGACGAGTAACTCCGACCATTTTTTGTTATTGAGCAGCTTGAGCGAGGGAAAATCACGGCTCGCGGAGAACATAACGCTCCGACGAACCGTGGTTTGAGTTTGTATCATCTTAAAGTATTCCTTTTCAGGAGTCGATCTTGCCCTTGGAAAGCGCGATGACACACTCGCAATGCCGTGTTCGAGGAAAAAGGTCCACCGGCTGCACCTTCTCCGCATGATACCCATGCTCTTCGAGCCATGCGGCATCTCTTGCGGCAGTGGAGGGGTTGCAGCTGACATAGACCACCCGGCGGGGGGACATCTGGACGACGGCGGAAAGGGTCGTTTCGTCGCAGCCCTTGCGGGGCGGGTCGAGCATGATGACATCAGGACGCAGGCCCTCAGCGGCGAGGCGGGCGGCGGCCTGACCGGCGTCGGCGCAGAAGAAGCGGCTCTTGGCGGCGACGGCGTCGCCCATCCGGGCGGCGTTGGCCTTGGCGCTGTCAATGGCCTCGGGCACGATCTCCACGCCGATGAGCTCCCGGCAGCGGCCGGCCATGGAGAGACCGATGGTACCCATGCCGCAGTAGAGGTCGAGCAGAACGTCCGAGGGCTCCAGCTGGGCGTACTCGGCAGCGATGCCGTAGAGCCGCTCAGCGGCCAGTGTGTTGACCTGATAGAAGGAGAGGGGGCCGAGCCGGACCGGCACACCGCAGAGAGTATCCTCGATATAGCCCGGGCCGTAGAGGGAGACGGTCTCCTCGCCGAGGATGACGTTGGTCTTCTTGGCGTTGACATTGATGAGGACGGATGCAATATCGCTGAACTGCTCCCGCAGCGAGGTCACGAGCTCCTCGCTGTGGGGGAACTTCGGGCGGGTGCAGACGAGGCAGACCATGATCTGGCCGCTGTGGGTACCCCGGCGCAGGAAGATATGCCGAACAAGGCCCTTGCCGCTCTCCTCGTCGTAGGGCTGGATGCCGTGGGCGGCGAAGAAGCTGCAGAGCGCGTTGCCGATGTCGTTCAGGACGCCGGGCTGTAATCTGCAATCGGGGCAGGGGACGATGCGGTGGGTGCGGCCGGCGTAAAAGCCGATGCAGGGCGCACCGTTTTTGTCGCGGCCCACCGGGAACTGTACCTTGTTGCGGTAGCGGTCCACCTCAGGGGAGGGAAGGGCATCCAGCACCGGCACATCCAGTCCGCCGATGCGGCGGAAGGCGTCGGCGACGCTCTCCTGCTTGGAGCGCAGCTCGGCGGCGTAGTCCATGTGCCGCAGGCTGCACCCGCCGCAGGGGCCGGCGACAGCGCAGTCCACCGGGATGCGGTCAGGCGAAGGAGTGAGCAGCTTGTCCAGGATGCCGAAGGCATACCGGCCGCAGTCCTTGACGATACGCACCTGAGCCTCATCGCCGGGGGCAGTACCCGGGACGAAGACGGCCTCGCCCTCCGGCGAGTGGGCAACGCCGCTGCCGTCGCTGGAAAGACGCTCGATGCGGAGGGTGAGAAGCTGGTTTTTCTGTAAGGGCATGGAATGATCTCTCCTTATGTCTCGTCAGGGGTGGGCTGGACGTCTGCGTCAGCCTGCGAGGTCATATACTTGCTGGGCGGCACACCTTTGGCGCGCTTGAACACCCGCGAAAAATAGAACTGGTCGAGGAAGCCCACCGATGCCGCCACCTCGGCGATGGACAGTGTGCCGCTGCGCAGCAGCTTGCAGGCCTCGTTGACCCGGTATTCGGTCAGATAGTCGATGGGGCTCTTGCCCACATTGAGCATGAACACCCGGTACAGATGGCTCCGGGAGACGCCGACGCTCTTGGCGACATCGTCGATGGAGATGTCGTGGGAGTAGTTGAACTGGATGTACTTGATGGCGTTCAGGACATACTGGCTGGAAGAAGAGGTGCTGTGGGGGCGGCTCTCACTGGTCTCCCGCATCAGGGCGGCGATGAAGAGGTAGAGATAGCCCACCATCGCGGCCTCGTCCTGGGGCTGCAGGCCGCGGGAAGAGTAGATGCTGCTCAGGGCCGCCCGCATCCCCTCCAGGTCCTGGGTATGGTGGACGGGAGCAGCGTCGGTGAAAGGCAGCTGCGCCGTAAGCTTGTGGGCGCAGGCACCGTTGAAGCCGACCCAGCTGTACTCCCACGGCTGGGCTTCGTCGGCAGTATAGCGGATGAGCTGGTTGGGGCGGGCAAAGAACAAATCGCCCGGCACGACCTCATAGGTGCGCCCGCCGACCTCGAACACGCCCTTGCCCGAGACGACCAGATGGATGAGGTAGTGGTCCCGGATGCCGGGACCCCAGGTCTGCCCCGGAGCACAGCGCTCCAGACCGCAGTTGAAGATGGACAGCTCGATGTTGTGGGTGTAGTTCTGCTTGAACGACTGCTTGTAGACGTCTGCCATTGCGGTTCCCTCCTGCCTGTTGGCTCTATAGCCTGAGTATACCACATCTGCCCCCGCAAATTCAACAAAAGTACATCTTATTCTTTGGGCTGGACACCGAAAATCACTTTTTTTGCGGGTTGAAATTGCAAAATGGCAGCGGATGCATTACAATAGCGGTAACAAACCGAACATTGCAGAGAGTGCAGGGAGGGGTTCTGGATGGCAACCAGCAGGCAGCTCAGAGAACAGATCGCAGCAGGGAGGTGGGACGCCGCGCTGGCCGCGCTCTACGGCGGCAGCGAGGAGGTCCTGACCCGCCAGCGCAGCCGTTATGGTGCGGCCCTCGAGCAGTTTGAGCTTTACTATGGGCCGGGGCGGCAGGTGCGGGTCTATTCGGCCCCGGGCCGCACAGAGCTTGGCGGCAACCACACCGACCACCAGCACGGTTACGGTCTTGCGGGTGCGGTCACGCTGGACCTTGTGGCGGTGGCATCCCGGAACGAGGATGGCTTCATCCGGGTCAAGTCCCGTGGCTTCAACAAGCTGGACGTCATTGATTTGACTGAAGAGGAGCCGCAGCAGGGGGAGAGCACCCACTCGGCCAGCCTCATCCGGGGCATTGCGGAGGGCTTCCGGGCAAAGGGCTGCGATGTGGGCGGCTTCGATGCCTACACGGCCAGCGATGTGCTGCGGGGCTCGGGACTGTCCAGCTCAGCAGCCTTTGAGATGGGCGTGGCCATGATCCTCAACACGGAATACGGCTGCGGCATGGACGCCCCTGCGCTGGCCCGCATCTGCCAGTTTGCGGAGAATACCTACTTCGGCAAGCCCAGCGGCCTGCTGGACCAGCTGACCAGCGCCGTGGGCGGGGTGCTCTTTGCGGATTTCGCCGACCCGACGGCACCGAAGATCGAGAAGATACATGCCGACGGCGTCCTGCCCGAGGGCATGACCCTCTGCGTCACCGATACCCGCGCCAGCCACAGCGAGCTGACCGGCGAGTTCGCGGCCATCCGGAACGAGATGGAGGCCGTGGCAGCCTGTCTGGGCGGCAAGGTGCTGGGCGAGGTGGACGAGAAACGCTTCTGGCAGGAGCTGCCCCGCCTGCGGGAGCAATGCGGCGACCGCGCCGTGCTGCGTGCCATCCACTATTTTGAGGAGAATGCCCGTACCCTTGCCCAGAGAGATGCTCTTGCGGCGGGAGACTTTCCCGCCTTTGCCCGGCTGGTGGAGAAGAGCGGCCACTCGTCCTTTGAGTGCTGCCAGAATGTCTACTGCGCTTCTTCGCCGAAGCATCAGGGGCTGTCGGTGGCGCTGGCCATCAGCCAGAGCATCCTTGCAGGCACCGGCGGTGCATGGCGGATGCAGGGCGGCGGCTTTGCCGGAACGATCCAGGCTTTTGTACCGGATGCGCTGATAAAGCGCTACTGCGCCGCGATGGAGGCGCTGTTCGGCCCGGGCTGCTGCTATCTGCTCTCGCTGCGGGAGCAGGGAGCCGTGCGGGTCATGTAAAACACAAAAAGAATGCCCTGCGGCATGGTGAGGATCCACCGCCGCAGGGCATTTTTGATTTCAGGAAAAATCAGCCGCGCTGAGACTTTGCGTCTGCACGCAGAGCGCTCATATCGTTCTTGTAGGCCTGAAGGTCTTCTGCGGCCTTGCTCGGTCCGCCGAAGAAGAAGGTGTGGACGTCTTCCACGACATTGAAGCCGGCCTTGACCACATTGAACAGCAGCTTCGGAATGAACGAGATGGAGAGAGAGAGCAGTCCACCTCTAAAGAAGAAATCAGTGAAACGGAGATGGTCCGTAAATGAGGTCCATGCGTCACGAAATGCGCCGCCGCCGCCAAGAAGGGCTTTTTCTCCGTCCGGTACAACAGCATAGGAAGAAGGCATCTGGATGCGTTTCATAAACGACTCCTTTCTATCACTCCGTCAAATCAAACAGACTCAGGCAGCTGCAGCCACGATGGGGTCGGTGATGCCGGCATCCTGCTGCTGGGACGCGGCAATATTTGCCTTGGTCTGGGCGTAAGCATTCTTGAGCTCAATGAAGATGGACTTGATCGTGTTATAGATCTGGATGGCCTGCATTGCGCCGTACCAGCCAGCGAGAGCGCCGACCGCCACAGTGGCAGCTTTGCCGGCCTTGTTCTGGCCGTCCCAGTAATAGGAGACCGACTGGGACAGAGTCAAACCATCCTGGTGCATCAGGACGAGGCCGCCAACGGCTGTGCCGAGGGCTGCTTTGCCCATCAGCTGGGCAAAGTTGATCGTAAAGTTGACCACAGACTGAAGCAGGGCCTCAGGATGAAATTCGATGAGATAAGAGCCTATCTGGATGGCACCGCCATCAATATAGGTCATTTCATCGGCAGAGAGGGCCGTGTAGGATGCCGGCATCAGCGGGCTCTGATATGTAAGTTCCATAGTGGGAATGCTCCTTTCGCACATGCGCTCCGTCCACATACGGAGACTAAGTTACCTGAATTATAGCATAACTGCCCAAAAACAACAAGAGAGCGAAAAAAGATAATCGGAACGGGATTTGGGACTCCGAAACGGAAAATCCAGGAGAAACAAACGAAAAAACGATAAAATATAAGGAGCAAAGCAGGCCAGAGACTCCGAAAAAATGTTGTGTGAAATTTGAAGAAAAACGCAAAAACAGCAGCGCCCCGGCTGCTGTCCGGTGAGGGGACGGCAGGCAGGGCGCTGCTGCTATCAGGATGAATCGGAGAAAAATGGGGAAAACTCAAAGTTCTTCGCCCGGCACACGGTGGTACAGCGCGGTCAGCTCAGCGATGTGAGCGCTGAGGGCCGGGGTGAGCGGCTGGGTGAGCCGCCACCGCCAGTTGGCACCCTGGGTGCTGGGGGTGTTGATGCGGGCCTCAGCGTCCAGATGAAGCCAGTCGGCCAGCGGGATGACAGCCATCTCCGACACGCAGGAAAGGCAGGCGCATATCATGGCCTCGGTGAGGTCTTCGGGTGCGCAGCGCAGGTAGCGGCAGGCATAGGCCACATCCTCGGCGCTGGCGCTCTGACGCCAGCCCTCGGCGGTCACGTTGTCGTGGGTGCCGGTGTAGACCACGCTGTTGCGGGGGTAGGTGTAGGGCAGGTAGTTGCCCGGCTCGCGGCTGTCGAAGGCGAACTGCATGATCTTCATGCCCGGGTAGCCGCTTGCGGCCAGCATGGCCTTGACCTCGGGGGTCAGATATCCCAGATCCTCGGCGATGATGCCGCCCTCGCCCAGCGCCTTGTGGATGGCGTCGATGAAGGCACGGTCAGGGCCTTTCTCCCAGTGACCGCCCGCAGCGGTCTTGTTCCCGGCGGGGATGGAGTAGTAGCTCTCGAAGCCCCGGAAATGGTCGATGCGGACAACGTCGTAGATGGAAGTGGCGTGCTTGATGCGCCGCTTCCACCAGCGGAAGTCCTCGGCCTCGTGGCGGGGCCAGTCGTAGAGCGGGTTGCCCCAGAGCTGACCATCGGCGGCAAAGGCGTCGGGCGGACATCCGGCAACGCTGGTCAGGTGGACGGCGCCGTCGGTCTGGAACAGCTCCGGGCGGGTCCAGAGGTCGCTGGAATCGGGGCTGACGTAGATGGGGATGTCGCCCACCAGCTGGATGCCGTGGCTGTTGGCATAGGCCTTGAGGGCGTTCCACTGGGTGTAGAAGAAGAACTGCACGGCCTTGTAGTAGTCCACCTCGGCGGCCAGCCGCTCCTTGGCGGCGGCGAGGGCCGCAGGCTCCCGGGTGCGCAGGTCGTCGGGCCAGTCGGCGAGACCGGCCTGCCCCTGCTCGGCCTTGACGGCCATGAAGAGGGCATAATCCTCGAGCCAGCCGCTCTGGGCTTCACAGAAAGCCTCATAGGCCGGGGTAGGGGAAGCCAGCAGCCGGTCGGCCGCTTTATGGAGCACCACGGGCCGCTGCCGGTAGAGGGCACCGTAATCGACGGGACCCACCGGCTGGGACGCGGGCAGCTCAGCCTCGGTGAGGAGGCCGTCCGCTGCCAGCAGACGGAAATCAATAAAGTAGGGGTTGCCGGCAAAGGCAGAAAAGCTCTGGTAGGGGCTGTCCCCGTAGCCCGTAGGACCGATGGGGAGTATCTGCCAGTAGGTCTGCTTTGCAGCCGCAAGGAAATCGACGAAGGCAAAGGCTTCATCTCCCAGCGTGCCGATACCGTAAGGACCCGGCAGGCTGAAGACGGGCATCAGAATGCCGCTTGCACGCATGGCTGGAACCTCCTTGCTTTAGCCCTTGACAGCGCCTGCCACGACACCCTCGATGATGTACTTCTGGCAGGTCATGTAAAGGATGATGATGGGGATGATGGCGATGATGATGCAGGCCATCATGGGGGCCAGCTCGACGCGGCCATAGCCGCCGCGGAAATACTGGATGGCCATGGGGATGGTGCGGTACTTCTTGATGTCCAGCACCAGCGTGGGCAGCAGGTAGTCGTTCCAGACCCACATCGTCTCAAGGATGGCGGTGGAGATCATGGTGGGCTTGAGGATGGGGAAGACGATCTTGAAGAAGATCTGGATGGGGTTGCAGCCGTCGATCATAGCAGCCTCTTCGATCTCGATGGGGACGCTCTTCATGAAGCCGGTGAACATGAACACGGCCAGACCGGCACCGAAGCCCAGATAGATGATGCAGATGTTCCAGGGGGTGTTCAGCTTGAGGGTGTCGGCGGTCTTGGACAGGGTGAACATGACCATCTGGAAGGGGACGACCATGGAGAAGACGATGAGCAGATTCATGAACTTGCTCAGCTTGTTGTTCACGCGGGTAAGGTACCAGCCGGTCATAGAGCAGCACAGCAGGATGAGGGCCACGCTGGACACGGTGATGACGAGGCTGTAGCCAAGGCTGGACAGAAAGCCCATCTTGGTGACGCCGTAGATGTAGTTGCTGAGGCCCGCGAAGGTCTCAGCCGTAGGCAGCTTGAAGACGGTGGAAGTGGTGAAGGTGCCTTCAATTTTCAGGCTGTTCTGCAAGATCAGGACGATGGGGTAGATCCAGAGCAGGCACAGCAGGCTCATGATGACAGTGAGGATGTTGTCCCACATTTTTTTATCTTTCGGCATTACTGCTGCACCTCCTTGGAGCGGGTAAACTTGAGCTGGATGAGCGAGATGACCACGACGATGAGGAAGAACACCGCGGCCTTTGCCTGGCCGATGCCCTTCCACTGAGCACCGGAGCGGCCATAGAAGGTGTTGTAGATATTCAGGGCCAGCATCTCACTGGCGTTGGCAGGCTCACCGGCGGTCAGGGCCACGTTCTGGTCGAACAGCTTGAAGCTGTTGGTCAGGGTGAGGAAGGTGCAGATGGTGACGCTGGGCATGACCATCGGGATCTTGATCTTGAACAGGATCTCACGGTCATTTGCGCCGTCGATCTTCGCGGCCTCGATGAGGTCGCCGGGGACGCTCTGCAGGCCCGCGACGTAGATGATCATCATGTAGCCGATCTGCTGCCAGCACATCAGGATGACCAGACCGACGAAACCGGCCTTGGCGTCCAGCGCCAGCAGAGGCTTCTGCAGGTTGGCCAGCACACCGTTGAGCAGGATCTGCCAGATGTAGCCCAGCAGGATGCCGCCGATGAGGTTCGGCATGAAGTAGACGGTGCGGAAGAGGTTGGTGCCGCGGATGCCGCGGGTGAGCACCAGCGCGATGGCGAAGGCGCAGACATTGATGAGGACGGTGGACACCACGGTGAACGCCGCCGTAAAGCTGAAGGCGTGGAGGAAGGTCTCGTCCGAAAAGACGCTGATGTAGTTCTGCAGGCCCACAAAGGCGGTCTTGCTCACGGTGGTGAAACGCTGGAAGGAAAGATAGATGCCCCAGATGAAGGGCCAGATGAAGCCGATGATGAACGCCAGCAGGGTGGGCAGCACGAACACCGGCCAATATTTACTGATGGCCTTTTGCATGATATACCTCCTGAAAAAGAAGGGGAGGCGGGCGAACACATCGCCCGCCTCCCCGTTATCCAGCTATTGCGGAAGAAAGGGAACGCTTAGCCGTTGGCCAGCTTGTACTCCTTGGCCCAGCCGTCCACAAAGGCGGTGACCACATCGTCCCAGCTGCCGGTGCCTGCTGCATAAGCAGTCAGTGCAGAGCCGACGCCGTTCTTCCACTCCTCGGAAGGCATGGTGGAGAAGCACCAGTCAACGCTGGTCTTGCCCTCAGCAACGTAATCGTTGGCGATGCCGATGAGGGGGTTGGTGGAGTCCTTGGCGGCCTTGAAGGGGATGACGAAGCCCATCTTGTCAGCCATCGCGCTGGTGCCGGCCTCAGAGGTGACACACCAGTACAGGAAGTCCAGAGTAGCCTGAATGTCCTCATCGGAGGAGGTGTTGTTGACGCACCAGAAGTTCTCGGAGCCGGTGCACAGGCCCTGGTTCTCCTCGCCCTCAGCGCCGATGTAGATGGGCAGCATGCCCAGGTTGTCGTCGCCCAGATCCTTCACGTCATTGTAAGCCCAGGTGCCGTTCTGGTAGAAGACGGCCTTCTTGCCCACGAACTCAGCCACGGCGTCGTTGCCGGTCTTGGAAGCCAGTAGCTTGGGGTCACAGGTAGAGTCGGTGATGTACAGGTCCCAGATCTTCTTGTAGTTGTCGAGGTAGGTGCCCTTGATGGCGTCGGTGGAGCCGATGCCGTCAGCCTTGTACTCGTAGTAGATGGGCAGGTTTGCCAGATGGGTCTTGAAGCGCCAGTCGGAAGAACCGTCCATGCCGGCGGAGGTGAAAGCACCATCAACGCCCAGCTCAGCCTTGCGGGCCTGAATGTCGTCGGCGACCTTCTTCAGGTCATCGAAGCCTTTGATGTCGTCCTGGGTGTAGCCGGCGGCGGTCAGCAGCTCCTTATTGTAAATGATGCCGTAGGTCTCGATGACGTAAGCGATGCTGGTAACGGCGTCGCCGTCCTTCAGTGCAAAGGAGTCGCTGGTCAGCTCACCGTACAGCTTGCTGTCGGAGAGGTCCAGGCAGTAATCTTTCCAGTTTGCCAGACCCACAGGGCCGTTGACCTGGAACAGGGTGGGAGCCTCGCTCTTCTCCATCTCGCTCATCAGGGTGGTCTCGTACTGGCCGGAAGCAGCGGTGACAACGGTCACAGGCACGCCGGTCTCCTTGGTGTACTCAGCGGCCAGATCCTGCCAATCCTGATCCTGCTCGGGCTTGAAGTTCAGGTAGTAGACCTTGCCGGCAGCTGCGGGAGCGGCAGAAGCTGCGGTAGAACTGGCGGTGGAAGCAGCGGTGCTGCTGGAGGAACCACCGCAGGCAGCCAGACCGAGGGCCGCAGCAGAAGCGCCGGCGACTTTCAGGAAATTACGACGAGAGATCATTTTTTTCATAATTGTTCTCCTTCTTCATCATGTGATATACACATTCCGCCTGGCAGCGGAAATGAGACAAAATAAATCAGACAGCCCTTACGCTCTCACCGACCTGCAGCTCAGGCTGGAGGGTGATCTTCTGGGCCGGGGCGCCATGCTCGATCTGCCGCACCAGCAGCTCGATGCTCTGGAGCGCGATCTGCTCGCCGGGCTGGACGATGGTGGTCATCACCGGCACGCAGTAGCGGGACATCGAGATGCCGTCGAAGCCGATGACCGATACATCCTCCGGCACCCGGAACCCGGCGCTCACCAGCGCCCGGATGGCACCGAAAGCGATGACATCGCTCATGGCGAACAGGGCGGTGAACTCAGCCCGGCGGGCCAGCAGGCTGTTCATGGCATGGTAGGCAGACTCGAAATCGTAGTTGGACAGGCCGTAGAGCCGGTCGTCAAAGGTGAGCCCGGCATCCTCCATGGCGTCCTGTGCGCCAAGGCGGCGCATCCGACTGGGGTAACTGGTGGCCGGACCGCCGAGAACGGCTATCTTCCGGTGGCCCTGCGCGATGAGGTGGGAGACGGCGGTGCGGGCCGCAGCCCGGTCATCCACGCCCACCATCGAGAGGTTCGGGAAATCCAGCTCGTCGGAGACCAGCGTCGTCAGCACCGAGGGGACGGCGATGTTCGCAAAGCCCTGCTGGAAGTTCGCCACGCTGCCGCCGAGGAATATCATGCCCTTGGGCTTTATCTCCCGCAGGATCTTTTGGGCGGCGTCTATCTCGTTGGCATTCTCGTCCAGATAGGAGACGATGCCGCTGTACCCGTAGAGGGTCGCGGCCCGCTGCAGCTGAACGAGGAAGTCCGAGAAGAAGAGGTTCCGGGTGCCCTTGACCACAAAGACGAGGCTGCGGGACTGCTGGATCTTCAGCTGCCGGGCGTTGGTGTTCGGCACGAAGCCCGACTCCCGCATCATCTGGAGCACCTTTTCCTTCGTTTCGGGACGCACATCCGGCCGGTCGTTGATGACGCGGGAGATGGTGCTGACGGAACAGCCGCTCAGACGGGCAATGTCTTTGATGGTCATGTTCGGCATCCCGGGAAGCACCTCTCTTTCGGTCGAAGTTCTGGTTTTTACTGAAATCGTGCGGGAACGATGTCGGGAACGGTTTCAGTGACTATAGTATGGCATAATTTGTGGAATAAATCAATAACCCTGAAACACTTTTGGCGGAATTGCATAACAAATCGACCCTCCTTTGTGCAGGTTGATTTGCCCGCAGAGCGAAAAGCAAATTGATTTCCGGTAATTCCCGGTACGCATCAGAACCTCCCGGGACGACCGTACTCTTTTGTAACTTTTGGAGCAAAAAATCGCGTTCTTATGCAGGATGGATACAAGCTGAACCGACGGGCCGGAGCAAAAATAAGCCGAAAAAATCCCGGTATCCCTGCCGCCGGAGCGGAAAGGATACCGGGAATCAGATCTCTGGGGTTTACTCGGCGCGCAGAGCTTTGACGGGGTTGCACTTGGCTGCGCCGCGGGCCGGGATGATGCCGGCCAGAATGGTGAGCAGGGTGGCCAGTGCCACGAGGAAGAGGGCTGCATCCACGGGCAGGGAGGCAACGAGGGTCGAAGTGCCGGAGACCTTCTGGATGATGATGTTTCCGGGGATGAGCAGTATCTCGCTGAGGACGATGCCCATGACGCCCGAGCAGAGGCCGATGATGAAGGTCTCTGCGTTGAACACCTCGGAGACGTTCCGCTTGGAAGCGCCGATGGCGCGCAGGATGCCGATCTCCTTCCGGCGCTCGAGGACGCTGATATAGGTGATGACGCCGATCATGATGGAGGAGACGACCAGCGAGATGGAGACGAAGGCCACCATCATGCTGCTTATCATGTCCACGATCTCGGTCACGCTGGTCATCAGGGTACCCACGAGGTCGGTGTACTGCACCATTTTTTCGTCTTCACCCTTTGCAGACATCCCGGCGTTGTAGGCATCCAGCTTTTCCAGGATGGAGGCCTTGCTGGCGAAGTCCTTCGGATAGATCTTGATCTGGCTGGGGGAGGCCTCGTCCGCGTAGCCGAAGGCCGTCAGGTTGGCCTCATAGGTGGCGGAAGAGGAGCGGAGGGTGGAGCGCATCAGCTCGGTCAGCTCGGAGGCGGTCATGTTGAGCTGGATGGCCTTCTGGAAAGCCGACGCGTCGATCTTGATGGCGTTCTCCATCTGGCTGCTCAGCTTGCCGATGTTCTGCTGGATGGCCGTCTTGAGCTGGGACTGTATCTGGTCCTGGAAGGTGACGATGCCCTTCTGGATGGCAGCGTCCAGCTGGCTTTTCAGCACCTCTGTGATTTGGTCGGAGTAGGTCTCCATCACGGTCTGGATGGTGGTCTGCAGAGCGCTCGAGAGCTGGCCCTGCAGCTTGTCCGGGTCAACGAGGTCTTTCATGGACTCGGCCATCAGCTTCTGGAACTGCTCTGACTTGAGATAGGCAGAAAAGCTCCACTTCTTGAAGTTGAGGATGCCGTTGCCGATGATATATTTCTTATAGTCCTTGAACACCTTCTGCACGAGATTCTGCAGAGCCTCCGGCGAGACGGAGAGGTCCAGCTCTGCAAAGGCGTCGCTGAGGTCGATGTCGGGCAGCTCGTCGATGTCGAGGGAGAGATCCGAGAAGTCGATGAGGCTGCTCAAATCGAAACTGCCGCTGCTGAGGTCAAAGGCACCGTTCAAATCGAAGTCGAGGGCATCGGCATCAAAAGAGAAGGCATTCTTGAGGGCGTTGGTGTCGATGGAGAAGAGGCTGGTCAAATCGAAGTCGCGGAGGCTCTCGGCCTTGCCGAAGCTCTCGCCGGTGAGGACGTTGGTGGCGGGGTCGGCCATCTGCTGCTTCACGATGTCGCTGTCGGCAGCGTCCTTCATGACCTTCTCGGTCAGGGAGGCGGGGTAGGCGATGCCGGAGGTGAGCATGGAAGCGGAGGCGGTGTAGTCCGGCTGGACGATGCCCACGATGGTGATGTCCTCGCCGTTCTCCACCAGCTGCTTCATATAGTCCTTGTCGTCGGCCTTGCTCTTCCAGATGCCGTAGGTGTCGTCGTAGACGTAGGTGTCGGCGCTGTTCACCAGCTTGAACTTCAGGCCCATCAGCTCGTCGTAGCTGTAGGTGCGGAAATCGCTGGGGACATCGACGTTCTGGTTCTGGGCAAACTGCTGTATCATCTTGTCCAGCTCAGCGGAGTCCCGCAGACCCATGGAGTAGAGGGCGTAGTCGGTCACAGTGCCGTATTTGCTCAGCACAGCGACACATTCGGTGGGCTTTTCGGGCCAGCGGCCGGCCTTGACTTCGTATTGGGACTTATAAAGGTCGCTGTTGGCGGGCAGCTGATAGAAAACGCTGGTGTTGCTGCCCATGCTGTTCATCAGGCTGGTGGTGACGGAGGTGGAGCCGGAACCCGAGCTTCCCAGACCCAGCATCGAGAGGGTGGAGTCCGGGTTGACCTGATGCACACTGCCGTCGGCGTCCTGCCGGTAGATCTGGGGCGAGACGCTGTAGGAATACTCGATGGAGGTGGCGTCATCCGCAATGGTGGACTCGTCGCTGTCGAGATATTTCTTTAAGGAAGTGAGGTCGTTGGACGTCAGGCCCGACACCATCTTGGTGATGAGCTGGCGGACCGAGACCATTCCCTCCGCGCCGCCGGAGGTGTCCTTTTTGCCGTCCTCGTCGGTGGGCAGGCCGGTGGCTGTGGTGCCGCCGCTGCTGCCCGAGGACAGAAAGCTCGTGATGTCCACGCCGCTGCTCAGGATCTGCAGCGGGTATTCGCTCAGGGTGGAGCGCTCCATGTCGGCGATATAGGCGTTGACGCCGGTGGACAGCGAGATGATGAGGGCGATGCCGATGATGCCGATGCTGCCCGCAAAGGCTGTGAGCAGGGTGCGGGCCTTTTTGGTGCGCAGGTTGTTGAAGCTCAGGGCCAGCGAGGTGAGCCACGACATGGACGAACGGCCCATGTTCTTATGGATGGGAGGGGCAAGCTTTGTGTCGTCCGGCTCGAAGGGGCGGGTATCGTCGGTGACAGCGCCGTCCCGCAGACGGACGATGCGGTTGGCATACTGCTCCGCCAGTTCGGGGTTGTGCGTGACCATGACCACGAGGCGGTCTTTTGCCACATCCTTCAGCAGCTCCATGACCTGGATGCTCGTCTCGCTGTCCAGTGCGCCGGTGGGCTCGTCGGCCAGCAGGATGTCGGGGTTGTTGACGAGGGCGCGGGCGATGGCCACGCGCTGCATCTGGCCGCCCGACATCTCGGTGGGGCGCTTGTGGAGCTGGTCCCCCAGGCCCACCTGCCGCAGCGCCTCGGCGGCACGGCGGCGGCGCTCAGCGCCCGACACGCCCGAGATGGTCAGGGCCAGTTCGACGTTGGCGAGGACGGTCTGGTGGGGGATGAGGTTGTAGCTCTGGAACACGAAGCCGACGGTGTGGTTGCGGTAGGAGTCCCAGTCCCGGTCGGTGTAGCGGCGGGTGGAGATGCCGTTGATGATGAGCTCGCCGCTGTCGTAGCGGTCGAGGCCGCCGATGATGTTGAGCAGCGTGGTCTTTCCCGAGCCGCTGGGGCCGAGGATGGCGACAAATTCGCTGTCGCGCAGGTTGAGGCTGACCCCGTTGAGCGCTGCCTGCGTCAGATCGCCGGTGGTGTATTTCTTTTCGATATTGATAAGCTGAAGCATTGGCCTGCCTTTCCGGCAGCAGAACGGGGAAGTGTCTGCTGGCCTATTCCGCCCGGCGTTTGTGGACGGAGAGGGAAACATGGTATCTGCTTGATTTTATCAGAAGAATATGAACAATTTATGTCGTAACGGGTGCCAAGTTCTGTGTTTTCTGCCGAAGGATGGAAAAGCGCTGCATCCTGCGCGGAAAAGCGTCCCAAATCAGGAGGATGCGGCAGATGTGTCTTGATTTTTGGAGCGGTTGATGGTATTCTTGAGACAGTATCCATGTTAATATTTTCAGTGTTCCAAATTTCGACGAAAACTGACGCAAATTTGTCGTTGCAACTCCTTTCGACGCTCCATACACTTTTATACAAGATAGTATGAAGTGGTTTGTCCGGCATAAGTGGAAGGGCCGGACAGATGGGGCAAGGAGGATGCAGAATGAAACAGGATGTCCCGTTGGTGAGGAGATTTTCGACGCTGGAACCGTATCAGGAGGCGTATACCCTTGCCTGTTCTCTGGAGACGGAGGGACAGGGCTGCTGGCTGACCGTGAGCCGGACAAAGGCTCCGGACGACCCGGCAGACACAGCCCGTACATGGGTCCCGGCCCCGGAAGAGGAGTGCGGACGGCTGCTGCAGTTTTTGTATGAGAATTCGGTCCAGCCGGAGCTGTGGCAGGATGTTATTTCCTGCTGGTATCCGCAGGCGGAGCAGGCAGAACACCTGCAGGAAGGGAGGCGCGTCGTGTGAGCTATGAGGAACAGAACGTCATATGGCGCGTAGCGCTGGCCAGCTATGACCCCAGAGAGATGCGGGTATGGACACGCTATCTCGAGGAGCGCAACCCGGCCATCCGCTGCACGGGCTACCGCAGCAGCCGGCCGCTGCTGGAACGGCTCGAGCAGGGCGATGTGGACGTTCTGGTGCTGGGCGGCAGGCTGGAGGACATGGACAGCATCCGGTTCCTGCCCAGGATACGCGGCCTTGCCCGCAAGCCTTTGGTGCTTCTGCGGGACGACGGACGCAACGAGAAGTCGGCAGTGGAGAGCCTGAGTCAGGAGGATGCATGCTACCTCATCCGTCAGGCCACACTGGAAGATATGCTGCAGGAGCTGCGCGCCCCGGCCCACCGCCCGGCGGAGAGCCTGGAAAAACGCTGCGAGCGCATCTATCGCAGCTGGGGCGTGAGCACCTGCGACGCCAACAAGCGCTACCTGACCGGTGCGCTTCGGGTGATGATGGGCTCCGACCACCGTCTGGCCATCCGCAAGGAGATATTGGGGCCGGTGGCGGAGGAATACGGTCTCACCGTTGCGGCTGTGGACAGCGCCCTCCGGCGGCTGCTGGAGACGCTGGACGAGACCGGTACCCAGACGTGGCGGGATTTTCGAAAAGAGTATGGCTTAGAGCGCAGGAAGGTGACCATCGGCCGCCTGCTTTATGCGCTGGAAAGTAGACTGAGTCAGCAGTGAGGTGCTGACCACACGACGCGGAGGTAGAGCAGAATGCGCAGGCGAAACGATGGAGCAGGAGCCTCCCCTCAGGAGGAGTTTGGAGATGTGTGCTTCCATGCCCTTGGCATCATCGACCAGAACCGGGAGTATCTGCAGATGCATCTGCTGGCGTCGGCCGACCTGCCCACCCGGCAGGCACTTTCAGACATCCAGATAGAGTCTGCCCGGCTGGACCGCACGGTACGCAATGCCATAACACTTTATCAGCTGGAAAATGAAGAGCTGAGCGAGCTGCAGCCTCTGGACCTGTGCGGTCTGCTGGAAAAGGCGGGGCGTCTGGCCCCGGACATCCGGCGGTCGCTGGAAATAACGCTCACGGCGGAGAGCGGGGGCATCGAGCACTGCGCCGTCATGGGCGTCCCCGATGAGGCCGAACAGCTGCTGCTCCACCTCATCTCCAACGCGCTGCGGGCCTGCGATGCAGGCGGCAGGGTGTGGGTGAGCCTGAAACAGAAAAAGACGGGCGTCGCGCTCCGGGTAGAAGACAACGGCTGCGGCCTGATGGAGGAAGACCCCATCGAGAACAACCGCCGCTTCCTCAGCGGCGCAAAGCTGGGCCTCCGCATCTGCAAGCTCATCTGCCGCCGTGCAGGCTGGAAGCTGACGCTGACGGCCCGGCCGGGCGGCGGCACCCGGGCGCAGGTGGTGTTCCCGCTGGCCTCCTGCGAGGACATCCCGCCGGAAATGGAACTCCACTCCGACGAGGAGAACGACATCCGCGCAGCGCGGTTCGCAAGCCGGGCGGCACAGGAGCTCCTTCTGCTGCGGAGATATTGAACGAGACAAAAAGGCATCTGCAATGCGGCCGGGACGGCGCAGCGCAGATGCCTTTGCTTTGTGTACGGGACAGGGAAGAGAGCGGAAAAAATGACAGACGGTAAAGAATCTTAGCAGAAACAGCCCGAAATTCACAGAAAAGTTTGCGAAATTAACAAAATGTTTAACTTTGAAAGGTGATTTTACTGTTTTTAAGGTGTAAAATAATCCCGAATGATTGATTGTCAGCCGGATTTGGTTTATAATACGCATGTATGCGAGTCTGAAATTTGATTCGTTAGCAAACAACTTCTGCCCGGGCCGGAGAGTCCTGTGTGCAGAGGGAGAGTGCATTGTCCTTCAGGAGGAAAAACAACTGTGAGAGTAGGTCTTGACATCGGCAGCACTACCATCAAATGCGTGGTGCTGGATGAAAACGATACCCTTTTATATTCGACGTATGAGCGCCACTACAGCCACATTCTGGAAAAGGCGCAGGAGCTGCTGCGCCGCATCGACGCAGAGCAGCTGCATGGCCGGAAAGCGCTGCTCAGCATCTCCGGCTCCGCCGGCATGGGCCTGGCCGACAGCTGCGGCGTGCCTTTCGTGCAGGAGGTGTTCTCCACCCGCGTGGCGGTCAAAAAGTTCGTCCCTGCGACGGACTGCGTCATCGAGCTGGGCGGTGAGGACGCAAAGATCCTGTTCCTGACCAACGGCACCGAAGTCCGGATGAACGGCAGCTGCGCCGGCGGCACGGGCGCTTTCATCGACCAGATGGCGACCCTGCTCAAGATGAGTGCCGATGAGATGAACAAGGCGGCCGAACAGGCCACCCGTACATACACCATCGCATCCCGCTGCGGCGTTTTCGCCAAGAGCGACGTGCAGCCCCTCATCAATCAGGGCGCAAAGACCGAGGACATCGCGGCCAGCATCTACAAGGCCGTGGTCAACCAGACCATCGCCGGTCTGGCACAGGGACGCCCCATTCAGGGCAATATCCTCTATCTGGGCGGTCCGCTGACCTTCAGCACCGTGCTGCGCAAGAGCTTCGACGAGGCACTGGGCGTCACCGGCACCTGCCCCGAGAACAGCCTGCTCTATGTCGCGCTGGGCGCTGCCCTCTACGCCGATAAGGAGTTCGTCCTCTCGGACGTGGCCGCTGCGCTGGATGAGTACGCCGCCACGGCGACCTACGCCAGCGAGCCGCCCCTCTTCGCCAGCAAGGAAGAGTACGAGGCATTCCATGCCCGCCATATGTCCCACAGCGTGCCGCGGGTGGCGTTCAGCGCCCAGTGCGGCCCGGTGCATATCGGCATCGACTCCGGCTCCACTACCGTCAAGCTGGTGGTCGTGGACGAGCAGAGCCAGATCCTCTACACCAACTATCAGCCGAACCTCGGCAACCCGCTGCCCCTTATCCGGCAGCAGCTGCTGAAAATCTATAAAGAGCACCCCGGCCTCAAGGTGGCCAGCGTGACCACCACCGGCTACGGCGAAGAGCTGGTCAAGAACGCCTTCCGCTGCGATTTCGGCCTCGTGGAGACCGTGGCCCACTTCACGGCAGCAAAATACTTCATGCCGGACGTGGACTTCATCATCGACATCGGCGGTCAGGACATGAAGTGCTTCAAGATCGAGGATGGTGCCATCAGCAACATCTTCCTGAACGAAGCCTGCTCTTCCGGCTGCGGCAGCTTTTTGCAGACCTTCGCGCAGGCACTGGGCTACGACGTCAAGGAGTTCGCGGCCCTCGGCCTCTTCGCCGACCGCCCCGTGGATCTGGGCAGCCGCTGCACCGTCTTTATGAACAGCTCGGTCAAGCAGGCCCAGAAGGACGGCGCGTCCATCGAGAATATCTCGGCGGGCCTGTCCATCAGCGTCGTCAAGAACGCGCTGTACAAGGTCATCCGTGCGTCCAGCCCCGAAGAGCTGGGCCGGAAGATCGTCGTGCAGGGCGGTACCTTCTACAATGAGGCCGTCCTCCGCGCCTTCGAGAAGGAGATGGGCGTCGAGGTCATCCGCCCCGACATCGCCGGTCTGATGGGCGCTTACGGTGCGGCCCTCTTCGGTCTGCGCCAGTGCCGCAAGAACGGCCAGACCACCTCTGCCATGATGAGCGAGGAAGAGCTGGAGAGCTTCGACCAGAAAGTCGTCAGCGTCAAGTGCGGCGGCTGCGGCAACCACTGCCAGCTCACCGTCAACACCTTCGCCGATGGCCGCAAGTTCATCTCCGGCAACCGCTGCGACAAGCCCGTCACCGGCAAGAGCGAGGACAACAGCCTCAACCTCTACGCCTACAAGCAGCAGCTTCTGGCCAGCTATAAGCCCGTGGCCGGAAAGCGCGGCTCCATCGGCATCCCGCTCTGCCTGAATATGTACGAGCTGCTGCCGTTCTGGCACGCCTTCTGGACCAAGCTGGGCTTTGCCGTCCACACCAGCCCGGTGTCCAGCCGCGGCCTCTATCTGGCCGGTCAGGCTACCATCCCCAGCGACACCGCCTGCTTCCCGGCCAAGCTCAGCCATGGCCACATCAAGGCCCTGACCCAGATGCATCTGGACGCCATCTTCTACCCCTGCCTGACCTACAACATCGACGAGGGTCTGGGCGACAACCACTACAACTGCCCCGTCGTGGCCTACTATCCCGAAGTCCTCGCCGGCAACTGCCCGGAGCTGGAAGGCCAGAAGTTCATCTACGACTACGTCGGCATCCACCGCCCGAAGGATTTCGTCCACAAGATGGCGAAGGACGTGCTGCCCAAGTATTTCGGCGGCATCTCCGAGAAGGAAGTGCAGGAGGCTGCCAACGCTGCCTACGCTGAGTATGAAGCCCACATGGCACAGATCCGGGTCAAGGGCAGCGAGATCATGGATGAGGCCCGCCGTCAGGGCAGGCGGATCATCGTGCTGGCCGGACGCCCCTACCATGTGGACCCGGAGATCAACCACGGCATCGACCGCCTCATCACCCGCCACGGCGCGGCGGTGGTCACCGAGGACAGCATCTCCAACCGGGTGGAGAAGTTCCCCACCAGCGTGCTGAACCAGTGGACTTACCACAGCCGCCTGTATGCCGCCGCCAAGTACTGCACCACCCAGAACGATATGGACCTGGTGCAGCTGGTGTCCTTCGGCTGCGGCGTGGATGCCATCACCACCGATGAGACCCGCGAGATCCTGCAGGAGGGCGGCAAGCTCTACACCCAGCTGAAAATTGACGAAATCACAAACCTGGGTGCTGTCAATATCCGCCTGCGCAGCCTGTTCGCCGCGCTGGATGAGCGAGACGAAGATAAGAAGTAACATAGGAGGAACCTATGGAATACAATTACCCCAAATTCACCCCGGAGATGAAGAAAACTCACACCATCCTCATCCCCAACATGGCCATCACCCAGTTCCGCCTGCTGGAATACGCCCTGCGCTACGACGGCTACAAGTGCGAGATCCTTGGCAACTGCGGCAGCGCTGTGGCGCAGCTGGGCCTGAAATATGTCCACAACGACACCTGCTATCCGGCACTGCTGGTCATCGGCCAGTTCCTCGACGCGCTGAACAGCGGCAAGTACGACCTCGAGCACACGGCCCTGCTCATCACCCAGACGGGCGGTGGCTGCCGTGCCTCCAACTACATCCATCTGCTCCGCAAGGCGCTGGTCAAGGCAGGCTATCCGAACATCCCGGTGGCCAGCCTGAACTTCTCGGGCCTCGAGAAGGACAGCGGCTTCCAGATGACTCTGCCTCTGGCCCGCCGGGCCATCGCCAGCGTGTTCTACGGCGATATGCTCTGCGCCCTGCGCAATCAGGTCGCTCCGTATGAGAACGAGAAGGGCGCTGCCGATAAGATGGTAGACCTCTGGGTCGAGCGTCTGGGCCGTGTGCTGCTGGCGGGCAAGGGCTTCACCTCCCGCGAGATGAAGCACACCTTCCCCCTCATCGCAAGGGACTTCAAATCCATTCCCGTCACCCGTGTGCCGAAGGTCAAAGTCGGCGTCGTGGGCGAGATCTACGTCAAGTACAGCCCGCTGGGCAACAACGACCTGCAGAAGTTCCTCGAGAGCCAGGACTGCGAGGTCAACTTCCCGGGTTTGATGGGCTTCGTGCAGTACTGCATCTTCAACATGGGCGAGGACCATGTCCTCTACGGCGGCAAGCTGGCCATGAAGATGGGGACCGACCAGCTGCTCAACTGGCTGGACAGCGTGGAGCGCTCCATGCTCAAGGCCGAGGCCGACGCCGGGTTCTACGCTCCCGGCCCCTTCAAGGAGCTGGTGGAAAAGCCCGAGGGCATCATCTCGCTGGGTGCCAAGATGGGCGAGGGCTGGCTGCTGACGGCTGAGATGATCGAGCTGGTACAGGGCGGTTACGGCAACATCGTCTGCGCACAGCCGTTTGGCTGCCTGCCGAACCACATCGTGGGCAAGGGCATGGTAAACAAGATCCGCGCGATGTACCCCAGCGCCAACATCACCCCCATCGACTACGACCCCAGCGCCACCAGAGTCAATCAGGAGAACCGCATCAAACTGATGCTGGCCGTAGCAAAGGAGCGTCTGAACGCCCCTGCCGAGGCGAAGCCCCTGACCGCCGAGGAGATCGCGGGCGGTGCGCCCGGCCTGTCCCACGTCTGAGAAACTACAGAAGAAACAAAGAAGCCGCACGGTACAGTTTTTTGCTGTACTGTGCGGCTTTTCTTATGCGCCGGAGCGCTTATTTCTTGTGATACTTGCGGTCTTCCTGCTCATAGGCGGGCTCACAGGTGAGGTACATCCCCAGACGCTTGATGGTGTCCGTATCCACGCTGGACAGGATGACCGTGGAGTGCATGTCGCAGCCCTTGAGCTTGGAGAGCTGCTGCAGAGCGACAGCAGCCGTCTCATTCTCGGCGGCAGAGCTGGACAGCGCGATCAGGATCTCATCGGTGTGCAGGCGGGGATTCCGGCTGCCGAGGTAGTTGGTCTTGAGGGTCTGGATGGGCTCGATGGCGCGGGCGGAGACCAAATCGATCTCATGGTCGATGCCGGCCAGCTTCTTGAGGGCGTTGAGCAGGGCAGAAGAGGCTGCGCCCAGCAGGGGACCGTTCTTGCCGGTGACGACGGTGCCGTCCGGCAGCTCGATGGCGGCAGCGGGTGCGCCGCCGGTGCGCTCGGCCGCGGCGTGAGCCTGCTTTTCCACGGCACGGTCGCCGACAGCCAGACCGGCCTGATTCAGCAGCAGCTCCAGCTTGAAGATCTCACTGTCCACGTTCTTGCCAGTCTTGTGGTCGCAGAGAGCCTTGAAGTAGCGGCGGATGATCTCGTTGCGGGAGGCCTCGCGGCAGGCTTCGTCGTCCACGATGCAGTTGCCGGCCATGTTCACGCCCATGTCCGTGGGGGACTTGTAGGGGCTCTTGCCCGCGATGAGCTCGAACATCGCGTTGACCACCGGGAAGATCTCGATGTCGCGGTTGTAGTTGACGGTGGTGACGCCGTAGGCCTCCAGATGGAAGGGGTCGATCATGTTCACGTCGTTCAAGTCGGCGGTAGCGGCCTCGTAGGCGAGGTTGACCGGGTGCTTGAGGGGCAGGTTCCAGATGGGGAAGGTCTCGAACTTGGCATAACCGGCCTTGACGCCCCGCTTGTGCTCGTGGTAGAGCTGGGACAGGCAGGTGGCCATCTTGCCGCTGCCGGGGCCGGGGGCCGTGATGACGACGAGGGGACGCTGGGTCTCGATGTAGTCGTTCTTGCCGTAGCCCTCGTCGCTGACGATGCGGGCCACGTCGTTGGGGTAGCCGGGGATCTTATAGTGGCGGAAGGTGCGCACGCCCACGCTGTTCAGCTTGTGCTCAAAGGCTTCGACCTCGGGGGCGGCGGTGTACATGGTCACGCAGACGCTGCCCACGAACAGGCCCATGCCCTGGAAGGCGTCGATGAGGCGGAGAACGTCGAGGTCGTAGGTGATGCCGTAGTCGCCGCGCACCTTGCTGCTGATGATGTCCTGCGCGCTGATGACGATGACGATCTCGGCCTGCTCCTTGAGCTGCAGCAGCATCTGCAGCTTGGAGTCCGGCTCAAAGCCCGGCAGCACGCGGGAGGCGTGGTAGTCGTCGAACAGCTTGCCGCCAAACTCGAGGTAGAGCTTGTTGTCGAACTGTGCGATGCGCTCCCGGATGTGCTGGGACTGCATCTGAAGATATTTCGCGTTGTCAAAGCCTTTTTTCATGGAATGCTCCTCTTCCTGATCTTACAACTTCATCTCCGGCACGTCGGTGGTGCGGCGGGCCGGAGGGTCACACAAACACCCTATAGTATAGCATACGACAGGCTTCGGCGCAATTATTTTTTGAGGAGCTCCTCGTGCTCCAGATGCTCAAATTCTTCCAGCTCCTCGATGTCCTCCTTCAGGAACATCAGGCAGAAGCTGATGAAGAGCAGCAGGCAGGAAAGCCAGATGGCCCGGCTGCCCATGGGGGCCAGTGCAAGGCTGCCGAGGCCGGCACCCAGCGCGAACAGGAAGATGATGGCGAAGTAGTGAATCGCCTTGCCGAAGGCTTTGGTGCTGCCGCCCACCAGCCATGCGCAGAGGGAATCCATGCCGCTGCGCAGATTGCCGATGCACATGGTGCTGGCGAAGGCATAGCCGTTCACCTTGCGGAAGGATTGTACCTGCATGGCGCAGGAGAAGGAAACAAGGGAGTTGGCCAGAAGATTCAGCTCCTGCGGCAAAAAGCCCACGACGAAGAGCAGCAGGATCTCGAACAGCACCACCAGCTGACGCCAGTGGAGCCACTGCATCCGCTTGAGCTTGAGGCGGATGAACTCGGCCACAAAAATGCCCAGCGCAAAGGCGCAAAGGGGCATCAGGTAGCGCAGTGCCTCGCCCCACTCGCCCGCAAACAGCTTGACGGCCATCAGCACGATGTTGCCGGTCTGGGCGTTGGCAAAGACCTTGCCGCGGTATAAATAGGTATAAACATCCTGTAAGCCGCCCGAGACGGAGAGAAACAGAGCGGTGATAAAAGCTTCGGACATCTGTCCGTGAGGTTTGAGAGATGGCATAAAAGCTCCTCCTTCTATCCAGAAAATAATTCCATGCCATACTATAGCGCAAAACCGGCGTTTTGTCAAAAACTTCGCCATATTTTTTATAGATAATGACGATTCCGGGCGGGTATCGCAGGATGCGCTTTGTTTTGCAATGCGGCGCAGACTGTGGTAGAATACATAAAACAGCTTTTTACAGGAGAAGGAGGGGCTTTCTGTATGCCCAATATCATCGAGATCACGGATTTCCACGCGCCGGAGCTGGACCCTTATGCCCGGCTGACCCAGAACCAGCTGCGCAATCGCCTCGAGCCGGAGAAAGGCATCTTCATCGCCGAGAGCCCCAAGGTCATCGACCGGGCGCTGGACGCAGGCTACAAGCCCGTGTCCCTGCTGATGGAGCGCAAGCAGATCACCGGCCCGGCAGCGGGCATCCTGAGCCGCTGCGGCGACGCGCCGGTGTACACGGCAGATCGGGAGATGCTGGCAGAGCTCACCGGCTTTGAGCTGACCCGGGGCGTCCTCTGCGCCTTCCGCCGCCCGGCACCCCGCCCGGTGGAAGAGCTCTGCAAAAACGCCCGCCGGGTGGCCGTGCTGGAGGGCATCGTGGACTCCACCAATGTGGGGGCCATCTTCCGCTCGGCGGCGGCACTGAACATGGACGCTGTCCTCATCAACCCCTCCTGCTGCGACCCGCTCTGCCGCCGCGCCGTCCGCGTCAGCATGGGCACGGTGTTCCAGGTGCCCTGGGGGCAGCTGGGCGAGACCCCGGCAGACTGGCCGGAGAAGGGGATGGACATCCTCCACTCCCTCGGCTTCAAGACCGCCGCGATGGCCCTCAGCGACCGCTCGGTGAGCATCGACGACGAGCAGCTTGCAAAAGAGCCGAAGCTTGCCATCGTGCTTGGCACCGAGGGCGACGGCCTCGCCGCCGGCACTATCGCTTCCTGCGACTACACGGTCAAGATTCCCATGTCCCACGGCGTGGATTCGCTGAATGTCGCTGCCGCCAGCGCCGTTGCGTTCTGGCAGCTGGGCAAACAATAAACGAAAAAGGAATGCCTCCCCGGCGGGGAGGCATTCCTCTTTATGCTCAGATACTTGCTAAGAATCGCTCAAAGCCTGCGCGGCCTGCCGTGTCCATCTTGTAGACGCCGGCGTCTGCGAGGACTTCGGCAAAGACATGGCCAATCTCGTCCTGCACGATGGTGTGGACATTTTCGGCGTTCAGCTCCGGATGGCGGGCGAGGATGTCCATCGCCCACTCCGCGTGCTTCTGGATGTTCTCGCCGTACTCAGCGGCGGGGGTGCGGGCCGCGAGGGCGGCTTCCACATCGGCCATCTCGGCTTTCAGGCGGCTGGGCAGAACGGCCAGACCCATGACCTCGATGAGGCCGATGTTCTCCTTTTTGATGTGGTGGAGCTTTGCGTGGGGGTGATAGACGCCCAGCGGATGCTCCGGCGTGGTGATGTTGTTGCGCAGCACCAGATCCAGCTGGAACCTGCCGTCCCGCATCCGGGCGATGGGGGTGATAGTGTTGTGGGGTTCGCCGTCGGTCTCGGCGTAGACAAAGCAGCTCTCGTCGGTGTAGCCCCGCCATGCGGTCAAGATCCGATCGGCCAGCTCCACAAGGCGCTCGTCGTCGGCACAGGTGAGGCGGATGCAGCTCATGGGCCAGTGGACGATGCCGGCGTCCACATCCTCAAAGCCGGGGAAGACCCACTTCTTCTCGATGGGCGCTTTGGCCATGGCGAACTCGTAGTGGCCGCCCTGGAAGTGGTCGTGGCTCAGGATGCTGCCGCCCACGATGGGCAGGTCGGCGTTGCTGCCCACGAAGTAGTGGGGAAAGAGGGACACGAAGTCCAGCAGCTTGCGGAAGGTGGCACGCTCGATCTTCATGGGGGTGTGGTGGTTGTTAAAGACGATGCAGTGCTCATTGTAGTAGACATAGGGGCTGTACTGGAAATTCCACGCACTGTCGTTGATGGTCAGCGGGATGATGCGGTGATTCTCCCGGGCGGGATGGTTCAGCCGGCCGGCATAGCCCTCGTTCTCCACGCAGAGCTGGCACTTGGGGTAGGCGCTCTGAGGAGCCAGCTTTGCGGCTGCGATGGCTTTGGGGTCTTTTTCGGGCTTCGACAGGTTGATGGTGATGTCGAGGTCGCCATAAGGAGTCCGGGTCACCCACTTGACGTCCCGCTTGATGCGGTAGCGGCGGATGTAATCGGTGTCCTGGCTGAACTTGTAGAACCAGTCGGTGGCGGCCTGGGGGCCGTCGGTCTCGTACCGCTCTTCGAAGTTGGCGCGGACGATGCTGGGGCGGGGCGTCAGCACACCCATGAGCCGGGTGTCGAAGAGGTCGCGGGCCGTGGGGCTGTCGTCGCAGACGCCCCGGGCTGCGGCGTCGTCCACCAGCGTTTTCAGGATGCTCTCGAGGTCGGCGTAGCAGACGTCGCCCTCCGGCTCCGTGAAGCTGTCGAGCTGCATGGTCATGAGCAGCTGGTTGCGGATGTAGATCTCGTCGTCAGGCAGGATGAGGCCGGTGTCCAGACCGTAGTTGATGAGCTGCTGGATGGCAGTGGAGATCACAGGACAGCGCCTCCTTCCGGACGGATGGACAGGACGTGGCAGCGGCCCTCGCCGAGGATGGCTTCCATGCCGGCCTTGAACTCATCCAGCATCTCCACAGGCACGAAAGCCTGCACCGTGCCGGCGAAACCGCCGCCGTGGACGCGGACAGCGCCCTTATCGCCCAGCAGATGCTTGGCGGCAGCGATGGTCACGCCCACTTCCTGATGCTCCTTGTAGCCTGCGGGGATGACGTTCTGCAGATACTCCCAGCTGCTGCAGCCGGACTCGTTCACGAGGCAGAGGAAGGTGTCGAAGTCGCCATCGTGGAGTGCGGCCACCTGCTTTGCCACACGGTCGTTGTCGGCGTAGACGTGGAAGGCGCGGAGGACGGCGCGGTCGCCGCACTGCCTGCGGCACTCGGGCAGCTTTGCAAGGAAGGTCTCGAACGGCACATCCCGCAGCACCTCGCCGCCGCAGACAGCGGCCACGGCGCGGCACTCAGCCGGGATGGCGGCGTACTCGTCGGTCAGGTCGGCGTGGTCTGCGCCGGAGTCGAGGATGCAGAGGGCCAGACCAGCCTTGGAGAAGTCCACAGCCACAGGCTCCACCACGGGCTTTGCGGGGCTGGCGAAGTCGATGGTGATGATGTTGCCCACGCTGGAAGCCATCTGGTCCATCAGGCCGCAGGGCTTGCCGAAGTAGACGTTCTCAGCCCACTGGCCGATCTGCGCGATGGCGATGGGGGAGACCTTCTTGGCCATGAAGCAGTCGTTCAGGATGACGCCGATGAGCACCTCAAAGGCGGCAGAAGAGGAGACGCCGCTGCCCTTCGGCACGTTGGAAGAGATGTAAATGTCCAGACCGGCCAGCTTTGCGCCCCGCTGGGTGAAGGCGGCGCACTCGCCGCGCAGCAGGGCGGCGGTGGTGTTCTCCTCTTCCTTGCGGGCCTCGAGGTCGTTCAGATCAATGACGCACAGATCATAGCCCTCGCTCTGGACGCGGAGCTGGTTCTTGTCGTTGGGGGCTGCGGCGGCGATCATGTCGATGTTCACGCTGCCGGCCAGCACCCGGCCATGCTGGTGGTCGGTGTGGTTGCCGCCGATCTCGGTGCGGCCCGGCGCGCTGTAAAGGCCGGCCTCAGCGTGGGAGCCGAAGGTCTTTTCCAGCCCGTCCAGCACGGCGGCGTAACGGGCGGCTTCAGAGGCCGTCTCGGCGGGAGCACAGCAATACAGGGAGGCGAGGCGTGCGGCGTGGGCGCCGTCGGACAGCTCCTGCTTCCATACGGGAATGGACTTCATCATGGAATCTTCCTCCTGACAGACAGATACTTTTTTGTTTCGTGTGGGCGATACAGCCCGCTTCTAATCCTATAGTAAAGGATTTGTCCGGAAAAAACCATGTGTTATTGTTGCATTTCAATGAAAAGTTGCAAAAAATCCCCTCCGGGGCTGTCCGGCGGGGATGCAAAATAAAAATCTCGGATAAATTACAACTAAGACAAAAGTTTTTTCGAAACCGGGAAAGCATTGTGTAACTGCGCCGAAACTTCCCGCTGCCGCGTCCCGGCGGGGGAGTGGGCCGCGATATGGAGAAACCTTACTGCGGCGGGCAGTGCAAAAGAAAAGGCCGCGCTCCACTTTTCCGGCGGAGTGCGGCCTTCTTGTTAAGGGAAGAAAATCATGATGTCAGGCGGAAGGCGAGGGAGCAGCGCCCTCCGGCCCGGGAACACAAGGAAAAATTACTGCATCAGGCTGCAGACGGCCTCGGCGTAAGCGGCGGGGTCATCCACGGGCAGGCCCTCGATGAGCTGTGCCTGTGCGTAGAGCAGAGCGCTGTACTTCTTGAGCTTCTCGGTGTCGCCAGCCTCCTGTGCGGCTTTCAGCACAGCGAAGACGGGGTGGTTGACGTTCAGCTCCAGTACCTTGTCGCTCTTGACGCCCTCACTGCCGGGCTGCTTGGAGAGCACCTTCTCCATCTCGATGGACAGCGGGCCGTCGGCGGACAGGCAGACGGGGTGGTCCTTCAGGCGGGTGGAGACTTTGACCTCCTTGACCTTGCCGTCCAGAGCGTCCTTCATGGCGTCAAACAGAGCCTTGTTGGCGGTGGTGGCCTCTTCGGCGGCCTTCTTCTCGTCCTCGGTCTCGAGGCCCAGCTCGCCGCTGTTGACGTTCTTGAACTCGACGGTGCCGTCCTTGCCCTCGGCATCCTTGCGGGGGTAGGTGCGCATGATCTGCAGGCAGAACTCATCCACATCCTCGGTCAGGAGCAGGACGTCATAGCCCTTGTCCATGACCAGCTCAGCGGCAGGCAGCTTTGCCAGACGGTCGGTGGAGTCGCCGGCGGCGAAGTAGATGTACTTCTGCTCGGCGGGCATCTTGTCCACGTACTCCTGCAGAGTGACCATCTTCTGCTCCTTGGCAGACCAGAACAGCAGCAGGTCGCGCAGCAGCTCGGCGTGCATCCCGTAGTCGGAGTATGCGCCGAACTTCAGCTGACGGCCAAACTCCTTCCAGAAGCTCTCGTACTTCTCGCGGTCGTTGGCCAGCATGGCGTGGAGCTCGTTCTTGATCTTCTTTTCCAGAGCGTTGTGGATGAGCTTGAGCTGATTGTCCTTCTGCAGCATCTCACGGCTGATGTTCAGGCTCAGGTCCTGGCTGTCCACGATGCCCTTGACGAAGCTGAAGTAGTCGGGCAGCAGGTCGGCGCACTTCTCCATGATGAGGACGCCGGATGCGTACAGAGCCAGACCCTTTTCGTAGTCCTTGGTGTAGAAGTCATAGGGGCGGTGGCTGGGCACGAAGAGCAGGGCGTTATAGTTCGCGGTACCCTCGGTGCGGCTCACGATGACGCGGGCGGGGTCGGCGTAGTCGCTGAACTTATCCTTGTAGAAGTTTGCGTACTCCTCGTCGGTGACTTCGCTCTTCTGCTTCTTCCAGATAGGCACCATGCTGTTCAGAGTTTCCAGCTCGGTGTAGGTCTCCCACTCGGGCTTGTAGTCGTCGGGCTTGGGGTCGGGTTCGGGCTTCTGACGGCTCTTTTCGCGCTCCATCTGGATGGGATAGCGCACATAGTCGCTGTACTTCTTGACGATGGCCACGATGCCGTACTCGTCGAGGAAGTTGTCGTAGTTTTCGGTCTCTGTGTCGGGCTTGATGTGGAGGATGATGTCGGTACCGGCAGTCTCCCTCTCGGCAGGCTCAAGCTCATAGCCGTCAGCACCGCTGGACTCCCACTGCCAGGCCTCGTCGGAGCCGTAAGCCTTGGAGATGACCGTCACTTTGTCGGCCACCATGAAGGAAGAGTAGAAGCCGACACCGAACTGACCGATGATGTCGATGTTCTCATCCTTGTTGTCCTTCTTGAAGTCGAAGGAGCCGGAGTGGGCGATGGTGCCGAGGTTCTGCTCCAGCTCTTCCCGGGTCATGCCGATGCCGTTATCGGAGATGGTCAGGGTGCGGCTGTCCTTGTCGCGGGTGAGCAGGATGCGGAAATCGCCTTTGTTCATGCCGACGGAAGTGTCGGTCAGGCTCTTATAATACAGCTTGTCGATGGCGTCCGAAGCGTTGGAGATCAGCTCGCGCAGGAAAATTTCCTTGTTGGTGTAGATGGAGTTGATCATCATGTCCATCAGCTTTTTGCTCTCGGCCTGAAATTCTTTTTTCGCCATAATACAAAACCTCTTTTTATCAGATTTTAGCGTCCCGGCGGCGGAACTGCCCGGGCGCGTGTCGCATCAGGATCTGCCTGTGGAGAGTGCCGGCACACGGAGCGGAAAACCACTCGTGAAAGCTTAGCACTCGCAACTTTCGAGTGCTAATATACACCGCCGAGAGACAAAAATCAAGGGGTTTCATAAAAAGTTCAAAAAACTTTCCTTTCGGGGCAAAAGCCGCCTTTACTTTCCCGCGCCAAAGCCGTATAATGGGCCGGAATGACAGACCTGTCTATAAGGAGGATGAAGGATGCGGCAGATAGAGCTGGAACTTGCAGGCGGCGGTGTGCTGACGGTTTCCCTGCGGGCGTCGCTGGACGCCATGCCCGCCGTGAAGCAGCGGCCTTTGGTGCTGGTGGTGCCGGGCGGCGGCTACAACCATGTCAGCCCCCGGGAGGGCGACCCGGTGGCCCTGCAGTTTGCGGCGGCGGGCTATCACACCGCCGTGCTGACCTACAGCGTGGGGGAGGGGGCGCAGAACTACCGGCCTCTCCGGCAGCTGAACGAAGCGCTGGCTCTGCTGCGGCAGAATGCGGGAGAGTGGCACATCCTGCCGGATAAGATCGCCGTCTGCGGCTTCTCGGCGGGCGGACATCTGGCCCTGTCCGCCGCGGTGCTGGATATTCCGGGCGAGACGGCCCAGCAGAGGCCCAATGCAGTGATTTTGGGCTACCCGGTCGTCACGGCAGGGGAGTTTGCCCACCGGGGCAGCTTCGTCCAGCTGGCGGGCAGCGAGGATGCCGCCGCACAGCAGGCGTTCACCTTAGAGGATCAGGTGACCTTCGACACACCGCCGGTCTTCGTCTGGCATACCATGGAGGATAAGACCGTTCCGGTGGAGAACACGCTTCTCCTGCTGGCCGCCCTGCGGAGGGCGGGCGTGCCGTGCGAGGCGCATCTGTTCGAGAAAGGCGCTCACGGCACCAGCATCAGCACCGCCGAAGTGGATGCCGCCGACCCTCACCGCGCCCATTGGGTGGCTCTCTGCCTCGAGTGGCTGGGGGAGACGTTTGGGTTCAAATGGAGTTGAATTTGGACATTCCTACAAAAAATTCATAAATTTATGGTTGACCTGCCCAAGATTTGAGCGTATACTGGTCAGCGGAAACAAACGAGGAAGAAGGAAACATACATGGAAAAGAAGATCTCGGTCAAAGACCTGCTGATGCAGGCATTCCTGACGGGCTGGGAGCTCTCCGACAAGAGCATCGCGCAGGACGAATATCTGCAGAGCGCCATTCAGGTCATCGAAGTGCTGCAGGTGGAGCCGGAAAACGTCTACGCGGAAGAGGGCCTCGGCCTGACCGACGGCGACGAGGTAGACCATCTGGACGACCTGCTCCGGGCCGACGGCCAGTGGCTGTATTACGGCGTGGAGGCGGAGAATTTCTTCCTCATCCAGTGGTACCCGGACGAAGCATCCGCCAAGGCAAAACTGGCACAGCTCGAGGAGCTGGGCGACGGCAAGCAGTACCTCGTGGACCTGAGCCTCAAGCGCACAAACCCCACCGAGGCCGAGAATTTCGGCAATTCCAATCCGGTGCAGCTGAGAAGTTGACCTCGGCGAAAGCCTCTCCCTTTGGGAGAGGTGGCACCGTAGGTGACGGAGAGGGCAAGCCTGTTGCCCGAGAGCCGCTGTACAGCGATAAGCTGTCTCTTTGTCAGAGCGAAGCTATCGCTGTATCTGTCTTCTCCGTCAGTGCCCTTGCCCTCTCAGTCTCGCTTCGCTCGACAGCTCTCCCAAAGGGAGAGCCTTTTGCAGAGAAAGGAATCGAACCAATGCAGCTTTCTGATACGGAGCGTCAGCGCCTCACCGCTATTCTGGCCCGATATGACCAGCACCCCGAAGTGCAGCGGATGCGGGAATTTATCCAGCACGGCGACGTGACCACCTACCAGCACTGCAAGAATGTGGTGCTGGTGAGCTTCTGGCTCAACCGCCGCTTCCATCTGGGCGCGGATGAGACGTCGCTGGCCGTGGGGGCCTTCCTCCATGACTTCTATCTCTACGACTGGCACAAGCGCAGCTCTTTCAGGGGTCTGCGCCGCCTGTTCGAGATGCACGGCTTTGCCCATCCCGGCTCTGCCTGCGTCAATGCCGAGCGCTGCTTCGCCATCACCAGAAAAGAGCAGAACATCATCTCGAGCCATATGTGGCCCCTGACCTTCCGCCATGTCCCCACCTGCCGGGAGGCGGTCATCGTCTGTCTGGCCGACAAATACTGCGCCGTGCTGGAAAGCATGTTCCAGCGCACCCGGGTGGCCGATACCGATGCCGGGGAGAACGAGTGGTAGCCCTCTCCGTCTGCTTCGCAGCCACCTCTCCCAGAGGGAGAGGCACTGGCGGGCCGGTCAGGCCAACACGGGACGAGCAAAGTTGGCTTTTATCGTAAACAATAGTGCCCTGCTACAGAGATCCACAGCAGCTTGACAAGGGATATTGTCCCGAAGCAGCTGCCCTCTGTAGCAGGGCACTATATTTTATGCCATATTGAGCTTTCGGCGGTCAGCGGAAAGTGACCCGACATGCCAATGGCTCCCCCTTTGGGGGAGCTGTCACCGAAGGTGACTGAGAGGGCAAGGACGCTGACGAAGAATCGCAGGCGCGGCGATAGCATCGCTCTGCCAAAGAGACAGCTTATCGCTGCATGGCGGCTCCCGGGAGACGGGCTTGCCCTCTCCGTCATCGCTGCGCGATGCCACCTCTCCCAAAGGGAGAGGCTTTGGCATGTCGGGCCACTTCCTACTGGACGCCTGAGGCCCGATATGGCGCAAAAGGGCGGGCGCTGCTACAGAGGGCAGGCTTGTAAACTTTCTGCACAACGCTTGACTTTTGCGGGGAATGGCATATACTATAAATAGCAAATGTAAAAGCAAATACGCCATCGGCACACCCAAAGGAAAGACCCCCTCCCGGAGCTGCTATCTCCGAAAGGGGGTCCTTTTTAGTGCTTACGGCCCTTCAGCCATCCGTCAAGCCACTTGCAGATGTAGTAGGACGCTACATTCGCTGCGACGGACAGTACAAATGTAAAAATATACGCCATAAGGCGACACCCCCCTTCTCCCATCCTTGGTAGATTGGGCGGGACGAGCCGCAGACTCATTATATCATAAACTTCGACAAAAAGATACAATAAATATCAAGGGAAGAGTGACTGTAAACTTTCTGCACAGCGCTTGACTTTTGCGGGGAATCGGGTATACTAAAGTCAGGAATGTCAAGGGTCAAGATCGTCACCCCAAAAAGGAAAAACCCCCTCGGAGTCGCTACCTCCAAGGGGGCTTTTCATTTAGTTGGGCTTACGGTCATCGTCGTACCGGTCAAGCCACTTGCAAATAAAGCGGGACATGATGTCAGACGCCAGATTTGCCGCGACCGATACCAGGAATGTCAAAAGATAGGCCATAATGTCACCCCCTTTCCCATAAGGATAGCGGGGATAGACCGCAGATTCAGTATACCATAAACTTCGGCAAAAAGATACAGGAAGCGATGCCGCGAGCCGGACTTTCCTACAGAGGAAAGGCTCTGTCTTAGTACAACCTCTCCGTCATCGCTGACGCGATGCCACTGCCCGGGTTGCGGCTCCCAGCGTCTGCTTCGCTGCCGCTCGCATCCTGCTGGCCGCGGCCCCAACAGCTCCTCCCTGTTTCCGCCACTGGCGGCGGTCGTCGCTGTTGCACATTTTTCTCGTTTCTCCGATTTGCTGCTTCGCAGCTGGTGTTAGGCCCTCGCAGGGCGTGAAGTTCAGCAGAAAGGTAAAATCTTCGGCGGAGCCGTAAATGGGAGAAGCACAAAAAAATGCGTTTAGCGAAGCGGCTAGCATTTTTGGGCTTCGACCTCATCTTTGGAATTGTTAAGGGCGAGCAGCCCTTAACTCGTTGCGGGGAGAGTGGAGTCCAGAGGTAGGGAGGGGGGATTCGAAACACCCCTCCCTACCTCTGGCCCGCGCGGAGCGCAAGCCGCTTGACCAAAAGAAAAAACCTGCCCCGCGCCACCAGCGCGAGAACCAGCTTAAAGAAAAAACCAGCTCTGCCTCTGGCCCGCGCGGAGCGCAAGCCGCTTGACCAAAAGAGAAAACATCCCTCCGCGCCGGCGCGCGCAGCCGCCACACCATTTTACGTCTTCACCCAAAATATAGCAGTTTGCGTTTTTAATGCACAAGCAACATCCGCAAACTGCATATCGCAAATATGCCATTTTGATAGGCACTATTTTTGAAAATTGCGATAAATACCCGTTCAGGGCAGGGACTATTATAGACCTCTTTGCCGAAAAATGCAATGAAGGCTGCTCTGAAAAAGGAGAAATGAAGATGGATTGGAAACGAATCGCTGCCTCTGTGCTGATGCTCGGTGTCCTCGCCGTCCCGGCCTCAGCAGCCAGCATCACCCCCCAGACCACCATGAAGGAGATACGCGACGACCCCGACATCAAGGCCAGCGGCCTCTATACATATACCTACGTGTGGGAGCGGGACTGCGAAAGGCTCTCCACCAGCCGCGATGACGAGACGCTGGCCGAGGTGGTCGGCAAGACCTCCGCCGAAGCCTGCGCAGCGGGCCTCAACTATCTGGCTCAGGTTTACCACGACGGCACCCGGGTGACCTATCCGCTCTATTCGGAAGAGGAGATCGCCGCCGTGCCTGCCCGCGCTCATGCGGAGCTGTATTACTGCCCGGCCAAGCAGCCGGGGGCTAAGTTTGCCATCGTGCTGTCGGGCAACGCGCTCTACTACAGCGGCGAGCTGCGGGGCGGCGTGGCCACGGCGTGGGAGCTGCACGAGCGGGGCTATGCCGTCTTCTCGCTGCGCTACCGCATCGGATGGGAGGCCGGGGACGACGCTCCGCTGGAAGACCTGGCCCGGGCCATCCGCTTCGTGATGGACAATGCCGACACCTTCGGCGTCTCCACGGAAGACTACGCCCTGCTGGGCTACTCCTCCGGCGGACAGCTCGCAGGCGTCTTCGGCAATGAGGAAAAGGGCTGGGGCCGCTACGGTGTGCCGAAGCCCGGCGTATTGCTGCTGGTCTACCCCATCAACAACTTCCTTGGGGCAAAGCCTGCCTACCATCTCCTGATGGATACCGACCGGCTGGAAAGACGCTACTATTCCTACACCGTCTCGAAGCTCGTGACGCCGGACTATCCGCCCACCTTCCTGTGGTACGGCAGGAATGACCTCATGCTGAAAGCCTTCGTCTACCCCCTGCAGGGGCCGACCCTTGCAAAGGCACTGGAAGCCAGCGGCGTCCCCAACCGGGTGGAAGTTTACGACAACGCCAAACATGGCATCGGCATCGGCGTGGGGACGGACGCCGAGGGCTGGGTGGAACGTGCTGCCGAGTTCTGGCAGAGCGTTTCGGAATAACAGGAGGAAAAGAATATGTACGACTGGAATGAAGCTGTCCGCAGCCTGAATGTGGGCCTGCCCGACGACATCGCCCGGCTGAAAGCGGCCGGATATTATCAGGAGGCCATCGCCCGCATCGACCGGCTGCTGGCCGAGGACTGGACAAAGACCCAGAACGGCCCGGCGTCCAACGGCATCGCCCCGCCGGAGGGGTATGTCCCGCCCGAGAACCCCACGCCCCACGGTGTGGACGCCCTGCGGGAGGCCCTGACCGTCCAGAAGGAGATCATGGGTCGGCTGCCCGGGGAATACTGCTGGACGGAAGCCGAGGCCATCGCCCGGATGCAGGAGCGGGTCAGGGACTTCACGGCAGAGGAATTTAAGAAGCTCGACTGGGAGGGCCGGATGGACTGGCGGTTCGTGGAAGGGGAGAAGCGGTATCAGGCCCGGTTCGCCGAGACGCTGCTGGCCACCCACGCCGACCTCGCCGCCCGGAAGCTGACGCCGGACGCCCCCAACAACAAGAACGAAGAGCGCCACCGCCTCCACGAGAAGATGGAGCGGGAGGGGAGCGCCAGCGCCGACATCACCCTCCGCACCAGCATCCGGATGTCCGACGAAGCCTTCGCCGCCGCGCTGGAAAAGGCGAAAGCCGAGGGCAGAGACGCCGTCCACGTCCGGGCATGGCTGGCTCTGCCTGCCGCCTGCCCGTCCCAGAGCCATATCACGCTGGACCGCTTCACCGAGACGCCCGGCCATATCGCCGCCGAGGACGCGCCCCAGCGCACCGTCTGCTGGGAGGCCGACTTGACCGAGAACCGCACCTTCGGGGCCGAGTACAGCTACCGGGAGACGGCGGTCTATGCCGACCCGCTTTCCTTCGCGCCCGACGCGGAGCAGCCCGATCTCGACACCGGCGAGGAAGCGCCCCACATCGTCTTTACGCCCTACCTGCGGGCGCTGGCGGCTCAGCTCACCGAGGGCATCACCAGCCCGGCGGAGAAGGCGAAGCGCATCTACGATCATGTCACCCTGAATGTCCGGTATCACTTCCAGCCGTCCTATTTCGTCCACGAGTCCATCGCCGAGAACTGCGCCCGCAGCCGCCGGGGAGACTGCGGCATCATGGCGCTGACCTTCATCACCCTCTGCCGCATCGCGGGCATCCCGGCCCGGTGGGAGAGCGGCTTTGCAGTGGCCCCGGGGGACGCGGGCTGTCACGACTGGGCGCGGTTCTACGTCGCCCCCAGGGGCTGGATGTATGCCGACTGCTCCTACGGTGCCTCCATGGCCCGCCGGGGCGATGAAGTGCTCCGCCGCCACTATTTCGGCAGTCTGGATACGGGCCGCATGGTGGCAAACAGCGCCTTTGAAGCGCCCTTCGACCCGCCGATGCTGGGCTTCCGCAGCGACCCCTACGACAACCAGAGCGGCGAGATGGAGGCCGACGGCGTGGGCCTGTACGGTGACGATACCGTGACCACCAAAGAAGTTTTGAAGTTTGAGGAAGTAGAATAAATGGAATTTCTCGCAATGCTGTATACCGTCCTGCTGGTGGCCATCTGCCTGATGATGGCGCTGCTGCTCTTCCGCAGCGGACGCCCCACCGGCGGGCTGGACGAAGCCGACTGCGAAGAGCTGAAGGACTGGCTCGAAGAGCAGCTGGCCGCTCAGGCCAGAGAGTTCAACGCCCGTCAGGACGCCATCGCCCAGCAGAACTACGCCGCCATCCGCAGCGTCAGCGAGACGCTGCAGACGGCTGTGCAGAGCATGAGCACCACCCTCGGTCAGGGGCAGGATAGCCAGCAGCGCATCCTGGAGCGGCGTCTGCAGAGCCTCGAGCAGGCCAACAACCAGCAGATGGAGCAGCTGCGCCGCGCCATGGTCGAGAGCATGACGGCATTGCAGGCTGAGAACACCCGCAAGCTGGACGAGATACGCCACACGGTGGACGAGCAGCTTCAGGACGCTTTGCAGAAGCGGGTGACGGAAAGCTTCAAGGCCGTCAACCAGCAGCTCGAGCAGGTGTACAAGGGCCTTGGCGAGATGCAGTCCCTCGCCGCCGACGTGGGCGGCCTGAAGCAGGTGCTCTCGGGCGTCAAGACCCGCGGCATCCTCGGCGAGATCCAGCTGGGCGCGATCCTGGAAGAGATCCTCGCCCCGGAGCAGTATGACACCAACGTGGCCACCATCCCGGGCAGCACCCAGCGGGTGGAATACGCCATCCGGATGCCGGGTGCCGACGGCGGCAGCGTCTGGCTCCCCATCGACTCCAAGTTCCCCGGCGACACCTACGCCCACTTACAGGACGCCTACGCTTCCGGCGACGCGCAGGCCGTGGAGGATGCCCGCCACGCCCTCGAGCTGGTGCTCCGCAGCGAGGCCAGAGACATCCGGGAAAAGTACGTCGAGCCGCCCTATACCACGGCGTTCGGCATCCTGTTCCTGCCCTTCGAGGGCCTGTATGCCGAGGTGGTGAACGCGGGGCTGCTGGAGGTCTTGCAGCGGGACTATCAGGTCAACGTGGCAGGCCCCAGCACCATGGCGGCCCTGCTGAACAGCCTGCAGATGGGCTTCAAGACCCTCGCCATCCAGAAGCGCTCCGGCGAGGTCTGGCAGCTGCTGGGCGCGGTGAAGACGGAGTTCGACAAGTTCGGGCAGGGCCTCGCCAAGATGCAGCAGCGTCTGCGCCAGACCGACGAAGAGCTGGACCAGCTCATCGGCGTCCGCAGCCGGGCCATCAGCCGGAAGCTGCGCAGCGTCCAGAGCCTCGACGAGGCCAGCGCCAGCGCCCTCTTGGAGATAGACGACATGAACGAGCTGCCGAAAGCACTCTCTGAGACCAGCGAGACATCTGACCAAGTTGGGAAATAATGACGCTGATACGGCATAAAACAAACTTGGTCAACGTGACCAACTTCGACCTGCCTGACCAAGTTGGAACTTGGCCAGCAAAAGCAACTTGGTCAAACTGACCAACTTCAAATAATGAACGTAAGTATGTTGTTATATTGGAACTTGGTCATATAATCCACCGCAGTAGAACGTCATTCGGCCATCCGGCCTGATAAATAGTTGACGAAGGCGGCAGACTGTGCTATACTGAGAACGTTTCCTGAAATAATTGCCAGCCATGGCAGACCATACACAAGATAACAGAGAGGAAATGTGCTTATGAGCGTAAAGAACATCAGCAGCGCCATTCTGGGCGTGGGCGTGGACGATACCACCATCGATTTGTTTGAGAGCCAGTACCCGGTCCCCACCGGCGTCAGCTACAACTCCTACGTCATCCGGGACGAGAAGATCGCCATCCTCGACACCGTGGACGACCGCGCTACCGACGAGTGGATGGCAAACGTCACCGAGGCACTGGCAGGGGAGAAGCCCGCCTACCTCGTCGTCCACCACATGGAGCCGGACCACAGCGCGAATATGGCCCGCCTCGCCGCCCTCTACCCCGAGATGCAGGTGGTGGGCAACGCCAAGACCTTCCAGTATATGGAGCAGTTCTTCGGCGCAGAGGCCATCGCCAAGGAGCGCCGCGTCGTCGTGAAGGACGGCGAGAGCCTTTCGCTGGGCACTCACACCCTGACCTTCGTGTTCGCGCCCATGGTCCACTGGCCCGAGGTCATGGTGAGCTATGAGTCCACCGAAAAAGTCCTCTTCTCCGCCGACGGCTTTGGCCGCTTCGGCGCGGTGGCAAGGTTCGACGAGAAGGCCGACTGGGCCAGCGAGGCCCGCCGCTACTACCTGAACATCGTGGGCAAGTACGGTCCGCAGGTGCAGGCTCTGCTGAAAAAGGCCGCTGCGCTGGACATCAAGACCATCTGCCCGCTCCACGGCCCCGTCCTCACCGGCGACCTTGGCAAGTACCTGAACTACTACGACCTGTGGTCCAGCTACAAGGCCGAAGAGCCGGAGAAGGTGCTGGTCGCCAGTGCCTCCATCCACGGCCACACCCGCGCCGCCGCCCACATTCTGGCCGAGAAGCTCCGCGCCAAGGGGGCGAAGGTGGTGGAGATGGACCTGACCCGCACCGACGTCTCCTACGCCGTCACCGAAGCCTTCCGCTGCGGCAAGACCGTTCTGGCCTGCGCCACCTATGACGGCTTCCTCTTCCCGCCGATGGAGAATCTGCTGACCCACCTCAAGACCAAGGCCTTCCAGAGCCGCACCATCGCCCTGATGGAGAACGGCACCTGGGCGCCCATGGCCGCAAAGCTCATGCGCGCCGAGCTGGACGGTATGAAGAACATCACCGTCTGCGACACCGTCGTCACCCTCCGCTCTGCTTCCAACGCCGCCGCTGAGGCACAGATGGACGCGATGGTGGATGAGCTGCTGAGTAAGTAAAAACGAGTAGAAACAGAAAATCCCCCACTTTCGTGGGGGATTTTCTTGTTTTCTGTCAGCGTTTATGATACACTGATCCTGCCGCCGCAAGGCGGTAAGGCACTGTACATACGGCAGGCGGTTTGGTCTCTCACTTCCGAAAGGAGGTGAGAAGATGCCGATTACTTTGACGTTTCACTTGTTTGGACTCACGTTCACACTGCGAATCAAAAAGTAAAACCGCCACCTCTGCAACAGGTGACGGTTTCGGAAAAGAAATCTAAACCCTTGAAGAGGCCAAACCGCTTGTCACAGTGCCTTTTCTATCGCTATTATAGCGCATTGCCGGACATCTGTCAAGAAACCCGGCAGTGCGTTTTTGCTCAGGAGGCGCGCGTCTTCCGGCCAAGCGCCGCCGCACCGGTCAGGGCCACGAGGACGCCCAGCACGGCAAGGCCCGCACCGGCCTGCCCGAAGGCGTCACCCACCGCGCCCACGAGGGGGCTGGCGGGTATCATGAGCAGGCTGTAGACCATGCCGTCCACGCTGATGAGGGTGGCACGCTGGTCGCTGGGGATGACATCGTTGAGCTTCTGGTCCTCATGCAGGAGGTAGGCGTCGATGACGCCCTGCACCAGCATACAGCCGAAGATGCAGCCCAGCACCGGGGCGGCACCCACCAGCGCGCAGCCTCCGCCGCAGAGCAGGGCGCAGACGGCGTAAAACCGCCGCAGGCTCTTCGGATGGAGCCGCCGGGCCGCTTCAACGCCCAGCATGGAGGCAAGCCCGCTCAGCAGCATCGGCACGAACAGCAGCGCTGTGGGCCAGCCCAGCTCGACGAGCCGCTGCTGGACGAACATCTTGGTCAGGTAGCTGGGGATGCAGAGGACAGCGGCGGAGACGATGAGCTTTGCCGCCAGCGGGGTGGCGCGAAGAGCGGTGATGCTGTCCCGCACCAGCCGCGCGAGCTGGCCGGGCAGGTCGCGGAAGGTCTGCTTCTCCCGGCGGGCCTGCGCTTCGGTGACGATGGGCTCGGTCATCAGGGCGGTGGCGGCAGCGGCAGTGCCTTCAAAGGCGGCGCTCAGCAGGTAGAAACCGGAAAAGCGGAGAAACCGTTCCAGCGTGCTGGCGAGGGACCCCACAGCCGTGGCCAGCATGGAGAGCCGGGAGCAGTTGGCGGAGACCCGGAGGTAGTCGTCTGTCCGTCCGCACTGCTTGAGGCTGTCGTAAGTCAGGGCCGAGGCGGTGCCGGAGAACATGGCGTTGGCCAGTGCGCTCAGCGCCATCGCAAGGCAGATGAAAAAGAGGTCCGGCGCAAAGGCCATCGGGAGGTTGGAGAGCACCATGCAGACCCCGCCGGCCACGAGGGTCTTTTTGCGGCCCAGCAGGTCAGCCGCCATGCCGCTCGGCACCTCGAAGGTGAGGCTGACCATGTGGAACACGCTCTCGGCAACGCCGATCTCCCACAGCGAGAAGCCCCGCGCGGCCAGCAGCGCCACCCACACGGCGTCGGTGATGCGCAGGCCGGAGAAGAAGTTGTTGGTATAGATGCAGGCAAGCTGCTTTTTCAGGTTCATGGGGAACACCCTTTCTATTATTATGGATAGAAATGTGTACCCTTTGTAGGCTGTTTGCTGCCTTCCCTCGGCCAAAAGGCTCTCCCTTTGGGAGAGCTGGCGCGTGAGCGCCTGAGAGGGCAAGCCCGATATAGAAGAGCCTCTGCGCAGCGATAAGTTGTCTCTTTGTCAGAGTAAGAGTATCGCTGTATAGGAGCTTCTCCGTCAGCGGCCTTGCCCTCTCCGTCACCTTCGGTGACACCTCTCCCAAGGGGAGAGGCTTTGACAAAGGGAAAGCGCCTATGCAAAACAAAAGCGCCCCATAGCAAAGCTGCGGGGCGCATAGATCATGCTCCACGCTCTGCTGAAAGGACCTGCCCCACCACAGCGAGGCCCGGCTGCTGGCGATATAAAATGCCTCAAGCAGTCAGCTCAGACCTGCCCGGCACGCCAGAGGCTCTCCCCTTGGGAGAGCTGGCTGCGAAGCAGACTGAGAGGGCTATAAAAGGGTACACTTCGAGCCGGAAAAGCTTAGGGGTTTCCTTTTTTGAAGAAAACACAGCCGTTCCAACCCATTGCAGGTGTACCCTCCTTTCCGTAAAGCGTTGAGCTCAGTATAACATCGGAGCAGGGAAAAGACAAGAGTCATTTCTTGTTGTAGAATCCCTGCTCACTGTAAGCAGACCATTTCAGGTACATCTCCTGATAGTTCTGCTTGATGAATTTTTGAATCTTGCTGATTTCGCGGTCGGTCAGGATGCCGCGCTCCTGCAAGACAGTATCGCCATTGTCCCGGACAAAAAACTTTGCGGAACCGGCCTCGGTAAGTCTGCGGTCGCTGGCGTGGACATGCATGCACTCGATGACGCAGTATGACGTAAAGTACAAGTAATATCCCGCGATTTTGAACTCGTAATATTTCGGCATCTCAGTCCTCCAGCAAAGCGCGGTTTTTCTCGAGATAGCCCCGGACGATTTGGATCTCAATGTCGTCCATGCTGGTTTCGAGGACTTCGGCGGCAGGAGAAAAGATAACAGCCCGGTCGGGGCGGTTCAGATTCAGCACCCGGAAGCCCTCCGGGCAGCGGCTGAATGCATAGCCGTTCACGATCATATCGGCGGCGTCTGCCACTTGTTGAACATTAACCATCTGCAAGCTTCACTCCTTTGATGGGGGCAAGAAATTCATCCGGGTCAAAATACAGATTTTTCAGGATAGGGACAAGGTCGATATATTCTTCCTCGGGGTTCGGGTCGTGGCGATATTTTGCAAGGACGACCAGATAGCCGTGGTCCCATTCCTGAATACCGGTGTAGCGTTCCAGAGAATAAGGGGCGCGGAAGCGGATGGTCTTGTCACCAAACCGGAACACAGTATAATTGGCTTCGTTGCTGAGAAGTGCCTGCTGGGTATTCATGAAATCGCCCCCTTTCTGTCTTTATTATAATCGTGGGAAGAGGCGGCGTCAACAGATGCAGTAAGCAGAAAAATGGCGGATGCCCTTGCAAACCGCCCCAAAATGTGATAAGATGATTCTCGGTTATCAAAATGACCACGACCTGAATACTCCAAACGCAGCGACGGAGAGAGTAGGCAGGCGCACCGCAGCAAAGAGAGAAGCTTCACCGGCTGAGAGGGCTTCCGCGCGGGCGCAGGCTGAAGTTCGCTCCCGAGCGGCCGGCCTGAACGACAGTAGGGCCGGACGGTGCGCCCCGTTACGGCGTTTTGAGCGCCGCACGGCTTGCGAAAGAGCCGGGCGGAAACCGGGTGGTACCGCGGAGCTGTGAACGTTTAGAGCTTCGTCCCTTTTGCCGGGCCTTTCAGGAGGCCGGGGCAGGGGACGGAGCTTTTTTGCTGTCCGCTGAACAACACGAATGAGAAGGAGAGAACATCCATGCAAGCAATGATCGACGAGCTGGCAAAGCAGGCCGAAGAGAGCCTGGGCCAGGTCTCTTCCAAAGAAACGCTGGCAACTTTCTGGCAGGAATATCTGAGCAAGAACGGCAAGATCCCCGCCCTGATGAAGAATCTGCGCTCTGTCGCCCCCGAGGAGCGGCCGGCCATGGGCAAGATCATCAACGAACTGAAGGCCAAGGTCCAGGCCGAGTATGACGCCGCTGCCGACAAGGTGAAGCAGGCTGAGCTTGCTGCCCGCAACGCCGCCGAGACGGTGGACATCACCCTGCCCGCCAAGACCCGCGCCGTGGGCGGTCTGCACCCCCTGACCCTCGTCACCAACCAGATCATCGACGTCTTCTCGGGCATGGGCTTTGCTGTGGCAGAGTCCCCCGAGATCGAGGACGACGACCACAACTTCACCCGCCTGAACGTCCCGAAGGACCATCCCGCCCGCGATATGCAGGACACCTTCTACCTGTCCGATGAGTTCCTGCTCCGCACCCAGACTTCCGGCGGCCAGATCCGCACCATGGACAGCCAGAAGCCTCCCATCAAGGTGCTCATCCCGGGCCGCGTCTTCCGCTCTGACTCCGACGCTACCCACAGCCCCATGTTCCACCAGATGGAAGGTCTGGTCGTGGATAAGGGCATCACGCTGGGCGATTTGCAGGGCGCTCTGAACACCTTCGTGCAGAAGCTGTTCGGTGCCGACACCCGCACCCGCCTGCGTCCCTCCTACTTCCCCTTCACGGAGCCCAGCGTCGAGGTGGACGTGAGCTGCTTCGAGTGCCACGGCAAGGGCTGCCCCCTGTGCAAGCACACCGGCTGGATCGAGGTGCTGGGCGGCGGCGTCGTCAACCGCAAAGTCCTCGAGAACTGCAGCATCGACCCGGACGAGTACTCCGGCTTCGCCTTCGGCATCGGCATCGAGCGCATCGCCATGCTGAAGTACGGCATCAACAACATCGGCCTGATGTTTGAGAACGACCTGCAGTTCCTCAAGCAGTTCCACGAATAAGAGGGGAGAGAGCAAACAATGAAAGTACCTTTCAGTTGGTTAAAAGAACTCGTCGATATTGACGTTACCGCACAGGAGCTTGAAGAAAAGCTTTTCTCCTGCGGCTTTGAAGTCGAGGAACTCATCCCGCTGGACGCCGGCATCAGTAAGGTCGTCGTGGGCAAGATCGTGGAGATGGAGCCTCAGGAAGGCACCCATCTGACCAAGTGCGTCGTGGACTGCGGCGAGTATGGCCACGACATCCGCATCAGCACCGGTGCAGCGAACATGAAGCTGGGCGACTGCGTGCCTGCCGCTCTGGACGGCTCCACCCTGCCCGGCGGCATCAAGATCAAGGCCCGCAAGATGCAGGGCGTCGAGTCCAACGGCATGCTCTGCTCCGGCGAGGAGCTGGGCCTGAACGATGACCTGTTCCCGGGCTCTGAGGTCTACGGCCTGCTCATCCTGCCCGAGGACTCCGTCCCCGGCACCGACATCGCCCCCGTGGTGGGTCTGGATGACTACATCTTCGACATCTCCATCACCGCAAACCGTCCCGACTGCCAGTCCGTGCTGGGCATCGCCCGCGAGGTGGCCGCCATCCTCGGCAAGCCTCTGCACATGCCCGCCATGGACTACAACACCGTCTGCGACGCCGACGAGCCGATCAGCGTGAAGGTGGAGGCTCCGGACCTCTGCCCCCGCTACATGGCACACTACGTCCGCAATATCCGGATGAGCGAGTCTCCCCGCTGGATGAAGCGCCATCTGGCTCTGTGCGGCCTGCGCTCCATCAGCAATGTGGTCGATATTACCAACCACACCCTGCTGGAGATGGGCCAGCCCATGCACGCCTTCGACTTGAACAAGGTCGCCGGCCGCAGCATCACCGTCCGCCGCGCCGTGGAAGGCGAGAAGATCACCACCCTCGATGAGAAGGAGTTCACCCTGAACCCCAACAATCTGGTCATCTGCGACGCAGAGAAGCCGGTCGCTCTGGCCGGCATCATGGGCGGTGCAAACTCCGGCATGGACGACAACACCACCAGCCTGCTCTTCGAGTGCGCTACCTTCGCCCGCGACTCCGTCCGTAAGACCAGCCGCGCTCTGGGCCAGAACAGCGACTCTTCCGCCCGCTACGAGAAGGGCGTTGACCGCCACTCTCCCGAGCTGGGCCTTGCCCGCGCCCTGCACCTCATCCAGGAGCTGGACTGCGGTGACATCACCACGCTGGAATACGATCTGACCGATGGCCGTCCTCTCGAGCGCAAGCACATCGTCACCACCCCGGTCAGGATCTGCGGCGTGCTGGGCATCACCGTGCCGGACCAGACCATGATCGACATCCTCAAGCGCCTCGAGTTCACCGTGGACGTGCAGGCCGACGGCAGCTGGAACGTCTCCGCACCCCTCTACCGTGAGGATGTGGAGAGCTTCCCCGACCTGGCCGAGGAAGTCATCCGTGAGTACGGCTATGACCACATCGTACCCACCTTCCTGAACACTGCCGCTGTCACCAACGGCGGTCTGAACTACGAGCAGAAGCAGCAGCTCAAGACCAAGCGTCTGCTGGCCGCTCAGGGCTTCTATGAGGCTTCCACGCTGGCCTTCTATTCCAATGCCGAGTTCGATATGCTCCACATCCCGGCGGAGGATGAGGCCCGCAAGGCCATCCGCATCCTGAACCCCATCAGCGAGAACCTGTCCGTCATGCGCACCCTGCTGACTCCGTCCATGCTGAACGTCATCGTGGACAACCTCAAGAAGGGCAACGCCGAGGGCCGTCTGTTCGAGATGGCTCCCGTCTACCTCGCCAAGGAGCTGCCCATCAACGAACATCCCCACGAGCGCCAGACCCTCTGCATCGGTGCCTTCGGCCCCGAAGAGGACTTCTTCACCGTCAAGGGCGCTCTGGAAGGACTGGCGGAGGGCTTTGACCTGACCTTTACCTATCAGCGTGAGACCACCAGCTGGCTCCACCCCGGCATCAGCGCCGCCGTCTACTGCAACGGCAAGCGTCTGGGCGTCTTCGGCAAGCTGGCCAACGAGATCAACGCGGAGCTGGAGATCGCCAAGGAGCAGAAGGACAGCCAGAACATCTATCTGGGCGAGCTGGACTATGAGGCTCTGATGTCCTGCGTCGAGGGTGAGCTGCGCTATAAGCCGCTGAGCCCCTACGCCGCTGTCAAGCGTGATCTGGCTCTGGTCTGCGACGAGGCTGTGGCCTGCGGCGACATCGAAGAGACCATCAAGAAGGCAAGCCCCCTCATCACCGAAGTCAAGCTGTTCGATATTTATCGCGGCGCAAACCTCGGCGAGGGCAAGAAGAGCATGGCCTTCTCCCTGACCCTCTCTGACCCCGCTGCCGAAGTCTCCAACGAGCAGGTGGAGCGCACCGTCAAGAAGGTGCTGGGCAACCTGAAGTTCAAGCTGGGCATCGAGATCCGCTAAACGGAAGGAATAAGAAATGAGTCCGTCTGTGCTGCTGGCACGGGCGGGCTTTTTCTTTGCGCCGATTTATGCTATACTTATCTTATATAGAAACACAGCAGGAGGATTCAGCGTGGAGGATTACCGCACCATCCGGGGAACAGCCATCGGAGAATACGAAGAGAAGAAGAGCCGCTTCATTGCGCAGCTCTCCTTTGCAGACAGCGAGGAAAAGGCCGTGGCCTTCCTCGAGCAGGTGCGCGCGGCCAACCGCACCGCCCGCCACAATGTCTATGCCTACCGCCTGCGGGAGGGGAGCCGGGAGCGCTATTCCGACGACGGCGAACCGGCCAAGACAGCGGGTACGCCTGCCCTGGAGGTCTTGCAGCACAGCGGACTGACCGACCTCATCGTGGTCATCACACGCTACTTCGGCGGCGTGCTGCTGGGGACCGGCGGCCTCGTCCGGGCCTATACGACCGCCACGTCCCGCGCACTGGAAGCCGCCGAGGTGGTCACGGTGCGCAGCGTGGTGGCGCTGGATGTGACGGTGGACTACGGCCTCTATGAGCGGGCAGACCTGCTCATCAGGGCGGCGGGCGGCAAGCTGGCCGAACCGGAGTTCACCGATAAAGTCACCCTCCGCTGGCAGATGCCGGAGCATACCGAAGGGCCGCTGCTGACGCAGCTGCAGGAGCTGACAAGAGGCACGGCCAATGTCACCGTGAGCGAGCCGTTCTATGCGGCGTTCTGAAAGGCTCTCCCTTTGGGAGAGCTGGCGCGAAGCGCCTGAGAGGGCAAGGACGCTGACGGAGAAGCGAAAGCACACAGCGATAGTATCGCTCTGGCAAAAGAGTCTGCGCATCGCCGTGTGGCGGCCCTAACGTGCCGGGCTTGCCCTCTCCGTCATTGCTTCGCAATGACACCTCTCCCAAAGGGAGAGGCCTTGGCAGACCGGGCCACTTCCTACTGGACGCCCGAGGTCCGATATGGCGTAAAAGAGCGGGCCTTGCTACAGAGGGCAGCGGCTTCTGGACAAGCGCTCCTTGTCAAGCTGCCGCTGCCCTGGACAGCGGAGCACTACAGCCCACGAAACGAATAAACTTTGCTCGTTCAGTGGGAACTTGACCGACATGCCAAAGGCTCCCCCTCTGGGGGAGCTGGCGCGAAGCGCCTGAGAGGGCAAGGACGCTCACGGAGAAGCGAAAGCACAGCGATAGTATCGTTCTGACAAAAGAGTCTGCTCATCGCTGTGTGGTGGCCCTAACGTGCCGGGCTTGCCCTCTCCGTCATTGCTTTGCAATGCCACCTCTCCCAAAGGGAGAGGCTTGAAAAACAGCAGCAATAGGCGAAAGAAAACGAAATACCAAAAATTACCAAATGACAAGTCGAAACATTTTCTGACGAAGATACACGGATTTTCCCCCTTCGACAGGGCGAATCGGTTACAATAGCCGCAGACGCGGCATTGGGATCGGCCGCGCGCGGAGAGGAGGGAAAACGAGAGAAAAAAGGAGGGACACAGGATGGATGTGCGCACACGCACCGAAGAGATCGAGCGGCTGACGCTGGCCCCGTGGGCGACGTTCAGCGATGCAAGCCGGGGCAGGCAGAGACCGGAGGAACAGGACCCCATCCGCCCTGTGTTCCAGCGGGACCGTGACCGGGTGCTCCACTGCAAGGCGTTCCGGCGGCTCAAGCAGAAAACGCAGGTCTTCCTCTCGCCGGAGGGCGACCTCTACCGCACCCGCCTGACCCACACGCTGGAAGTCTCCCAGATCGCCCGCACCATCGCCCGGGCGCTGCGGCTCAACGAGGACCTGACCGAGGCCATCAGCCTCGCCCACGACCTTGGCCACACCCCCTTCGGCCACGCCGGAGAGCGGGCGCTGGATAAGCTCACGCCCGGCGGCTTCAAGCACTATATGCAGAGCCTGCGGGTGGTGGACAAGCTCGAGAAGGACGGGCAGGGCCTCAACCTGACCTGGGAGGTGCGCAACGGCATCGTCACCCACACAAAAGGCAGATGGGCCGCGACGCCCGAGGGCCGCATCGTGCGGATGGCCGACCAGATCGCCTACGTCAACCACGACATCGAGGACGCCGTCCGGGCCGGTGTGCTGGACCCGGCCACCCTGCCGAAGGACTGCACCGCCGTGCTGGGCCAGACGAAGTCCGCCCGCATCACCACCATGATAAACAGCATCCTCGCCCACAGCGACGGGGATGTGGCAGTCGGCGCGGAGGAGAATGAAGCCTTCCTCGCCCTGCGGGACTTCATGTACGCCACCGTGTATGTGGACAAGACCGCCAAGGCCGAGGAGCAGAAGGTGGACAAGGTCATCGGGGAGCTGTACGAGTATTATCTGGCCCATGTGGACCAGATGTCCAACTTCTACGTCCAGCTTGCCTATCAGGACGACCCCGAGCGGGCCGTCACCGACTATATCAGCGGCATGAGCGACGAATTTGCCATCCGGACCTTTGAGGACGTCTTTGTGCCTCGCAAGTGGCACGTTTTGTAAAAAGGAGCGCCGAACATCTTTATGATCCCACACGAATATATTGAAGAGCTGACCCGCCGCACCGACATTGTGGAGCTGGTGGGCGGCTATGTCCAGCTCAAGCGGAAGGGCCGGCTCTACGGCGGTCTGTGTCCCTTCCACAGCGAGAAGACCCCCTCGTTCTACGTCTATCCGGACACCCAGAGCTTCTATTGCTTTGGCTGCGGTGCAGGCGGCGATGCAGTGACCTTTACCAAAAAGATAAACAGCATCGACTATGTGGAGGCCGTCAAGCTGCTGGCCCAGCGGGCCGGTATGCCCGAGCCCACCGAGGACGACAAGACGGGCCGTCTGCGCAGCCGCATCCTCACCATGAACAAGGACGCGGCCCGCTTCTTCCACGCCTGCCTCAACTCCACCGTGGAGGAGGCCCGGCAGGCCCGTGCCTACTGGCGTCGGCGAGGCCTCGACGACAAGACCATCAACCGCTTCGGGCTGGGCTACGCCCCCGACGACGGGCAGGCGCTCTACCAGCATCTCCGGGACAAGGGCTACAACCAGCAGGAGCTGGACGCCAGCGGCCTGTTCAAGCGGAGCCAGTCGGGCCGCATCTACTGCCTGTTCTGGCGGCGGGTCATGACCCCCATCTTTGACCTGCGGGGCAACATCATCGCCTTCGGCGGCCGTGTGCTGGACGACTCCAAGCCCAAGTACGTCAACAGCCCCGAGACGCTGGTCTACCACAAGTCGGACACGGTGTTCGCGCTCCAGATCGCAAAGCGGAGCGCTTCCCATCGGTACGTCCTCTGCGAGGGCTACATGGATGTCATCTCCATGCATCAGGCGGGCATCGACACCGCTGTCTGCGCCTGCGGCACGGCCCTGACGCCCGACCAGATCAAGCTCATCAGCCAGTATGCCGATGAGGTCATCCTCAGCTACGACTCCGACGAGGCGGGCCAGAAGGCCACCCTCCGCTCGCTGGAGCTGTTCCGTAACAGCCCGGTGCGGGTGGGCGTGCTGCAGATCCCGGGCGCGAAAGACCCGGACGAGTACATCAAGAAATACGGTGCCGACCGCTTCAAAGCCCTGCTGGACGGCGTGGGCAATGCGCTGGACTTCCGGCTGGGCCGTCTGCGCAGTCAGTACGACCTCAAACAGGATGCTCAGCGCCTCGAGTACGTCAAGGAAGCGGTGGAGATGCTGGCCGAGCGCTCCAACCCTACCGAGCAGGAGGTCTACGCCGGGCGTCTGGCCGAGGAGACGAACATCTCCAAGACCGCCATCATGGCCCAGCTGGCCGACGCCGTGAAGAAAGCGGGCAGCAAGCGCCGCCGGGAGCAGGACCGCGCCCGCCTGCAGGAGGGTGAGATGAACCAGATCAAAGTCCCCTACAGCGCAGGCCGGGGCGCACTGGGCATGGCCAGCGCAGAGCAGCGGCTTCTGGCCGCCATGCTGCGGGAGCCGGGCTATCTCGATAAGGTGAGCGCCCAGCTCAGGCCGGAACAGTTCCTGCAGCCCCAGCAGAAGGAGCTGTACGAAGCCATGCTCCGCTGCAGGGAGCAGGGGGTGGAGGTGAGCCTCGCCACCCTGCGGGCCTTTGTCAGCGAGGAAGCTCTGAATGAATTGAGCCGTCTTGCGGCACAATACAGCGATGTGAACTGTACGCCGGAGGACATCAAGCTCTATCTGGAACGCATCGCCCGGGGGACTCCCGTGGCCAGCCGCGCCGCCAGTATGTCAACCAACGATATTGAACAGTATCTCCAGTCGATGCGGGAACAAAAGCAGGGAACTGCTGACGCAGAAGATTCGGTCTGATCTCTCCACCGGCTGGGGCCGGAAGGAGAAGCACAGATGCAGAAAATGTCACAGACGGAAGAAATGGCGAAGATGCTGGCGGGACGCGCCCGCCGCCATGTCCTGACACCCGAGCAGGTGAGCCGTGCCATGGAAGAGCAGGACTTCGACCCGGCGGGGCTGGATGAGCTGTATGCCGCACTGGAGACGCGGGGCGTGCAGGTGGCCGAGGAAGAGACAGAGCTGCCGCTTCTGGACGAAGAGCAGATCGGAAAGCTCGAGCATGAGCTGTCTGCCGAAGGCGTGGCGCTGGACGACCCGGTGAAGACCTATCTGAAAGAGATCGGCCGGGTGCCGCTGCTCTCGGCGGAAGAGGAAGCCGCCCTTGCCCGTGCCGCGCAGGCAGGGGATGAGGACGCCCGCCGCCGTCTCAGCGAAGCGAACCTCCGCCTCGTCGTCTCGGTGGCAAAGCGGTATGCCGGGCGGGGCCTGCCCTTCCTCGATCTGATCCAGGAGGGCAACCTCGGCCTGATGAAGGCGGCGGAGAAGTTCGAGCCGGACCGGGGCTTCAAGTTCTCGACCTACGCCACCTGGTGGATACGCCAGTCCATCACCCGGGCCATCGCCGACCAGGGCCGCACCATCCGCATCCCGGTGCATCTGGTGGAGAGCATCAACCGGGTGAAGAAGACGGCAGGAGAGCTGCTGCGCCGCACAGGCCGGGAGCCCACCGCCGAGGAGATCGCCGCCCAGCTGGACATGGAGCCCGCCCGGGTGCGGGAGCTGATACAGCTGGCTCAGGACCCCATCAGCCTCGAGACGCCGGTGGGGGAGGAAGAGGACGCCCACCTCGAGGACTTCATCCAGGACGATGAGGCAGGCGTCCCCGCCGACGAGGCCGGGCGGCAGCTGCTCCGCCGGGAGCTGATGAATGTGCTCAAGAGCCTGACGCCCCGGGAGGAGCGGGTCATCGCCCTCCGCTTCGGTCTGGAGGATGGCCGCGCCCGGACGCTGGAAGAGTTGGGCCGGGAGTTCAACGTCACCCGGGAGCGGGTGCGCCAGATAGAGGCCAAAGCCCTGCGCAAGCTCCGCCACCCCAGCCGGGCCAAGCGCCTGCGGGATTATCTGGATGAATAAACCGGATTGCAAGAGTAAATGGTGACAAAATGCACAAGGGTGTTTTTGTCTGGAACGTAAAAAACAAAAAAATCAACCCCAAAATCGCGCAAAGCATACACGTTCCCGGGTGTCCGATAAAAGAGGGCGTCCGGGAATTTTTTTGCCTCAAAACGGAAAAATGGCTTGACAACAGGGGTTTCAGGGTGTATACTGCACTAGTATCACATAATGGCCTAGTGCGCCAAAAAGGGAGTTTGCGCAGCATGAGCGGAACGGGTCCTACCGAAAAGTTTGTGCAAAACGCCGGACTTCTGCGCGCGGTGCAGGCCGAATTATGTGTGTCTGCTCAAATTCGACCTGCATTTTGCAACATCCGTAGAGTATAAAAGTAAGGAGTGGTTGATTTTATGATGAAAGTCAAGCCCGTCAAGCTCGGCAAGACCGAGCGCATGAGCTTCTCCCACATCGACGAAGTCATCAGTATGCCGAACCTCATCGAGGTCCAGAAGAACTCTTATCAGTGGTTCCTGGACGAGGGCCTGAAAGAGGTCTTCCACGACATCGGCACCATTGAGGACTACACCGGCAATCTGGCACTGAGCTTCGTGGACTTCCGTCTCGATAAAGAGCCCAAGTACAGCATCAAAGAGTGCAAAGAGCGCGACGTGACCTATGCGGCACCCCTGCGCGTCACCGCCCGTCTGCTGAACAAGGAGACCGGCGAGGTGAAGGACCAGGAGATCTTCATGGGCGACTTCCCCCTGATGACCGACGCCGGCACCTTTGTCATCAACGGTGCAGAGCGCGCCATCGTCAGCCAGCTGGTCCGTTCTCCCGGCGTATTCTACGGCCACGATCACGATAAGGTGGGCAACGACCTGTACAGCGCCACCATGAACCCCAACCGCGGCGCCTGGCTGGAGTACGAGACCGACGCTTCCAACGTGTTCTATGTCCGTATCGATAAGAACCGCAAGCTGCCCGTCACCGTGCTCTGCCGCGCACTGGGCCTGTCTTCCAACGAGGACATCCTGAACTACTTCGGCGAGGATGAGCGCATCCTTGCTACGCTGGAAAAGGACACCACCAAGAACACCGAGGAAGGCCTGCTGGAAGTCTACCGCAAGCTGCGTCCCGGTGAGCCTCCCACGGTGGAGTCCGCTACCAGCCAGCTCAATATGCTCTTCTTCGACCCCCGCCGCTACGACCTGTCCCGGTTCGGTCGTTATAAGATGAACAAGAAGCTGTCTCTGGCACGCCGCATCATGAACCACATCGCCGCCGAGAACGTCGTCGCTCCTCTGACCGGCGAACTGCTCATCGAGAAGGATGCCAAGATCACCCGTCAGCTGGCTGAGGCCGCTGACAACGCCGGCGTCAACATCGTCGTGCTGAACATCGAGGGCAAGAAGGTCAAGGTCATCACCAATGGCTGTGTTGACGCTCAGGGCTTCTTCTCCTTCGATGTCAAGGAGTGCGGCATCAACGAGCGCTGCTCCTTTGAGGAGATCAAGAAGATCCTCGACACCACTTCGGATGTGGAAGAGCAGAAGGAGCTGCTGCGCCGCAACCACGACCAGCTCATCGGCCGCACCGTCACCGTGACCGACATCCTGTCTTCCATCAACTATCTGAACGGCCTGGGCCACGGCATCGGTACCACCGATGACATCGATCATCTGGGCAACCGCCGCATCCGCAGCGTCGGTGAGCTGCTGCAGAACCAGTTCCGCATCGGCTTCTCCCGCATGGAGCGGGTCATCCGTGAGCGGATGACCCTGCAGAGCCAGGACCAGAGCGTCATCACTCCGCAGGCCCTCATCAATATCCGTCCTGTGGTCGCCGCCATCAAGGAGTTCTTCGGCTCTTCTCCGCTGTCCCAGTTCATGGACCAGAACAATCCTCTGGCTGAGCTGACCCACAAGCGCCGTCTGTCTGCTCTGGGCCCCGGCGGTCTGAGCCGTGACCGCGCAGGCTTCGAGGTCCGCGACGTCCACTACAGCCACTATGGCCGTATGTGCCCCATCGAGACTCCTGAAGGTCCCAACATCGGTCTGATCTCCTATCTGGCATCCTACGCCAAGATCAATGAGTACGGCTTCGTTGAGGCTCCTTACCGCAAGGTCAAGAAGACCTACGACGAGAAGGGCCGCCTCATCGACCAGGTCGTCACCGACGAGGTCGAGTATATGACCGCTGACGTCGAGGACGAGTACGTCGTTGCTCAGGCCAACGAGCCTCTGGACGAGACCAAGCACTTCAAGCGCGCCCGCGTTTCCGCCCGCCGCCGCGACGACATCCTGGAGATCGACGCCGAGAAGGTCGATTATATGGACGTCTCGCCCCGAATGATGGTCTCTGTCGCTACCGCCTGCATCCCCTTCCTGGAGAACGATGACTGTAACCGTGCTCTGATGGGCTCCAACATGCAGCGTCAGGCAGTGCCTCTGATGGTCACCCAGCAGCCCATCGTTGCTACCGGTATGGAGTACAAGGCTGCTACCGACTCCGGCACCGCTGTTCTGGCAAAGAACGACGGTATCGTTGAGAAGGTGGACGCTGACCATGTCGAGGTGCGCAACGCTCAGGGCGCCGTGGACAACTATTCTCTGGTCAAGTTTGCCCGCTCCAACGCAGGCACCTGCATCAACCAGCGCCCCATCGTCGAGGTGGGCGAGAACGTCAAGGCCGGTCAGGTGCTGGCCGACGGCCCCGCAATGCGCAACGGCGAGATCTCTCTGGGCAAGAACGCCCTCATCGGCTTCATGACCTGGGAGGGCTACAACTACGAGGACGCCGTCCTGCTGAACGAGAAGATCGTCCGTGAGGACGTTTACACCTCTATCCACATTGAGGAATATGAGACCGAGTCCCGCGACACCAAGCTGGGACCCGAAGAGATCACCCGCGACATCCCCAACGTCTCTGAGGATGCTCTGAAGGACCTGGACGAGCGCGGCATCATCCGCATCGGCGCCGAGGTCAAGAGCGGTGATATTCTGGTCGGTAAAGTCACCCCGAAGGGCGAGACCGAGCTGACCGCTGAGGAGCGCCTGCTCCGTGCCATCTTCGGCGAGAAGGCCCGCGAGGTGCGTGACACCTCTCTGCGTGTGCCTCACGGCGAGTACGGCATCATCGTGGACGTCAAGGTCTTTACCCCGGAGAACAGCGACGAGCTGCAGCCCGGTGTGCGCGAGGTCGTCCGCTGCTACATCGCTCAGAAGCGCAAGATCAGCGTCGGCGATAAGATGGCAGGCCGCCACGGCAACAAGGGTGTCGTTTCCCGCATCCTGCCGCAGGAGGATATGCCCTACCTGCCCGACGGCACCCCGCTGGACATCGTGCTGAACCCCCTGGGCGTTCCTTCCCGTATGAACATCGGTCAGGTGCTGGAAGTCAACCTGGGCTACGCTGCCAAGGCCTGCGGCATCAAGGTCATGACCCCCGTCTTCGACTCCGCCCGCGAGGCTGACATCGGCGATACCTTCGATACCGCCCGCGAGATGTGGCACGGCGAGAATGCTCCTGCATATCCCACCAAGCTCCCCAAGCTGATGGGCGAGAAGGGCCACATCATCGACTTCTCCAAGATCGAGCTGGACCGCGACGGCAAGACCACCGTTTACGATGGCCGTACCGGTGAGAAGTTCGATAACCGGGTTACCGTCGGTTATATGTACTACCTCAAGCTGCATCACCTCGTTGATGATAAGATCCATGCCCGTTCCACCGGCCCCTACTCTCTGGTCACCCAGCAGCCTCTGGGCGGCAAGGCCCAGTTCGGCGGCCAGCGCTTCGGCGAGATGGAGGTCTGGGCTCTGGAGGCTTACGGTGCTGCTTACACCCTGCAGGAGATCCTGACCGTCAAGTCCGATGACGTCGAGGGCCGTGTCAAGACCTACGAGGCCATCGTCAAGGGCGAGCCCATCCCGCAGCCGGGCATCCCCGAGTCCTTCCGCGTCATGCTCAAGGAACTGCAGTCTCTGGGTCTGGACGTCGTGGTCCAGGACAAGGAAGGCAACGAGATCGATATGCGCCAGAACTTCGACGACGAAGAGACCGGCTTCGATATGCGTGATGTTGCCGGCACCGAGACTGTCGCCAACGAGAACGAGCTGCTGAACGATTACACCATCAAGGACGCCGATGCTGGTTTCGATGATCCCTCCGTGCTGGAGGATGACAACTCTGCCGCTGCAGAGTCCGCTTCTGACGAAGTGAACATCGACGAATAATAAGGCCCCTTTGAGAAAGCTGTGTTTCCCTGCGCGGTGCGCGTGCTGCCGCCGCAGGGCAGGGGAGGGCAGCGGGTCTTCCAACGTCAACTGTTATCATCGAGACTATAAAGATTAAGAAAGGGTTCGTTTCATGGAAAACAACGTCTTCGATTCGATCAAAATCGGCCTTGCCTCTCCTGACCAGATCCGCAACTGGAGCTATGGCGAGGTGAAGAAGCCTGAGACCATCAACTACCGCACCCTGAAGCCGGAGCGCGACGGTCTGTACTGCGAGCGCATTTTTGGACCTACCAAGGACTGGGAGTGCCACTGCGGCAAGTATAAGCGCATCCGTTATAAGGGCAAGATCTGCGACCGCTGCGGCGTCGAGGTGACCAAGGCCAAGGTCCGCCGTGAGCGTATGGGCCACATCGAGCTGGCCGCTCCTGTGAGCCACATCTGGTACTTCAAGGGTATCCCCAGCCGCATCGGCCTGATGCTGGACATCAGCCCCCGCCTGCTGGAGAAGGTCCTCTACTTTGCAAGCTATATCGTCACCGACCCCGGCCTGACCCCGCTGGAAAAGAAGCAGCTGCTGACCGAGAAAGAGTACCGCGAGATGCGCGAGCGCTACGGCGACGAGTTCGAGGCTGCGATGGGTGCTGAGGCCGTTCAGGACCTGCTGAAGGAGATCGACCTCGACCAGCTCAGCGCTGAGCTGACTGCCGAGGTGGAGAAGTCCTCCGGCCAGAAGAAGGTGCGCATCCTGAAGCGTCTGGAAGTCGTCGAGGCTTTCCGCGTTTCCGGCAACCGCCCCGAGTGGATGGTCATGGACGTGCTGCCCGTGCTGCCGCCTGACCTGCGCCCCATGGTCCAGCTGGACGGCGGCCGCTTCGCCACCTCCGACCTGAATGACCTGTACCGCCGCGTCATCAACCGCAACAACCGTCTGCGCCGCCTGCTGGAGCTGGGCGCTCCTGACATCATCGTGCGCAACGAGAAGCGTATGCTGCAGGAAGCAGTTGACAGCCTCATCGACAACGGCCGCCGCGGCCGTCCCGTCACCGGCCCCAACAACCGCGCACTGAAGAGCCTTTCCGATCTGCTGAAGGGCAAGCAGGGCCGCTTCCGTCAGAACCTGCTGGGCAAGCGTGTTGACTACTCTGGCCGTTCCGTTATCGTCGTCGGCCCTGAGCTGAAGATGGACCAGTGCGGTCTGCCCAAGGAGATGGCTCTGGAGCTGTTCAAGCCCTTCGTCATGAAGGACCTGGTCGAGAAGGGTGTTGCCAACAACATCAAGTCTGCCCGCAAGATGGTCGAGCGCGCAAAGCCCGAGGTCTGGGACAGCCTTGAGACTGTCATCAAGGGCCACCCCGTCCTGCTGAACCGCGCACCTACCCTGCACCGTCTGGGCATCCAGGCATTCAACCCCGTGCTGGTCGAGGGCCGTGCCATCAAGCTGCACCCCCTGGCCTGTACCGCATTCAACGCCGACTTCGACGGCGACCAGATGGCAGTCCATCTGCCCCTGGGCGAGGATGCCTGCCGCGAGGCCAAGATGCTGATGCTGGCTTCCGGCAACCTGCTGAAGCCCTCTGACGGCGCACCTGTCACCGTTCCTACGCAGGATATGATCCTGGGCAGCTACTACCTGACCACCGTTCGTGAGAACGAAGAGGGCGCGGGCAAGGTGTTCCGCGATGAGAACGAGGCTCTGATGGCTTACGCTGAGCATGTCGTCACCCTGCACGCCCCCATCAAGGTGCGCCGCACCATGGTCATCGACGGCGTGGAGCGCACCGGTCTGGTGGACGCCACCGTCGGTCGCATCATCTTCAACAACCCCGTGCCTCAGAATCTGGGCTATATCGACCGCACCGACCCTGAGCACTGGCTGGAGTACGAGGTCAGCTTCCGCGTGACCAAGAAGACCCTGCCCGACATCATCTCCCGCTGCATGACCCGCAACGGCAGCCGCAAGTGTGCAAAGATGCTGGACGCCATCAAGGCACAGGGCTACAAGTACTCTACTCTGTCCGCTATCTCCGTCGCTGTCTGCGACGCTGTCATCCCGCCCCAGAAGGACGAGCTGATCGCCGACGCCGACAAGCAGGTCTCTCAGGTCAGCAAGCTGTTCAACCGCGGCCTGATCTCCGAGAACGAGCGCTACTCCCAGACCATCAACATCTGGCAGGCTACCACCGACAAGGTCTCCAAGGCTCTGGCGGCAAACCTGCCCGAGGACAACGAGATCTTCATGATGGCAGACTCCGGTGCTCGTGGTTCTATGAACCAGATCAAGCAGCTGGCCGGCATGCGCGGCCTGCTGGCAAACACCGCCGGTAAGACCATCGAGATGCCCATTCGTGCGAACTACCGCGAAGGTCTGAATATCCTGGAATACTTCGTTTCCGCTCGCGGCGCTCGTAAGGGTCTGGCCGATACCGCTCTGCGTACCGCTGACTCCGGCTACCTGACCCGTCGAATGGTCGATGTCTCTCAGGAAGTCATCGTCCGCGAGATCGACTGCGGCACCACCGACGGCCTGTGGGTCTCCGAGATCCACGAGGGCAAGGAGAAGATCGAGAGCTTCCGTGAGCGTATCATCGGCCGTTATGCCGTGGGCGATGTCCTCGACCCCGTCACCGGCAAGGTCATCGTTCCCGAAGGCAAGATGATCGACCTCTACGATGCAAACGACATCGAGGCCGCAGGCATCACCAAGCTGAAGATCCGCAGCCTGCTGACCTGCCGCGCCAAGATCGGCGTCTGCGCACACTGCTACGGCAGCGATATGGCAAACGGTGAGCCTGTCCAGCTGGGCGAGTCCATCGGCGTCATCGCCGCAGAGTCCATCGGCGAGCCCGGTACTCAGCTGACCATGCGTACCTTCCATACCGGCGGTATCGCATCTGCTGAAGATATTACTCAGGGTCTTCCCCGTGTCGAGGAGCTGTTCGAGAGCCGCCGTCCCAAGAGCATGGCCATCATGAGCGAGATCTCCGGTGTCGTCTCTCACGACGATACCAAGAAGAACGTCGTCATCAAGGTCACCGGCAAGGACGAGAACGGCGCCGAGGTCGTCAAGAACTACTCCATCCCGTTCACCCAGCACGCACGTGTGATGCCGGGCGACCGCGTGGAGAAGGGCGACATCATCACCCGTGAAGGCGTCCTGTATCCTCAGGACATCCTGGCCATCAAGGGTCTGAGCGATGTTCAGAACTACCTCATCAGCGAGGTCCAGAAGGTCTACCGTCTGCAGGGCGTTGAGATCAACGATAAGCATATCGAGGTCATCGTCCGTCAGATGTGCCGCAAGGTCCGGGTGACCGACTCCGGTTCCTCCGACCTCATCGGCGGTGCTCTGGCAAACCGTCTGGAAGTCGAGAACGTCAACGCCGAGCTGCAGAAGCGCATCGACGCCGGTGAGCAGGGCATCAGGCTGGTCGAGTATCAGCAGGTGCTGCTGGGCATCACCAAGGCTGCTCTGGCAAACGAGTCCTTCCTGTCTGCCGCCTCCTTCCAGGAGACCACCCGCGTGCTGACCGAGGCCGCCATCAAGGGCAAGGTCGATCCGCTGGCCGGTCTGAAGGAGAACGTCATCATCGGTAAGCTCATCCCCGCAGGTACCGGTCTCCCGGAGGTGCGTGAGGATTTGAAGCGCCGTGAGGAAGAGCGCGACGCCGAGGTCGCCGCTGAGCTGGCAGCTGCCGCACGGCAGTAAGCCCTCTCAGTCACCTACGGTGACACTATCCGGGTTGCGGCTCTCTCGCAGCGGCATGCCCTCTCAGTCACCTACGGTGACAGCTCTCCCAGAGGGAGAGCCTTTGGCAGGTCGGGCAGCTTTCGCTTGACTGCTGAAAGTCTAATATAACGCAAAAGATAGTGCCCTGTTACAGAGGGCAGCAGCTTCTGGACAAGAGCACCTTGTCAAGCTGCTGTGAATCTCTGTAGCAGGGCACTACTGTTTCCGGATAGGATAAACTTTGCTCGTCCCGCGTGGGCCTGACCGGCACGCCAGTGGCTCCCCCTTTGGGGGAGCTGTCACCGTAGGTGACTGAGAGGGCATGTCGTTACGAAATGGCTGTCGCGTCAGCGACTGAGAGGTTCTGCCAGTAAATCGCTCTAAAAACCTTTCGGCGAATAAAACAAAAAAATATTGGAAAAACTGTTGACATTCCTGATGAAAACGGGTATTATATAACTGTTGCGCGTCCCACACAGGGATAGTGCGGCAAAAAAGTCGGAAAACATCCGATGTTCATCATTAAGAAAGGAGAAAACCAATGCCTACTTTTAACCAGCTTGTACGCAAAGGCCGTCAGGTCCTGGCTACGAAGAGCACTGCTCCCGCACTGCTGAAGACTTACAACTCTCAGAAGAAACAGTATTCTGATCTGAACAGCCCCCAGAAGCGCGGTGTCTGCACTGCAGTCCGTACCATGACCCCCAAGAAGCCTAACTCTGCTCTGCGTAAGGTCGCCCGTGTCCGCCTCACGAATGGTATCGAGGTCACCTCTTACATTCCCGGTATCGGCCATAACCTGCAGGAGCACTCCGTCGTGCTGATCCGTGGCGGTCGTGTTAAGGACCTCCCCGGTGTGCGTTACCACATCATCCGTGGTACTCTGGATACCCAGGGTGTTGCAGGCCGTAATCAGGCCCGCTCCAAGTACGGCGCAAAGCGTCCTAAGGCCGGTGCTGCAAAGAAGTAATTGAGGAACGAACCGCCATAAACGGCTTTCCATTATATAAATAACAAGTCCGCAGAAACGTGCGGAGGGCAACAGTTTATGTAAGGTCAGCTCTTTGTGACACAACGGGAGTTTTATTACTTTCGAGTACCGATGATATCATTCTGTGAAGGAGGGAAGAAAGATGCCTAGAAGAGGTAACATTGCTAAGCGCGATGTCTTAGCTGATCCTATTTACAATTCCAAGATGGTCACCCGTCTGGTCAACAGCGTCATGCTGGACGGCAAGAAGGGCGTCGCTCAGAAGATCGTTTACGAGGCTTTCTCCATGATTCAGGAGAAGACTGGCAACGATCCTCTCGAGACTTTCGAGAAGGCGATGGAGAACATCATGCCCAGCCTCGAGTGCAAGACCCGCCGTGTTGGCGGCGCTAACTACCAGGTCCCCCTGGAGGTCAGCCCCGCTCGCCGCGAGACTCTGGGCCTGCGCTGGCTGACTGCTTACAGCCGCAGCCGTGGTGAGAAGACCATGGCCCAGCGTCTGGCTGCTGAGATCATGGATGCTGCCAACAACACCGGCAACGCCGTGAAGAAGCGCGAGGATACCCACAAGATGGCCGAGGCCAACAAGGCTTTCGCTCATTTCCGTTATTGATCTGTTCTGTAGGAGGTTAATTTCATGGCTACTCCCAGAGAAGTTTCTCTTCAGATGACGAGAAATATCGGCATTATGGCCCACATCGATGCTGGTAAGACCACCACTACCGAGCGTATTCTGTACTACACCGGCATCAACCACAAGATCGGCGAGGTTCACGACGGCGGCGCTACCATGGACTGGATGGTTCAGGAGCAGGAGCGTGGTATCACCATCACCTCCGCAGCTACCACTTGCTACTGGAGCCACTCTGAGACTCAGAAGGACCCCGTTGCATTCAAGAAGAATCGTCACCGCATCAACATCATCGACACCCCGGGCCACGTTGACTTCACTGTTGAGGTCCAGCGTTCTCTGCGCGTTCTGGACGGTTCTGTGACCGTTCTGGCTGCTAAGGGCGGTGTCGAGCCTCAGTCTGAGACCGTCTGGCGTCAGGCTGATGAGTACAAAGTCCCCCGTATGGTGTACGTCAACAAGATGGACACCATGGGTGCTGACTTCTTCCGCTGCATCAAGATGCTGCACGATCGTCTGCACGCCAACGGCGTGGCCATCCAGCTGCCCATCGGTCAGGAGGATACCTTCCGTGGCATCGTTGACCTGGTCGATATGAACGCTGAGGTCTACTACGACGATATGGGCAACGATATGCGCACCGAGCCTATCCCCGAGGATATGCGCGAGCAGGCTGAGGAGTATCGCAACATCCTCGTTGAGACTGTTGCCGAGAACGACGAAGAGCTCATGGAGAAGTACCTCGAGGGTGAGGAGATCACCCGTGAGGAGCTGAAGGCTGCTATCCGCAAGGAGACCATTGCGAACACTCTGGTCCCCGTTGTCTGTGGTTCTTCCTACAAGAACCGCGGCGTGCAGAAGCTGCTGGACGCTATCGTTGACTATATGCCCGCACCTACCGATGTCGAGGACATCAAGGGTGTGAATCCTGAGACCGAAGAGCAGGAGACCCGTCCGTCTTCCGACGAGGCTCCCTTTGCAGCTCTGGCCTTCAAGATCGCTACCGACCCCTTCGTTGGTAAGCTGGCATACTTCCGTGTCTACTCCGGTAAGGTCGAGGCAGGTACTACTGTCTACAACTCCGTGAAGGACAGCAAGGAGCGTATGGGCCGCATCCTGCAGATGCACTCCAACCACCGCAAGGATATCGACTGCTGCTACGCAGGTGATATTGCTGCTGTCGTTGGTCTGAAGAACACCACCACCGGTGATACTCTGTGTGATGAGAACCATCCCATCATTCTGGAGTCCATGAAGTTCCCCGAGCCCGTTATCCGCGTCGCCATCGAGCCTAAGACCAAGGCCGGCAACGAGAAGATGGGCATCGCGCTGGCAAAGCTGGCCGAAGAGGATCCTACCTTCAAGACCTACACCGACGAAGAGACTGGTCAGACCATCATCGCCGGCATGGGCGAGCTCCATCTGGAGATCATCGTTGACCGTCTGCTCCGTGAGTTCAAGGTCGAGGCGAACGTCGGCGCACCTCAGGTCGCTTACCGTGAGACCATCCGCAAGGAGGCCAACCAGGAGACCAAGTACGCTCGTCAGTCTGGTGGTAAGGGCCAGTACGGTCACGTCAAGATCAAGATCGAGCCCAACGAGGCAGGCAAGGGCTATGAGTTCGTCAACGCCATCGTTGGCGGCGCTATCCCGAAGGAATACATCCCGGCTATCGACAACGGTATCCAGGGTGCTATGAAGTCCGGTGTTCTGGCAGGCTATCCTGTCGTTGACGTCAAGGTCACCCTGTATGATGGCTCTTATCATGAGGTCGACTCCTCTGAGATGGCCTTCTCCATTGCAGGCTCTATGGCCTTCAAGGATGCTATGCGCAAGGCTGATCCTATCATCACCGAGCCCATCATGAAGGTCGCTGTCATCGTTCCCGATGAGTATCTGGGCGATGTCATCGGTGACCTGAACTCCCGCCGTGGTCAGATCCAGGGCATGGAGGCAATGGCTGGCACCCAGCGTGTCAACGCATTCGTTCCTCTGGCTCAGATGTTCGGCTACGCCACCGACCTGCGCTCCAAGACCCAGGGCCGTGGCCAGTATGTCATGGAGCCGTCTCACTACGAGCCGGTGCCTAAGAACATCGCTGATCAGATCATCGCAGGCCGCACCAAGGGCTGATCGTTGAAAAACGGATAAAGATTTTGCCGGGGTAGTGTAGCTCCGGCAAAATTTCCTGTAAAACACTTGATTTTACAGGTGGAATCTAGTAGAATAGTTTTGCAATGCAATTCTGTATTAGCAGGACTGTTGTAACCAATATCAAAACCTAATTTAAGGGAGGATATTCCAATGGCTGAAAAGGCAAAGTTCGACCGTTCTAAGCCGCATGTTAACATCGGCACCATCGGTCACGTTGACCACGGCAAGACCACTCTGACCGCTGCTATCACCAAGTACCTGGCACTGAAGGGCGACGCAGAGTTCATGGACTACGCCAACATCGATAAGGCTCCTGAGGAGCGTGCTCGTGGTATCACGATCAACTCCGCTCACGTTGAGTATCAGACCGACGCTCGTCACTATGCTCACGTTGACTGCCCGGGCCATGCTGACTACGTCAAGAACATGATCACTGGTGCTGCTCAGATGGACGGCGCTATCCTGGTCGTTGCTGCTACCGATGGTCCCATGCCCCAGACCCGTGAGCACATCCTGCTGGCTCGTCAGGTCGGCGTGCCCTATATCGTTGTCTTCATGAACAAGTGCGATATGGTCGACGACGAGGAGCTGCTGGATCTGGTCGAGATGGAGATCCGTGAGCTGCTGAGCGAGTACGACTTCCCGGGCGACGACACCCCGATCATTCGTGGTTCCGCTCTGAAGGCTCTGGAGGCTCCCAACGATCCCGATGATCCCGCTTACGAGTGCATCAAGGAGCTGATGAACGCTGTCGATACCTATATCCCCAACCCCGATCGTGAGGAGGACAAGCCCTTCCTGATGCCCATCGAGGATGTCATGACCATTTCCGGCCGTGGTACTGTTGCTACCGGTCGTGTTGAGCGTGGCGTTGCTAAGGTTGGCGATGCAATGGAGATCGTCGGCATTAAGCCCGACCGTCTGTCCACCACCGTCACCGGCCTGGAGATGTTCCGTAAGTCTCTGGACTATGCTGAGGCTGGCGATAACATCGGCGCTCTGCTGCGTGGTGTTGACCGTACCCAGATCGAGCGTGGCCAGGTTCTGGCTAAGCCCGGTTCTGTCCATCCCCACAAGGTCTTCGAGTCCCAGGTCTACGTTCTGACCAAGGACGAAGGCGGCCGTCACACCCCGTTCTTCTCCAACTATCGTCCTCAGTTCTACTTCCGTACCACCGACGTGACCGGCATCATCACCCTGCCGGAAGGCACCGAGATGTGCATGCCTGGCGATAACGTCATGATGCACGTTGAGCTGCTGACCCCCGTCGCTATGGAAGAGGGCCTGCGTTTCGCTATCCGTGAGGGTGGCCGTACCGTTGGTTCCGGCGTCGTCGGCAAGATCATTGAGTGATTTTGACCCTTCGCGCCTGTTCTAAGGCAAAAGGTTGAACTTACAAAGAGCCTTCCCATTCCGGAGAGTGGGAAGGCTCTTTTTGCACTATCAGATCCTCTGCCCGAGATGGCAGGGGATTTTTGTTTTTTTGCCAAAAAGTGCTTTACAAATAAAGGTTGTTATGGTATGCTGACATTAAAGAGCAAAGATGTTGGAGAATGGAGGACGGCACTATGGCGTTTGACTATAAGAAGGAGTACAAGGAGTTTTATCTTCCACCCAGGAAGCCGGGTATTGTGACTGTTCCGCCGATGAATTTTGTGTCTGTACAGGGCAGGGGAGACCCCAATGAACCAGGCGGAGAGTATCAGGCGGCAATGGAGTTGCTGTATGGCATTGCCTTTACCATCAAGATGAGCTACAAGGGAAGCCATAAGATCGACGGTTACTTTGAATATGTTGTCCCACCGTTGGAGGGTTTGTGGCATCAGGAGGGGGTGGACGGTGTGGACTACGCCCACAAAGAATGCTTTGAGTGGACAAGTATGATCCGCCTGCCGGAGTTCGTGACCCGGGAAGAGTTCGACTGGGCGGTCCGGGAAGCGACAGCCAAAAAGAAAAAGGATTTCTCCAAGGTCGAGTTCTTCACCTACGATGAGGGCCTCTGTGTCCAGTGTATGCACCTCGGCTCTTACGACGACGAGCCGGAGACGCTGGCCCGGATGAATGCCTTTGCGGCAGAGCAGGGCTATGCGGTGGACTTCTCTGAGACGCGCTTTCACCACGAGCTCTATCTCTCCGACCCCAACCGCACCGCGCCGGAAAAGCGGAAGACCATCCTGCGACACCCGCTCAAATCAAGCTTGTAGTCCAGCCCCAAGGCCGTTATAATAGAAGAAAAAAGCCGCTGTCTGGCGGCGGAAAACGAGGAATGGATATGAAGCTTCCCGAGAAGAAACAGCGCTGGGTCTATCATGCAGAGGCTCTGCCGCAGACGGCAGGCGAGGGCGTCACCCGCCGGGTGCTGGCCTACACCGACGGCCTGATGTGTGTGGAGAACACCTTCGAAAAGGGGGCCGTGGGCGCACTGCATCACCACCCCCACACCCAGATCACCTATGTGGTGTCGGGTGCGTTCGATTTCACGGTGGATGGCGTGACCCGCACAGTGCGGGCAGGGGATACCATCCTGAAGGAGGACGGCGTGGAGCACGGCTGCGTCTGCACCGAGGCCGGCATCCTGCTGGACATCTTCACCCCCATGCGGGAGGACTTCGTGTAAAATAAAATGAGCCGCAGCCCATCCCATCGGGGAAAGGCTGCGGCTCGTTTTTATGCGCTGAAGCTCAGGCAGCAGTGGAAGAAGCGACCTCGGAGGAAGCAGCCTCAGAAGATGCGGCCTCGCTGGAAACCTCAGAAGAGGAAGCCTCGCTTGCAGCCTCGGAGGAAGCGCTGTTCTCCTCAGCGACAGCGGAGGTGGAAGCAGCCTCAGACTGAGCGGCAGCAGAAGCAGCCTCAGAGGTAGAAGCAGCAGTAGAAGAAGAGCTGCCGCAGGCAGTCATGCTGACAGCCAGGACCAGAGCAGCAACGGTAACACAAACGTTCTTGAGTTTCATATCAAAGATCTCCTTGCTTTTGAAAAACAGTTTTGCGGAAGGCTGTACAGGTGAAGCCTTTCCACAAGAAGATATTCTAGTCCGTTTTCGAAAAAAATCAAGCCCTTTTTTGACAAAGATTCTATTTTCCGAAGAGATTCTACACTTTTGTTATAATTTATCGCCAAAAGTCAAGGATTTTTGACGTGCAACAATGAAACACTCCGGACTTTTCCGGGAGAGAAAAACGTGGTATAATGGGGGCTATAAAAACAATGGCAGGTCTGGTTACAAAGCAGCAGAAATGGATCCTGTAAATCATGCGGATGATATTGAGGTAGAACGATATGGACATCAAAAAAGTTGCAGTTCTGGGAGCCGGTGCGGTCGGCTCCTACGTGATCTGGGGGCTTTCGGCCCGCAGGGACATCGAGCTTGGCGTGGTGGCCGATGGCCCGCGCGGCGAGCGCCTGAAGAAGGATGGCTGTGCCATCAACGGCAAAATCTACCGTCCGGCGGTCTGGAAGCCGCAGGAGGCGCATGACGCTGACCTTCTCATCGTCTGCCTGAAATACGGCGCACTGCCCGGCGCACTGGACAGCATCAAAGCCGTTACCGGCCCCCATACCACCATCATGAGCCTGATGAACGGCGTGGACAGCGAGGACATCATTGCCTCTGCCGTGGGTGGGGAGCATCTGCTTTACTCCCTCATCAAAGTGGCGTCCCACAAGGAGGCAGACGGCTTCCATTTTGACCCGGCGACCACCGTTGGCATCATCTTCGGCGAGAAGGAGCCGCCCTGCGACAGCCCCCGCGTCAAGGCCGTGGAGGCCCTGTTCGGCGGCACAGAGCTGCACTTCCGGGCCACCGACTGCATCCGGGAAGAGATGTGGAGCAAGTTCCGCCTCAACGTCTGCAACAACCTGCCCCAGGCCATCCTCGGCGCAGGCGTAGGCTGCTACCGTGACAGCGTCCATATGAAGGCCATCAGCGACGGCCTCCGCCGTGAGCTGGAAGCCATTGCCGCAGCCAAAGGCATTGATATGCAGAAGGTGGATGCCGTGTCCGGCAAGGGCTGCGCCGTCAAGCCCTCGGCCCGCTACTCGACGCTGCAAGACCTCGACGCCGGACGCCATACCGAAATCGATATGTTCTCGGGTGCGCTCATCCGGATGGGCAAAGAGCTTGGCATCCCGACGCCCTACAATGAGTTTGCGTATCACATGATAAAAGCGCTGGAAGAAAAGAACGAAGGTAAGTTTGATTATACCGGCCCGGATCAGGAAATGACATGGGCAAAGTGACAGGAGAAATGCAGATGAATATTACGGTCTATCTGGGGGCCAACGAGGGCAGCGACCCGGCCCTGAAGCAGGCGGTGGAGGAACTGGGCCGCTGGGTCGGCGAGAGCGGGAACGCGCTGGTCTACGGCGGCTCCCGCAGCGGCCTGATGGGGCGTCTGGCCCACAGCGTTCTGACGGCGGGCGGTGAAGTGACCGGCGTCGAGCCCCAGTTCTTCATCGACTCCGAGGTGCAGTATGACGGCCTGACCAGGCTCATCGTCACGCAGGACATGACCGAGCGCAAGACCAGGATGATAGAGCTGGGCGACGCCTTTATCGCGTTCCCCGGCGGCACCGGCACGCTGGAAGAGATCGCCGAGGTGATGTCCAAGGTCTCGCTGGGCCATCTGGACGCGCCCTGCATCCTCTACGACCTCGACGGCTACTACGCCGGGCTGAAAGCTCTGCTGGCCCACATGGTCGAGATGGGGCTGTCCAGCCCCGAGCGGCAGAGCGGCATTTATTTTGTAAAGGATCTGGACGAGATAAAGAGCATCCTGAAACGGGCATAAGAAAAGCGCCGGAAGCGGTGTAAAGGCTTCCAGCGCTTTTTGTTGTCTGCTTACATGGAGATGACGCCCAGCGCGTTTGCCACCGAGCTGATGAGGATGACGGCCGCGAAGATGGGGCAGAGGTACTTTATCATAAAGTTGAAGATGCGCTTGCGGCGGAAGGGCTTGCCTTCCAGCGTGACCTCTTCCTCGATTTTCTCCACACCGATGACCCGGGACACCAGCAGGCAGGTGGTGATGGCTGCGATGGGCATCATGACGGAGTTGGTGAGGAAATCGAAGAAGTCAAGGAACTGCATCCCAAAGACCGTGAACCGGGCCAGAGGGCCGTAGCCCAGAGCCGACAGACTGCCCAGCACCAGCATGATGATGCCAATGAGGACGGTGGCCTGCTTACGGTTCCAGCCCAGCTCGTCCTCGAAGGTGGAGACAGCACTTTCCGTCAGGGCGATGGAGCTGGTGACGGCGGCAAAGAGCACCAGCGTGAAGAAGAGGATGCCCACCACGGTGCCGAGGCCCATGCTCTCAAAGACCTTCGGGATGGTGATGAACATGAGGGCCGGGCCGGCCTGCAGGGTGTCCGGGTCGCCGCCCGAGAAGGAGAAGACCGCCGGAATGATCATCAGGCCCGCCATGATGGCAATGGCCGTGTCGAAGATCTCCACGTTCTCGGTGGACTCCTCGATGGAGACATCCTTCTTCATGTAGGAGCCGAAGGTGACGAGGATGCCCATTGCGATGGAGAGGGAGTAGAACATCTGCCCCATGGCGGTCACGACGGTCATCCAGGAGAAGTGGGAGAGATTCGGCACGAGGAAATACTTCACACCCTCCAGCGCACCGGGGCGGGTGACGGAGTAGCCCGCGATGATGACGGACAGCACCACGAGGATGGGCATCATCACCTTGGAGACCCGCTCCACGCCGTTGCGCACGCCTGCAAAGATGATGGCGAGGGTGAAGATGGTAAAGATAACAAAGCATATCTCCGCCGAAGCGCCGCTGGAAATGAAGGCCGAGAAGTAGCCGTCTGTGGCCAGCTCACTGCCGTGGCCGCTGACGTAGTCGGCCAGATACCGGATGACCCAGCCGCCGATGACCGAGTAATAAGGCACGATGAGGATGGGGATGATGGCGTTTATCCAGCCGCCGAAGGAGCGCCCGCCCTTGCGGACGGCGGCGAATGCGCCCACCGGGCTTTTCCTGGTCATCCGGCCCAGCGCCGTCTCGGCCACGATCATGGTGTAGCCGAAGGTGAAGGCGAGGATGATGTAGATGAGCAGGAAAATGCCGCCGCCGTACTTTGCCGCGAGGTAGGGGAAACGCCAGATGTTGCCGAGGCCTACCGAAGCGCCTGCCGCCGAGAGGACAAAGCCGATCTTGCCCGAAAAGGCGCTTCGCTTGTGCTGATTTTGGTTCATTGGATTCTCCTCTTTTCACAAATTTGAATAAGTCCAGTGTAACACTGCCACAGGCGGGATTCAACAGATTTTCCGATAAAAACCGCGAAATGTATCGAAAGAATCGAACGGCAGCATTAAAAAATAAGCACAGAGGCCCAGAGACCTCTGCGCATGAAGATGCAGATTCAGTCCACTACCGGCACATCCAGCCCGAATTCCAGCGGGCGGAAACGGGGGCAGACATTCTCGGTGATGCAGATGACCGACGCGGCCAGACGGCTGCCGATCTCACAGGACTGGGCCAGATTCTTGCCGTAGGTCAGGCCGATGACCGTGCCGGCAAAGAAGGCGTCGCCTGCGCCGGTGGTGTCGATGACGTCCACCTTCTTGGCGGGTACGACGCCGCACTCGCCGGTGTGCTTGGCGTACACGGCACCCTGACCGCCCATGGTCACCACCATGCTGGTCATGTTGGCGCTGTGGACGTTCCGGGCCAGTACCTGAGCCATCTGGCTGGGGGCGAGATGCTCGTAGTCGTCCGAGAAGAGCAGACCGGCCTCCTGCTGGTTGCAGACGAAGCAGTCGATCTGCTGCAGATAGTCGCGGCGCTCCATGGCGATGCTCATGTTGGAGACTGCGGCAAAGACCTTCTTGTTGTATTTCCTGGCATAGCGGAGCACCTGCTTGACCGTGTCTTTCTCCAGGTCCAGCTCGATGGCGATGGCGTCGCAGTCCTTGAAGATCTCGTCGCCCTTCTCCTCCAGCAGGGTGGTCAGCGGGGTGGTGTCAGGGCGCTTGGAGATGGCGGCGTGGACGTCGCCGTCGTTGTCAAAGATGGCCAGCCAGGTCCCCATGCCATCGGGGACCTTCTGGATGTACCGGGTGTTGACCTTGTGGTTGTCCAGTTTATTGATGACGTCCTGGCCCATGCCGGTGTCGTCCACCAGACCCACGAAGGTGGGGCGCAGCTCCACATTGGCGATGTCCTCCGCCACGTTCCGGCTCACACCGCCATGCACCTGTTCAATGCGGCCGGCGTTCCGTCCGCCGGGGATGTAGGTGGAGAGGGGATAGCCCTTGATGTCCACGAAAACTGCGCCGATGACTACGATTCCCATATTTGAAATTCCTTTCCTGAATAAGAACTCTCTTTGACTTCTATCCTATTTACGCTTCTTCTGCCTTTTGCGCCCGAATATCGTCGCCCATAAAGAGGAAGGGGACAAAAGAGGAGAGGCGGCTGGAGATTTTTTCGGTGTAGAGCTTTTCCAGCAGAGCGCCGTCGGTGATGTTGGTGGTGACGATGGTGGGCAGCTTCGCGCCCAGACGGTTGTTCAGCAGGCTGTAAAGGGTGCTGATGAGGAAGCTGGAGTTGAACTCGGAACCCAAGTCGTCGAGGATGAGCAGGTCAGCCCCGGCGGCGGTGCGCAGGAGCATCTCTTCCTCCCCGGCGGGGTCGGAGCCGAAGTGCAGGGCCTCGAGCTTCGAGAAGAAGTCGGGGCTGGACACATAGATGACGTCGAAGCCCTTTTCCAGTACCTCTCCGGCAATGGCCAGAGCGGCATGGGTCTTGCCCAGACCGGCGTTGCCGAGGAGCATCAGGCTCTCGCTGGTGGTATCGAATTCGTCGGCGTAGCCGCGCAGATCGTCCAGAAGGGTGGACATATAACTCCGCACCGGCTCGCCGAGGGAGGCGTCCATCCGGGCGGGGTAGTAGCGCAGCTCCATGGTATCGAAGCTGGAAATGGAGAGGCTGGACAGAGCCTCGATCTCCGACCGGCGGAGCTGCTGCATCACCTTGTGGACGCAGCTGCAGGTGCGTCCGTCCACAATGCCGGTGTCTTCGCAGAGCCTGCAGGTGAAGTGCGGCTCCAGTGCGTCGGCGGGACGGCCGCTGGAGGCCAGCAGGTCGGCCAGCTTTTTGCGGGCATCGGTGAGGGCCGCAGCGGCATCGGTGCGGTCCCTGCCCGCCGCACCGGCCAGTGCGCAGCGGATGCCCCGCACCCGCACCTCTTCTTCGGCGTGGCGCAGCCCGGGGACAGCGGCCTCGGCCTCAGCGCGGGCGTCCTCTGCCTTGGCCCGTGCGGTCTGACGACGGCGGGCGACGGTGCGCAGGGCTTCCTGATACAGTTCGTTTTTGGTACGCATAGTGTCTCCTTATGCCGGGGGTCACTCGGACTTTTTCTTGAGGGTGCGGCGGCGGGCAGCGTTCTTGAGGAAGTCGTTGCCGCTGGGGGTCTCGCGGTCCACCCGGATGTTCCGGCTGGCTCCGGCAGCGGCCACCGGAGTGCGCACATCGTGGATATTGCGCAGCCCCTTGGCGTTCCAGGTCTTGAGGATGCTGTTCCAGTACCACAGGTCGCGCTTCGGCCCGGCCTGCACAGCGGCCTCCTGCACCATGGCGTCGTCGTAGCCGTAGACCTCATACCACCGGGCGATGGCTTTCCGCCCGCCGAGGGTGAGCTCGCTGTCCGGGATGCCCAGCAGGGAAGCAGCATACTGCTCCCGGGTCTGGCGGAGGGCCAGCAGCTTGAGGTGGGCGTCGGCCTGTTCGCCGGTCTCCACGCCCTCGGCCCGCCAGACTTTCAGCTCGTGGAGGACGGCGGCCATCGTCCGCTTGCCCCGGCTGGCCACATAGGCCACGCAGAGCATGACGGTCTCGGGTGCAAAGCCCTCCTGTACGTAGAGGTTGACCAGCTTTTCCATCTCGCTGTGGGTCAGCGGGCGGGCAAAGCCGGTCTGAGCGCAGTCGATGAGGCTCGAGATCATGGGGTCGGTGCGGCTTGCGGCGGCGATCTCCGCCCAGGTCATGGGGGCAGGAGCAGAAGGCTCTGCTCCCGGCGCGGCGTTCTCGTCGTAGCGCTCGAGAAGCCCCGCACCGGCCCAGAAGGAGAGGGCGCTTTCGGCAGAGATGCGGCTGCGCAGTTTAAGGTCGGCACAAATTTTTTCGGGGTCGGTGACGCCGGTGGCCAGCACATACAGCGCTACCCGGACGTTGTATTCCTCGGCGATGCCCAGCTTGGAAAAGATGAGCTGCGGCACCGGGATGGTGTCGCCCCTGAGCTCTTTGAGACGGTATATCATTTGCTTTCCCCGCTTTCTGCGTCCTCGCCCTTCGGCGGCGGTGACCAGGGCTCACAGTCCAGGATGGAGGGCCGCTGCTTCCAGAGCGCCAGGTCAGCGCTGTAGGCAGAGGACAGATACTCTGCCGCTGCGGCCCGGCCCTCGTCCGTCAGCGGAAAGACCATCTGCCGGCGCAGGGCGGGGTCTGTGCGGTCCAGCGCCCAGGGGTCGGGCCAGATGTCCACCGTGAGGATGGCTTCCTCTTTCTGTGCGCCCTCGCCGCCGTCCGGGTCCGGCACGCTGCGCTTGCCGGGCGAGAGCAGATAGCGCATCCCGTCCTCGCTGCCGCTGTATTGATTCTTGCACTTGAAATAGTGCAGAAGGGGTACAAAAATCATGACGTCCCTCTCAGTTTTAGACTTGCTGAAATGATAAAAGCGCCAATTCTTGACGAATCAGCGCTCTTTTTGTGGAGCAGGATACGGGACTCGAACCCGCCGCCTACTGCTTGGGAAGCAGTCGCTCTACCGGATGAGCTAACCCTGCGTTTACTCATTTATTGTAGCAAAGGACACGGGTTTTGTCAACCGCTTTTTGGCTCGATTTTGGTCGGAACCAGAAACTCCTCTGTCGGCAGCGTAGAAAATCAAATTTTACTTTATAATAATTCAACTTTTTAATACAACAGCAACAGCGTTGAATTGCATATCGCAAAGATGCCGTTTCGACAGGCACTATTTTTGAAAATTGCGATAAACAAAAAAGACCGCCGTTCTGCCCGCAGGAAATAAGGGCAGGACGGTGGTCTTTTGAATGGACTGTGAATTACAGCTCAGCCAGAGCGCGCTTGAGGTTCTGGGCGATCTGGTCAGGGCAGCTGGTGGGGCGGGGGCCGCAGGTGGTGCCTTCCATGCGGGCGATGGCGTCCTCAGCCTTCATGCCCTTGAGCAGGCGGCTGATGCCCTTCAGGTTGCCGTTGCAGCCGCCGATGACCTCGATGGACTCGATGGTGTGGTCATCGTTCAGCACGATGTGGGTCTCCTTGGAGCAGGTACCCTTGTTGGGGTAGCTGAAAGATTTTCTCATATTCAAACTTCCTCTCTTTATATCCGACTGACAGGCGAGCGGACTCGCGCAGTATCTTTATTATATCCCTGTCAGGTGGGGAAGTCAATGTGGCCCGGTCATAGAGCACCGCCCCGGCGCTTGCGGGCCAGTGCCTCGATGCGCGCGATCTGGTCGTCCTCGGTGACGCAGGCACCCACCGGGTGGGGTTTGCCGTGGTTCGCGCCGTGGAAGTCGCTGCCGCCGGTGACGATGAGGTCGTGCTTCTTGCAGAGCTCAGCGCACTCGGCCCTGTCCTCGGGGCTGTTGCGGGGGTGATGCACCTCGATGCCGTCGATGGCCCCTTCAGCCACCAGCTCCCGCAGCAGGGGCATACTCTTGTACACCGTCGGGTGGGCGAACACCACCACGGCCCCAGCGGCCTTTGCCGTGGCCAGCACCTCCCGTACCGGAGGGTAAGCGGGGGAGTGGAGGCACTTGCCCCGCGGCTCCCAGCCGAACAACTCGTGATAAAGCCCGGTGTAGATGCCGTCGCACAGGCCCAACTGCTGCAGCGCCTGCATGATGCCGCTCTTGAAGAGGACGCCGCTGTCCTGCGCATATTCCAGCGCCTGCTCGGTGCGGAACTGGGGGTACAGCGCCTCGATCTCCCGGCAGCTCTGCAGAGCGCACTCGTTGCGGCGCTGGCGCATGATGTCGCAGTGCCGGCGCAGGGCAGGGCAGTCGAGGTTGGGCCAGAAGGTCAGCAGGTGGACGCGGTGGCTGCGCTCGAAGTCGTAGCCGGTGAGCTCGGCGGCGGGGATGAGCCGCACGCCGTCCTGCACCGGGTGGTCGTAGGCGTACTGGGCGCTGAGTGTGGTATCGTGGTCAGAAAGGGCCAGAGCGCTCAGCCCCAGCCGCGCTGCCATCAGGGGCAGGCGGTGGATGGGGACAGAGCCGTCAGAACAGGTGGAATGAGTATGAAGGTCGCCAGCCATAAGTTACTTTCCCTCGATTTTTATAGATTTCTGCGATTAGTGTACCACAAAAATCATTGGGGAACAAGGGAGCCTTACACGTCCTTGCCGCCCACCGTGAGCGTGGAAGAACGGATGTGGTGGGTGAGAACGACTTCGGCGTCCTCGCCGCCCATGGCCAGCAGCTCGTCCAGCGAGAGGGTGGTGGAGCAGAGGATGGTCTGGAAGGTGATGGTCTCGATGCCCTCAGCCCGCAGCTGACGCAGCGCGGCCAGCGAGATGCGGAAGGAGGCTGTGAGCCGTCCGACGCAGACGGTGAGGGTATTGCCGCTCTGGGTGCTGATGGAGTCGATGACCGCGCCGCTCTTGTCGGTGACAGTCAGGCCGGGGAGGGAAAAGGCGGGTGCGGACGGGGCGGCAGAGCCGCCGCCGGAAGAGGAAGAAGACTCCTCGGGGATAACAGGTCCTTCCGGCTCCACAGGGCGGGGGGTGGGGACCTGATCGATGACCTTGCCGTCGGCATCGGTGGCGGTGACTTTTGCGCCCGGGCCCAGCTTATCCTTGATGGTGTCGAGCTCAAGCTCACTGCCGTTCTGCGAGAGGGCCTTGCCGTTGCTCTGGGTTCCCTTGCCAGCCTTGGCGGTCAGCTCGAGGCTGCCCGACAGATCGATGCCGCTGCTGGAGATGCCGTCGCCGCCGGAGAAGTTGCCGCTTCCGCCATTGGCCGTGACCGTACCGCCGGAGACGGCGACACGGTCGAAGCTGGAGATGCCGCTGCCGCCGTTGTAATCGCCGTTGCCGCCATTGGCGTTGACCGTACCGCCGGAGACGGTGACGCCGCTGCTGGAGATGCCGCTGGCGCCCTTTCTGGAGCTGCTGTCGCCGCCGTTGGCAGTAACCGTACCGCCGGAGATGGCGACACGGTCGGAACTGGAGATGCCGTCGCCGCCGCTGTAATCGCCGTTGCCGCCAGTGGCTTTGACCGTACCGCCGGAGATGGTGACGCCGCCGCTGTCGCTGCAGATGCCGTCGCCGCCGGAGATGGTGCCGCTTCGGCCGTTGGCAGTGACCGTACTACCGCCGGAGATGGTGACGCCGCCGCGGCTGTAGATGCCGCGGCCGCCGTCGTCGCCGTTGGCAGTGACCGTACCGCCGGAGATGGTGAGGTTGCCGCTGCTGGAGATGCCGTTTGCGCCGCTGCCGCCTTGGGCCGTCAGGCTGTCATTTTCGCCGCCGGAGATGGTGAGGCTGCCGCTGCCGCTGCCGTAGATGCCGCTGCGGTAGATGTCGCTCTTCAGCGCGTTGTCGCCATCAAGCTTGATATTGGTGTCGCCCTCGCCGGTCACGCTTACGGCGGCTTTCTTCCGGCTGCTGGTGTCGATGTTCACATCCTTGAGTGTGACCTCGACCTTATCGTTCTTATCGTTGGTCTCGATGGTCACGGTGTTGGAAGAAGCGGTGTCCTCACGATTTTTGATGATGGTGTCGGTGTCTTCCACCTCCTGATTCGCCCCCTGTGAGACTTTGTTTGTCCCTTCGGTCTCGCCTGCTTTCACGGTGATGTCACCATCCTCGATGTACCATGTCCCTGCAAAGGCCGGGGCGGCAAGGGTGGTGAGCATTGCGGCAGTCAGGATAAACGCCGCTGCCCGCTGAGAGGCTGGACGGGGTGAATCGATACCCCCCCCCGTATGGAGGGGGCGACCCAGAACACGCATCGCAAGCTTACGATAAGAGAGCATACAAAAACCTCCTTTGGATGTTGAAAAAATATGGACGTTCGATTGATACAATTATAGCATTTCTGGGGGGAGTCAAGCAAGCAAAACTGCATGAAATGCTACTTTTCGTGCGTGAATGACAAAAAAACCATGAAAAACGCCGGGTTTTGCTTTTCTGCACAAGGTATGGTATACTGGAAAAGAAAAATCGGCCAGCCCGGCGGGAAAAAGGAGAAACGGAAACATGAAAACGAAATTTGGCATCGTGGGCTGTGGTTTCCTCGGCAATATCGTGGCCGACGCATGGAAGAAGGGCCTGCTGGAAGACTACGAGCCGGTGGCCGTCTGGGTACGCAAAGGCGGCGATGGACGGATGCGGTAAGCCGCAGCCAAAAACGAAAAGGTCGCTGTGTCGGAGAAGTGCTCTGCGGCACAGATGGAAAACTGAAAGAAACTGTGCCGGAGAAGGCATGAAAAAGTACAAAGATAGGGGAGAGTGCTTCGATGGACTATATCAGAGTTACCAAAGAAAACATCGACAGGGAACACATCTGTTGTGCCATGTCCGGCAAACAGAGCCTTGCCAAAAAAGAATGGCTCAAGCAGCGCTTTGAGGAGGGACTTGTTTTTTACCGCAGTGCAGAGCGCGGCAAATGCTTTATCGAGTACATCCCGGCAGAAAACGCATGGGTACCCATTGATGCAGCAGGCTGGCTTTATATCAACTGTCTGTGGGTCTCCGGTTCCCTGAAAGGTCACGGCTATTCCAGCGAGCTGCTGGAAGAATGCCTTCGGGATGCCAAGGCGCAGGGCAAAAACGGCGTTTGCATCCTGTGTGCCGAGGGGCGCAAACGGGATTATCTCGCCGACTCCAAGTTTTTGACCCATAAGGGCTTCAAGGTCTCAGACATCTCCGATTGCGGCATCAACCTCATGTATCTGCCCCTTGCAGAGAATGCCCGGCCGCCAAAATTCAAAGACTGTGCCAAGCATCCCAAGGTAGAGGAAAGCGGCTTTGTCCTCTACTATACCGACCAGTGCCCCTACACCTATTATTGGGTGCCAAAGGTGCAGGAGGCTGCAAAGGAACATGGGATCCCGTTCAAAGCCGTTCACATCACCGAGAAAGAGACGGCCCAGAATGTGCCTGCACCTGTCACAACCTATGCGTTGTTCCGGGATGGGAAATTTGTGACCCAGAGCATCCAGTCGGACAAGAAATTTTTGAAATTGGCGGCAGAATAATTGAATCAGGCAAGACGCCAGACGCGCAGACGCAGTGCAGCCCATAGAATGGGGGTGCGCTGCGTTTTTTGGAGGATTTTATATGGAAGAAATTGTTGTATATGTTCACGGAAAGGGTGGTTCGGCACAAGAGGCCGAGCATTATAAAGCCCTATTCCCTAATTGTGAAGTAATTGGTTTCGACTACCACGCACAATCTCCATGGGAAGCCACGGAGGAATTTTCCGGATTTTTTACGGCAGTGCGGAAACGCTGCGGGAAGCTCACACTGGTGGCAAATAGCATTGGTGCGTTTTTATCTTTGTTCTCGTTGAATGATAAATTGGTGGATACCGCTTATTTTATTTCTCCAGTAGTCGATATGGAGCAACTGATTTGCAACATGATGCAATGGGCTGACGTCTCCGAAGCAGAACTTGCAGAGAAACTGGAAATTCCCACAACATTTGGCGAAACGCTGTCGTGGAAATATCTCTGCTATGTCCGAGAGCATCCGATTTCATGGAAAATCCCTACCCGCATCTTGTATGGGGAAAAGGATGCTCTGACCTCCATGGAAACCATAAAAGCCTTTGCGGAAAAGAACAACGCAGAGCTGACCGTTATGCCGGGCGGAGAGCATTGGTTTCATACAAAGGAGCAGATGCAATTTTTAGATAACTGGATAAAGAACAGGAGACCCTGCAATGAAACAGAAAATAAGGACGGCTTCGCTTCTCCTGCTTATAGTTCTGGGAACCGGGCTGGCAGCTTGCCCTGCCTGCAGCAGGGCCGTGCTGTTCGGATCCCTCTGGGTCCCAAAGCTGGCGTGTGACTCATGTGTACGCAAAAGAAAAGCAGCAGCGTTAAAATTACGCTGCTGCTAAAAGTGGACCTAGAGGGATTCGAACCCTTGACCTCTCGGATGCGAACCGAACGCTCTCCCAACAGTCTCGCTTTTGTGCACACCTCATGCACTGCGAGAAAAGAAAAATCAACGTATATTCGTCCATATAAAATGTCCTGCCAGCCCAATGGACTTTCCTGACTGTAAGTACGACCACCAAGCCGCTGATTTTCAGGATGAAGCTGTTTGGGGCGTAATATGGTTGGCGGACAAGTGAGCTACAGGCCTTTGAGATATAGCTCACATGGGGTTCAGATGTATCGCATCCCGATTTGCAATAAAATGCGATATAACGAAAAGCACAATTTGATGCAAAGTGATTTATCCAAGTCACGAAGCATCAAAAAGTCTTGCGCCATCAAGTTCTTTTTAGAAACCGGAAGAACTTTACTGTCTACACCATTAAACTGTAGCCTTATGAAAGAGAAAATCAATGTGCACGCATTTGGAGGTCTATTTTTGTTTCGCTTTATTAAAATCTTTTTCTGATCTTGTCCGGAGCATAAAGTGCTATTTTGTTCTAAGTATCCTTAAACCTTCGAATGTTCCGCGATTCTTTGAATTCGGAATACCCATTAGGGCGGAAATTGGACTAATGCTGTGAATTACTCTAACAGTTCGATCTGCAGTATACGGCGAATACCATTCATGTATTTTGCGTAGTTCTCATACTGATTAAGGATTTTCTGATAATCAGAAGCATGATAATATGCGATAATTTTATGATCCCGGAAATGGATGCTATATTCATCCTCCAAAAAATGATCCTCTGGAAGTTTTACCACAGAATAATCCAATTGCTTGTTGCGACCCCAGCGCTGTAACACATCACTCAATGCGCTAAAATAGGCAAATGGATTTTTTTCTAGGTCAATCGTGTAGTCCAAACCAAAATCAGCACATTTTTTGCAATAGATGTTGTGCAGTGCAATTGCAAAAATGGCCTCAGAAAGAGAAATGAACTGCTTCTCCGGATCGAAGATATGTTGGCATTGACGCCGTAGTTGAGAAGACTTTTCAAAGATATAATACTGCCCCATGCTGGCACTGAGCAAAAAACTGGCGGAGACAAGGCCGTGGTCATAGTCTGAGTAATCTGGCTTATACTTCAGAAGTTCTGCATAAAGTCCGTAACGGGTCGTCTCTGCAAGATCACGAAACGTTTCTTCCAGATTTTTGATGATATCAGTACCTTGTTCGGATGCAAGCTGCAACATTTCGTCTAAACGGAACACGTTGGTGCCTTGAAATTCGCTAAAATCTTTCAGCAGCTTTTCGTAGAGCAGACGGAATGCATTGATATAAGAGGAAGAAGCTCCCCTTTTCCTATTATACTCTAACCCGGCATCTGCGCTGATGGCCTCAAATGCATCGGGTGTGAGCCCGGCTGTAAACTGGTTCAGGAAATTATCAAAATCCGCTTTGTTGTTTATGGGCGAAGAATTAGAAACTTTTTTTGTAAGATTGGTGATGGTATCATTCAAATGTTTGCTGACATAGTTGACAATCGCCGAAACTAGATAGCGGTTCGAATCAAGTTGGGTAATATAACTGTTGGCAGACGGCGAAAACGAAAAACTGCTGTGCAACCAGTCTTTTGTCTTTTCCAGAAAGTCAGAAACATCATTTTCCAGTGTAAGAAGTTCCAGCAGTGTATCCGGAAGCGGTGCTTCCTGATATGCCTGAAGAAAATCGGCGGGAACCGTATCCAGAAGTGTTTGTGAGAAAAAGTATTCCGCCATTACGCCGGGAAGTGCTGCCCTATCGAGCAAGAATTCATGGATCTGTGCTGCGGAAAACTCACTGTCGGTTGTACGAAACGCAACCGATTCATTGGAAAACTGAAACCCAAAAAATGCAATCGGTTCAGAACTGGAATTATAAAGCACGACCACAGCAGGGCCTTTCGAAAAAAAGCCCTGCTGCCGAAACTGGCGGTACAAAGCGGGAGAATGCATTCCCGAAAGACACCGCATTGAGTGCAACGCACCAAGCACCGAGAAAAATGCCTGATCGGCTGTACCGGGTAACGGCTCCCACTGCTTTGTCATCAGAGAACAAGCAGTGGCTTTTATTATAGGCTCCGTATTGGCATTCGCTTTACTTGCCAGTGCACAGACTAGGATTTGGTCAGCGGTGTATTTGACTGTATATTCATATGCTAACCACGGAAAAAAGCTGTGAAAAAGACTCTCAGAAAAAGAGTTTGCCTCTACAAAGTATCCTACATCGTGATAAAAAGCAAACAGCTTCCAGCTGCGGAGAAATGTCTGGAAGCTGGAAACTGTCAGGTTGCCCTGCAAAGCTACTTTTAATTTAAAATAATTCAGAACCTTTGAGTAAAGAATGTCATTATTGAAAAACAAGTAGATGCCCAAGATGTACAGATTTATAGAGTGCAGGAAATGATCTTGCCCATAATGCGTCTGTGTAGACGGGCTCAACTTATGAAGCTGCTCGTGAAGGTTTGTCTCGATGATGGACGACGGGATGAACACGGATTCCTGCGAACGGAGTGCTGCATAAAGCTTCTTGGCGCAATCAAGCTTTACATCGGTACTCTGGGAAGTCAAAAATGCTTCGAATGTTTCTTCCTGAAACCAGATGTTCAGATAATTGCGATCATACAGCGCCTGTCCATATGATACCGTACGTTCGCAAAACAGAGCTTTCCATAGGATTTTATCCATCATATCAAAATACCTCCGTTAAAGAGCAATTGAAGCTTAACAAATCAGGTATGTTGTGGTAAACTGGAAGTGTAAAAGTGACACTCCATTAACTGACTTTGATTAGGACTAGCGCTGTTGCTGCCGTCAAATTCAATTTGCGGATGAAGTGACGTTCGCCATGCAACTTATAGAGAGAAGCATTTGCAGTCGGCTCATACCACTTTTGACAGCGGGGATCCAAGGCAACCAGAGTAGAATACTGGCTCGGTTCAAGGGTAGTTGGCATCTTTTTTAGGTAAATCTGGCGGAATAGATAAATCAGAAATGTGACCGCAGCTTCCATGCTTTCATAATTTTCGATGATTTGAGTATAATCGGGGTTGTTTTTATAGTTACTGCTGCTCAGCTCATGGCTAACAAGCCGTAGCCGCTTCCGATAAAAGAAATAGAGATCGGAAAGACCTTTTTTGACAGCAGATGAAAAGGGTTTGGGATTGTAATCTGCCGCAGATAATTTGACATCACGCCACAGATTCGGTGTGTTGTAGAATTTCAGGGCACATTCTACAAATGTCAGCGAGTGCGCGTGCTTTCTACTATGGTGAAAGTAATCCTCAATCTTTTTCAGAGCGTCTTCCGGAAATGGACGATAGAGGCCGAATTGTACTAGAATCGGAGCAAGCACGAGGGTGAAAGTTTCCTTGTAGCTATTTCGGAGTTGAACCAAGGCATTGACGGGCATATATCCCATCTGGACTTGATTATATAGTTGCTCCAGCGAAGTGTTCCGGAAGCGCTTGTCGCTCCCCTTGATGGGGTGTGATCCGTGGTGGCGTTTGTTGGGATTGATCAAGATGAGAAACCTCCCTTTTATAACCGTTGTTTTTATATTTGCAAGTGATTTTCAAATCTCAAAAAGCGGACTTGTGCTAAAATAACGATTTTTTGACCTCTTTTCGACCTCTATTGTAGCAACGAAACCTGTCAGATTCAAGAGATAGAACATAGAAATCTAGGCATTTTTATTTCAAAATATTTTTACATAAAGCATAAAAAAGTATTGAATACATGATCCTTTTTGCTCGTTTGGAGGAAAACACATGGATAACGAAAACTATCGCAAAATTTTTGGTGCACTGCTCAGGCAGCAGCGGCGGGATGTCAAGCACTGGACACAAGACAAACTGGCACAGGTAATGCAGCAAAAAAGGATTATAATCCGTCAAGAAACAATCAGCAAACTGGAAAAGGGTGTGGCCAATCTTTATCCAAATGCTCAAACTATCCGAGCTGTTGCGGATTGTTGCGGTGTTCCAAAAGAAGCAGCAGAAACTTATCTCCAGAATCTTCAGAATGAGTGCACAAAGAAAGTTCGTCGAAAAAAGCCACTGAAATTCGAGTTTGAAGGCGGTAGCAGTTTGATTGTGAATGGTGATAGCCAATGGTATGAAGCATATCACGGCGAATACTACTGCTATTTCCATTCGACGAACTCGCAGGATACAAAAATCGTTTATGGCAAAATGGTTTTATCTAAAGCAGAGCATCTTTGTCATGCATCTGTAACAATTAACAGCAAGGGGCCAAGGAGCAAACATATCAAGGAGTACGAGGGCATCTTTCTCATCAACACACACTATCAGGTATGGTACTGCATTTTGGTAGGAAAAAGCCGTCAGGAATTTTGTATGATGGCATCTAACCATATTAAACCAACGGTCGAAAATAACACGTTCAATATCGCTTTGGTGATTACAACATCGGCAGGAAGCACAAAACGTCCTACTATGCATCGAATGATCTTTTCGCGAAAACAAATTCCCAAGCAAAAACTGGAGCTGATGCAATCGCAGCTGCGCTTAAACTCGGATCAGCTCTTGATTCAGGAAGATGCGTTAGACCGGCTAGATAAAGCGATGGAACGAAAGCTGCGGTCTGAATCGCTTTCCCAAGAACGGCGGGAAGAATATGAAAGTGTCCGGAATGCCATCAAGGTGGTTCGCAGATCAGGGCAGCGAAAAGTATACTATTCGCTGTCAGAGTCGGTTCTTATGGATGACGAAACAATCCATAAAAATCAAAAGCAGCGCAGCCGTGCAGTCGCACACATCCGCAGTGAGAGCGATACTCCCTACAATAATAAAGTAAGTGATACGGTGCAAAGAATCTGCTTGGATATCATGGATAAATGAAAAAGTCCTGAAAAGGTGGAGAAACCGATCCATGATTGAACTGGCTTCTATACTTCTATACGATAATATAGCCAAAAATTAAGGATATGCTGCGGAATGGTATTTCCGATTTTCAAAATGAAGCGATTGGCGATACGATGCTGCTAACGGGCAAGTGAGTTATAGACCCTTGAGATATAGCTTACTTAGGATTCAGATGTATCACTTCCTAATTTACAAAAAACACGCTATAATGAAAAAGCGCAACTTCAACTTTGAATGAATGGAAGCTGCGCTTTTTACATTTGACAACAAGTTGTAGATTGACAATAGGACTCATACACGATAAACTTTATATAGTATTATGTAGATCAGAAGGAGGCCAAACCATGAGCGTCAAGTACACTACCCCTGCCCAGCACAAGAGCAATCTCCGCAATGTGTACGGCACCTTTGCCATTGAGGGAATGACCATCAGCAAGGACACGCGTAGCAACCTTGATCGCATTGGCAGCGGTCAGGCCAGCTATCAGCAGGTCGTGAATGAACTGCGCGCAAAGTACGCGAAGAAGGGCTGATTATGTTCTCAAAGTATGATGTCTACACCACAGTGCAGTCCATGTACTGCTACCCGGATACGGATGTTCTGATCAACAAGTTGAACATTCATGATAAAGCCGAACTCAAACAGGCCGAAGAAGAATTTACGGCTGTAAAACAGATGGCTCTGTTACAGGAGCCAATCAAGGGACGTTTTACCAAAACGCACCTATTTCGGACTCATCGCTTCCTTTTTGAAGATGTGTATCCGTTTGCAGGGCATATCCGTAAGGAGCAAATCAGCAAGGGCGACACGATGTTCTACCCGCCAGACCTGATTGACCGAGAATTGGAGCGTGTGTTCAAAAACATTCACTCCAAGAAGCTGCTTGCCGAACAAGATGAAGAAAAGAAGATTCAGAATTTGTCGCAGACGATGGCAGAGCTGAACATCATCCATCCCTTCCGCGAGGGAAATGGCCGTAGCACCCGTGAATTGATTCGCTGCATGGTATTAGAATATGGTCTGCACATCAACTGGGGCAACACTGACCGGGAGACTTTGATCAACGCCGCAATCGCCGCCGTAGATGATGATATGGCATTCTGCGATGTTCTTAGACATTGTATCGAATCGCAGAATTAGCATACGATAACCGCGAAGCGCAACTTCTATTCATCAGAGTAGGAGTTGCGCTTTTTTAATACAACTGTTATTTACCCAAGAAAATCGACCAGCCTACATGGAACTGAACAGGTCCGTAAAAAGTAGACAATAGACAAAAGGCCTCCCCGTGTAGGATAATAGAACTACACGAGGAGGTTTTGCCTGCCTTTCCCGCTTGTCCTGTGGGGAAATGTCAAAAGGCGACACCCAGCAGGTGCCGCCCTTTGAGCTTTCTCCACTTCGGGTCGATATGGCCCGAGCTCAGTAAGGACTGGAATGGTACTTTTCTTTGGCGTCCTCCACGCTGTTGAGGTCAAATACTTCATAA